>ENA-ORTU01001560-ORTU01001560.1-human-gut-metagenome-genome-assembly--contig:-NODE-1560-length-22974-cov-6.066364_pt1 | contig 22974 bp, 20 predicted proteins | sample MGYA00241910_ERZ509184 | MGnify/ENA primary metagenome ERZ509184 (study PRJEB26280, sample SAMEA2338847) | human gut metagenome | biome: human gut; feature: human-associated habitat; material: faeces... | reverse complement strand
CATTCAGCTTGCTGAACGTATACGGAATACGGTTGGTATCGATCTTGGAATAAAAGGTCAGCTCATTGATCAGATGATCCATCTCATTGGTCTTATTATAAATGGTACGCACATACCGGTCCATCTTCTCCGGCGTATCCGCCACACCATCCATGATTCCCTCCACATAACCCTTCACCGCAGTGATCGGCGTCTTCAGATCATGGGAAATATTGCTGATCAGCTCCTTATTCTCCTTATCCATCAGGATCTTCTCTTCCGTGGACTCCTTCAGACGCTTACGCATCTCCTCAAAATCCTGGCAAAGCTGGGAAAATTCATCATTCCCCTCAACCTCCAGCACAAAATCCAGATTCCCCTCCTTGATGTTCTTGGTAGCCTTCTTAAGCTTCACCAGCGGAACCGCAATGCTCCGATAGATCCACAGCCCTACGGACAACGCGGTAAAAACAAGGATGATCGTTGCGGTCAGGATCATATCCTTGGCCATCAGCTTCACCTGGCTGCTGGAAGACTGCGGCAGCGAAATATCATAGACCATCTGGCTGGAATCCGAATCCTGGCTGCTGCTCTCCTGCACATGCTTCGCCTGCGTCTGGCTGAACCCGTACAGACTTGCGGAAAAAAGAAGCAGCGGCAGCAGGATGATCGCAACGAAGCCCACAATAATACGTGTTTTTAACTTCATCTGTATCTCCATCCTTTATAAATTCACACATTCACATACACGTATTATAACATAAACTATATTCCCTATCTCTAAATTTTCTATAAAAAACCCCATCTTCCAGCATCAGTATTATTCCATTTTGTTCTAAACTATGCTATCATATTTTTGTTGTCCACCCGATACCCGGCAACGGGAGGAGGTGAGTTCTTTTGGAAATTATTATCTCTTTTCTTGTTTCCTGCATGGCAAACATAACTGCCTATTACGTTTGCAAATGGCTAGACGGCAACAAGTAGGACAACGCTAACCTAGTGGTTTCTTGTCCACTATAAAAAATTAGAAGAAGCCCCCGGTATTGGCACTACCGGGGGCTTCACTCTTTGTTCTTTTGGAACTATTACTATCTCTTTTGCCTAATGGCATTATATCATATGCATTTCTTAAAATCAATATTCCTGCCAAAAGGATATATAAATATTTTTTTTGACTCTCTTACAGATACTTCTTCAGAGTCTCAACCTTGTCCAGATGCTCCCATGGAAGATCAACATCTGTACGGCCAAAATGACCATAAGCAGCAGTCTGCTTGTAGATCGGACGGCGAAGGTCAAGCATCTTGATGATACCAGCCGGACGAAGATCAAAATTCTCACGAACGATCTCAACAAGCTTAGTCTCAGAAAGCTTACCTGTTCCGAAGGTATTCACACTGACAGAAGTCGGATGCGCAACACCGATCGCATAGGAAAGCTGGATCTCACACTTGTCAGCAAGACCGGCTGCAACAATGTTCTTTGCAACATAACGTGCAGCATAAGCAGCAGAACGGTCAACCTTTGTGCAATCCTTACCGGAGAAAGCACCGCCGCCGTGACGTCCTGTTCCGCCGTAGGTATCAACGATGATCTTACGACCTGTCAGACCACTGTCACCGTGAGGTCCGCCGATAACAAAACGACCTGTCGGATTGATGAAATACTTCGTATCCGCATCAACCATATCAGCCGGAATGATCGCATCAAAAACATACTTCTTAATATCCTCATGGATCTGCTCCTGAGTAACATCCGGATCATGCTGTGTAGAGCATACAACAGCATCGATTCTCTTCGGCTTGCCGGCCTCATCATACTCAACAGTAACCTGAGTCTTTCCATCTGGTCTTAAATATTTCAGAGTGCCGTCCTTACGAACCTTTGTCAGCTGCTGAGCAAGCTTGTGAGCCATGTTGATGGCATATGGCATATACTCCTCAGTCTCATTGGAAGCATAACCAAACTGAAGACCCTGGTCACCGGCACCGATGGAATCCAGCTCGTCCTCATTCATATCGTCCTCTTTCTGCTCAAGAGCCTTGTCAACACCCATAGCGATATCTGTGGACTGCTTGTCAAGTGATGTGATAACCGCACAGGTATCTGCATCAAAGCCATAATCCGCATTGTCATATCCGATCTCACGGATAGTATCGCGAACGATCTTCTGGATATCAACATTAGCCTTGGTTGTGATCTCGCCCATAACAAGTACAAGACCTGTTGTAGTAGCAGTCTCGCATGCAACACGGCTCATCGGATCCTGTGCCATCATAGCATCAAGGATCGCATCGGAAATAGAGTCGCAGACCTTGTCAGGATGACCCTCAGTTACAGATTCAGATGTAAATAAAATTTTCTCCATGATCTTCTCCTTTTGTAATAAAACAATGGTTATATACATAAAAAACAGCCCGTACAATCCGGACTGTTTAAATTCTGTAAACAATCCTCTTATTGTTCGATTGCTCGCTCAGGTTGGCACCTTCCTGGATTCTCCGGGGTTGCCGTGGCTTCACAGATCCTTTGTATCTCCACCACTCTGAATAAAAGGCTATCTTTTATGAAATTTACTGCAACACATACAATATACTTATCATACCAAAATGTCAAGAACAATTTTCGAGAAAAAATATCACCCGCTGCTTTTTCATCCCCAATACATAAATATTCCAAAAAAAGAACCGGGCATCCACATCGCCCGGTTCTTCCATCGATCATCCTTCAGAATGATCCGTTATTTATTTTTTCTTCTTTCTCTTAACTCCATAAGCTGCACCACCGCCAACAATGATCGCTGCTGCAAGGATTCCAACCCATACGCCGATCGGTGTATCATCGCCGGTCTTTACAGAACGTCTTGCTGTACCGCTGGTATCGTTCGGAGCAGTTCCGCCCGCTGTACCATTATTCGGGATTGGAGTGATCCGATCATTTCCACCATGATTTGCTCCAGGTGTAGCAGTCGGAATCGGTGTCGGCTCGGAAGAAAGACTGTTAGTGATCTCCTTTGTTACAGTATATCGGTTATCATTATTCAGTGTAACCTCACCCTGACCGGTAACTGTATACTTAAAGGTATCATCATCAACCGGATTTCCATCCTTATCCGTCTCCAGAACAGTATAAGTAACACTGTTGATCTCCTGATCCTTTGGAAGATCCACCATTACCTGAACACTATCATTCTGTTTCAGAGTCACTACCTTCTCAAGCGTCAGCTCACCGTTACTTTCAGTGGAGAACAAACCTGCATAGAACGTATCATCCACAGTAGAAGCAACACCATCGATCATCACATTCTTCTTAATGTTGATATATCCGTTACGGCTGAATATATCCGGAATCTTTGTATAATAGTTATTTACATAAGCCGCAGCCTCAGCAGCACCACTATCTCCACCGATCACAACCTGATTGGACTTCTCTTCACTCTCACCATTCGGCTTCGTTACATTGTAGTAGTAAAGATTCTCATCATCCACCTTGATCTCCGTATTCTGCTGAAGAGGATTTCCATCCTCATCCAGCTCAAATACATAATAGGTGCCATCCGGAACATCCGTCCATGTAGCTGTACCACTGGAAGCATTCTGGATATGGATATCCTGTAAATAATCATCACGGAACGGGATCGTACCTTCCTGATCCGAAAAAACGCCAACCTTATAAGTTACATCCTCTTTCGTTTCCAGAGGAATCACATTCCCGTTATCATCAACATTATAGATCCTCTTCGTAACCTGGATCTGTGTATGCTTCGGCGGATTACTTACAGACTTCGGATAAGCCTGTACATCGTACATCCAGCCCTGCTCCTGATCTGCAAAAGGAACGGAGATCAGCATCGGTGAAACCATAACACTGCTGTTTCCATCTGTCTGCACCACCAGGTACATACCCTCAGCCAGATCAGCGAAAGTCATATTTCCCTCTGCATCAGAGGACTTAGACATACCCCACACATCCACGCTTCCGCTGACGATCATAGCCGCCAGCTTCTCTGCCGCGTCATACCAGCCGTCAGCCGTCGTGATGGAATCAAAATCGATTGCTGCGGCAGCCAGTGCCTCATCCAGCACGAAATGCACATTGCCATCAAAATTCACACTGCCAACTTTGTAGATCGTCAGCCCTACATCCTTCAGCGGAGTCTGGGTTCCCTCCTCATCCGCCTGCTGAACCGTCAACGTCAGATTACCCTTTGTTCCAGCTACATAATCCCCGGCGAAAACCGGCTGCAAAACACTCGTGACCAGCATAGCCGTCAGCATCAGAACAGCCAGAAGGCTCCGGAATATTTTCCCTTGCTTTCTTCTATTTTTCATCGCTCTCTGCCTCCTCTTTCCTTTCTGAAAGCTGCTTCTTTTTCCGTTTTTTGTCCCTATGACGGACGATCAGATAAATCAGCAGGATCAGAACAACAAGCACTGCAGCGCCGCCGGCCAGAACCCTCTTCGGATCCACAACAGCAAGCTTCTGCGGTATCGTTTCGTCATTCTTTGTATCTTCCACCACATATTTCGTCCGCACTCCCCGGACAAGAAGCCTGTGGGTGTTAACTCCATAAGGGGTACACGTGATCAGAGTCACATGATCTTCACCCTCGATAATATCCAGGTCACTGGTCTCATCCGGAAGCACTGTCTTGATCTGATCCACCTTGTAAGCCAGATGCTTGCCAAGAATGTGCAGGATAAAAATATCTCCCTTTTCCATCTGATCCAGATCTGTAAAAAGCTTTGCGTTAGGAAGACCTCGATGCGCCGCCAGAACCGCATGGGTGCTCTTGCCTCCGATGGGAAGACTGGTACCCTCCACATGACCGACACCCTTTTCCAGGACCGTTTTGCTCAGTCCGTGATAGATCGCCAGTCTGGCTTTGATCTTCGGGATCTCGATACTCCCCATCAGACCATCACCGTTCGGATCCAGAACCCTGTCATAAGGATGACTCAGCTCATAAGTATCCTCTTCCTCAAAAGCATCTACAATGGCATTCACCGGATGCTCGGCATTATACTCCTTCGCCTCTTTCCACAGCCTGTCATAGTCGTTGTCCGAAAGCTCCGTTACCGCTTCCTCGTACTTACTGACCAGCTGGGCATTACGATACTGGTTCCACATATCACTGATCGTAGGATAAAGGAACACACCCGCACCCGCCAGAAACACCAGGACTATAATGATGTTCAGGACAACATTACTCTTTTTCTTTTTTTTCTTTTTAGCCATAAATCATTTCCTGCGTCGTTTTTTGTTCTGAACAGAATTGATACCGGCAACCAGGATCACCGCGATCACAATTCCGATCACAACACAGAGAGCAAGCATCGGAAGCGTCGGATTGGTGATTCCGGTAACCTTCTTCTCTGTTTTCTGAACCGCCTTCGCAGCCTTCATCGGAACTCTGTGTCCCCTCACCAGAAGTCTGTGCGTATTCACCGCATAAGGCGTACACGTAACCAGCGTTACATAATCATCCCCATCCGTGATACCCAGAGACTCTGTCTGCTCCGGAAGAACGGTAAGAATCTGATCCACCTCGTAGGCAAGAGTCTTACCCAGCACATGCAGGTAAAAAACATCTCCCTCTTCCACAAGATTCAGATCTGTAAAAAGTTTCGCACTTGGAAGTCCTCTGTGTGCCGACAAAATACAATGGGTACTCTTGCCGCCAACTGGAAGACTGCTGCCGAACAAATGACCGGCACCCTTCTCCAGAGTCTCATCTGTCGTGTAATGATAGATTGGAATGCTCACATCGATCACAGGAATCTCCACATACCCCATCATTCCATCACCATTCAGGTTCAGAAGAGACTCATATGTACTGTCCGTCTGGCCATCCCTCACGGAAAAAGCATCCGGCACACTTTCCTGTTTGATCTGTTCGTTATACTCCTGCGCTGCCTTCCACATACTGTCAATCTTCTCCGAATTATCATCCGAAGAAACACTGCTGCTATAATTACTGATCAGCAGGCTGTCCCTGTACCGGTTCCAGGCATCACTGACCATTGGATACAGCAGTATGGACAACCCTATCAGAAACAGCAAACCAAGTCCAATATAATTTTTCTTCTTATTCTTTCTCATAGGTTTCTCCATACTGTTGTATTTACCACTCCCGGCCCCCGAAAGGGCCGGGTGGTAAAAGATTTACTACTTTGTTTTAATACTTGCTTTGTCGTTGCTTATAAATAATTTTTGAATTGAATCGATCCGGCAATCAAACGATTACTCCTCAGATCCTTTTCTGCGGCTGATGAAGAAAGCACCAGCAGCGCCAGCCATAACTACAACACCGATGATAGTGAAGAGGTATGTTCCCATGCCACCTGTGGATGGAAGGGAGTTGAGTTTTGTATCATTTAAGCCACCTTCATTATACAATTTAGCTGTAGCAACTTCTCCGTCTACAGTAAGTGTAAGTGTCTTACCATCTGTATTAATAGAATATCCTTGTGGTGCTTTTGTTTCTTCAAAGTGATAAGAACCAACATCTAAACCTTCTACGTCAATATAACCATTTGCATCTGTCACAAGTTTTGAATCAGCACCTTCTGTATCTGGAGCATATTTATATTTTCCAGTTTTTTCTTCCTTTATGAACGTTAACGGTACTTCTTCTCCATCTTTATACAATACAAACTCAGCACCTTCCAATGCCTTATTCACATCACCATCGCCATATTTCATCAGAACTAATTCTCCAGTAAATAACTTAACCGGAACATTATTTCCGCCGTAATCTACACCTGCTGCATGGCTACCTGCTTTATTTTTTACTGTTGTTTCATTTACTTTTACGGTATAAGTAACTGTAATTTTCTTTCCAGCATTCGGATTAGCTGTATCTGCAACTAATTTACCTAAATCAACAGTAAATCCATTGCCTTTATCATTTACTACGATTTCACCAACCTGGCCATTTTTGCCTTCCATTGTTACACTATTAACAGCATTTGGTCCTGTTAAATAGTAATCAGCACCAGTAATTTTATCAGTGATTGTAAATGTTCTGTTCTCTGTATTTGCTGCATCAATAAAAGGTACGTATGCGTCGATTGTATAAGTTACAATATCTCCAATTGCTACTACATGATCGGCATCTTCTGTTGTTTTATCTACAGATGTTGAAGATTTTTTAGCAATTACTTCTGTACCTGATAACGCTGGATATGGCTCGCCAAATCCTACATAAGCAGTTGCTGTTTTATAAGTATAGCCTTCCTCTTCTGCTTTAATTGCATAAATACCAGCTTCACTTACTTCAATTTTTGTCTTATCTGTTAATGCTTTGAATCCAGTAAGTGCTGCAACTTTACTTAATGCTAAGTCAATATTTGCTGCTGTTACAGGTTTTGCTGTTACACCAGTCGGTAAAACAACATTAGGATTTTGAAACTGAATTAATCCCCAGATAACTTCCTGCTGTGCATCAGCGGAATCTGTCATTCCTAATGCTTCTATGAAGCATGCTCCTGCTCCATTCGTAAATGCCCAACCAGAAGTTGTGCTCTCATCCTTTTGAATGATCTGCATATACTCAACTTTTTGTGCATTTTCAAAATTTTTAAGTTTAATTTCAACATTTGCATTTCCATCTGCAAATACTGCTGTGCACATGGACAGCACCATAACCGCTGCCACTAATAATGCACCAATCTTTTTAAATAAATTTTTCATAAGGTTTGCTCCTTTCTTTCTCTGCATTTTTTCTTTTTCGCCCTTCATCGGCCATTTACAATTAATGTGTTACGATCTCTTTGCTTCTTCCTCCCTTCGTTTATTATTTATAAACGACAGGAGTGCAGTTGCAAGAATCGCTACACCACTGATTGTAAATCCATAGGTTCCCGGACCACCGGATTCTGGTAAGGAATATACCTTCGCGTTTTCGATCTGGTAGACCTTCTTATCACCACTCGTTATTGGTGTGATTACTATTCCATTATTCTTAGTTACTGTAACTGTTCCATCCGTAGCAACTGTGATCTTCCATGGATTCTGCGGTAAAGAATAACCTGTAGCGGCTTTTGTTTCTATCAACAGATAGTTACCTGGAACCAGTTTTTCAAATCCAAATGCTCCATTCGCACCAGATTCCACATTATCTTTTACTACATCACCCTGCTTCCAGTCAGCGTCTGCTTTATAAAGATTAAACACTGCACCGCTTATAGTAATTGTATTACTCTGCAGATCCTTTGCTGCATCGATTTTTACGAAATTTACATCAGATACAATTTCTTTGTTGGTAAAATCAGCTTTTCCAACACATCCTGGACCAGCATAAACTGCATGCTTAACATCTTTGGCTTTCAGTTTTTCTGACTTTAATGCATCTTTTCCATTTTTGTCGATACCAATTGTAAAAGTAACAGCTTTAGTTTTCTCATTAACAGCCTTACAATTCGTTACTATTGTGTCATTTACAGCTGTTTCCAATGTATAACCACTATGAGATGCCTCTTTTACAACATATTCGCCTCTGGCCAGATTTGCAATTGTAATACTCTCGTTATTACTAAATTTCGCTATATTCTCACCTTTGCTTATCTTTGCTTCTATTGATGTTGGTTCGGTTTCAAGTTTTGTTTTAACTTTCTCTCCGTCTTTACCTTCTGTTACTTTATAGATTTCAAATGTAAATGTAGCATCCTGCTGAGCTGTCTCACCATCTGAAAGTTTCTTGGTAATCTGGATCTGTCCGGCGATTACATTTACTGTATAAGTACCGGTAACAGCTTCGATATTATTATCAGCAACCTCTGTACCACCATTATTTGCAGGTTCTATTACACTCGTAAGCGCATCCATGCCTTTTCTGGTTTCTTTGGAATATGGATGGTATGTTACCTCAAGCTCATACTTCTCTACTGCTGTTCCAACCGTTGAAGCTTCATGAGCTTCCATGTTTCCGCCTGGCTTATCAGATAACTTATACGTATAAGTGAAATATCCTACCGGCTCATTTGTTCCCGGATAAGTGTACTCATACAAATGAGAACCTTGCTCATTTGTATCAAGTGTGATTGTACCAGTATTAGCTAATTCCTTCTTCTGATCATCTGACAGTGTCGGAAATGTCGGTGTTTTGGAATCACCTTCACCTGTCACCGGATTCATACCTGTAATCGTCTTAGTCTTTCCATCCAGTTCTACAACATTTAATGTCTTAGCAAGTTCATTTGCATATCCTGACGGATCAATGCTGTCGCCCTTGAAAACAGTTGTTTCATCATTGTCAATAGAAAGACTCAGCAATTTAACATTTACAGATGGCTGATCAAAAAATCTGGTAGACTCATTATCCAGATAAATACCAGAATCTGCGCCATTGGTCGGTACCATATTTCCGCCAATGAAATCATCCTTTGCTTTGATTTGGAAGCTTGCTTTCCAGCCTCTGTCTTTCTCGGCAGTAGCTTCTGCATTTCCAATCTTCGCTGCATTACCTGTCCAGATAATCGTTGTCGATCCATCACCATTATTTTTAATTTCGACAGATTTCGTATCATCACTTTTATTCAATGCAAGCAAATCATTCTTGGACTTTTCTGTGAGTTCAAATCGTGGATCAATAGTATCTACTATCTTCTGTGGCTGAATTGTAAACAGATCACCGATTTTTCCTGCAATAACATCAAATGTGTTTACAAGACCTGTAACATCACTTGTATCATATGCATATTTATTGGTGCCTTTAGCTTCAGTTGCTATATAATTGCTCAGAAACTCCGATCCTGTAGTAAGTAAATCATGATCTGAAAAATGACCAAAATCTGAATCTTTATCAGAATGCCCTACTTTCCATTTAAATTCCTCCTTTTTGCTAAGTCCTACACCAACCGTATACAGAATCGCATTCGGTTTTATCGCGTTTGCATTATTAACTGCTTTATTTGCCGTCATACAATTCTTGTCGTCATCTCCAGTCCAATGTCCCGGCATACCATCTGTCATAAACACAACATATTTATTTGACTGATCCTTTACTTTTGCCAACTGATTCTTCGCAGCTTCCAATGCAGATCCCATTGGTGTTCCACCCTTAAAATCCCCCTTCTTTTTATCATCAATATTGTTTTTTAAAGCTGCTACTCCATCTTTATCCAAGCTCTTGAAGTCCAATTTCTCTATGGTGGCATTTTTTCCTTCAGTACCGCTATACCAGATAATTGAAATTCGACTTTCTTTCGATTTCTTACTTAAAGTATCCACAAATGTCTCTGCTGCAGTTTTTAAAGCCTCATACTTTTTAGTTGGATCCGTCTTACTTATACTCTCCGTCATAGAACCACTGGCATCCAATACCATTACAATACTGGCACCCTTTGCTTCAACTCCAGCCTCACGTCCTGTTGTTTCTGCATTCAGGTCAATTTGGTAAATTCTGTTTTCATAGTCAACTACTTCCGCTGTTTTGCTGCTTTTCAGATTCTTTTCAGCTTCTTCTTTCTCAGTGTAATTGACAATTTGGTTATTCTCAACCTCAGTTGTTTCATCCGCTTTATAAAGCTTAGCAGTTGCAGTTTTACCATTTACTGTTACTTTTACTTTATAATTTTCTTTCAATGCAACATAACCATCTGGCGCCATAGTTTCTGTTAAAGTATATGTTCCCGCTTTCAGATTATCAAATGTAACATTACCATTAGCATCGGATGTTGTAACCGGGTATGTTTCGCCTCCATTATCATTTACCAGTTTGAACTTTGCACCGGAAATACCAGTGCCTTTAGAGTCAACTTTTGTAAGTGTAAGATTAGCAAGTGGAACATTCTCCACATTTACAAATCTTGCATCCGGAATTGTGAAATCCATCTTACAATTAGATGCACCAGCGCCTCGTTCCATATAAAGTACGGTAATTCTATGGGTTTTATTTTTTTGTGCATCTGTTGAAGGTCTTGCTCCGTTCTTAAATCCAAGGTCTTCCCATAAATCAGTAGAACCTTCAATTGCATCATGAATACCACCAACATCAATTACTACTTTTCCATCCAGTAAAACCCATAAATCATCATCACCAGTAAAGGTATAATTCAATGGCCCTACATAATCTCCAAGCTTGAATTTTATATCATATCTCATTCCGAAATAGAATTCTCCGCCTTTTGTCTTATCAGTTGTAGGATTCTTTAAAGGAAAGAAGTCAGAACCATTCTCCTTACAGGTAAATTTAGTACCTCCTGGCTGCTTTACTCCGGTCAGTTTGTAATTATTTCCTGTCTTGCTAAACAACAGCTTGTAATTTGTATATTTTTGTTTACCTTCACCTGGGTTATCGTCTGTAAAAAATCCAGGCTGGTCAACACTCCACAGGACTGTTTTGTAATCTTCTGACAGTCCAGTTACCAGTCCTAATGTTCCTTTTCCATCTTTTACATTTGCTTTATAATTACAATTATTTGCATTTAATCGGTATCCCCATTTATCTTTATTGGTTCCGTATGCATTATAGTTATTTGCTGGTTTCCCATTGCTATCCCTAGTTCCCATAATCAATCTATTATCCGTATCTTTTTCCGAATAATGTGACTTATCATTAATTCCTTTCCCGGAGTTAGGGGTTATCTGATAATCATAAAATGTTACGTCACCTTCATTATTTGTTGATGTTTTGGCTTTGTAATAGATTTTTACAACGGTATCACTTGCAACTTTAATTTCATTAATATCAGATACTGGTGTTTCTTTTCTATCTTTTACAGTTACAACTTTGTCTACATCATAATTTTCTGTTGCTCTGTAATCAGGAATTTTTCCACCAACTTCTACATTACGTACTGTATCTGCATAGATCTTAGTCTTCCCTTCATAATGCTGCAGAGTAACCTTAACACTACCTCTAAGAGTATTATTTACAATAACATAAGTAGAAAAATGCGTCGTCTCGAACTCAACATCACCATTCTTGGCAACGCTGCCATCCATATTTTCAACGTTATCATTCTCGTCTACGTGATATACATCCGCATCTTTGATCTTCTTCTCATCATTCAGAGATACAGATACCTTCACTGTAGCACCTGGCTGAACCTCTTCGCCGTCCACCAGGAATTTGATATCGTAGGAATGGATTTTCTCGATGGCTTTCTTTTCTTTGATTGCTTCTTCGGTGATCTGGTCTTCGGCTTCCTGGCTGAGCTCTACCGGTGTTACGGAAAGCTCTGCGTTGTCCGGAAGGTCTGCCGGATCGGTAAGAGTAACTTTTACGTTGACTTCGTCACTCGTGTAATCATATCTGGTGATCTCAGGCTGAATTTCTTCTTCCTGCACATCCTCGACTTCTTCTGCCTCATCACTGCTATCAACAACCTGTGCCATATCACTTCTTATGTAAGCCTCGGTTCCTTCCCAGGAAACCTTGTACCAGGTTGCTCCGTCCTCTGCTGTTACGGTATCCAGAAGTGTGAGCTGTGTTCCTGCGTTTACAGTTGCCAGAACCTCTGCCTCGATAGATGGGCTGACACGAAGATTCGTATCGTCTCCCAGAACCTCGATCAGGCTTGTCTCACCATTCTCATCTGCTGCCGGAACCTCATCCGGGCTCGCAATATCCTCTGCCGGTTCTTCCACCACATCCGGATCCTCTGCCGGCGCTTCGGTAGGTTCAGCATCCGGATTCTCCGCCGGAGCCTCAGAAGGCTCTGCATCAGGAGTTACCTCCGGATTCTCTGCTGCCGGTGTCTCAGCTGCATCCTGCTCAGGCTCGTCCGAAATATCCATTCCGTCCGTAAGCTCCTCTGATGCGATAGACACTTCGTCCTCATTACCGGAAACAGCTTCCGCCTCGACATCTGCTGTCTCAGGAGAATCCCACATAACGGCAAAAACAGCTGCGTTGCCAGTCTCAACCTGAAGTGTCTGGATCTGTTTGCCCTCGTTGACATTCAGAACCTTCAGATCCTCGTTGGCCTGTAAGGTGTTAACATCAGTATCACCGGTACTGCTGTTATAATGAAGCTTCTCAACGGTTACACTCGTGCTAGCTGCATCGGTAAGCTCCGGTGCTGCCGGTGTCTTGTACTCAAAAGTTACTCTGACTCTGCCGTTCGGCTCGACTCTGTTTCCGTCGCCATCAGCAAAATACACATCATACGCAAAAAAACCTCTCAGGCTGCTGCCCTTGTCTGTAGCTGCTGCTGAAAGCTTCTGAGAAACTGTATCATAAGATACAGATGAATTCTCGTTTACGCCGTCAGCCTTCAATGCTGTATTCTGCGGAAGAGCTCCGTCCTCCAGTGCCTCTGCTGTTACTTTAACAGAATCATTCTCATATGTAAGCGTCGATTGCTGCGCCTGTTCCGTTTCCTCCTGGTCAGCGCTGCTTACATCCGGTGTCGATTCTTCGGCCGCTGGTTCAGATGTAATTTCGCCATCTGTAAATATATCCTCCGTTCCATCTCCGAACGCCTCACTCGCGGAGATCGTATATGCACTCGGCATACAGGATACCATCAACGCCAAAGCCACCATAAATGCCAGGAGTTTTCTGATCTTATTATTCCTTAATTTTTTCATACCTTTCCCGCTTTCCTATGTGTGCATTAACGTGTACTGTATTTCTTATTACTTTACTTCTGTTTATATTCCTTTCTCTTAAAAAAGCTTCATGTTTTTAGCCGGTGAGTAAACAGGTTACACCTTTTCAATATTTTACCCTTATGTGATTGTAGTGTCAATATACCAGGCATTTTTGGTAAGGATATTGACATTATCAGATGCTATCGAAAATCAGTCTTCAACTCCTCCTTCTTAACTTACTCGTTTACTGGTTCTTTTCGTCTGATTTCTCCGATAAAATCTGACTATTCGTGATATTTATTATACAACACTACCAGTTGTTTTGTAAGGCCCGTTTTTTCAAAAAAAAGTGCCTCTGTCACTATTTTAACATAAATTTTTTCAGCTCATCCCGCTTCTTGACATTCAGCTTGCAAAAGATATCCGTAAGGTAATGCTTAACAGTATTAATGGAAATCCCCAGATGCTCTCCGATCTCCTTATTGGTCCATCCCCCACTTGCCAGCATGGCAATAGAAAACTCCATCGTCGACAGCTCCCCCGTAACCTTTCTCCGGTTTTCCGGATTATGAAGCGCCATCCAGCCCCTGCTGAAAGAAATCACACCCTCCGTGATCCGCTGATACGCCTCCGGATCCCGGTTCCGGATACAAGCCTCGATCAGCCCCCGCAAAAGCCCATGATGCTCAATAAAAGGCTCCAGAAACCCATCCATCTTCGCCAGCTCCCAGCTCCGGAGCATCTCCTCCTGCGCCTCCTGCTTATGCTTTCGGTTTATCGCACACACCGCCATCATACAGTGGATATACGTCATACTGATCGGATACGGCCTCTCCGCCATAAACAAAGCAGCCTTACCCATCCCATAAGCACTCCATATCTCCCCGTTAAGATAAGTATGGTGAGCCATCACATACGTGGCAAAAAGCCTCAGCCCCTCAGGAAGCATCCTGCTGTACTACCCAAAAGCAGGCATCCCATCCGTAGGCAGATGAAGCAAAACCGCCCCCACATATCCCGCCAGAAGACAGGACGCATAAACATCCTCCGGGACCTTTTTCTTCATAGCCATCTTCACACAGGACTGGATCCCATCCATCCCCCGCTTAGCCGCCGCCACATTCCCCAGCGTCAGATTAGAATACCCATACAAAATACACGCCGAAAGCTTCAGCTCAATAACCCTGCTGGACAGATACCCCCTGGTGATCTCACAACACTCCTCCGCCTGCCCCGTAAAATAAAAAAGCTCAGCCCGCGCAATATTCCTCAAATCCACATCCACAAACCCCTCAACAACCTCCCGAGCCCTCCCAGGCTCAAAAGACGAATTCAAAAGCGGCAAAACCATATAATCACACATACACCACACTCCCCTCCAAAACCCAGGCAGCCCCCAAAAGACCACCCTCAAAACCAAACCAACAAACCTCCGAAGCCCTCACACAAGCCACATCAACATACATCCGAAGCCCATCACACACCCCTCATCAATACACATCCGAAGCTCATCTCTCAAGCCACATCAGCATACATCCGAAGCTCATCTCTCAACCCTCATCAGCACACATCCGAAGCTCATCTCTCAAGTCCCACAAAACAGTCACCAAAACTCCGGATATCAATCAACCAGTCAATCAGTCAATCAGTCAACCAATCAGGCCAACCATCTTTTTCCATAATTATAATCCAAAATACTCCAAAAATAAATTTAAATATTACACAAAAACACCACACCCTATCCAAAACAGCCTCTATCCCCAATCCCCTCACGACACCCCACCCAAAAAACTCACCCCACCCACATCCAGCGCAGCGCCGATGCCCCACCCCGCTGGCAGCCTGTCCGTTCGTCCCTCCCTCCATTCATCCCACAAAAAAAGAGCCCCCAGGCCCAAACACCCAGGAACTCTCCCAAAACCAAACAACATCATCTCCCCCGCAGCTTCCGCAGCTTCCTCAGCTCCCTCTCCAGCCGATCCGCACGCGCCTTCTCCCTCAACGTATTCACCCTCTCTTCACTCCGCCCCTGTTCAATCCCTTGAGTGATTCCCTGGCTGATTCCTTGGCTAATTCCCTGTTCAATCCCTTGGGCGATTCCTTGACTGATCCCCTGTTCAATCCCCTTATTAATCCACATCTGCTCAATCTCAAAACTCTTCATATACGCCACCGTAACCTTTCCATCCTCTTTAACAACCCTGACCATCTCCAGCAACTCCCTCAAAACATCATTTACCGCATTCACCTCTCTGGTATCCTCCAAAAACCGAAGCAGCGCCACCAGCTCCTCAGGCACACCCGCACCATCTCCCTTCGTATTCAGAAAAACCGTCCTCAGCCCATCATCATACTCCATCTCCGGAATCTCCTCACACATATTCCGGATCGTATACACCATCCTACCCCGATCAAACGGATCATACGAACAGACAAAAATAACAAAAACCCTCTTAAGCTTCCCGAAACCCTCACCCTTCTTCAAACACCGGCTGTCAATGATCGCATGATAAAACCTCACCCGCTTCGGCAGATCCTTCATACTCACAACATCACCATTATTATCCGGCTCAATATCAAAAACAGAAGGATCCGCCAAAACATCCATCAGCTCCTCCTCAGCCAGAACATCAAGCCGCGCCCCGCGAAAACCCTCATCCCGGCCACCAAAAGCCCTCTGCGCAACAACCCGCAGCCTCCCGATCTCACGCCCCAGCACCACCTGCAGCAGCAACCTGCAAAACCTCTCACCAATACCAGGAAACGTCATCACCGCGTTAAACAAAAAATCATCCAGAAGATTCATATCCTCAAGCCGCTTCCTCTGCATAAGCTTCCTCCTTTCACTATGATGGCAAAAGAAAAAACCTCACACAACCAACCGGCTCCTCCCCGCCATATTTATACAACCAACCATATGGGGATCAGATAGCCGAACGGCCCAGAATGTTCCCAGATATGTATCTTCAGTATAACCACCCCACCAGCAAAAGTCAACAAAAACCCTTCGACAAAAACCGCCAAAACCTCATTCCACTGCATCCACCACAGCGCCGATGCCCCTCCCCTCCCGGCACACCACAAGGAAACTCAGCCCCTGCAGCCATCCAGCGCAGCGCTGATGGCCCACCACCTCCCGGCAAACCACCACACCTCACACCCCAAAAAACCAGAACGGACAGACTGCCAGCGGGACGGCTGCATGGTCGGGACCCGGTGCGTCGGAGTAAGCCGCTGGTCATACTTGGCGCCTGGGGCTTCTGACGGGAAGGTACTCTGCGGCCACAAGCCGCAGAGTAAGCCCCATCTGTCTGAGCCAGGTACGCATCAGCGTACATGGCGAGTTATGGGGCGCCCTGCACGGCAGAAGACTCAGACGCTTAGTATGACCCGGCGAAACGACCGCACCAGGCACGACCATGCAGCCGCCCCGCTGGCAGTCTGTCCGTTCGTCCCTCCCTCCATTCATCCCTCCCACCCACACAAAAAAAGAGCCCCCAGGCCCAAACACCCAGGAACTCTCCCAAAACTCAAATATCCAATTATCATCAATCGTTACCAGTTGTCACCAACCATCACCCAACACGCAGCCGAAACTTCTGAATCTCCTTCTCACTGGAAACCCTCTCAATCTCAGCCCCAAGACTCCTGAGCTTCTCCTCAAAATTCTCATACCCACGCTGGATATAAACAATATCATCAACAACCGTAACACCCTCAGCAGCCAGCCCCGCAATAACAAGCGCAGCCCCCGCACGAAGATCCGGTGCACTCACACGCGCCCCAGTAAGCTTCCTCACACCATCAATAATAGCAGAGTTCCCCTCCACCTTAATATTGGCACCCATCCGGGAAAGCTCATCCGCATACTTAAACCGGTTCTCAAAAATACTCTCAGTAACAATACTCGTACCCTCAGCCAAAGCCAAAGTAACCGCAATCTGCGGCTGCATATCCGTAGGATAACCAGGATAAGGCAACGTCTTCACATGCGTACGATGAAGCACATGCGGCGCACGGACACGAACCGCATCATCAAACTCCTCAACCTCACACCCGATCTCCTCAAGCTTAGCCGTAGTAGCCTCAAGATGCTTAGGAATAACATTACGAACAGTAACATCACCACGAGTAGCCGCAGCAGCAAACATAAACGTACCAGCCTCGATCTGGTCCGGAATGATCGAATACTCCGTACGATGAAGCGTCTCAACACCACGGATACGGATCACATCCGTACCGGCACCCTTGATATTCGCCCCCATACTGTTCAGGAAATTCGCCACATCAACAACATGCGGCTCCCTCGCAGCATTCTCAATGATCGTACGACCAGTCGCCATAGAAGCAGCCATCATAATATTAATAGTAGCACCAACAGAAACCACATCCAGGAAAATATGGCTGCCATGCAGATTCTCCGCCTTGGCAACAATAGCACCATGACAGATATCAACATCCGCACCAAGAGCACGGAAACCCTTCAGATGCTGGTCGATCGGCCTGCTGCCGATATTACATCCACCCGGAAGCGGAACCTCCGCATGCTTATACTTACCAAGCAAAGCACCCAGAAGATAATAAGAAGCACGGATCTTCTTGATAAACTCATAATCCACGCTGAGATTGCCGATAGTAGAACCGTTGATCTTTACAGTAGACTTATCAATACGCTCAACCTGAGCCCCGATCTCGGAGATCGCCTCAAGCAGAACATTGATGTCCCTAACATCTGGCAGATTCTCGATCAATATAGTTTCATCAGTCATAATGGCTGCTGACAATATCGCAAGCGCCGCATTCTTCGCACCCGCAATATCCACTTCTCCAACCAGAGGATTGCCGCCTTTAATCACATACTGTTCCATAACACACCTCTATTATTTACTCCTCTATGAGCAGAAACTTTCTCTGAATTTACTGCAGGAACAAACGTTCCGCAATACCGTTTTTTAGGTCAGTTGTATATTATAACACATATTTCAGATTTGTAAACAATTTATGACGAAAACCTGTCACAACCCATGACCCGAAACACTCCAGCAAACCGTTTCCACAAGCCAACAGTTACGCCTTATCTCCCCTGTTCTTCAGTGCCTCAAGCACAACCTGGAGACTCCCCTCCAGATCCTTATCCTCTTCATCCACCACAATGTCCGCATATTTCTCATACAAAGGAACACGCTCATCATAAAGACTCGCCAGCGTCTGCCCCTCCTTGAGCACAACACCACGCCCCTTAAGATTACCAAGACGCCTGGAAAGAAGCTCCAGCGAGATCTTAAGATACACCACAACACCCTCAGACTTCAGATGCTGCATAGCCTCATCGCAGTAAACCACACTTCCACCGGTAGCGATCACCGTATTCTCCACCTGGATCGAAGCATTCACACGATTCTCGATCGCCTTGAAGCCCTCCGTACCCTCATCTGCAATGATCTTACTCAAAGTCCTCTTCTCCGCCTTCTGGATCAGAAGATCTGAGTCAATAAACTGGTACCCAAGTACCTTCGCAAGTACGACACCGATGCTGCTCTTCCCCGCACCAGGCATTCCTATCAGTGTAATATTATTCATACTGTATCCTTTCATTTTAGCATAACAGCTGCCAAACCTCAACAAACGTTACGGCTCCGCAGAACCTACCGTTTCTCTCTCCCTGCCTTCCCCGACGTCTTTAATTTCCCTGACATCCCTGGCTTTCCTGACATCTTCAACTTCCCTGACATCCCTGGCTTTCCCGACATCTTCAACTTCCCTGACATCCCTGGCTTTCCTGACATCTTCAACTTTCCTGACGTCCCTGACTTTCCTGACATCTTCAACTTCCCTGACATCCCTGGCTTCCCCGACGTCTTCAACTTCCCTGCCAACTCTGATTCCCTGTCTGCTTCCCTGTCTGATTTCTTATCCAACTTCTTCTGCATCTGCTTCTTCTGCTGCTTCTTCTTTACGCTGTAGCCGAAGGTTCCCACCTTCCGGCTACCCGCCAGATACTCCCCATGGGAATAAACCAGAAGACCCGCATCATTAAGACAAAACCTGTTGTTTTTATCCATATAAGCTTCATCCGCATGGACCGCAAGCACATCAGCAAGAAACATATCATGAGACCCCAGCTCCTTCACCTCACGCACCCTGCACTCGATCGAAACCGGAGCCTCCCCGATCATCGGTGCAGAAACAAACTGCGCTTTCTCTTTCGTAAGGTTCAGCTTCCGGAACTTGTCCACATCACGTCCCGAACGGACCCCGCAGAAATCCGTTGCATACGCCAGCTTCTCCGTTGTCAGATTGATCACAAATTCACCCGTTTTCCGGATCATATCATAGGAATAACGGGAAGGTCGGACAGAAATATAAGCCATCGCCGGATTGGTACACACCGTACCCGTCCACGCAACCGTTATGATATTATCGTTACCCTCACCATCGGTAACACTCACCATTACAGCCGGCAGTGGATAGATCATGTTCCCCGGCTTCCATAACTGTTTCGCCATTTTCCGTCACCTCTTACGCATAATCGCTGTTCATCAGCTGAGCAGCCTCCATCATAGCCGGGATCAGCTGCTTCTTTCTGGAAACCACACCCGGCAGACTGAAGGTATCTCCATCCGGTTTCCGCTCAAAAGCGATCTCCGCCATCTGCTGGCTGCCCTCCCCGTAAAACAGAAGCTCTGTAGACTCCTCCAGGATATTCGTCAGCATAAAATAAACTCTCGTGATATCATGACGGCCACACTCACTCACCATAAACGGCATCAGCTTCTCCTTGATCTCCTTAAGCTCCTCGCTGTCCATGGAACTGATCTGACCCACACCAAAGGAAACATTACCCTCACCGATAAACTTCTTGTAATCCTGATAAAAAATCTCCTCCGGAGACTTATCCTTCAGATTACTTCCCGCAGAAAACATCTCTCGGGCAAACTCCTCGATCTTGATCCCCGCGATCAGCGCAAGAGCACTGGCAGCGATCTTATCCGTCTGCGTACAGGTCGGTGAACGGAACATCAATGTATCCGAAATAATAGCCGCACAGAGAAGCCCCGCGATCTTTTCCGGTATCTCCAGTCTCTGCTCTCCGTAGATCTCATAAAGGATCGTACCCGTACATCCCACCGGCTCATTACGAAAAGCAACCGGCGTCATGGTCTGCAAGGTACCCAGCTTATGATGATCGATGATCTCAAGGATCTCCGCCTTCTCGATATTATCAACAGCCTGATCCACCTCATTATGATCCACAAGAACCACTTTCTTTTTATGCATATCCAGAAAATTACGTCTGGAGATCGTACCGATACACTTACCATGAGGATTGATCACCGGAAACGCCCTGTGACGGTTTTTGATCATAACATCCTGGATATCATCCGTAAAATCCTCGGTATTAAACGTAACCATGTTATCCCGCTTCATAACAAAGCTGACCGGAATACTCTGGTTGATCAGACGCGCAATATTAAACGTATCATACGGAGACCGGATGATCACGATATTCTTCTCATGAGCAAGCTTTATAACCTTCTCGGAAACCACGATATTCAGCCCCACGATGATACAGCTGACATTCTGGCTGATCGCCTGAAGATGATCCTCCTCACGGTCACCCATGATGATCATATCATCCTCCTCAACGTAGCCCTCCAGCATCTTCGGGTTAGCAGTACCGACAAGCACACGCCCCTTCACAAAATATCCGTGTCCGTTACCTTCCACCACTTCACCGCCAACAGTCTCGGCAATTCTCTGATACTGCGTCCTCGCATTGGAAAGAAGATAACTGTCTGTAGTATCCATATAGGTCTTTGCGATATCACCAATCGTCACAAGCCCCTCCAGACACCCATCCTTATCCCGGATTGGAAGAGAAACGATCCCGTTCTCCTGCATCAGATCCCAGGTATTCTTCAGCGACATATTCTTATCCGCCTGCGGACTGGTCCGGATATCCATATCCTTGACCTGCGTACCGATATTTCCCAGATAAGCCGGCGGCTGTACGCCAAAACGGTTCAGCACATACCTGGTCTCCTCATTGATCTGCCCCGCTCTCTTCGGGATATATTTTTTATTCTGCGTAGTTCTGTTCTTAATATCCGCATAAGCAATAGCCGAACAGATGGAATCCGTATCCGGATTCTTATGTCCGATTACAAATATTCTCTCCGGTTTTTTCATACACATCCATCCTTTTTCATCCAAAATAATCATAATTTAATATTTGCAAACAAAGCACCCAGGGAAGTAGTAGCCTCTTCCCCCGACTCCGGAAGCTCAAAAGACTCCTCCTCAACCTCCTTAGCCATCAGATCCGATGCCTCTTTAATACTCAGGCTCAGCTTACCATCCTTGATCGCGATAACCTTCACCTTAACCTTATCCCCAACACTCAAAACCTCAGAAGGCTTCCGTATCCTCTTCTCACAGATCTGAGAAATATGCACCAGCCCGGAAACCCCGTTCCCAAGCTCCACAAAAGCACCATACGGCTGCAAACTCTCAACCGTACCCTCCGTCACAAAGCCAACCTGGATATTGGAAATCTTATTCCGTTTCTCCACCTCAGCCCTCTCACGAAGAATCTCCCTCGCCGAAAGCACCAGCCTCTTCTTCGCCTTATCAACCTCGATCACCCGCACCTGGATCGGCTTATTCAGAAACACCTCAGTGTCCTCAACAAACTCCAAAGCAAGCCTCGACGCCGGAATAAAACCACGGACACCCTCAACATAAGCAATGGCACCCCCGTTAACGATCCCCTTCACAACAACATCCAGCACCTCACCCGAATCCTGAAGCTCCTTCAGCCTGTCCCAGGCAAGCACATCCGCAGCATCCGCTCTGGAAAGAAGAATATTCCCCTGACCATCATCCCTGCGAAGAACCATCGCCTGAACCTCATCCCCCGGCTGAACAGCCTCTTTAATATTAAACCCCGGCACCCGGGAAAACTCCTCCACCGGAATAAAACCCTCAGCATAAAACTTAAGGTCAAGAACAACCCCCGACTCATCCACACTCACAACAGTCCCTGAGATAATATCCCCCTCATCGATCCTCTTAAAAGAAGCCTCCAGCTCCCTCTCAAAATCCTTCATAGACTCCGCCATATCCAGACCTCCCATTCAAACAAAAACCCAACCACCGCCGCCCCAAACCAGACGACAGCACTATAATCCTAATCATTATAGCATGCACACCCCACCCGCGCTATATTTTTTGCACTGGAAATTTCTTACCCCCTTTATTTCTCTCCAACGCACAGGACAGACTCAAATCAGCCCATTTATCACAACCTTGATGCTTTCTTTATTTCTCTCCAAGATGCTTTCTTTGTTTCTCTCCAACGCACAGGACGGACTGCCGGAGGAGCGGCTGCATGGTCGGGACCCGGTGCGTCGGAGTAAGCCGCTGGTCATACTTAGCGCCTGAGACTTC
>ENA-ORTU01001541-ORTU01001541.1-human-gut-metagenome-genome-assembly--contig:-NODE-1541-length-23237-cov-2.321801_pt1 | contig 23237 bp, 20 predicted proteins | sample MGYA00241910_ERZ509184 | MGnify/ENA primary metagenome ERZ509184 (study PRJEB26280, sample SAMEA2338847) | human gut metagenome | biome: human gut; feature: human-associated habitat; material: faeces... | reverse complement strand
CATAGAGCATGTTCAGGCCCTTGGTCACTACCGGCTCACCGTAGCCTATAACATCCATTATGGGTGCGGAACCGCCTTTCTGGACACAGCCGCAGGACTTGTCCTCCAGGGTGGTGATGCCGCCGGCCTTGTTGCCGGGGCTGGGATTTTCATAAACTACCTCATTGTGGCGAATAAAATAGTTTTTAAATCCGTTTATCATATTAACTGCCTTATCGAACACTTCCCTGCTTATGCAGCGGTTCATAAGGAAGCCCTCGGCGCCAAACATTTCCGGCACCTCTGTGAGCACGGTGGAGCCGCCCTGGGCCACCAGCATATCGGAAAAGCGGCCCACGGTGGGGTTGGCAGTGATACCGGAAAGGCCGTCAGAACCGCCGCACTTCATGCCAACTACCAGCTTGGAGGCAGGCAGGCTTTCCCGCTTGAACTGCCCTGCGTAAGCTGCACACTGCTCCAGCAGCTCCCGTGCTGCGGCAAACTCGTCCTCCACCTGCTGGCAAGTGAGAAACTTCACTCTGTCCTTGTCATAGTCTCCAAGCTCTTCCACAAACTGCTCATGGGTCAGATTCTCGCAGCCCAGGCTCAGCACCAGCACAGCCCCGGCGTTGGGGTGACGTACCAGAGCAGCAAGGAGTTTCCGGGTCTGGGCATGGTCCGCCCCTGTCTGGGAACAGCCAAAGGGGTGAGTAAAGGTATACAGTCCGTCTATACTGCCCTGAACCAGATCCTGGTTGTCCCGGGCCAAGGCCTTTGCAATATCGTTTACACAGCCCACGGTGGGGATTATCCAAATTTCGTTTCTGATACCGGCCCGTCCGTCGGGGCGGAGATATCCCATAAAGCTGCCGGCTTCTGCAGGTTCAGGCTGGATTATCCTTGGCTCATAGCTGTACTCCTCTTCCCCGGAGAGATTGGTCTTCATATTGTGGGTATGCACCCAGTCTCCTGGCTTTATGTCGGAGACAGCATGGCCGATGGAGAAGCCGTACTTTATCACCTGTCCCCCGTTTTCTATGGGGTTCAGAGCCATTTTATGTCCCTGGGGTATGTCTTCCCCGGCGGTCACTCCCTCAAAAACCGTCCCCGCCTTGATAGGGTGCAGGGCTACCGCTACATTGTCCTGGGGATTTATATGAATGAAATCAGGCATTTTCGTCCTCCCTCCCTAGACGGGGCAAATCCCCGCGGCAGGCTTATCCTAGTATCCTGCGCTTCTGCCTATTGAGTGCAGAAGCGCAAGTCTTTTTTCTTAAATCTTAGGTGTACTTACAGGCAGGATGCATAAGCTGCTTCTGCGCCCTGGCTGCGAATCATCTTCAGGTCCTTCACCACAGTCTCATAGAAGCCGGGAACCTTGGAGAGATCCCTGCCCCACATCTGCTCGTTTTCCATAACGGCCTTTACCAGCTCTTCCTCGCTGTCATTGCGGTGGGCATGGTAGAACTCCAGCACCCAGCGATCGTCGGAACAAGTGTAGGTATTGCCCTTTGGACGGCGGCAGACCAGTCCGGTCTCATTGAGCTCCTGAATGTCATTGGAGAAGAAAGCAATGTATGCAGCAAAGCTCATGGTCAGGCAGCGGGGCAGCTCGTTTTTCAGCTCAATATACTCCAGGAAGCTGGGCATATTTCTTGCTCTCCACTTGGAGGTGGAGTTGAGGGAGATGCTCATCAGCTCGTGATTGATAAAGGGGTTATTGAAGCGGTCCTGTACGGCGGCGGCAAATTCCTCCAGATCCGCCCTGTCCAAAGGCAGGGTGGGGATGACCTCATCATAGAGCATCTTGTTCATAAAGCCCCGAATGGTGTCGTTGAACATGCAGTCTCTCACGATGTCATAGCCGGCCAGATAAGCTCCAAGGACAAAGCCGGTGTGGGCACCGTTGAGTATGCGCACCTTGCGCTTCTTGTAGGGAGTCACGTCGGGCACCACATGGACGTTGAGCCCTGCGGCCTTGAAGGGCAGCTTCTCCTCCAGCCATGCCGGTCCCTCGATTATCCACACACCGAAGACCTCGCCCACGTCATTGAGGGCGTCGGTATAGCCATTCTCGGCGTCAAGCTTTGCCATCTCCTCGGCATCCCGGATACGGCCCGGAACTATTCTATCCACCAGAGTGGAGCAGAACAGGCAATCATGGTTTACATAATTTTTAAAGCCTTCATCCAGTCCCCACTGGTCTATATACTGGTTGACGCACTTTTGCAGTTCTTTGCCGTTATTGTCAATAAGCTCGCAGGACAGCATGATCAGTCCGCCCTTGCCGGCCTGATAGCGCTTATAGAGCACCTGGGTCAGCTTACCGGGGAAGGATGCGGCTGGCTTGTCTTCCAGCTTGCATGTGGGGTCATAAACTATTCCGGCCTCGGTGGTGTTGGAAACCACATACTCCAGATCGTCTGAGACCGCCAGATCCATCACGGCCTGGAAGCCCTCTTCCTCTCTGGGGTTGATGCAGCGGGAAACACAGGAGATAACCCTCTTGCGGTCAACCTTCTCACCGTTCTCGGTGCCCCGGAGGTACAGGGTGTACAGTCCCTCCTGCTCGGCAAAGGTGCCGGCATGGCGTCCGCTGCCCGGGGAGACCAGAGCGCACTTACCGTTCCAACCCACCTTCTCGTTGGCAACGTCAAACCAGTACTGGACAAACCCGCGAAGGAAGTTTCCCTCGCCAAACTGGAGCACCTTTTCAGGTGCATCCTTCAGTATGTACCCCTTATAACCGCACTTCTCAAGGGTTTTATAATTCAATCTTTCCATGGAAATTACCTCCTGACAGACTGCGGTCTGTCAACCCAAATAAAAATATATTTTAAATAAATCGATAACCGGCAAATAACAGGGGCATACCGCTTCTTACAGGAGGCTGGCCTTCACCTTTACAACCACCTTGCGGATGGTCATTGGTTCAGCAACAGCGCACTGGGGACGGTGGATGTCGCTGGGGTAGAACACGCAGAAGCAGCCGGGCCGGGACTGTATAAAGCCCTCGTCCTCTACCTCTTTGTAGAAAATCAGATCCTTCTCCTGGCTGTATTCGGCGACTTCATACTTATCTTTGAGGATGGTAAAGCCCAGGGCCTCTTCACCGGTAACCACATACTGCACATCCAGATACTCCTTGTGGGACTCGGGATTGCGCTGGGCGGCGGGCTCGGTGAGGGCATCGAAGACGTTGGCGTAGATATCGTCGCCCTCTATTTTATAGGTGCCGGGCTCCATGGCGGTGAAATCGTGGCTCTTGAGGAATTCCACGGCCTTCTGAATAGCGGCGGGGTATTTCTTATATTCATCAATGTTCACATTGGAAAATATCATTTTCAAATTCCTTTCTCTTCCATGGCATGTACCATATTTACCACGAACTCATGGCAGGGTACATCCACACCGTATTTATGTGCAGCCCGTACAACAGCGCCGCTTATTGTGTCCACCTCCGTCTTTTTTCCGGAGCGGAGGTCCGCTCTTATGGAGGTGCAGCCCTGGGGATTATTTAGAGAGGTCCGGCGAACCCTCTCCTTAAGCTCCTCCTCGTCAAAATCCATGCCGGCAGCCCTTGCAGTCAGCATGGCCTCATGGATGAGGCGGCAGGTCATTTCCCAGGCGTGGGGGTTGGATGCAATGAATCCCATGTCCACCTGCAAAATTCCGGTGAGGGCGCTGAGGGAAACATTGGTAAAGAGTTTGTCCCAGATGAGCTGCTGTATATTTCCATGTATCTTTACCTGGAAGCCACAGCTGTCAAAGGCCTCTTTCAGTCTGGGCAGGAAGCCGTCTGTATCCTCGGTGAGCATACCCACATTGGTTCTGCCCTCGCCGCCCCGGCGCACGCAGGCCTGCCCCAGAACCGCACCGTTATCCTCGGTGGTGCCGATGATTATATGCTCAGCGTCGGCAAACTCTCCGAGGATATCCTCGTGGCCCGCGCCGTTCTGCAAAGTCATCAGCCTTGTCTCAGGCCCTATTATTCCCCGATTCTGGCTAAGGGCTGTTTTGGAGGCGGTAGCCTTCACGAAAAGTATCACCAAATCCATTGGGCCAAGTTTCGAACTGTCGGTAACGGCCTTGGGATGATAGGTGTTCACTACACCGTTTTCCTCTATCTTCAGACCGCTGCGGTTTATCTCCTCCGCCAGTGCCTCTCTGGTAGCTATCAGATAGACCTCATTATTCAGGGACAGACGGCCGCCGTAAATGGAACCCATGGCTCCGGCGCCGATAACGGCAATCCTCATTTTCATCAGCATCCTTTCTGTATGCTTATCAACGCCGCAAGGCGCACAGGACCCCCATGTCTCCCGGCAGCGCCGCTGCCGGGAGACTATGCATTTTTCTCAGGCTTCCGCCTGGTCTTCAATGCCTTATGGAGTCCTGAACGCCGGACTGTTTGCTGGGTGCTTCTTTACTTGGAGAACTCGGCCAGGCCCTCAATTGCATAGGCCCGGATGGGGCAGGAATCGAGTCCATAGATGGGCAGGGGCGAGTAGCTCATGAAGAACACCTTGCTGTTAAGTTTTTCCAGGTTTTTGAGAACTTCCAGGAACACGATGTTCTCAGCCATGAGGATGTCATGGAAGGGCTTCACGTCCTCATTGCAGTTCTCAATGGATACGCCGTCACCAAAGCCGACGCATTTGACCTTGTGGTCACGGAACCAGATGGCGCTCTCCTCGCCGACCAACAGACGCTGGTCAGCCTCAGTGTTGGTAGCAGGAGTGAAGGGGGGTATCTTGTAGGAGGAGTCGATTATTACGATGTCGCCTTCCTTGATGAGGCCGGCAGTGGCGCGGTCCAGATCAGCGGCGGTAATGTGGGTGCGGGGAGCTACGGTGTCTTTAAAGTCAACGTAGATGGCCCGGCCCATAAAGGTGGTGAGAGGAAGCTCGGCAACGCTGGGCCAGTTGTCGTCATGATGGTAGGGGCACTCGCAATGGGTACCCAGGTGGCTGGTCAGGTCCATGATAGTATGGAAATCAGGGATGGGCCCGCCGGTATTGAAACGGTAGAGGTGGCAGCGGCGGCTCTCGGTCTTGGGATCCAGGGGCTTGGTCAGGTCGACGACTCTCAGGCCGCCCATTTCAAAAACAGCTTCCATGGTATTTCCTCCATATCCTGTATTCATTAATACTTTGAGGGTTTTTTCCCTCTTTTCGTTTATAGTTTACCAGTATACCGGTATACTGTCAAGGCTAAATATTTCACAATATTTTCCATTGCTTTTTGAGCATGGTATACAAAATATATGCAGGACACCGGTATTCCGCTCTTGACAATCGGTTATTTGGACAGTAAAATCAACCTGTAATAATATTCTGCCGGGAGCGATACCCGGTACAATGCAGCAGGTATGATAAAATGAAAGAAAAAAGTTTTTTGCAGCTTGACGCTTACAGCCATATAAAGGAGCGCATCCTCTCCGGAGAGTTGCTTCCAGACACCCTATATTCCGAGACCAGGCTTTCTGCGGAGCTGGGAATCTCCCGCACTCCGGTACGTGAGGCGCTCCAGTGTCTCAGTCAGGACGGCTATATCACCATAGTGCCAAGTCGCGGCTTCAAGATACGCACTCTCAACGACACGGACATGGAACAGTCTATCCAGGTTCGCTGCGCCATTGAGGGCTACTGTGCCTACTTACTATGCAAGGATATTAAAAACCGCAAAGCCCAGCGTCTAATGCGCCGCCTCCAGGAGCTGCTGGAGGACATGGAAGACGCCATGGAGGCTGACGACGGACACGAGTCCTTTATGTCTGCCGACCACAATTTCCATCTGGCTTTGGTTTCCTATGCGGGTAATGAGGAGTTCGACCAGCTTTTCCAGCGGCTTATGTACCTCATCCGTTTGACTTCCCAGCAGGCACTGAATGTCCCGGGCCGTGTGGAAGATACTTTGGAGGAGCACCGGCAGTTTTACGACGCACTCAGCAGCGGAGACGCCGCCAAAGCCTACACCCTGCTTATTCAGCATCTGACCATGCCAATAAACCTCAAAGCCGCTAAAAAATGAATGTCTCTTTCATCTTCCCACTTTACACAAATTTGACATTAGTTTGATGGAAAAGCTGAATATTCCGGTCTATAATCTAAACGAACATGGATACCGGGCGGTTTTGCCCGGCTCTGCACATTTTATTTTTTCGTTTATGAGGGCCGAATTTATGGATAAGAGGAGAGTCATCAAGTTTTTCCCAAAATCAGAGGATACGGCTGGCGAGGTCGGCAAGCTTATAAGCATTATGAGGCAGGATGGATATGAGCTGCTCTCCTTTACCCTTATGCCTTCCGCAGAAGCTACCATGGTTTTTGAACAGTCCGGAGCCGCCGAAGCTAAAGCTGCTTCTCAGAATGAGAGTGCAGCTGGAGCAAAGCAGTTTTCTCTCTGCGGCAATGCATGAGAGCCTAAGAAAATAATTTAAAAGAGCGAGGTTAAACCTCGCTCTTTTTGTATTTTCATGTTCTTCAGGTCATTCAATCTATGCTCCAACTGACCGTCAGTGCTTCTCCGTAATAGTCGGAAAAACATATCATGTAGCTCCCCCGCTCCAGCTTTATTGGCAGGTCTTCCAGCACCAGCAGCGGCAGCTCCTCCCCCGCCGTCTCCAGCTCCTTGGTGTAGACGCTCTCCCCTGTCTCCTTCCGTACCAAGCTCAATGTCAGAGGTGCCTCCGCCCTTATCTCGGCGCTGAGATAGTAATTGTCCTTGTAGGCTATATCAAACTCGGCCCATTGCTGTGTTGTCTGATATCCGTCTTCTATCCCGCCGAGGTACATCACCCCGGAGCTGTAGCGCTGCTCCATAAGATAGATGCTGCTGCCGAAGCCCAGCACCAGGGCCAGGAAAAAAATCCATATTATATAGCCGCTCTTTGCCTTGCCCCGGCGTTTCTCAGGGGCATCCATGAGTCCGGCTCCCCAGGCTATCACCAGCCCCTCGAAGAGCAGGGTCCCGGTCATTATCAGCTGGGGCAGCCTGGGCTTCATCACCAGCAGCACTCCCTCCACCGCCGCCATCAGCAGAGCCACGGACATCAGCACCAGTGCCAGATTTCTTAAACGCCGGGTCATCTCCCCCAGAGATGAGCAGTCGGTAAATATCTGGTATTCCTCCTCCGGCAGAGTCGGGTCATAGATTTTTCTGAAATAGCGCCAGCCGTTGTAGGTACTGTTCACATACTCCCAGCCCTGCTCCCGGAAGGTCTCCAGGTAGCGGCCCATGTCCTCCACATCCGGCCGGTAGTCCAGCTGATATCGGTACCTCAGCTCGGTGTTTTTCACGAAGCGGCTGTGGAAGCAGCCGCCCTTTACCAGCTGCCATCCCTGCTCCGACATGCGGTTCAGCTCCTCCAGTTCCTGCTCATAGTCCCAGGCGAAATATGCCCTGAATATAGTCTTGTGCTTCATCCTTCCGTTACCTCCCCGGCCACCGCCAGCATTTTTTTCAGCCGCTCTATCTCTCTCAGCAGGGCCTCCCGGCCCTCCTCTGTGATACAGTATAAGCGCCGCCTCTCCTCCCCGGGCTCCCGGGAAACAGTCTCCCTGATCCAGCCCTTTTTCAGCATATTCTCCGTCGCCCCATACATTGTGCCGGAGCCTATCCTCACTTCCCCGTCGGAGAGCTGGGCCGCCATGCGCATGATACCGTAGCCGTGGTTGGGCCCCCGGGAAAGGCACAGCAGGATATAATAATAGCTCTCGGACATGGGTTCATTTCTTTTCAATACGGCACCCCCTATGTCGGCTCTCGACTATGTCGCCTGACGATAGTATCGTATCACGATATATGTCGTGTGTCAACATATTTGTGCTTAAAAAATTAATATGTTTTTCTTGAACATGCTGATTTACTATGGTAAAATAAAAAAAGAAAAAGGCATTGCCTTTTCAATCTTCAATTTGTGAGGTGAGAACATGGACGGCGGTAGCGGTAGTCGAAGTACGGGCAGGGTATCCATATTGTGTCAGAGCTTCTGCGGCCGGCGGCCGGCTGTTTTCTGACCTGTTTTTTCTGCGCAAAAATATGGAACCATTGTCCGTTGTAGAAGCTGCACTGCATTGATCCGAGCATGCACAGGCATCCGGCGGGACAATGGTATTTTTATGCCCTTTTTCGGAAGTCTCTGTGCCTGCTCATGTGACGGCGTAACCCTTGCGGTACGCAGGAAGCTCAATGTGTAAAGGAGGCACAGGACAATGAACATTAATAGCAACGTGGTAAACGAGAATCCGGTGATGGTACAGCACCCGGACTACAAGAATGAGATCCTGGAGATAGTCCGCAGCAACTTGGCTCCAAAATTTATGGCTGAAAAGCTTCTGGGCTATCACGAAAACGACATAGCGGCAGCCATGGAGCTGATGAGCCGGGATGAAAGGAAGAGGCTCTACAGCATTCTCAGCAGTGAGGCTCTCTCCGGAATACTTGAATATTCCGATCGGCTCAAGGATTATATGTCCGAGCTGGGGATAAGGAAGAAGATAGAGGTCCTCTCCCACTTTGACAGCTCAGTCACTGTGGATTATCTTCATCAGCTGGATAAGGAGGAGAGAAATACCCTCCTTGAGCTTATGGACGGGGAGCTGAGGCGGGAGGTTATGCTGCTCAGCTCTTTTGATGAGGATGAGATAGGCAGCCGGATGAGCACTAATTACGTCTGTATACACTCCGGCGTCAGTATACGCCAGGCCATGCGCTCCCTTATTGACCAGGCCTCTGAAAACGACAACATCTCCACCATCTACGTGGTGGATGACGATGACACTCTGGCCGGTGCCATTGATTTGAAAGACCTCATTATCGCCCGTGAGGGCACAGCGCTTCAGTCAATAACCAAAAGCTCCTATCCCTACGTCTACGCCAACGAGCAGATAGAAGACTGCATTGAGCGCATAAGGGACTACTCCGAAGATTCTATTCCCGTTCTTAGTCCCGACAACAAGCTTAGAGGCGTTCTGACCTCTCAGGATATAACCCAGCTGGTGGACGATGAGCTGGGCGAGGACTATGCAAAGCTGGCCGGTCTCTCCGCTGAGGAGGATCTCCGGGAACCTTTGAGGAAAAGTATAGGAAAACGTCTGCCCTGGCTCATTATACTTCTGGGTCTCGGTCTGGTCGTCTCCAGTGTTGTTGGGGCTTTTGAGGGTGTGGTTGCTCACCTTACCCTTATAGTCAGCTTTCAGTCCCTTATTCTGGACATGGCGGGCAACGTGGGTACTCAGTCTCTGGCCGTCACCATACGGATACTTATGGATGAAAAGCTCAGCAGCAGGGAAAAGGCCTCTCTTGTTTTAAAGGAGGCTAAAGTGGGTCTGGCAAACGGTTTTGTTCTGGGACTGCTGTCCTTTGTATTCATCGGGCTGTACCTGGTGGTGCTGAAAGGGCAGCCCGGTACCCTGGCTTTTCCTGTCTCTCTGTGCACCGGCACAGCGCTGGTAGTCTCCATACTGCTCTCAAGCATTACGGGCACAGTTGTTCCCCTCGCTTTCAAGAAGCTCAATGTAGACCCTGCAGTGGCCTCCGGCCCGCTGATAACCACCCTCAACGACCTGGTGGCCGTTGTGACCTACTACGGGCTGGCCTGGCTGCTTTTGATAAATACTTTGGGGCTTTGAGAAAAGCAGGCACAACAGAGAAGTACGGCATCATGGCATCATATTGAACGATTATTTTTTATAGAATACACTTAGAATACAATGAAATATTCCCATAAGCGGACATCATGTGCTGGTAGGAGAAGACCATATGAAGCGAAGAGCGGCAATTATACTATGCATTCTGGCGGCGCTGACATTTGTTGGCGCCACCGTGCAAATATGCCGTATCTGCATCGGTGGCAGTCTGCGCAGCAAGGCTCAGGCTCTTGCGGAAGTCGGAGAGCATGAGCAGGCTAAGCTCATCTATGAGCGTTTGGGCGACGACCAGGCCGCCGCAGACTGTGCAGCCCTCCAGTCTGAGGAAACCTATCAGCATGCCCTTGAGCTTATGCAGTCCGGAGATTTGGATGGGGCCAGCCGGCTTTTTTCTTCTATTTCCAACTACAGGGACTCCCTGGATTTTCTGGCTGCCTGTGATTGGCAGTCTGCCATGTCCTCCGGAGACATGGAGAGGCTGCTGCTTTGCCGAAGTGCCTTTGCAAAATTGGGTCAGCACCCTTACTGTCTGGACGTTCTGGAACAGCTGAACGCAGTGCTCTACTCCCAGGCAGAGGACTTAGCCTCCGATTTTGAGATGGAAGCCGCCTATGAAATTTGGGGAAAGCTGGGAACATACAAGGGCAGTGATCTTCTTGCCAAACGAAGCGAAAGCATTATGGCCTGGAGTGAGGCACCGGAGGAGGAGCAGCTGCTCACAGAAGCAAACCGCTACTTCAGAGAAAAACTGGACAATGTCTATATCTGCGATACAGCATATATCGTTGTGCCGGAGGAATTGAACAGCAACACCCGCTTTTTTATTTATTATCCCGGAGGGCGGGACGAGGAGATGTCGGTGGACTACCTGCTTTACTACATGATGAACCCCTCCCCCAATACTCTGGCAGTCTTTATGCGCCGCAACGGCATAGACAATATGGAGGAAAAAACCGGCCAGGCAGTGGAGATTCTGGACAGAGCCGCGGCTGAGTGTGGTGTTTTTCCCCGGGACGTTGTAACGGCCGGCTCCAGTCTGGGAGCTTATCCAGCAATGCACAGCGTAGTTTATGCCTGGGCCGACTACGCCCTGAGGACTGACTGTGTCCTGTCTTTGGATGCGGGCTCTGACTGGATGGAGTCTGGTCTGCTGCTTACCGAGGACCAGTGCCTTAAAACAGCAGAGCTGGGCACGGAATTTTATCTCTTTGAAAGTCCATGGGTAGGCATGAATCGGGAAGGCATATGCCGTATGGTGAACACAGGCAACAAAGTCACCATGGTTGGCTGCTATTTTGACGACCATGTGCGCATCTCTCTGGACGCCATGGGTATGGGCGTTGTAGACTGGGCCGTGAACGACCGCTCCAGTCCATGCAATCCGGACATATATTCCTTCGTCACTCTCAAGCCCGGTGACGAAGGCAAATGGGACTGACAGCTTTTTCTCTATGCCTTTGTTTATTAGGCGCGCAGGGCTTTGCCAAATTACCCAGACTATAAGAATGACGCCGGGACTGATGCCGGCGTCATTCTTATAGTCTTTTTTTAGTTAGTCTATCTTACATTTATTTGTTTCTGCACCTGATACATTTTTTAAACAGCACCGCTCCGCCCGATGCTCCCGGCAAGGATATGCATCCCAGAACCATCCACCGGCTGTTATCCCCTGTATGGGAATGATCCCGCCGTAAATGTAATTTCGATTGTTTGTGAAAGCCGCCGTGACAGAGCTCTGAGCCGGAATAAAACAATTGCTTAAAAATACACTTATTTTATAATTACGCTATTACGCTGCAACTTTTGGTCAAGGGGAATTTCTTAGGTACCGCCAATTAGCCGTGCAATCTCACACATGCGGGAATAGGAATATTCAAACATGGCCTTATAGCTGCTGCACCATTTATTAAGTCCCGGCAATCCGTTTTCAAACGGCTCTCTATCTCTTCGGCACCCTCCTCGGCAAAGATTATACCATTGGCAGTTTTTACATTCCGGAGAAACGTAGTACGAAAGTTTGCGGAAGCTTTCTCCTTTACCCATAGCCTCAAGGCGGAAAAAAGAACTGCTGTTTATATTGCCCATGCACCACTCGTCCAGTACATAAAAATCGCAGGGATACACTTCTCCGTTGGCCTCAATCAAAAAGTAATGTCCACAGCGTCCGCACATACCGCAGTTTTCCGGCTGTCTGCCCAGCAGTATGCCTATATAGTTATCAAAATTTCTAACGCTCACCGGAGTTCTCTTTTTGATGCACCTATAATACAGATCGAAGGTGTCTTTTAAAAATTTGCCGTAATCCACCGCATTCAGTGAGTAATCTCGGCTCTCCCCGTCAAATGGATCGATGCAAGGCACAAATTGCAGATATCCATACTTGGACAACAGCTTAAAGCATTCCGGCCCATTTTTCGCAACATAGCCGTTGACTACAGTCAAAATATTGAACTTCGCTTTAAGTTCTACCAGCCGATCCAATGTTTTAGTGATTTCATCGTATGTCCCTTGGCCGTGGACATCCAGACGCAATTTATCATGAAGCTCCTGAGTACCGTCTAATGAAACTCCTATCAGGAAATTCTCCTGAACCAGGAACTTAAGGAGCTCGTCATTTATTCGGTATCCATTTGTTTGAATGGAATTTTGTATTTCAAGACCACTTCTCCCGTACTTTTTCTCCAGCCTTATTAACTCCCGGTAAAATTCAAGGCCTGCAAGAGTCGGTTCTCCGCCCTGAAATACGAACGATACATATCCTTCTGCATAGGCCATCGCACGACGTACAAGATTCTCCAGTGTCTCCAGGCTCATTTTACCTTTGTCTGCCTGATTTCTGTTGGCAGCCACATCTGCATAAAAGCAATAACGGCAACGCATGGTACATTGACTTGAAACAGGCTTTATCATAAGTGAAAGCGGCGGCATTGTTTTCTCCTCTGGAAAAATGGATCAGATAAACTGGCTGAAATTATAACAGCATACCAGCATAATAACGCAGAGCAAGCCGATAAACAGCCTGTTTACATTTTTGGCGCTGATTTGTTTGTTTATGCTTCTTCCCACTGCGCCCCCAAAAATACCGCTGCAAACCATTGCCACAAACAACCATAGGGGAATTTTCGGTATTTCACCTGAAGCAACCGTGGCCAGCAGGCTTACAAATTGGGAAATAAGTATGATATACAGTGAATTCTGTGCTGCAGTTTTGGTATCCATGGAAAAGAAAAAATACAAGACCACAAGGTTTATTGGTCCTCCGCCTATACCTAAAAATGCAGACATCATTCCAAGTCCCAGGCCTATAAGGCAGCATAAAGCCGGACTCTCTGTTTTTTTGGAACGAATCTTTTCCTTGTTCAGTGTATATATAATAGTGGCAAACGTTATTGCAAAGAGCACGGCTGCCTGCACTGCACCAATACGTTCTGACCCGGCCGTGAATTCTGCTATTATCTCAAACAGCTGTTTACCTGCTATACCGCCCACCGCTGCTCCAAGTCCAAGCCAACCGCTTCTTTTGCTGTCTATACTGCAGCTGCCTGAAAGTCTCGAACAGACAACTGAATACGCAGCCATGGACAGCACTATGCAGCCGGACAGGAAGCTGACTGTGCTTACCGAAAAGATCTGGAAGGAGTCCATTACCGGCTTTATAATCACTCCGCCGCCTATACCGCAGATGCTGCCGATAACCGAGGCCGAGAAGCTAATCAAAATTAAAATTATATATGTCATTATATACTATTTTTCTTTCTTCCTCAACTGCCCCGTTTTATCAAACTGTAGCTTATAAAAGCAGCACCCTTTCAATATGCCAAGCCTCTTCAGTAATCAGCCGGATTGTGAAATGCATCACCTGCTGCAATAAGCAAAAATGCTCAAAGTTATGATTACGAGGGCATAAAAAAGCCGGGACCCCCTTGGGAATGCATGTGTGAAAAACACATGCTCCCTTGGGCAGCAATTTCCCGGCCTTTACTCATGCGACTTACTTGCCTGTTTCCACAGTAAAAGGCTAAAGTTTCCAGGCATTAAATAGTTATCTCTGCACTCTTCCCGAGGTGTTTCCCGCTGCAAGATTTTCCACCTCTGCAACGGATACCAGGTTGAAATCATGCTCAATACTATGTTTGAGGCAGGATGCAGCAACAGCAAAATCAATGGCCTTCTGCCCGTCATATCCATTGATAAGAGAATAGATCAGTCCCCCGCCGAAACTGTCGCCTCCTCCAACTCTGTCAACAATATGTACATGATAAGTTGGTGAAAAATAGGCTTTTCCATCACTGTAGAGCATACCAGACCAATCATTGTCGCTGGCAGAAATGCTGCCGCGCAAAGTTATGGCCACCTTATCAAAGCCAAACTTTTCCGTAAGCTGGCGTGCAACGCTGATGTATCCGTCACGGCTGAGCTTGCCGCTGTCAATATCTGTGTCGGCAGCTTCAATCCCAAAGACATCCTTAGCGTCTTCTTCATTGGCAATACAAACATCTACATAAGGCATCAATCTGCTCATGCACTCATTTGCCTGCTCCCGAGTCCAAAGCTTCTTTCTGTAGTTAAGGTCACAGCTTATTTTTATGCCCATAGCCTTTGCAGTCTGGCAAGCCTCCAGGCACACCTGAGGCATATCGCCTCCCAGGGCCGGAGTTATACCTGTAAAATGGAACCAGTCCACTCCGGAAAAGATTTCATTCCAGTTAAAATCCTCCGGTTTTGCCAATGCAATGGCTGAGTTGGCTCTGTCATAAATTACCTTGGAGGCACGCTGAGAAGCACCCTTCTCCACAAAATATATGCCCAGCCTTTCACCTCCGCGGACAATAAGAGATGTATCCACGCCGTAACGACGAAGTTCATTGACTGCGCACTGTCCTATTTCATGGGCGGGAACCTTTGTTACATAAGCGGAATCAAGTCCATATGCCGCAAGCGAAACCGCAACATTAGCTTCTCCGCCGGCATAGCTGGCCTCAAAGCTGTCACACTGTACAAATCTGCGGTACCCCTCCGGGTTCAGGCGCATCATGATTTCACCGAATGTGATAACTTTCATATTTCTCCTTTCCGCTTTTCAGGCTTTCACTATCTGCACCATTTTACTTGCCACCTGAGTGATCTTGTGATATTCACCGTCAGCAATCCACTGTTTATTTACAAGATTGCCGCCAATACCTGCGCCGCAGCAGCCCGCATTGAGAAAGTCTTTAAGATTATCTTCATTAACACCGCCCACCGCAAGCATAGGTATATGACTTATAGGAGCTCGTATGGCCTTAAGGTAGCTCAGCCCCATATTGGCAATGGGAAACAGTTTAACAAAGTCAGCACCGGCATTATAAGCGGTCATAATCTCCGTTGGGGTCAACGCTCCAGGCATAGAGACAAGTCCCAGCTCAATTGTACGGTGTATAACTGCCGTATTGACATCAGGAGAAATAATATATTCTGCTCCGGCAGCGGCAGCTATATCCACCAAGTCCTGGGAGACCACAGTGCCCGCTCCTACGTTCATCTTTCCAATGTACTTTTTCTTAATCTCGGTTATCGCTTCTGCGGTCATTGCCCATGTCTCGGGCTTTCTCTGGTCAAAGGTTATTTCAATCAGTCTGAATCCGCCTTCATAAAGAGCATCTGCCACTTTGAGGCATTTGTCCGCCTCAATTCCGCGCACAATCGCAATGAGCTTTTCTTCTTTGATTTTTTCAATTAACTCGTTTTTGTTCATCTTATCTGGTTATCCTTTCAGACTCATCCGTTTCTGCCGGGGTCTCCGTCCGGGTCCGTATGCCTTTTCCTGTTCTGATCAAAGGCAATTTTCCCCTTGGCATAAATACCGCTCCTGCAAAGCTGACCATTTCCACGCACCGGTTCTCTTGAGGCATCAAGCCTTGGATCTGCATACTTTGTAAACCACTCATAAAGCTTTTGTCTCAGCTGCTCAACTGTAGACTCATATTCCGCTCGCCCATACAGGTTCTCCTTTTCTTCAGGATCTGCTGAAAGATCATACAGTTCGTGCTCACCAAAGGGATACCTGTGGACATATTTCCATTCTCTGGTTCTTATCATCCGGCATGGTCCATACTCGCTTAGTACAACGACCTCGCTGTCGTCTTCCCGCGCCTCACCAAGAAGCAATCCGGAAAAGCTCTTCCCCGGCCGCTTTTCATTTTTCTCCGGCTCTATCCCGCAATACTCGAGAATAGTATCAAAAAGATCGTAATGGTTAAGCATGGTATCGGACACCGCAGGGGATATTGTGCCCTTATGATAAATAATCGCCGGAACTTTTACCGCATAGTCATACATATTCAGGTTAAAGGTGCCGTTGCCTTTGCCCCATATACCATGCTGCCCGCACATAAAGCCGTTGTCACTGGTGAAGATAATAAGGGTATTTTCAAGCTGCCCCTTTTCTTCCAGAGCTTTTATAAGCCTGCCTACATTATCATCAACACCGGTAACGGCGGCATAGTAGCCTATAAGAGATTCTCTGGCGTCCTCGGGAGAATATACATAGGTGGCCTGGGGGTGAGCTTTTTCCTGAGGCACATCTGAGAATGACGCATTTTCATACATCTTTCTGTACTTATCCGGATATTGCTTTTTATCCCAGGGGTTATGGGGTGCTGTATAATGGACACTCAAATAGAATGGCCTGTCCCCTTTTGAATTTCTGATACACTCTATTGCATCATCAGTAATAAGATCTGTTATATACCCCGGTTCATTGACCGCTTTTCCATCTCTTACCATGGGAGCATAGAAATAGTCTCCAGACCCCTTCTGATGCACATACCAGTGGGAAAAGCTTTTTTGAGGCACAAAGCTGTTGCCCAAATGCCATTTACCGGACAGCCAGCAGTCATAGCCGTTTCTGGCCAGAACATCGGTATACGCTTCTATTCCCTCAAGATAGTCAATGCCATCCTCCCTCAGGTTTCCACCCTTTATCCAGTCCTGTACGCCGTGGCGCGAAGGGATAAGCCCGGTAAGAATTGAAGCTCTGGCAGGTGAACATACCGGTGATGTGCAAAAGAAATTGGTAAACCGCATACCATTTTCCGCAAGGGTGTCCAGCTGCGGCGTATGTATTTCCTTATTGCCATAGCATCCCAGAGACCAGTAACCCTGGTCATCCGTGAGAATCATAAGTACATTTGGTTTTCTGCTCTCGTTTACCATTCTGCTACAGCTCCTTCTGAATCGCGCCATATTGGATTATGCCAGTCATGTCCCTGCCGGGCCATACGGCGAACATATTCTTCGTTCACCTCAATACCAAGGCCCGGTGTTTTCCAAATTTCGCAGTTGCCGTCCTTATATTCAAATATTTCTCTGTTTTTCAGATAGTTAAGTAAATCATAGCCCTCATTGTAATGTATACCTGCACTCTGCTCCTGAATAAAAGCATTTGGCGTACAGAAGTCCACAGTGAGACATGCTGCCAATGCAATGGGTCCAAGCGGGCAGTGAGGTGCGACCGCCACGTCAAAGGCTTCTGCCATTGCTGCAATCTTGCGCAGCTCCCATATGCCTCCGCAGTGGCTGACATCCGGCTGGATGATGTCTATTCCGCCGGACATGAGCATCTTTTTAAACCCCCAGCGAGTAAAGTTTCTCTCTCCCGCCGCCAAAGGCATATTGGCCATCTGCCTGAGTCTCACAAACTCTTCTTCATTTTCACACAGTACAGGTTCTTCAACGAACATAAGGTCATACGGTTCAAGCTTTCGAATCAGGATTTTCGCCATTGTCTTATGGACACGCCCATGAAAGTCCACTGCTATTCCCAGCTCGGGGAAGCTCTCCCTTATTGCGGCCACTCTTTCCACGCAGGCGTCCAATTTGTCATAACTGTCAATCCATTTTAGTTCGTCGGTGCCATTCATTTTCACCGCTTTGTATCCCTGTGAAACGGCTTTGGCCGCTTCGTTCACCACGTCATGGGGATGATCACCCCCTATCCAGCGATACACCTGTATTTTGTTTCGAACTCTGCCGCCCAGAAGATCGTATACAGGAGCGTTGAGATACTTCCCTTTTATATCCCACATGGCCTGTTCAATTCCGGACATTGCGCTTGTCAGAATCGGTCCGCCCCGATAAAAGCCACCCCGGTACATTATCTGGAACGCATCCTCGATTTTGGTTGCATCATGGCCTATGAGCTGGTCCCCCAGTTCCTTTACTGCTGCTGCCACGCTGTCGGCTTTTCCTTCAACCACCGGTTCACCCCAACCGGTCAGCCCGTTCTCTGTCGTCATTTTCAGGAATAGCCACCGAGGCGGCACTTAAAAACTTCTATTTTTTTAATTTTCAAATCACGAGTCATTACTTAATTACCGTCCTTGCGCATATAGTCGAAGTCGCACCCTTCATCTGCCTGGAGCACATGCTCCACGTAATGTTTAAGGTACCCCCGGCTTATGTCGGTATGAGTTTTGGGGGTAAAGTTCTCCAGACGGCCGGCTATCTCCTCATCTGTGAGTTCAACTTCAAGGAGATTTCTGTCAGCGTCTACATGAATAATATCCCCGTCGCGAACTGCCGCCAGTGGCCCGCCCACCTGAGCCTCAGGCGAGACATGGAGTATAATTGAGCCATAGCAGCCTCCGCTCATTCTTGAATCGGTTATCCTCAGATAGTCTGTAAAACCTTTCCGGGTAATTTTAGGCGGCAGTGGCAGGTAGTTACCAAACTCGGACATACCGGGTTCTTCCTTCGGTCCATATCCGCGCAAAACTATTACAGTATTTTCATCAATGTCGGAATTCTCATCTGCAAGAAATTTCTCTGCCTCATGGATATCATCAAAGACCTTTGCCCTGCCGCGATGCTTCATAAGACGCTCACTTGCAGCGCTGCGCTTTATAACTGCGCCGTTTGGAGCCAGGTTGCCTTTAAGGATAGTCATACCTCCAACCGGTGAAATCGGCTTATCGGCACTGTAAATTATCCTACGGTCATAGGAGTAATCCACATTTCTAAGGTTTTCCCCAAGAGTTTTTCCTGTTACGGTCATACAGCTGAGGTCAAGCTTATCCTCCAACTCTTTCATAAGAGCCGGAACGCCTCCGGCGTTATGGAACGCTGCACCCATTGGAGTATTCCCATGGGGCTTCACATTTACAAGCAGCGGAGTATCATTGGAAATTTTGTCAAACTCCATCAGGTCAATATCAAATCCGGCACGTCCCATTATTGCCTTTAGATGTATGAGCAGATTTGTGGAACCACCGACAGCCATTATGACCCTTATTGCATTGCGGACAGAAGCCGGCGTAATAATATCGCTTGGCCTCAGATTTTCTCTTATCATTTCCACAATACGTCGCCCAGTCATTTCCGCCTGTCTACTCTTTTCTGCGGAGACTCCAAGGCTTGAAGATGAGTAAGGCAAAGCGATTCCCATCGCCTCGGTTACCACCTGGTCCGTATTGGCTGTGCCCATAATCGGGCAGGCGCCTGCGCTGCCATACAGGCAGCCGGCATAACTCATCATCTTATCCCAGCTGATCTTGCCGCACACATAATCGTTATAAAGCTTGTAGCTGTCGGTACCGCAGGCAAGCGTCTCACCTTTGTAATTACCAGGAAGCATTGCTCCTCCCGGCAAAAATATCATCGGCTTATCCACAGAAACTGCCGCCATCAACTGAGCCGGTATATCCTTGTCACAGCCGCCTATCATTACACATCCGTCAAAGGGGTGCCGCGCCATAAGCTCTTCACACTCGACGGCCATGAGGTTGCGGTATATCAGGCTGGATACGTCAAAGAAACATTCACATATGGACATGGTATTGACTTCCAGTGGGAAGCCTCCCGCCGCCCATACGCCCCGCTTTACAGCTTCGGCCAGTTGGCGAAAATGGAGATGGCCGGGATTGGTCTCTGCCCAGGAGTTGATAATTCCCACTATCGGCTTTTCCAGGTCGGTTTCTGTATAGCCCATGGCCTGAATTAGTCCGCTGCGCAGAAGTTCCTGGCGATTTTTAGGGTGCTTCCATTTATCAGAAGTGTTATTATCCATTGCCTTCCCTCCTGTCCTCAGTCGTCATCTATCTCTACATCCACCTCGGATTCAGATTCCGCAGCAAGCTGTCTCAATTTCGCTTCACTGCGCTTGTTCTGACGCATCAGGACAACAGAACATACGATTGCAAGAATTATGAAAGTGCAGCTCACCGGATTTGTAAAGAACGTGGAGATATCGTCTTTAGCCATCATCATGCCGCGCCGGAAATATGTTTCGGCAGAACCTCCAAGCACAAAGCCAAGAACTATGGGCGTGGTGGAAAACTTAAACTGCTTAAAAATAAAAGTGATAAATGCAAAGAACAGCAAGACCCAGCACTCGAATGTCCGGTTATTTACGCAGAAGCAGCCTACCATTACAAGCACCATAATAATCGGCATCAGTATATTAATGGGAACTTTAAGCGTTTTTACCAGTAGAGGAAGGCCAAAGTACTCCACAACAACTGTAAAGATACAGCTCAGCAACAAAGCTGCGAAAATTGCATATACAAATTCCGCATTGTTTACGAGCAGAGTCGGACCGCTTATAAAACCGTGGAGTTCAAATGATCCAAGCAGCAAAGCAGTAAAACCATCTCCCGGAATGCCCAGTGCAAGCAGAGGAATCATCGCGCCGCCTATGGATGCATTGTTGGCAGTCTCAGGCGCAATAATTCCGTCAATGATTCCCGTGCCAAACTTCTCCGGAGTTTTGGAAAAGGTTTTTGCCAAGGTATAGGATATCAAGTTGCTTGTGACCCCGCCTATTCCCGGAAGTATTCCTATTCCTACACCTACAAGTGCAGAGCGTATCGTGTTGACCGCCTGGTCTTTTACATCACTGAGCTTAAAGCCCAAGCCTCTGATGTGATAGTCCATGGTTACTTCGGCAGAATTGCTCTTATGGGCCAGAGAGGCTGAGAAAAGGCTGCCTACCACAAATATACCCAGAAGTGCTGGAGTCTGATTAAATCCCGATGTAAGCTTGGCAATTCCCAGGGTGAGACGGGTGGCCCCATCCACTTTGCTTATTCCTACCATTCCCAGGAACACGCCCACTAAAGCCACTATCCAGCCCTTAATTGGATCATCTCCGGCCAGCACGGAAATAAGCGACAGCGACAGCAGGATAATTGAAAATAGCTCCACCGGTCCCAGTTTGACTGCTATTCTTGCAATGGGCTCGGTAAGGGCAAAAAGAAATACCAGACTCACAAGAGTACCCAGAAAGGAAAAGAATATCGCCGTTCCCAAGGCTTTTCCCGGTTGCCCGTTCTTGGCCATAGCATGTCCGTCAAATACCGTTGTGAGAGAAGACGGTGTTCCCGGAATACCTACAAGAATTGCAGAGATGCAGCCGCCGGAGCAGCCGCCCACAAATATTCCCATAAACACGGCAAAGGCAGACACAGGCTCCAAAGTAAGTGTGATGGGTATTGCCAAAATCAAAGCTGTTGAACCGCTGAGTCCAGGTATGCATCCGAAAATAAGGCCAGCCATAGCACCGGCCAGAACCAGGACGTAGTCAATCCATCCCAGCTGTGAAAAACCCATAATAATATTATCTATCATTTCAGACCTGCCTTTCTAGAATCCCCAGTCGTTGGATGGAAGCTGCAGGCCAAAGCCCTGCGCAAAAATCAGGTACACTATTGCCGATGCAATTATCCCTATTACAAAAGCTTTTAAAAAGCTCTTCTTGCTGAAATCTACGGAAAGCAGAGGTATTTGCAGCGTAAGATAAAAAATGGATGCCAGCGTAAAGCCGATCTTTCTCATCAGGAAAATGTAGATGGCAATAAGCAGAAAGCAGCACCAGGGTGTGATCACGCGAAAAACCTTCATTTTGTCTGCGGTTTCCTCCTGCTGAGCCATTTCCGCTGTACTGTCGGTTTTCCCCTGTCCGTCTGGATCGGCATTCGTTCTGTGATTTTTAGCAAAATGCCGTACCACAAGAACCGCTCCCAGCAACATTATTATGCCACTTACCAACCTGGGCACAGTAACCGGCCCAATGACAGACTGAAGAGAGCTTGAAGAATGGCTGAATGTTGCGCAAAAAGCCAATACAGCAACAATTATTGTAAAAATACCGCTGGCTAAATCGCTGTTTTCAGCCTTTATTTCGAAGTTTATCAGTTTCTTGATTAGTTTCATTTTTACCTCCATGAGCATATATGCCTCCCAAATAGGTTCGTTATTTGGGAGGCATAAGTCAACGGTCTTATAGTTTCATAACATATTAATCAGCCGGCTGCCAACATATCCATCACAAAGGGCTCATATTCTGTCTCAAAATCCTTAAGGTAGGCATAAGCTTCATCGCCGGTCAGAACCTCATATGAAGTATAGTAGTATCTGCTCATGACCTCTTTGCCTTCTTCGGTTTCAAGGGCTACCTTCACTGCCTCGCCCATCTTCTCTATAATGCGAGGATCAGTGCCTTTTTTGAATCCAAAGTAGTAGAATTTCGTGGACTCGATATCACCGTATCCCAGCTCCTTGAGAGTGGGTACATCCGGGCATACAGACTGCGGCTCCAGTGAGCAGGAGGCCAGTCCCAGGAAGTCATCAGGATATGCCGTTAGATTATTTGCAGGCCCCAACAGTACCTGAGCCTGTCCGCCCAGCAGCGCTGCGTTGCGGTCGGAAGACGAGCCGAAGTCAACCAGATTTACCTTGTCGCTGACACCCAGTACCTGTGCCATGTATGCAGCATATACCTGGCTCCAACCGCCTGCCTCAATTGCCCAAACAACTTCTCCGGGATGATCGTTGCAGTAGGTTACAAAGTCTTCCAGGGTCTCCCAGCCACTATTTGCATTAACTGTAAGTATAAAGTTTCCGCCGCTTACGGGGATAACCGCAGCAATGTCAAGCAGCTCGTCATAAGTGCCGTCAAGTCCACCCTTCATGCTGAGAATTATGCTGTCGTAGTGATGCCAGATTCCGGTATAGCCGTCAGGCTCATAGTCGAACAGTTCGTTCAGGGCAATTGCCCCTGCACCGCCGGACATATTGGTGAGCATTACATTAGTTCCCAGGTACTCGCCGATCGGCCCGCTGAGGGTACGGAAAGTCGTGTCAGTGTCTCCACCGGTATTGGCAGGGATAAGTACATTAATGTCACCTTCTGTTGGCCAGGTGAGAGGAGCTTCGTCTGCCGCCGGCTCCTGGTTTGCATCTTCTGCAGGTGCCTCTGCGGGAGTTTCCTCCTTGCCGCAGGCACACAGAGCAAATACCATGCAGAAAGCAAGGATAAGTGCTATAACTTTTTTCATTTTATTTCTCCTTTCTTTTTTCTAAAACAGCATTTTGCTGAATTATTCTCAATGTGTCAAAGACTGCCGTCTTTTCCGGAAGACGGTTACGAGTAAGACTTTCTTCGCTGACCGTCTCGTTAAGCCGGTGCTTTACCGCAAAATAACGGGAAACTATAAACAACCTAAATTTGTCATCATCAAGATTTACCATTATCTTTGAGCCTTGTCCCACAAGCTTTATAAACTGCTTTTGAAACCAGTCCGGAATATTTCCGTCAGTCGAAAAAGCCCATGCCAGCTTTCCCGCCTT
>ENA-ORTU01001503-ORTU01001503.1-human-gut-metagenome-genome-assembly--contig:-NODE-1503-length-23659-cov-3.123284_pt1 | contig 23659 bp, 21 predicted proteins | sample MGYA00241910_ERZ509184 | MGnify/ENA primary metagenome ERZ509184 (study PRJEB26280, sample SAMEA2338847) | human gut metagenome | biome: human gut; feature: human-associated habitat; material: faeces... | reverse complement strand
CAGCCGCTTTGTGGTCACCCGGATGGGGAACGGCTCGATCTCCGAAGCCCACACCGGGGTGATCCCGCAGAGCAGACCGCCCAAAGGAAAACCCCCGGAGCCATCGAAGAGGCTACCGAGGGTCAAAGTCGTATTCGATTCCATGGGCACCTCCTCAGAACAGTGGGATATCTTCCGCATCGTCCCCGGCCACCTCTTCATAGCGGTAGGTCAGGCCGTTCCGCTGGAGGGATACACCGTCCGCTTTGCCCACCTGCTCGATGTACCGCTTCACGATGACATCGCAGAACTTTTCGTCCAGTTCGATGGTGCGGCAGACGCGGTCGGTTTGCTCACAGGCGATGAGGGTGCTGCCGGAACCGCCGAAGGGGTCCAGCACGATGGCGTTGCTCATGGAGGAATTGAGAATGGGATAGGCCAGGAGCGGGACGGGCTTCATGGTGGGGTGGTCCTTGTTCTTCTTGGGCTTGTCGAACTCCCAGATGGTGGACTCCTTCCGCCCGGTGTACCACTGGTGTCTGCCTTTCTTCTTCCAGCCGAAGAGGATCGGCTCATGCTGCCACTGGTAGGGCGAACGGCCCAGCACCAGGGACTGCTTTTTCCAGATGCACGTCCCGGAGAGGTAGAAGCCGGCGTCAGAGAACGCCTTTCGGAAGTTCAGCCCCTCGGTGTCCGCATGGAACACATAGATAGAGGCATCGTCCGCCATGACTTCCTCGGTATTCTGAAACGCTGCCAGCAGGAAGTCATAGAAGGCGGCGTTCTCCATGTTGTCGTTCTTGATCTTCCCGGCGCAGCCCTCATAGTTGACATTGTAGGGCGGGTCGGTGATGACCAGGTTGGCCTTCAGACCGTCCATCAGCAGAGAGAAGGTTTCCGGCTTGGTGCTGTCCCCGCAGACAAGCCGGTGCCGCCCCAGCGTCCACACATCCCCGGCCTTGGTGATAGTAGGCTTCTGCAGCTCGGCGTCCACATCGAACTCATCATCCTTGACCCCATCTTTCAGGCTGTCTTTGAAGAGGTCATCGATCTCGGCGGGGTCAAAGCCGGTGAGGGACACATCAAAGTCGGCGCCCTGCAGGTCGGAGATGAGAAGCATCAGCTTGTCCTTGTCCCAATCGCCGGAGATTTTGTTGAGGGCGATGTTGAGGGCTTTTTCCCGCTCCTCATCCATCTCCACCACCACGCACTCCACCTCGGTGACGCCCATGTCCATAAGCACCTTCAGCCGCTGGTGACCGCCCACCACCCGACCGGTGGCCTTGTTCCAGATCACCGGCTCCACATAGCCGAACTGCTCCATGGAGCGTTTCAGCTTATCGTACTCCGGGTCGCCGGGCTTTAAGTCTTTGCGGGGATTGTAGTCGGCGGGGATAAGGTCGGCGGTGTGTTTGCGCTCAATCAGCATACTTTTCCACCGCCTTTCTCAGCTCCTCGGTCTTGTCGAGGTTCTCCCAGTTGAACTTGTAGCCGTTGAAGTGGCCGTAGGCGGCGGTGTCAGCATAGATGGGAGCGCGAAGATGCAGCAGGGACATGATGGCAGCGGGCCGCAGGTCGAACACATCCAGCACCGCCAGCCGGATCACATCCTCGTCCACCCTGGCGGTGCCGAAGGTGTCGATCTCCACAGCGGTGGGTTCCGCCTTACCGATAGCGTAGGAGATGGACACCTGGCATTCCTCCGCCAGCCACGCGCCCACCACGTTCCGGGCGATGGCTCTGGCCATATAAGCGGCGCTGCGGTCCACCTTGGTGGGGTCCTTCCCGGAGAAGGCTCCGCCGCCATGGGCGGCAAGACCGCCGTAGGTGTCCACCATCAGCTTCCTGCCGGTCAGCCCGGTGTCGGCGGCGGGACCCCCCTCCACAAACCTGCCGGAGGGGTTGATGAGAATCTCCACATCCTTGGGGAAGTCGAAGCGGTCCAGAATGGGATACAGCACTTCCGAGATGATCTCCCGGCGAAGCTCCTCCAGATTCTTGTCCGCATCGTGCTGGACAGACACCACAATGTTCTTGGCGCCCACGGGTTTTCCGTCCTCATAGGCCACGGTCACCTGGGCTTTGCCATCGGGGCCGATGCCACGGATGGTCCCATCGTGCATGGCGTCATCCAGCCCTTTGCAGACTTCATTCGCGAAGACCACCGGGACGGGCAGACGGGTCCAGGTCTCCTTGGTGGCGTAACCGTACACGGTGCCCTGGTCGCCGGCGCCGGTGGAAGCGAACACATCCTCGCTGCCGCTATTCCGTACCTCCAGAGCGGAATCCACGCCGCCGGCGATGTCGGGACTCTGCCGGTGAACATAGACGAACACAATGAATTTCATGGGGTTGTAGCCCACCTTACGGAGGACGTTCCGAACCACCGAGCGGATGTTGATCTTCGCCGCGCAGGTGATCTCCCCGCAGACGAAGATTTTTCCCTTGGTGGCCATGACCTCACAGGCGCAGCGGGAATAGCGGTCGTGCCGCAGGCACTCGTCCAGAATGCTGTCGGCGATCAGGTCGCACAGCTTGTCCGGATGACCGCGCCGCACGCTCTCAGCCGTTTTGTATTTTGTCATATCAGTTTCCTTTCCGAGCGGACAGCAGCCGCTCCATTACATCGTCCTGGGGCGTGGCCCCGCCGTACTCGCTGGAACAGTTCTCCTTGACGATTTGGTAGATCTCCATCCACAGGCGGTTGGTCTGGGACATGAAGTTCTGGCTCATCGCCACATAGGGACTTTGAATCGCGTTCCCCGTGGTGGGGTGCTTGGCGAGGAAACCGTACTCGGTGATGGCTTCCTCGCACTGTATCCAGCGGGCCACGCTCATGGCGTATCGCTCTAAAAGCTGCGGGGAAACGAGAGCGGCGCAGCCCCGCTCCGCCAGCCAGGTCCAGGTCTTTTCATAGATCTCGGCGGCGACCAGCGTCTTGCCATCCTTCTGGGTGGCGGACAGCATGGCTGACGGTTTCGGCATGGGCTGACCTTCTAAATCGGCTGTGTCCTGAAAGTCGATGACAGTCAGCTTTCTTCTGCCGGGATTGCCCTCGGCAATTTTGTCTGCGAGGGGCTTCTTCTTTGCGCCGGCACCAGCACGGGCACCGCCGCGGTTGGTACCGTCTTTGGCCACAGGCTACCTCCTTTCTCGGCCTGGGGTATATACCCCCTTTGAAACCGCGATTTTGTGCGCGAGACCCCCGGCCCGTTGCACGGCCCACAGGCTGTAGAGATTTTCATCCCCCTACCGGGTCAATACTTGTGCCAGCGGTCGCCGCGCTGGGCGTGGATTCTGGCATGGCAGGACTTGCACAGGGCAACGAGATTGTCTCGCGCGTGGGTTCCGCCTTCAGCCAGCGGCTTCTTGTGGTGGACCTCTTCAGCGGGGGTCAACCTGCCTTCCTGTTGGCACAGCTCGCACAGCGGGTGCTCCTGGATGTACCGGTCGCGGATGCGCTTCCAGGCGCGGCCATACCTGCGGCGTACAGCCGGGTCACGGTCGTACTTCTCGTAGCGTTTGGCTTCCGCCTTGGCGTGCTCCTCGCAGAACCTGCCGTCCGTCAGCTTGGGACAGCCGGGATACGAACAGGGGCGCTTGGGCTTTGTGGGCACCGTTCCACCTCCTTCCGGGCATAAGAAAAGCCACCGCAGGGGGTGGCCCCACGATGGCTTCGCTTGATTCTCTTGGCAATTTTAATGATACACTACGGAGCTACTCTCATTCAATACATCGAACTCTCATGTTTCCTGGGGGACGGGAAATTCCCGCAACGCCCAATCGTGGAGACGGTAGATGTGCTGGATGGAATAGCCCATGTCCACGGCAATCTTCTCCCAGGGCATGAAGCACAGATACCGCTTCTCCAACAGGAGCTGATACTCGTCGTTGGGGATGGATTTCACCCGGCGGGTGATTTCCCGCTTCAAGTCCACCAACTCGTCGATGTCGTGGTTGATTTCATTCTGCAGGTCGATGATTTTGACCACCGCTTCCGCCATGCGGGACTCGGACCGGTTGGGATTGCGGGGCATCCCCGTCAGGGTGGCAGTTGCGTGGGTCGCTAAATCGTTCAGAGCCGAAACCTGCTGGATTTTGGCGTTGATCCGGGCATCCAGCAGCCGGGCTTGGGATAAATATTCTTTCGCTGTCATTTTCGCACCTCCAGATCCGCTTTAACTGCGTCAATCAGAGCCGACTGCGCCCGTTCCTTCTTTTGAAGGGCGGACATGATTCGCTCGTCAATGGTGTTCTTCGTGATAATGTGGTGGATGACCACAGTTGTGTCTTTCTGCCCCTGCCGCCAGAGCCGGGCGTTGGTCTGCTGGTAAAGCTCCAGCGACCAGGTCAGTCCGAACCAGACGAGGGTGGAACCGCCGGACTGCAGGTTCAGCCCATGGCCGGCGGACGCCGGGTGGATGACCGCCACCGGGATCTTGCCCTGGTTCCAATCGGCGATGTCCCGGCTGGTCTTGATCTCCCGGACGATGAACCGCTCCTGGATGCGCTCAAGGTCGTGCTTGAACCAGTAGGCCACCAGGACGGGCTTGCCGTTGGCGGCTTCGATGAGGTCCTCCAGGGCATCCAGCTTGCGGTCGTGCAGACGGAGCACCCGTTTGTCCTCCCCGTACACCGCGCCATTGGCCATCTGGGAGAGCTTGTTCGCCAGAGCCGCCGCGTTCCCGGCGTCCACCTCTTCACCGTTCAGGGAGAGCACCAGCTCCGCCCTCATGGTGTCATAGGCTTGCCGTTCCTTTTCGGAGAGGTCGACCTTGACCTCGTTGACCACGCATTCCGGCATATCCAAATAGTCGCCGGCCCGCATGGAGATGGTGATGTCGGAGATCCGCTCATAGATGGCGTCCTCAGCTCCCGGCAGGGGCTTATAGGAGAACACCACCTGAGCGTTTCGCTTGTCCGGCTGGAAGTAGGCGCTGCGGTACCGGGTGATGAACCGGCCCAGGCGTCTGCCCATGTCCAGCACCCGGAACTCCGCCCACAGGTCCATCAGCCCATTGGAGGAGGGCGTGCCGGTCAGGCCCACGATGCGCTTGACGCCGGGCCGCACCTTCAGCAGTGCACGGAACCGCTTGGCCTGGTAGCTTTTGAAGGAGGACAGCTCATCGATGACCACCATGTCATAGTCGAAAGGTAGCCCGCTGTCCTCCACCAGCCACTGGACATTCTCCCGGTTGATGATGTACACGCTGACCCTCTGCAGGAGCGCCGCCTTGCGCTGGGCTTCGCTGCCGACCGCTACCGAGTAGGTAAGCCCTCGCAGGTGGTCCCACTTCTCGATCTCACAGGGCCAGGTGTCCGCTGCCACGCGGAGCGGAGCGATGACCAGCACCTTGCGAACCAGGAAGCTGTCCAGACAGAGGTCGAAGATGGCGGTCAGGGTGATGACGCTCTTGCCAAGGCCCATGTCGAGGAACACCGCCGAAACGGGATGCTCCAGGATGAAGTCCGTGGCGTAGGTCTGGTATTTATGAGGACTGTATTTCATCGAGTATCCCTCCAATCTGCTCTGGGCTGTCGATGCAGTACACCGGAAAGCCCAGGGCTTCCAACTGCTGTTTCCGCCTTATCTGCAAAGGCCGGAGCGCCTTGCCGGGTGCTTTTAGCTCAATGAAGGCGATTTTCCCCTTGGGGAGGAGCACCAGGCGGTCTGGCACTCCATCAAACCCAGGGCTTATAAACTTGGGTGCGAGACCGCCCATGATCCGGACGGCCTTCACCAGCTTGGCTTCAATGGCTTTCTCCCGCATATCGGCCTCCTGTGTTCCGGGAACGGAAAAATCCCTTTACGCGCGTATATGCGTGTTTCGCGTGCTGATAACCTCTATTTCTTACATCTTTCGATATATAAGAAAGGTTAGGAACACAGGAACAAGGAAGCCGGTTTTCCTTGCCGCTTATGGGGCTTTCGCCGTTCCCATGGGGTGTTCCGGCGAGGGTTCCAGCGTGTGGAGCTGTCCCTCGGAACTTGTTCCCCAAATTTGTGCCTGCTTGTCTTTTCACTTGGAACACCCCTTCGGAACAAAGACGTACTGCGGCCCATAGAGGGGGATGCGCACCTTGCTCTCCTCCCGTTTCCAGCCCAGCCGAGCGAGAATGCCCGTCAGCTCGTTGCTGTCGGTGCGGCGCAGGTTGGCCCGTTCCTTGCCGAAGCACTCGCACCAGATCTCCATATTGGACACGTTGGTGCGCTTCACCGTCCCCTTCTCCTGCAGACCGCCGAAGTCGGAGCCGGTGAGGAAGTTGCGGCGTTCAAAGAGGTCCATCTCCGCCCAGCGTTCCGGCAGCAGGGTGTCCAGGTACTCCCGCACCAGCCCCTCGCGCTCATCGGACTCCATGGCTTCCCGCTGCTCATCTTTGGCCAGCGCGTCCATTTCGGGAGAGAGGTAGAGCTTCTCACCCTGCCGCACATACACGAGGGCTTCCGCCCAGATCTGTAGGATCTCCTCGTGGGTCAGGTTCCAGGACTGCTTCTTCCCGCTGCCGGGGGTCTTGACCGGCCAGAAGCGGCGGTTGCCGGTGGTGTCCCGCAGATAGCCGGACTCGGCGTTGGTGGTACCGAAGAACACGCACTGACGCAGATGGGGCGTGGCCCGTTTGCCAAAGGCAGCACGGTAGATGTCGTTCTGCCGGGAAAGGAAGGAGCGCAGCGTTTCCACTTCTGCCTTCTTCAGCCCAGCCAGTTCGCCGATCTCCAAGATCCAATACCCCTGGAGCTTCTCGGCGGCGGTCTTGTCCTTGGTGTCACCCAGGTTCAGGCTGTCCGAAAACCACTCTCCGGCCAGCTTGGCGATGAGGGTGCTCTTGCCCACACCTTGGGGACCGTTGAGTACCAGCATGGAGTCAAACTTGCAGCCCGGACGCAGTACCCGGCTGATGGCGGCGCAGAGGGTCTTCCGGGACACCGCCCGAACATAGGCGGTGTCGCCGGCGCCCAGGTAGTCCACCAGAAGCGTATCCACGCGGGGAACCTTATCCCATTCCGGCAGGCTTTCGATGAACTCCCGGATGGGGTGATAGGCCCGATCATCCGCCACCTTGGTCACGGCGATATCGTAGTTCCGGGCGGAGAAGGTGCCGTAGTGGGTGTCCACATAGCTGATGAGCTGGGCGTCATCGGCGTCCCGCCAGAACTTGGATGGATGCTTCCAGGGTACCTCGCCCTTGATTTCCATCCCGTCCAGGAGCTGGTTAAACACCACGCCCTTGAGGTTGGGGTCGTTCTCCAGAATGAGGGTCAGGTTGTGCAGGGTGTTCTTCACATGGCCGGATTTATCCAGCTCCAGGCCGTTCTGCCAGTCCTCATCGGAAAACTCGGCGCTGGCCTGGGCAATGCGCTCTTCGATGAAGACAGCCTTGACCTTATCGTCCGCCAGGGCGAAGTCGCTCATGGCCTTGAAGGAGGGCAGTTTGCCCGGCGGGGTATCCAGACCCACATTCTCGTCCAGCTCCCGGAATTTATGAAGCCGCACCAGGTCGAAGGCGTTTAACAGCTTGCCGCAGACTGGGTCTGTGGCGTGGTGGCTGTACGCGAATTTCCCATCGTACACCACTACGCCGGCGGCGGAGTCGGCGGGGATATAGTCGTACCGCCCGTTCATGGAGGACGGTTCGTAGACATCGGAGAGGAAGGTTTCGATTGCTTCCTCAATGGTATAGGCGCGGCAGAAAGCGCCCACGATGCCGGGCTTTTCCAGGGGATCGGCCTGCTGGGTGATGCTCCGGCGCACCGCTTCAGACTGGCGGGAGGAAACCGGCCAGGTGGAAGCGTCATGCCAATCTGCGTATTTGGCGAGATAAGCGTCCGGGTCCAGCAGAGGGCCATCCTTGGTCTTGTAGAAGAACTCGCCGTTGGCGGAGGTGGATGGCCAGTACATCAGGCGGCAGGCTTCATAAGTGGTATCGTCAAACAGGTCTATGCCGATCTCCTTGGCCACCATCCGGGCCACCGCCGGATACTCCTCTTCGGTGATGTCACGGGCCAGGGGGATGATCATGCGCAGCCGGGGATGCTCCGGCGTGTGTTTATGAGTGGAGTAGACGCAGCACCGGAAATCGTGAAGCAGGTCGATCTCGTCCCAGATTCCCGGCTCGCCGTAGTCCATGTCCAGGGTGAGCATGGAGCGGCAGAGCACCATGCCGTTTTTGCGCCGGCCTTCCCGGAGCTGACCGCCCACAAAGCCGCCCACATCCTTAATGTTGTCCTGGGCGCCCTTCTTCAGCTTGCGGTATTCCTCCACGGTTTCTGTGGTACGGATGGTGGAGCTGACCCTTTGGCACAGATCCTCCCAGGAAATATCCCGATTCTTCCACTTCTTATCCATGCGGCTGTTGCCGACAGCGATTTTCATACGGACACCTCCTGGCAGTTCTCGGTAAAGTAGCGGATGGTCTGGCCTTTGCGCTTGGCCTTCTCGATCTCAATGCCCATGCCTTTGGAGATGGTGTCTCCGAACACCCACAGCTCGGCGCATTTGGTGAGCAGAACGATGTCCATGAACAGGGCCAGATCCCGCTCCCTGGGGTTGGCGTCATCCATAAACCGGGGAAAGTACAGGTGGGGCGCGATAGGGATATACCCGGTGTCCACGGCAAACCGGCAGTAGCGCGCCGCCTTTTCCTGGTTGCCCTCCAGATCCCCGGACAGCGGTGAGCAGATATATACGACCGGACGGAAGGAGCGGAGCTTGCGCGCCTCGTTCTCGATCCGGGTCAGGGCTTCGTAGGCCGTAGGGTCGTAGTAGCCCTCACAGTTAAATTTGTTGATTCCCATAAGGGTCACCTCAGTCTTTCTGATAAAAGTCGCAGACATAACCGTCCGCTCGGAGCAGCAGTCCTTTCGACCAGGCGGGTGTCTGTCCCATGATGGCGCAGATGTCCTCCAGGGAGGAGTCCACCGGGGCTTCGATGACCGCTTCGTCATGGACGTGCATCACGATGGAGTATCCCGCGTCTTCCAGCCGGCGCATGGCCTCCACCAGGATGTCACGGGCGGTGGCCTGGACGATGTTTTCCACGAATTTCGGACCGTAGCTTTCCAGCCGCAGCCACTTTTTCTGTTCGCCCACACCTTCGTAGGTGACGGACTCGCTACCATAGCGGTTGACGCCCATCTTGGGCTTCACATACACCAGCTTCCTGCCGGAGGGAAGTACGATAAACATCATGCCGCTTTGGTAGAAGAAGCGGATGCCGTGCGTCTCAGCGGGGACTCTGCCCCGGACGCAGGTGGCGGCGGCGCGGTCTACATCCCACCAGAACTTCACGATCCGGGGGTTGGACTGCCGCCATGCGTCCACCAAGGGCTTCAGCTCTTCCTCGGTCAGGCCGTAGTTCAGAGCGCCCATGGCTTTCAGCGCCCCCACCGAGCCGCCGTAGCCCAGGGCCAGCTCCGCGATTTTGCCCTTCTGCCGGAGATGGCCGTTAACGCCGTGTTTGACCACGGGGACATGGAATATCTGGCTGGCCGAAGCGCAGTAGATGTCCCCGCCCTGGGCGAACACCTCCTGCCGCCACTGCTCTCCGGCGATCCAGGCGATGACCCGCGCTTCGATGGCCGAAAAGTCCGCCACGAAGAAGCGGCATCCCGGCTTGGGGATAAAGGCGGTGCGAATCAGTTCGGAAAGCACCAGCGGGACGGAATCGTAGAGCAGCTCCACGGCGTCAAAGCGCCCGTCCCGCACCAATGTCCTGGCCTGTTTCAGATCGGGCAGATGGTTCTGTGGAAGGTTCTGCACCTGAATGAGCCGCCCGGCAAATCTGCCGGTTCGGTTGGCTCCGTAAAACTGGATCAGCCCACGGGCGCGGTCATCGGCGCAGACGGCGGTCTCCATTGCCTGATACTTTTTAACGCTGGATTTCGCAAGCTGCTGGCGCAGGGTCAGTACCTTTTGCAGCGGCGGCGGCGAAGTTTTCAAAAGCTCCGCTACAGCCTTTTTGCCCAGGGTATCGGTCTCCACGCCGTTATCCGCAAGCCACTGCCTCATCTGCTGTACCGAGTTGGGATTATCCAGTGAGGTCAGTTCCTTCATTGTCTGTGTCAGCTCCGAGCGGGAGCGCCCGTCCATCTGAATGGCCTGCCGCACCAGTTCCATATCCAGACCCACACCGCGGTCGTTGATCTCCTGGTCGAGATGGTATTCCTCCCAGACGCTGTCCGGCACAGGATACTTTGAGAGCCGTGCCTGGATAGACATCTCCGTCTCCACATCGCGGATGTTGTATTTTTTAAATGCCAGCCATTTGTCCGGGGCGTGTTTTGGGAGATTGCGGGTGCGCTGACCGTTGGACTTCGTTGGTGCACAGGGCTGGCAGAAATATTTGATGAGGTCTTGGCCTTCGGCCAGCTTTTGTTTTTCCAGCCCAAGAACGGCGCCGGCTCCCTCCAGGGATAAAGGCAGACCCATGTACGCAGCCCAGACCATCGAGCATTTCCAGGAGTCCGGCTCCAGATAGTCGCCGGTCGGATAGCCCAGAAAGCGTGACAGGCAGATGCGTTCAAAATTGGCGTTGAAGGCCCATTTGGTCACAGTCTCATCCTCCAATGCGGAAAGAACCTCCGAGGGGATCTTTTCTCCGCAGGCAAGGTCTATCTGCTGTACGGGACCGCCATCCACGCTGTAGGCAAAGAGCAGTATTTCAAAATCGGGAGACTCCACATAGCGATACACACCGGTTTTGGCAAGGGGCTGGTCGCTGTAAGTTTCCAAGTCGATTGATAAGGTTTGCATTTCGTCACTTCCTTCCATACCCCAATAGGGCGGCAGATCGCTCCGCCGCCCTGGGGCTTGGTACTTTATTTCTCCAGCAGCTTCATGCGGTTTTCGTGATACTCTGCGTCACGTGTCGCCTGCTCACGCTCACGCTTTTCGCGCTTGCGGTCATAGATGAAGGACTGGATGCTGCTGATCAGAATGACTGCGCTGATGCACAGCCAGATGGCGAGAACTGCAAAAAGCAGAATTGTCTGAATCATTGTCATGGCCGTTTACCTCCCTTGTCTTAACCGAGGAAATCCTCGTCGTCATCAGTTGCGAAGTCAGCTTCAGCACTGGCCTTGCCGCCCAGGGGTTCGCCGGGACGGATGAGCTGCAGATTGTTCAGACCGCAGGCGATGCCCTTGTTGCCGTTGCTGTTGAAAGCGTACAGGTTGATGGAAGCCCTGCCGTACACGCCGGAATACACCTCGGAGCGGGTCAGAACGGGATTGCGGTCTGCGTCCACGATGCCGGGAGCGGTGGCGGAGTTGGCGTTGATGAAGTAGGCGTTCGCATAGGCGGGATCGTCAGGTCTTTCAACGTCGCCGTCTCTCAGCGGAGTTTTAATCGCGGAGAGAGGAGGCACGCTGCGGCCGTTGCCCTTCAGCTTGGCTTGTCCCTCCTGGTAGGCGGCTTCGATGGCGGCCTTGATCTTCGCCACTGTCTTAGTGTCGGACTTCGGGATGATCAGCGATACCGAGTACTTCGGCGTGCCGCCGTTGATGGATTTGGGCTCCCAGACGTTGGCGTAGGACCAGCGGGTGTCGGGGCCGGTGATGACCTTCATAGGGTTGTTGACTCTGTTTGTGTTGTTAGACATATTACATTTCCTCCATAAAATCATTTTTTGCGGTATTCCATTCGGGCCGTTTATCACTCGACCGCACGAGCGTCGGCCTGCCTTGCGGCTTTTCAATGTAGGGTGCGAGAAGCTCCTCAAAGCGGGATTTGCCCAGCAGCTTCTGCATGGCGGTGATGCCGAGGAGTTTCTTTTCGTAGGGGTTGAAGCCGGCGCCCTCAACGGCTGCGGCCACAGCGGCTTCACTGGTGTATTTGCGGTTGGAGCGGCCCTCGACCAGCTTCCAGCCGGGGAACGCCGTGCCGCTGACTGCCTGCTGAAGAGCGTATTCCTTCACATCCGCAGCCCAGGCGGTAAGATCGTCCACCTTGTCCAGAATGCCGGCGATTTCCTCATCGGTCAGGAGGGGCGGCTCCTCAAAGTCGTACCGGACAAGCGCCAGATTTGCTTCGGCTCGTTCCCGGCATTCGGCCTTTGCCTTGCAGAATCGGCACCATTCGCCGCAGTGAAAATCGCCGCCGCCCTCGTATGCCAGCTTCGCCTTATAGGTCAGGTCGTTCTGCGCCCATTCCAGCAGACCGTCCTTTTCCATGACGCAGACGCTGATATTGGATTTCCTGGGCTGGTAGATGGTCATGCGGACGGAGTCGATGTCGTAGATACCGTCAAAGATCTCCAGAGCGCCCAGGGCATACAGCATCATCTGCGGATTATCCACGGCGCTGACCTCCACGCCTTTGCCGTGCTTATAGTCCACGATGTTCAGCTCACCGTCTGCAATGACGATGCAGTCAGCGGTGCCGAAGCCGTCCTGTACCCAGCGGGAGAAATCCACTCGCTGCTCGATCAGGATGACCGGGTCGGCGCAGGTCTGTTTTGCAGTCTCCAGAAGCTCCGATACATAGGCGGCATACCCGGCGGCGCAGTCCTCCATCTCCTCGTTGTACCAAGAGAGGTTTTCGATGGGATCATCCGCCGGAATCCCCAGAGCCTGCTTCAGCCGGAACTCACAGAGCGCGTGGGCATCCGTTCCCTCGGCGGCGTAATCGCTGCCCTTGTCCTCATAGGCTTCGCACAACCTTGCGGAGGGCGGACAGTTGAGCCACCGTTCGGAAGAAGAAGCGGATAAGACTGCGTGCTTAACTGCCATTAGTCAGCACCTCCGCTTCGGCGAGCAATGCCTTGTAATGTGCGGGGTCGATCTGTGACAGCTTGGATGCGCCGTACTTTTGAAGCAGGGCGCGGATCTCGGCGGTGTGTCCCTGGCGGGATTTGTCAGCAAGCACGGCTCTGACCTGCTCCAGCGTCAGCTCCGGTTCGGGAGGAGAAGCAGAAGCATCCTCTGCCTGCGGTTCACTGCTGAATACCTTCGTCAGCCAGTCAGCGGCATCCGAAATAGCAGCGGCAGCACTGCGAAGTTCTTCGATGGTCTGCGCCATATCGCTCATTCTGCTCATGTGATTTTCCTCCTTCCCTGGATTTGCTCTGCTGGCGTGCGATGGTCAGGTTGCTTGCCAGTCTCCTTGACACCACGCTGATCGCGGTCAGGACATCAACAATGTCCTCGTCGGCATGGGCGTCATAATGGTTTGCGTTGTAACTCATATCGGCGGTCCCTCCTTTCCCAAGGCGTCTTGTGTTGCCTTTCACAGACCCATCTGGACAGGAAAGGAGGGGTTGGCCGAAAGATTTTAGAATTTTTCTTTGAGCCGCTTCAGAAGCTGATTGCGTTTATATACAAATGTGTTCCGAGGCATATGCAGCCGCTCTGCGCTGGCGCGTTCGGAAAGCCCGTCCGCAATCGCGATGAGGATCTCGTAGCTTTCCGGGTCTGACGCCTGAAGCTCCGTGAGCAAGCCGTTCAGGATCAGGGAATCGATATCGATCTCCGTGGTCAGCCTGCTGTCCGCAAGAAAGCTGGTGCGGGAGACGCCGTTTTCGTAAGCGTTCTCCATTTCCGTGTCGATGGAGAGATGCTGGGGAGTATCTTTCGGGATACAGCGGAACTCGCAGGTATCGCAAAGTCCGTCGCACTTGTAGCTTTTCTTAAATGGAATGCAGCAGGCTCCGGCTCTTTGCTTTGCCTTGCGGGTAGCACCCACGAACCGCTCCCAGTCACGCTTCTGTTCCGGGGTGACCTCGATCCACTGCTTGAGTGGGCGGTAGTAGATGGTTGATGTGGTCTGATTTGCATTGGTTTTCATAAAAAGTCCTCCGATTTTCGATTTCTCGAAACGGAGGACTCTGGGTGCTGCCGCAAAAAGGGTGCAAAAACCTAACCGCAGTCCTGACGGAGTACTCCGTTTCGGATTGCAGCTAACCCGCTCAAAAGGCAGCTGTGATATTTACTTGTGCCGCCAGATACCGTTGAGCCATCAGTGATCAGGTGATGCGGTGTCGGGCGGTGAGCAGTTTTCTGTCATGCTCAGGACAGCTTTTTCCATAAGAGACAAAAATGACGGCTTGGATATAGTTCTCCCGTAGTGGCTATGAACTAAATCCAGGCCGTCAAGCAGCTCTGCGGATTCGCCTATTTGCTTTTCTGTGCCGTGTTAAGCGGCGGTTGCGTAGTCTGCCACGACAAATGCTGTAGCAGTTCTTGTTACCAGCGACTTAAGGTTGCCTCGAACGACTGTAAATGTGCCCCCGATGGGGATACTGAAGATGTAGGAAGAGTGGTGCGGTCCCTGTGTCTCAACTTCACCGGTGCTGTCGTTTGCCATGCAGAGCAGCCGGTTGTCGCTGTTTCTGATCTCTCTAAAACCTTCGCCTATAGCAGTTCCTCCTTTCCAGCCAAGGGCTATTTCTCATGCTCTCATTATAACAAGTTTTACAGTTTTTCTGAAATCATGACATTCATTTTATGGTGGCAAACTGAGAATAAAAAATTGACTTGTTCGGTTTTTGGTGGTATAATGGAGTATAAAATCAAAATAGGAGGAGTGCACCCTTGGGAAAGAAACGGTACAAAGAAAAAGACGTGTCCAAGCCCATGACCAAGGATCTCGGCATTGCAGATTTGCTTGTTCTAAAGACAAGTACGGACAGCCATTACTACACCGTCCACGAGCGTTACTTCTCGGACGATAAATTGGTCTGCCCCGCTTGTGGCTCTACGAAGACAAGATGTTCCAAGGTCGTGAAAAGGACATTTAAAGATATATTGTGGGATGATACTCCTGCCGAGGAAGGCGAGGAACAGGGCTTTCGAGTGTTCGACCTGACCTTTTACCAAACTTATCTCCGCTGCGACGGCTGTAACAACAGTGTTTTCCCGGAGCCTATCGAATTCGGAGATAAGGGATGCAGATATACTAACCGCCTGGCGGATGCGCTTGCCGATGGCACGTTTCGCTTTTCTTATAAGAAAGTATGCGATTATTTCGGCGTTCCTGCATCGACCGCTTCAATCGGTCCAATCATGCGTAGGCGAATTCAGTACAGAGAATCGTTATTGCTCCCCATCAGTACGCCAAAGAAGCTCGGCATCATGGAGGCAATCTTTTACCGCGAGGCACATCCTGTTGTCTTTGCCTTGCGGGATGATGGCGTGTATTGCATAGATATCCTTGAGGATTCCTCGGAGGAAACCGTACTGACGTTTTTACGAACTTTGGATGCAAACAAAGTCGATACCGTCTATATTGACCCTGTGGACAGCATCCGCAGTGCGGCAGCGACCGCTCTCCCCGGAGCAAAGCTCGTCGTGACGGACGAATGCATCCTGCGGTATGCAAGAGACGCCATGCTCGAAATCATCCATGAGGACGGAAAGCGGTTCCCGGTTAAATTTAAGGATGCGGTTCTTACCATCCCAGACAAGCATCTGCAAAGCGAGTATGACCGGCGGCAAATCAAGGATGGTATGAAAAGTCGGCCGAGGCTGAAAAAGGCATACGATAGTCATCAGACTCTTATGGAACTTATGTCCAAAGGCTGGACACATGAGGCTCTTAGCAAATGGGCAAAAGAACTGCCGGAGGATTTGCCGGAGTTTGATACACTGATTGACGTGATAGACCTGTTCGAGCAGGAAATCAATGATCACATAGAATCAGAAGAAAAGCCGCCGGACTTTTATCCGACAGCTTTGCAGGCAGTCTGTGAAGCATTTAGGGGAATGTCCCATTGCATATTTGATGTGTTGAGAGCGCGATGTTTTCTTACTATCGCACACGATACCATCGAAGAGAATGGAACGAGATGTCGGCTTGGCATTCATACAACCAGGCTGACACAGAACATGAACGAAATATCAAAGAATATCAAGGAGGCAAGAGACTATGGACTCTAACGATAAAATTAAGGCGGTTGGAATCAATATTCAGGAAAAGGCGAATTTGATTTGGAATGTGGCGAATTCCCTCTTTGGTGCCTATAAGCCTCACGAATACGGACTGGTTATCTTGCCGATGGCAGTCATTAAGCGTTTCCATGACTGCTTGCTCCCTACACATGATAAGGTGCTGGAAACCTACGAGAAGATAAAACACCTAGCTGTCAAGGACGGCTTCCTTCGTGCAGCGGCAGGCGGCTATCACTTCTACAATACAAGTCCGTTTACATTTGAGCGTTTGAAGGCAGACCCGGAGAATATCAAGGCGAACTTTGAGTCCTTCATCAATGGATTCTCGGATAACGTCATTGACATACTGGCAAATATGGGTTTTTTCAACCAGATCGACCGCATGAATGATGCCGGTGTGCTTTACCAGGTCATCAGCGATTTCTGCGAAGACAACGCAGACATGAGCCCCGACAAAATCTCCGCTATTGATATGGGCTATGTGTTTGAAAACCTCGTTCAGAGATTTTCAGAGAGCTATGATGAGGAGGCCGGAGCCCATTTCACCAGTCGCGACATCATTTATCTGATGTGCGATATGCTGACGATGGAGGCAGACTTCTCCGACCCAGAAGCTCCCGCCAAAACCGTGTACGACATGGCTATGGGCACAAGCCAGATGCTTACCTGTATGGAGGAAAGAATCAAGGCTCTGGATGCCGAGGCGGAGATCATCTGCTATGGGCAGGAAATCAATCCGTTCACCTTCGGCATTGCTAAGGCGGATATGCTCATTCGTGGCGGCGATCCCAACAATATGCAATTTGGCAATACGCTGAACGATGATAAGTTTGCGGGATACACCTTCGATTACTGCATCTCCAACCCACCCTTCGGCATCGACTGGAAGCGCGAGGCGGCGGATGTGGAAAAGGAGCATAAAAAGGGCGATGCAGGACGATTCGGAGTCGGTCTACCCGCAAAGTCTGACGGGCAGATGCTGTTTATGCTGAACGGTATCGCCAAGCTAAAGGATACCGGCCGCATGGCGATCATCCAGAACGGCTCATCGCTCTTTACGGGAGATGCGGGTAGCGGGCAGAGTGAAATCAGAAGATATATTATAGAAAATGACTGGCTGGACGCCATCGTTCAGTTGCCGAACGACAGCTTTTACAACACGGGTATTGCCACTTATGTGTGGATTATCACGAAAGATAAGCCCGTATCCCACCGTGAACATGTCCTGCTGATCGATGCCAGTGGATGCTTTGAGCAGCGCAGAAAGCCCATCGGCAACAAGCGCGTGGACATCACAGAAGCCTGCCGTAATCTCATCATCGAGGCTTACGGCGATTACGACAGCAAGACTTACGAAAAGAAGATCAGCGACGGCAAGACCATCGTGGTCAAGAGTAAGCGCATGGAGTCCGTTGCACTCGGCTATAACAAAATCACAGTGGAAAGTCCACTCCTCGGCGAGGATGGCGAGCCTGTCCTCAAGAAGGGAAAACCTGTTGCTGATACGTCCAAGAGGGACACCGAGACCATCCCGCTGGATGAAGATATGGATGCCTACTTCGAGCGAGAGGTTCTCCCGTACCGCCCCGGCGCATGGATCGACAAGTCAAAGACGAAGGTCGGCTATGAGATCCCGTTTACCAAGACCTTCTATGAATATCTGGAGCTGGAGCCTGCTGATGCTATTGCCAAGCGTATCGAAGCACATGAGCGTAGCCTGATGGAAAAACTACACGCATTATTTGGAGGTGAACAGCATGAGTAGCACTGTTCAATACACCGATATGAAGGACAGCGGCATCAAGTGGGTCGGAAGTGTTCCCTCCCACTGGCATCTCCACACCCTTTATCAATTGGCGACACAGGTTAAGAACAAGAACAGCGATCTAAGGGAAAAGAACCTTCTGTCGCTCAGCTACGGAAAAATCAAGCGGAAAGACATCAATACTAATGATGGTCTGCTGCCCGCTTCTTTTGACGGTTATAACGTCATCGAAGCCGGAGACATCGTGCTGCGTCTGACTGACTTGCAGAATGACCATACCAGTCTGCGTGTCGGTCAGGCTACAGAACGCGGCATCATCACCTCGGCATACACCACCCTGCGGTCGATCAATCCGGCGCATTCCAGATACCTCTACTATCTGATTCATGCCTTTGACCTCAAGAAAGGTTTTTATGGCATGGGCTCCGGCGTTCGCCAGGGATTGAATTATGACGAGGTGAAGGAACTGCGCATTGCAATTCCCTCGCAGAAAGAACAAGATGCAATAACCTCTTTTCTTGATGGGCAATGTTCAAGAATTGATGAGCTGATTACTGAATCTAAAACTATAATTGAGGAACAGAAACAATGGCGTGCATCAATTATTCAAGAGGCCGTCACAAAAGGTCTGTCCCCAGATGTTCCGAAGAAAAAAAGTCAACTTGAATGGATTGAGGAGATTCCCACCTCTTGGGATGCTGCGCGATTAAAAACACTCTTCACATTTGGCAAAGGACTCCCTATTACAAAGGAAAATCTTGTGGAGTCGGGAGTTGCTGTTATTAGCTATGGACAGATACACTCAAAATCAAACCCTGGAACAAGGGTTACAAATGATTTGATCCGGTATGTACCCGAAATCTATTTAACTACCAATCCTGATTCATTAGCAGAACAGTTTGACCTGCTAATGGCTGACACATCCGAAGACTTAGCTGGATGTGGGAATTGCGTTTATGTCGATACGGACAATACTCTGTTCGCAGGATATCACACTATCATTCTCCGCTCAGTTCACAAGCACAGTAACAAATATCTCTCTTACCTATTTAAGTCAGATGCGTGGAGAAGTCAAATTAGAACAAGAGTTTCGGGAGTAAAACTGTTTAGCATATCCCGCAAAATCCTCGGTGTTCTGACAGTATTGCTCCCGCCAGAGGATGAACAGAATCAAATAGTGGATTACCTTGACAGGGAATGCGGATTAATCGATTCCATTATTGAGGAAAAAGAGGCACTTATCTCAGAACTTGAAGTATATAAGCGTTCGCTTATTTATGAGGTAGTAACAGGAAAACGAAAGGTGGTGTGATCCATGAATGAAAGCGAAAAGTCCTTTGAAGAATTCATAGAGTCCTACCTGATCTCTGAAGAAGGTGGCTGGACGAAAGCCACGGATGCAGGACTCCGTAGCGAAGAAAGTCGCGGCATGAATCTGGATATTGTAACGTTGACTGAGTTTGTCAAAAACACACAGCCGATGGCATGGAGACGTTTTGAACGTATGTGTACCATCAATCCGGTGCGCCAATTCTATAAGTCCTTCGAGAATGCAGTGACTCAGGACGGCCTTATCTCCGTTCTCCGCTATGGCTTCAAACATCGCGGAGTATCTTTCCGTGTGTGTTATTTTAAACCGGAATCGGAATTGAATGACCTTGCCGTGGCGAACTATCAGAAGAATATCTGTCAGTGTATTCGACAATGGCATTATTCCGAGCAAAACAAGAACAGCATCGATATGTTACTTGCCGTGAACGGCATCCCGGTCATTGCCATTGAACTGAAGAATCAGCTGACAGGACAGTCCGTGGATGATGCGAAAAAGCAGTGGGCGTATAACCGCAATCCAAAGGAGCCCGTGTTCGGCTTAAATAAGCGTATCCTGGCTTACTTTGCCTGCGACCTTTACGATGTCTATATGACCACAAGGCTGGAAGGACCCATGACAAACTTCCTGCCCTTTAACCAGGGTAGCAACGGCGCAGGCAGAGACGGAGGAGCAGGCAATCCTCCGAATCCGACCGGTGGTTATGTGACCTCCTACTTCTGGGAGAATGTCCTTCAGAAGGATAAGCTGATGGACATCCTCCAGAAGTTTATCAGTTATGAAAAGGCCGAGAAAAAAGAGATCATGCCGGACGGCTCTATCAATATCAAGAAAACCGAGAAGATCATCTTCCCGCGCTATCATCAGCTGGATGTCGTGCGGGAATTGGTGCGCCATGTCCGTGAGAACGGCCCCGGACATAATTATCTCATCCAACACAGCGCAGGCTCCGGCAAATCCAACTCCATTGCTTGGACTGCCTATCGTATGGCCAGCCTGCATGATGCCAATAACGAGGCTGTGTATGACAGCGTGATTGTCGTTACAGACCGCCGCGTTCTGGATCAGCAGCTCCAAGCCACCATCTCCAGTTTTGACCATACCCTCGGCAGCGTGGAGACTATTGACGATAAGAAAAGTTCGAAAGATCTCCTGGCTGCCATCAACAAAGGCAAGCGTGTCATTGTGACTACCCTGCAGAAGTTTCCTGTCATTTATGAGCAAGTACAGTCTGCTGTGGGCAAGCATTATGCCATTATCGTTGACGAAGCGCATAGTAGCCAGACTGGTCAGTCCGCCATGAAACTGAAAGCTGCTCTGGCTGATGTTTCAGATGCCCTTGAAGAATATGCCGAATTAGAGCAGAAAGCAGTTGATGAGATTGAAGCAAAGAATATTCTTGTGCAGGATATGCTCAGTCAGGGCAAACATAAAAATCTGAGCTTTTTTGCTTTTACAGCTACGCCGAAGGGCAAGACCCTCGAAATCTTCGGTGAACCGCAGCCGGATGGTTCTTTCCATCCGTTCCATATCTATTCAATGCGACAGGCTATCGAAGAAGGCTTTATATTGGATGTGCTAGCGAACTATACCACCTATAAGATGTGCTATCAGATTGCTAAGAACGTGCCGGATAATCCGGATGTTCCTACTTCCAAAGCCGTACGCACCATCCGCCGATATGAGGAGTTGCACCCACATAACCTTGCGCAGAAGGCTGCTATCATCGTAGAAACCTTCCGCGATGTTACCAAGCACAAAATTGGTGGTCTTGGAAAGATGATGGTCGTTACTGCATCTCGTCTTGCAGCTGTTCGTTATTACCACGAAATCAAGCGGTATCTGGAACAGAACGACTACGATGACATCGAAATCATGATTGCGTTCTCTGGCAGTCTGAAGGATCCTGATGATCCTAACAGTCCGGAATACACTGAAAGTTCCATGAACGTGGATCGCAATGGTAACCGTGTCAAGGAAAGCCAGACAAAGAGTGTTTTTCACGATGAAGGCGATATCCTCATTGTTGCGGAGAAGTACCAGACTGGATTTGATGAGCCGCTGCTCCATACTATGATCGTGGATAAGGAACTGCGAGATGTCAAAGCCGTGCAGACTTTGAGCCGTTTGAATAGAACGTATCCCGGCAAGGTTGATACCTATGTTCTTGACTTTGTAAACGATGTTGACCGCATCCGTGAGGCGTTTCAACAGTTCTACCAGGAAACAAGTGTGGACGAGGAAATCAACTTCGACCTCATTTACACCACACAGAAAATCCTGCGCGACTTCAAAGTGTACACTGAGGAGGACATTGAGGCGGTATCGCAGATTTACTTCGATACCGATGTTCGCAAGGCAAATGCGACACAGGGTAAAATTTCCAACATCCTCAAGCCAGTCGCCGACAAATACAATATGCTGAACCAGGAACAGAGGTATCAGTTCCGCAGAGAAGTTCGTGCCTTCGTAAAGTGGTATAATTATATTTCACAGATTACGAGAATGTTTGACAAGGACTTGCACAAGGAATATATCCTCTGCTCCTATCTTGCCAAGCTGCTCCCATCCGACAAGACACAGCCGTTTGATCTCGATAACCGTGTGAAGCTGGAATACTACCGCTTGGAAAAGACCTATGAAGGTGCAATTGAACTGGAAGCCACTCCCGGATCGTGGAAACCGACACAGCCGAAGCGCGCTGGAGGTCAGAAGGACAGGCTCAGTCCTCTGGATGAGATCATTGCCAGAATCAACGAGGAGTTTTTCGGTGACTTCACGGATGCCGACCGCGTTATGGTAGATACTCTTTACACAAAGATGCGTAAGGACGCTAAGGTCAAAAAGGCTGCAAAGAGCAACGATCGACAGGTATATGAACGGAGTATTTTCCCAGGCATATTTGATGCGACTGCGCAGAAGGCGTATATGGAAAACACAGAAGCTTATGAGCAATTGTTCCTGGATGCCGAAAAATACCGTATTATCCAACAAGCCCTCGCAGAACGGCTATATAAGGAACTACATGGGGAGACTAAATAATTGAGGAATCTTAAAATAACCCGGTTTTTTTGTGGCCTGAACAGGAGGAAATACCATGCCCAGGAGTAAAACCTTAAAATTGTTTTTGATGGACGGAGAACCGAACGGAAGGATTAAATGCTCCCTTGCCAATTGGACCGGGATTGCATATAAGATCCCTCGTACTGCTCTGGATAAATGCAGAGATTTGAATATTCTCAAACAGAGCGGTGTGTATTGTCTGTTTGGCACTGATAAGGCGGATAATGCAGTGGTGTACATAGGCCAGGCCGGGGTTCGTAAAAATGGCAAGGGGCTTCTCTTGCGTGTACAGGAAGCACATAACTCCATTGATTATTGGACCGAGGCGGTCATGTTCACTACGACAAATAACTCTTTCGGGCCAACGGAGATAAGCTATCTTGAAAATCGCTTCTGTAATATGGCGATTGAAGCAGGTCGCTATGTTGTTAAAAACGGAAATGACCCCAATCCGGGGAATATAACCGAGGAGACAGAGAGCGAACTTGAAGAGTTTATCGACTATGCGAAAATTGTGATGGGCACTCTTGGGCATAAGGTGTTTGAGCCGTTTGCGCCTTCTGCAGAATCCGCTGACACAGAACCGGTCCTATACATGGAATATGGAAAAGGCAAGGCTTCCGGCAAAAGAACAAGCGATGGGTTTGTTGTGCTGAAAGGCAGTACAATCAATCCCACCATGACCAAAAGTTGCCCCGAAAGAACGATAAAGGACCGTAAGAAGTATGAGGACAAGATTGACAGCAATGGGATCTTAACAGCAGATGTACTGCTTTCCAGTCCTTCATCAGCGGCTGGATTTGTTGGTGGCGCTTCCTTAAGCGGAAATGCACTCTGGAAAGATGCTGAAGGGAAAACGCTGAAAGAGCTTCTTGAAGCGGATTGAACTTTTTAATTTTTCCCCACCTTTTAATTATTCCAAAATCACTACACCGCAAGGCTGTCACTCCGCCACATTATCGAGCGGCAGCAGGACAACTGAACACGTAATACAAGGGCTTCCAAAGTCGGAGCATGACCTCGGAAGCCCTTATTTCAAGCCTTTTTCGGCGGTTTTTGCCCCGGAGAGGGCTTTTTCTTTTGTATCAAAATCAGTAGGAACATAGACCAAAGCTGGTGATCCGGCGAAACGTTTTCCGAAAGTAAAATGCCTCTTTGTAACCACACCGCATAACTGTAACCAACTAAGGACATTTTTCCCTTTCGTGTTATGGTACCCACAAACTTGTACTGAGGCAGGAGGAAGCCGCCTTCACTGTCCCGCCCGGCAAACCACAGACTGTCCCCCAGGGAAGCCCAGAAATCGCACTTTTTAAGTTCCGGGGGAAAGGCTATCTCCCTGGGCACATAGGCCGCGGAGAGCTTGGCCTCCTCTGCGGGGACGGCTTGGGCCTGAGCTCCCTCCCCTTCCGCTTCCATATTCTCCGGGGGAGCGGTAACCTCTCCTCCCCGGCCGCAGGCGCTGAGCAGCAGCATAAATATAAGCAGCGCCGCCGTGAGTTTTTTCCTCATGGTTTTGCACCTCCGTATTTTCAGCTATATTCTGTTTTCCGCTATATTCTATATATTTAAAGACGCAAAAACGCCGGGCATGTTGCAGCCCGACGAGAATTTTCGTTGATTTATGGATCTGACAAGA
>ENA-ORTU01001499-ORTU01001499.1-human-gut-metagenome-genome-assembly--contig:-NODE-1499-length-23701-cov-2.678381_pt1 | contig 23701 bp, 6 predicted proteins | sample MGYA00241910_ERZ509184 | MGnify/ENA primary metagenome ERZ509184 (study PRJEB26280, sample SAMEA2338847) | human gut metagenome | biome: human gut; feature: human-associated habitat; material: faeces... | reverse complement strand
TTTTCCTACATCAGGGGGGATTTTGTCTATTGTCCGTTTTTACTGGTTCAGTTCAAGTCAAACTCGGGAATTTTTTGTCAAATATTTCTCGCTCTGCCGTCCTGGCATCCTTGATAATCTTTCGGAGAAATAGTATAATTATACTTGCTTGTACTTGACTGAGTTTTTCCCGGGGAGGAATTATTGTGGCAGCCGACATGAAACAGACTATCGCCCAGGCGGCGAAGACTCTTTTGATGGATAAGAATATAAAAAAGCTCACTGTTAAGGACATCGTGGAGGAATGCCACATAACCCGGCAGGCTTTTTACTACCACTTCGAGGATATTCCCGCACTCTTTCGCTGGATGCTGGAGCGCAACATTGAACAGAACCTTTTGGAAACCCAGTACGCAGAAAACGGCGAGGCACGCTTGCGCAAGCTTTTCCTTGTGGCCATCAACTCTCTGCCCTATGTGAAAAAAAGTATGGAGAGCAATTACAGGGAAGAGATGGAACAGTTTCTAAGTCAGTACTTTCAGCGCCTGTTCCAGCAGGTGTGCGACGAAGAGGGACTCTACCAAAACTGCACCCGCTTTGAGGTCAGGCTGATTCTCCGATACCACAGCCAGGCGTTTCTTGGCCTCTTTCGCAATTGGACGGAGGAGGATACAAAGAATCTGGATCAGATCGTACATACCGTATTTCGCCTTATAACCGAGGGAATATCCCCGACGGGGGTAAGCTGAACGGGAAATTTCCATGTATTGTCAAAACGGCAAAAGTGTAAAATATTTTTACACTTTTGCCGTTTTATCAATCAAATACTGTTACATGACGGAAATTTTGCTAATTGAGTCTTTGCCGGGATTCGCTTACAATATGGACAGTCGGGAGGTGTTAATGTGGCACACGAAATTCTCTCTGTTAAGCTGTGTCAGTTGGATGACAAGGTTGGGAGGCTGCACAGCCGTATTCACATAAGTGAGACTGCTAATCACAGACAGCTGAGCCGGGAGATAGAAGCGCTGAGGCAGGAATGCACCGAGACGGAATTATCCCTGCGTGAAAAGCTGCGCCTGTCAAAGTCGGACCTTGTCTCAGTACTCTCTAAAAGTTATGAAAAAATGGAGCAGCTCATTCAGGATGCAAAGGCTGAGCTTCAGGCCGTGGCTGGTGACTGTCCGGATGACAATGCTCTGGCAGAGGCAAAAATCCTGCTGGCCGAATATGCCCTGGACTTTGCTCACCAGGCGGCGGACCGGGCTCTGCTGATATCAATGGACGCCATTGATACGGAACTTATGAGGCAGGAGCAATAGGAAAGGAGTAAACCATGAAAGAAGTAAAATCACCTAAGAAGCCGCTTTTATATTATTACGGCATCGTATTGCTGATAATTTTCCTGTTCAATCTTATTGTGGCTCCTCTGCTTACCCAAAACCAGGTAGTGGATGTGGACTACGGTACCTTTATGGACATGATTGACGAGGGAAACATTGGTCTAGTTCAGGTGGAGGATACGCAAATTATCTTTACGGACAAGGACCAAACCAAGGTATACAGGACCGGGCCTATGGATGACCCCAGCCTTACCCAGCGTCTGCATGACTGCGGGGCAGAGTTTGACCGGGTCATTGAGGAACCCACCTCTCCCTTGTGGAGTTTTCTGCTGACCTTTGTGCTGCCCATTCTTATCTTTGTGGGGCTTGGTCAATATATGAGCAAAAAGATGATGGAGCAGGTCGGAGGCAAGGACTCACTTTCTTTCGGTTTGGGAAGAAGCAATGCAAAGGTCTATGTTCAGTCCACTAAGGGCATCCGTTTCTCCGACGTGGCCGGAGAGGACGAGGCAAAGGAAAGCCTTCAGGAGATCGTGGACTATCTCCACGACCCAGGCAAATATACGGAGGCCGGTGCCTCTATGCCTAAGGGCATTTTGCTGGTAGGCCCTCCGGGAACCGGTAAGACAATGCTGGCCAAGGCTGTGGCCGGTGAATCAAATGTCCCCTTCTTCTCTATCTCCGGCTCAGAATTTGTTGAGATGTTCGTGGGCATGGGTGCCTCCAAGGTCCGTGATTTGTTTAAGCAGGCCAAGGAAAAGGCCCCCTGCATCGTTTTCATCGATGAGATAGATGCCATCGGTCAGAAGCGTAACTCCGGCAGCTACGGCGGCAACGACGAGCGTGAGCAGACCCTGAACCAGCTGCTCACTGAGATGGATGGCTTTGAGGAAAACACCGGCGTCATCATTCTGGCTGCCACCAACCGCCCCGAAAGCCTTGATCCGGCTCTCACCCGTCCCGGCCGTTTTGACCGTCGGGTGCCTGTTGAGCTGCCTGACCTTCAGGGCCGTGAGGCCATTTTGAAGGTGCACGCCAAAAAGATAAAGCCGGCTGAGGATGTGGACTTCCACACTATCGCCCGTATGGCTGCCGGTGCCTCCGGCGCAGAACTGGCCAACATCATAAACGAGGCAGCCCTGCGTGCCGTGCGCAACGGCCGCACCATAGTCAGCCAGTCTGATCTTGAAGAGAGTATTGAGGTAGTCATTGCCGGATATCAGAAAAAGAACGCCGTTCTCTCCGACCAGGAGAAGAAGGTTGTTGCCTATCATGAGATCGGCCATGCCCTGGTGGCTGCAAAGCAGACCAATTCCGCCCCAGTGCAGAAGATAACCATAATCCCACGCACCTCCGGAGCCTTGGGCTATACCATGCAGGTTGAGACCGGAGACAAGTATCTGATGACCAAGGAAGAAATTGAAAACAAGATTGCTACCTTCACCGGTGGCCGTGCCGCTGAGGAAGTGGTCTTCGGCTCCGTTACCACCGGCGCTTCCAACGACATTGAGCAGGCCACCAAGCTGGCCCGGGCCATGATCACCCGCTACGGCATGAGCGAGGAGTTCGACATGGTGGCCATGGAGACAGTACAGAACCAGTATCTTGGAGGCGACACCTCTTTGGCCTGCTCTCCGGATACCCAGAAGGACATTGACCGCAAGGTGGTCGAACTGGTGAAGAAGCAACATGAGAAGGCCAAAAAGATTCTGGAGGAAAACCGCGCCAAACTGGATGAGCTTGCCAACTTCCTATATGAAAAGGAGACCATCACCGGCGATGAGTTTATGGAGATTCTGACAGGAGGCGAAAAACAATGAGAAGGCGTTCCGGTTTTGGCTGGCTCCAGCTGATTGTCGGTATTCTGCTTATAGTATTGGGCATCTGGGCCTTTGCCGATCCTGAGATGGCTTTAAAGAGCATGGTGTTTGCTTACGGCTTTGCCGCAATAATCATGGGTGTTGCGGACATTCTGATGTATATTGAAGTTGAGCGCTTTACGGGCTTTGGCCCCAGCCTGTCCCTCGTCTCCGGCATACTCAGCGTCATGTCCGGCATAATGCTGGTGGCTTACCCCAGTGCGGGTGTGCTGGTGCTGACATTGCTGTTTCCAATTTGGTTTATTGCTCACTGCATTTCAAGATTGTCCCACCTGGGCAGTATCCGCTTTGTTGCCGGCAGCGGGGTATATTACTTCATCATGGTCATAAACATTATCGGGCTTATTCTGGGCTTTATGATGTTCCTTAGCCCTCTGTTCACTCTGACGGCCATCCGTTACTTTGCAAGCATATACCTCATTCTTCTGGGAATTGACAGCGTTGTTATGTCAGTCAGCCGCATGGGTATGCGGCGCTGAGAGAGGAGCAGAACTCTCTTGGACACGATCTCACTGCTCACCACACTGGACCAAAACTACCTGCCCCAGCTTCAGGTCATGCTCACTTCCCTGTCTGTAAACAATCCGGGGGAGAGCTTCTCCCTGTACCTTATCCACAGCGGAATACCGGAGGAGGCTCTCAGCGGCGTCCGGCAGCAATGCGATGCATATGGCTATCTCTTTTCCCCTATTGAGGTGGATGACAGTCTTTTTCGGAATGCACCCGTTACCCGGCAGTACCCCAAGGAAATGTATTACCGGCTTCTGGCACCGGTTTTGCTGCCCGGAGATTTGAAAAGGATTCTATATCTGGACCCGGATATTCTGATAATCAATCCGCTGCGTCCCCTATGGGAGACGAAATTGAAAGGTAACATCTTTGCCGCCGCGGCGCACACCGGCAAAACCGAGCTTGCCAACAGCGTCAACAAGCTACGGCTTGGGACTGAGGAAGATTACTATAACTCCGGTGTACTACTGATGGATCTTGAAGCAGGCAGGCAGGAGATCGAGCCACAAGTGCTCTTTGATTTCGTGGAGCAGCACAGGAAGGAGCTGTTGTTGCCGGATCAGGACATTCTTAACGCCCTTTACAGCGAGAGGATACTCCCCCTGGATGACGTGCTGTGGAACTACGATGCCCGTAACTTCAGCAACTACCTGCTGCGCAGCGGCGGTACCTGCGACCTTCATTGGGTTATGGAGCACACGGCTATCCTTCATTTCTGTGGTAAGGAAAAGCCGTGGAAGCCAAAATATCTCCACCGCTTCGGCATTTTATATCTGCACTATATGCAGCTTACCCGCCGGGCCTGGAACATAGACTTATGATACCTCAGGCGTGAACCCGGCTCGCTCCTCCAAGGCATACACAATTAAATCTCCGGCCGTGATATTAAGCGTATCACAGCCGGAGTTTTTTTGCACAGGCGAAGCTCCGCTATAAATAATGTGCCGCTACCAGCGAGGGGTGTTTTTTTATAATGTTTTCTGGCAGGATCTTGTATTTAAATAACTCCATAAAACCGCGGCAGAGGTAATTCTCTGCCGCGGTTTTTCATTGGATTTTGCTTTAGGTGATATTGCTATGTTTCACTTTTCAGGCTGTGTCTTAAAGTCCGGCTGCCGAGAGATAATGGCCGGCAGGGTGGGTAATGGCCGCCTCCAGGATGTCCTCATAGAAGGGGTGATCCTCCGGCAGATCCGCAAACCCCGGATTCATGGGCTCCAGGATCTCCATATCAGGCTCTCGGCCCGCCGCCCTGTTGGCAGCTGCGGCGGCCTCTCCCCTGGTGATGGTGTCGTCTGGGCGGAAGGCTGCATTCTCATCCAGCTCTATCCATCCCTGGTCCAGAGCCGTCAGCACTGCCTCATAGGCCCAGTGGCTCGCATCCATGTCCGCAATGTCCATATCCGGCGCCTGCTGTACCTCTCCGCCCATTCTGCAGTAGAACCACACCAGCAGGGAGATGAATTCCGCCCTGGTGATTTCTCTGTCACTCTGGAACAATTCCTCCAGCTGCCAGCCTTCGAAGGCCCCCATATAGTACAGGGTCAATATGGCCTGGAACAGAGGATCGTCAGAACCGAGATCCCGGAAGGGATTTTCCATATACTGTCCCTCCGGCATACCCAGCAGGATATAAATCATCTGGGCAGCCTCCCCTCTTGTGAGAGGAGCATCGGGTCTGATGCGGCCTTCCTGGTCGGCAAAGAGGTAGGCCGGATGATTTGTTCTTTCTGGCCAGCTCATCCACGGGCGTGAAAGTCCGTGCAGTCTAAGGAACACCAGATCCAGACGAGAAGTCACGTCTATATCTCCCGGTACGTCGATATCCAAAGGATTGTCTTCTTTACCAACTGTGCCGCCGGCATGTATCTCCAGATTTTCGGAGTCTATTGCAGGCTTGCCCTCATTCTCCGGCTTGTCGGTGACAGAACCGTCGGCAGTTATGACCACGTCGTCCTCGGCATCGATATGGTCGATTACTATATCTCCGTCGCTGTCGATGTAGACGTTGTCGCCCTCTCCGCTGAACTCGTCGGTCTGAATTTTTATAGGCTCATCCTTGCTGCCTATATCCCCGTCCGCAGTCAGATCAGTGGAGCCGGAGATGATATTGTTGTCATCGCTCTGTGGGTCGGCCCTGCTGATATCGCCCTCGGATTTGATATTAGCCTCGTCTTCAGCGATTATCTGGTCTATCTGGGTATCCTTGAGGTTGATAATATTGACGTTCTCACCCATGGCGCTGATGGTATCGGCATAGGTGTAAATGGGTTCCTCCTTAGTGCCGGTATCGCCGCTGATGCTGTTGAGAGTCAGATCCTCGGCAGTGAAGCTGGACTTGCCGTCATCATTGGTGGGGTCGATATCTCCTATGGAATCTATCCGAATCTCGCCTGCAGTCATGGGATCTGTCTTCAAAGCTTCATCATTCAGGCTCTCCAGATAAATTCCCTCAAGTTCCGCATCGTCACCGCTCTCTATTGAGACGGTTCCTCCCACATTGATGCTCAGGCTGTTGTCCTCTTCTCCAATGGTCCCGCCGTTTTCCATGGTGATATTCAGATCACCGCCGGCAGTAATGGAGGCAGAGGCGTTTTCAGCCTTCTCTCTGGCTTCTTCCAGCTTCTGCTCAGCAGCGTCTGCCTTTTTCTCGGCATCTGCCTTTTCTTGCAGGAGCTGGTCCTCATAAGCTTTCTCCGGCTGGTATTTGTCCAGCAGTTCCTGAAGCTCCCCGTCAATATTGTCCAGCTTATCCTCAATATCCTTCAGCTGTTTTTCTATCTCAAGTCGCTCCGTCTCGGTGGTGGGAGTCTGATTCTCCAGCTCTGCCTTATCGGCCTGAAGCTCTTTCTTAAGGCTTTCCAGCTGGTCTATACTGTCCTCCAAGGGTTCAAGGTACTCCCGCTCCGTCTCCAAACGCTGTTTCAGAGCTTCCAGCTCCGCCTGAGCCTGGGCATTCTCCGCCTGGGCCTGGGCAAGTTCCTTGATGAAGTCGGGACTGTTGTCGCTGATCTTATCGTCCAGATTCAGCAGAATGTCGCCATCAGCGGTAATCTTGTCCACGGTGATGTCGCCGGTGGTCTTGTCCACAGTGATGTCACCCTGGGAGTCCATGCTCACCAGGCCGTCCACCTGGAGCTGGCCCACGTCGGTGTCGCCGGCGGAGCTGGTGTCCATATTGCCGCCTACATGGATCTGGCCTATGTTCATGTCGCCCTGGGAGTCGGCTTCCATGTCGCCTCCCACCTGGGCCTGATCCACATTCAGGCTGCCGCCATTGGCATTTACATCCAGATCGCCGTCTACCTGGGCATTGTCAATATTGATGCCATTGGGAGAGCTCACATCTGCATTTCCGCCAACATCAAGCTCATTGACATTCATGTCACCCTGAGTGTTGGAGAGGTTCAGATCTTTATCCGCCTGTACATTCAGCTTTCCGTCCTCGCTGTCGCCCACCATGGTGAGGTCCTCTCCGGTGCTGATAAAGGTATCTCCCTTGGAGTCGGTATTCAATATACCGCCCACCTGCACGTCAATCGGATTGTCCCGGCTGCCTATGGTTCCCTGCTGCACCGTGAGTTCAGCGCTGCCCTCAGTGGATATGTTCAGTCCGTTGGTATCCGGGTTGGTATCCGTAAGGTCTCCCTGGGTTACCGTCAGGCTGACCTTGCCTCCATTGGTACTGCTGACCTCATTGACGCCCAGGTCTCCGCTGAGCTCAGTGATCTCAATATCGCCGGGGGCAGTGGCGGTGAGGCTGGTGGGAACGTCATTCTCCCTGACGCTGATGGAGGTAAAGTCAACCTCAAAGCTCATTTCCAGCTCTCCGCTTTGGGGATTGCGGGAGATAGTCCAGCTGCCGCCGCCTGTGGGCATATTCTCAGGCACCACATACTCTCCGCTCACCGGGTCGGTATCCACGCCATCAAGGTTGGCTACGGTGTGCTCTATCCAATCCTGCTGGTCGGTGGTCAGGTCAAGGATACTGCCGTCAATAGCGGTAGCGGTAAGTTCAATGATGCTGCCGGTGACATTTGCCTTTTCGTAGCTTTCTTCCGCGCCCTTGATATAAGGCGCCGTGAGGCTCACATCCTCATAGACGGAGACTATATCCTTTGCGGTTAGTGTGCCGGTATCCTGAGTGATGGTGATGCTGCCGTTGTTTATCAGGCTGGTCTCACCTTTGGATTCACCTATGTGGGCGCTGAAGTCTCTGAAGTCCCTGGTATCCTCCACCGGCTCAGGATAATCCACATCCTCCCAGAAGCTGCCGTCATCGGCTATGAGGGCTCTCTTCTCTTCATCACTCATAGCATCCCAGTAGAGGAGGATTATGGTCTCGTCCTTGACTATGAGATTGCCTTCCTCGTCCTCTTCCTCCAGGGCTGCGCTGAGCAGCTTTACGAATTGCTCCTTAGTCCAGAGTTCGGGCTTGATATCGGGCTCCTCATCCCAGGAGCCTGTGTCGCCTGCCCCTTCTCCATCGGTGAGCTTCTCCAGGAGTTCTGTTATCTGCTCCTCGGTAAGAGTTTCGGTGACAAGCTCTTCAAGCCGCAGTCTGTAGTCCTTGCTCTCCTGGCTGTCTGGATCGTTATCCAGACTGCTCAGGAAATATTCCGCCAGTTCCTCAGGCGTCTGGGCAGACAGGGCGGTGGAGAACACGCCGTCCTCATCATCCAGGTCGTCAATAAGGTCGCCTTCGATACGGCTGCCTTCTTCGTCACGGCCGCCTGCCTGCTGGGGAGGTACATAGTCCAGATCCTTGGCTTCCATCCAGATGTCCCCTGCTCTGGGTATCTCCATGGTCAGGCTTTCGGGGATATCCACGATGAGGGAGCTGTCCACCTCGCCGATGCTCTTATCGCCGGAGACGGAGAGCACAGGCTTTGCGTCTGGGGCTACGGTAGAGGTGTTCGTCTCGTTGATGAATATAACTGCATCGCTGCCGTCGGGCAGGAGCCTGCCCACCACGCCCTTGGCGTCAAGGTCTATGGTTCCGGAGCCGTCGCTGGATGAGATGCGCTTAAAGCGGATGTCATCGCCGGCATCCAGATCTATGACGCCGCCGTTTATGGCGTCAAGCTCGGTACCGTAAATGTTCTTGCCGGAGTCCACATCCAGCGTGACATTGTCCACAACGATATCCGGGTCAAGGGTGATGTCTTCCTCGGAGCTGATATAGGTGTCGGTGCTGAGAACTTTTTCGCCCTCCAGATTGAGGAAAATGAGTTCGCCGGTACCGGTGGATATCTCCAGGGGATCGTCAGCTGTGCCTATGCTGCCGGAGCTGTGGCTGTAGATTATCACGTCGCCGTTGTTGGTGCGGATATCCATGTCGTCCTCGGTGTAAACATCCGGGTCGAGCTGCCCCAGGAGTTCATCTCCGTCACGGAGAGTACCCTTCCGGTTCTCCATGTTGATTATTATCTGCTTACCCTCGCCCTTGGTCTCCACATAGCCCATGTGGTAGAGGACCTCATCCTGCTCGTTTGCCTTCAGGGTCTGGCTGAACTGCGCATCGGGATCGGTGGAGAAGACGCTGCCGTCAGAGCCTGTCACCAGGTTAAGCTGGTTAAGCTCATAGTAGATCTCATCTCCATCCTCACTTATGGTGAGGTAAACCGTGCCGCCATAGGAAACCTTTCCAACCAGCCGGTATTTTCTCTCCTGAATTATCCGGCCGTCTTTATAGGAGCTGTAATCAACCTGGCCGGAAAGTTCTTCGTAGTCCGCTGGTACCCAGTTGTTTCCGCTGGTATTGTAATAATACTTTCCGGTGAAGTCTTTGGCGATGACGTCCGTCAGTCTCTCCAGATAGATGTTCTGATCTTTAAGGAAGATAACCTTGGGTCCGTCGGAATTATCGCTGGGCTTAACGGAGTAGAGAATTTCCATGGTCTTATCCGGGTCGCACTGGGCGATGGCGCCATTCTCATCCACGTAGGTGAGGGTGTTGTTGTAGAGAGTGTATTCCACACCGTCGTACATTACCTTACCTTCGTTGTTATAGGTCAGTTCTCTCTTCTCTCCCAGGTCGCCCAGCTGAGAGGCTATGATGCGGGTGGAGGTGTAGGTATCGCCGTCGAACTTGGCAGAGAAGTCGCCCTTGATGTTCAGCACCAGGCCGCTGCGTGTGAGATACATGGTGTCGCTTATCACATATCCCTTGGTGATTCTCTGGCCATTGTCCATCATCTGGTTTTCAGGGATGTCCACCTCTCTGATGTCGATATTATCCAGAGGACCGATTATCAGGAGTACGGACTTACCGCTGTCCAGTGCGCTGCTGCCGCCGGAGCCCACGTCATTACCATCGTCGGCCCCCTCAACTCCGCCGGGACGCAGGATTAGCTTACCGCTGCTTATGTCGCTGTTGGTCTTATAGTTGGACATCTCCATATCATCAAAGTTTACGTTGTTATTGCTCGTGTCTTTGAGATATTCGTCCTTGCCAACATATTTCAGCAGGGTTCTGCCGGTCTCTTCCGTATAGGTAGTCTTTTCTTCCTTGGAGGCAATCAAATCCTTGCCGTCTACCTGCGCTTGTGCAAAATTCTGACTGGAATCATTGAGCTGATATATGCCATTTCGGTAAATTACGCTTACACCTGTTACTTCGGCAAAGGTAGTTCCGCTGAGGGTATAGAGCTTGTACTCAAGGCCAGTATTTGTGGGGTTATTAAGAAGGTCAATGTAGATCTGCTCATTGTCCTTGATGTAGTCCTTCCACTCGTCTTTCTTGCTGGAACCGCTATACTGAAGCACCTGAAGCTTATACTTGGTGGTAGTCTCAGCAGCCGGGTCCGGCGTATCAGGAGTGATGTCCGTTGCAGCAGATACTTCTCCCTCCTTGTCCTTGACAGTGTAGGTCCAAGTCTCTTTTCCGTCCTCATCGGTGGTTCTTGTAAAGGTGTAGGTATTGTCTCCGCTCTCAGCGGTATAGGTATCCTGACCGTCCACCAGGGTGATGGTGAGGGTGGTGTCCTTGTCATCAACCTTTATGGTGAAGCTCTTCTTGTCAAAGGAGACGCTGCTTCCTGTGGGCTGAACCTGAGTGACACCGTTTATGGTGCGCATAACTATCTTATAGCTGCCACCTTCATATACAACGTATATATTGAACTCGGGATGGCTGTCTATCAGATAGCAGTCCTGGCCATTGTATTGAATGTCTGCCTTGGTTTGCTTGTAGGACCAAAGCTCCTTGCCTTCAAAGCTCAGGGGCTCTCCGTTGGCATCCAGGAACTTGTAACGGATCTCGCTTCTCTGCTCCTCCGTCAGTACCAGCTCATCGCTGAACTCACCTGTCTCCTGGTCATAGGTGGCATAGAGTTTTCCGGTGCCGGGCTCCACATACACGGTGGTATTATCATCAAGAACATAGGAGGTGCCGGACTCGTGGTATTCCATGGACAGGGTCGCCGAGGCAGGCTGCATCTCAACATACCTTATGCTAAGGTCGTAGCCATACATGTAATACCAGTTCAGCTTATACATCTGGGTTTGGGTTCCGTTATCGTTCTGACGGTAGTAGTTGAATTCCGTGAAGTAGAAAGCGTTTTTCGGAGCACCGTTTACACTCGTGTAGTTTGTACCCACTTTTATGCCTTTGTCGGTCCTTGCCTCAGACAGCTGGGTGGTCGTCACGTCCGCAGACCAGACCATGTTCTTTATTTGGTCCACAAAGTCCTGATACAGAGCATCCACCTTTATCTCCGGGTCTATAACGTAACCAAGACCGGGGATGGACTTGACGGCGAAAGAGGTATCGCCTATCCACAGCTTTTCATTGTCATTGGCATCGGCCTTCCAGGTAACATTCTGTCCGGTACCAAGGAAGTTTTCAATGGTAAATTCCTTGCTGGCATTCTTCTTCAGGTCGTACAGATTTTTAACCGGGCCGGCGGAATGCCTATCCCGAAAAGCAGGGTCAAACTGGGCCTCATAGTAGGTATTGCCGTTATTTAGCCTGTTGGTGTGGACAGAGCTTCCGTCGTCGATTATGAGCTTATCCTGATAGAATTGATCCTGACTCTGCTCCGTGGCCTCCTGTTCGTTCAGCCCATTACCTTCCAGGATGAAGAAGCTCATACTTCCGGCCGCCTTGTCATGGACCAGGATGTAGAAATTCTCCTTCTGCTCCAGCTTGTCCATAGTCGGTTCAAAGCCGCTGAGCAGGTAGTAATCCAGGTCTTTGCCTATCGTCACTTTCTTCAGGCTCACGTCCCACTCATGGACGGCCATAATGGGATTATTGTCTTTGTCCTTTTCCCCGGTATCATACTCCTCACTGAGGCGTATGGTTACCTTGGGACTGCCTTCAGCAATGCCCCACCAATCATCCACAACAGACTCCATCAGCACTTCGTAGGAGGAGTCCTCCTCCACGCTCAGCTGACCGGTTCTGAGATTGATGGATATGCCCTTGGCAAGGCGTATCTCTACCACATTGCCGCTGCCGTCCTCTATAAACTCATATTCGCCCACTGCCGTCTGGGTGCCGCCCTCTTCTATACGGGACACGTTGCCGTAGGAATCCATGTAGAAGACGGTACCGTTGGGCAGCAGATAGCTGTACAGTCCGCTGGCGGCATCATAGCTCTGGATATAGCGGTCCAGCACGGACTTTCCTGTGAGGGTGCAGTCCGCAGTGAGTCTGATGTCTGCCGCATCTGTGATATAGCTGAGAGTTCCGGGCTGAGGTATGGTGACTGTGTTGCTGCCCGCCACCATGGTGGCCTCAACGCCGTCCAGCAGGTTCAGATAAACGTTGCCTTCCAGAGAGACCACACGCTCGATGATGACCGGGTCGGTGTGCTCTTCTATGGTCTTTCCAGCTTTGTCCACTACATAGAGGATGACGGGAATTACATTGACGTACACATCTCCGATGGACTCGGTGTACACCCGGCCGTTGGAGCCGGAGAAGGTGTAGAAGTTGAAGTAATTATCCTCGGTACCCATGGTTGCAGGGCCTTCCACCACCAGTTCGTGGGCCCAGATGGGATACACGCTGGTGCCGGAGGAGATGTTGGTCACTTCCTTCACCGCATCCAGGCTGCCGCGCTTGTCGCCGGTCCAGATAAAGCTGACGGGGCCTTCGTGGTTGGAGATAAAGCCGTTCACATACACATTGCCGCCGCCGCTGGTCAGCACTTCTATCTCGGGCGCATCATAGTCTACGGCCTCGATGTAGCTGCCTACGCCGAATACTGCGGGCTTGATATAGCCCTCGTTGCTGGTGTAGATGGCGTTGAGGGTAATGCCCCTGTCAGTGCTGTTGGTGATTATCACCCTGGGGAGCATGGCCTGGTCATACACCTTCAGGGTCACTTCATTACCGTTATCGGCATAGATGAAGGCCTGGCCCTGGAGATTGTTGAAAATATCCAGGAAGATGATGTTTCCGGAGCCGCTGGCATCATAGAACTTATTGGGGTCCTTTACGCCCACTTCCCGGATGGTCAACGCCCCGTTATAGTAGGACACGTCGATGTATATTCCGGCTGCGGCATCGCTCAGGTAAAGCTGGGTGCCGCCGTCCACTATGGTACTGCCGGTGGAGGAGAACCATTGCCTGTTTTCAGTCTTCTTGACTATTGCGCCGCCCTTCTTCAATGTCACATCCACGCGGTCCGGGTCAAACTCATAATCGGTAACGCTGAGCCTTGCGCCCCGGAATATAACGTCCGGACCGATTATAGTGCCGTTTGCTGCAATGGTTTTACCGTTAGCCTTTGCCACGGCTTCACCTAAGGCGTTGAGTTGAACGGTGGCACGAACGTCGATGTTGGCTTCCCGGAAGTCCGGGCGGGTGGAGGAGTAGACCGTTGTAGAATCGTGGCCGGTGATATCTGCATTCAGTACATTTACCCTTGCAATCAGATTGGAAATGGGTGTGCTTGTTGCATCGATATCAGCGCCCAGAGCCGAGCCCTTGGAGTACATGTTGATGTACACATAGAGCTGGGCGATGTGGGAGATGATATTCACATCTCTGGCCTCTATAATCGTCTGTAAGCCGTCGGTCTTGCCTACCTGCACATCGGCGGTTAGGTCCAAAGTTACCGTGGCACTGGCTTTGGGTCTGACCCCCAGGCCGGAAGCGTCCACGCTGGCGGTACTCTCCACGCCGGTCTGAGAGGCTTCGGCATTGATATTCACCGTATTGAAGCGGCTTCGTATCTCCGCACCGGAGCCCACGCTGGTGCTGACATTGCTGTCGATATCCGTTATCAGCGTAGCATATCCCATTGCCACAAGGCCGCCGGAGCTTATCTTGGAGATGGTGACCACAGAGTCCTCACTGCCTCCCGCAGCCAGGATGTCGATATCTCCATAGTTTGCAGTGATACTGCTGCCGTTATCTATTGTGACTTTTACTTTGCGATTGAGCACATTTTCGGCAGTAAGAGCGGTACCCGTAATAAGTCCGCCGCCGTCGGCGTAGGTCTCCGCCTTCATGTTCGCCTTGGAGAAGGCCTTAATGATCGCCGCCTCGTAGGCATCCAGCAGGCCGGAAATGTTGATATTGTTGTTTATTGTTACAGTGTTGCTGCCGTAGGTGTGGTCGGCATTGAAGCCTCCACCTATGCTGTTGCTGCTCACCCTGCTCTCTGCTGCGGCAGAATCCTCAGAAATGATGTTCACACTGCCGCCGGTGGAGATGAGCTGGGCGCCGTCGGTCACCAACACTTCTGTGGTATACCAGGCGTTAGTGGGCAGAGCTTTATCGTTTATGTTGCCGATAATGCCCACGCTGATGCCCTTTCTGATCTCAGCCTTGGCTTCTCCGGTATTGTAAGAGCGCAGCTCAATGTCGCCATCCGCCGTAATGGAGCCTCCCTTGACCTGGACGCTCACCTTTTGGGTGTCATTGCTGCCGCTGCCCACAGAGGCTGAGGCAGTGCTGCTGTCGGTATTCAGCAGTCCTCCGCCGCCGCCGGTATTGGCTGCTGCATTTGAGGCAGTGTTGCCGATGGCCTCTACCACCACATCCCCGCCGGACTCCACAGCCACGTTCTCCAGCCACGCTGAAACCGCATCGCTGGTACTGCTGGCAGATTCAAATACGCCCACAGTAGCCGCAACGCCCACGTCTATACCGCTTGCGGTTCTGGCCTCGGCCTCGGTAAAGGACTTGGCTGTCAGCTCCAGGGCTGCCGCCTTGATTGCAGCCTCTGCGCCGATGCCCTTGATATAGGCTTCGTTAGAGGTCTTGCTCTTGGCGTCTGACTTGTTCACCTTTACGTCCACAAAACCTACACTGACGCCGCTTCCGCCGCCGGTATAGCCGTTGACCGCCTCTGCCTTGCTGTCTTTGATAAGGGACTGGACGGTCATTTTGCGGTAGGCCGTCATATCGCCCTGCACTTCAACAAAGGCTTTCTGCTCGCCGCCAAGGACGGCCTCCACCTGGTTGACTGCAACCTTGACGCCGCTGACGTTTATCTTTCTCTCCCGGCCATTTGCCATGGCCTCCAGTTTGCCTGCCTGGGCCAGAATATCCGCTGCACCGTTTACGACCACGTTCCCGTTGGATCTCAGGTAGGCCAGGGCCTTGGTGGCCGTGTTGGACTTGGCATTGTTTACGCCCACATCCACGAAGTTGACTGCCACACCTCCGGCGGAGCCGGTGGCAGCTTCAGAGACGGAACTGTAGTTATTGTGGATGCTCAGGCTTCCCACCGTCACATTGCCGGCATCAACAAAGGAGTAGAACTCGCCTTCCGCCCTTGCGTCGGTGTCCAGCACGGTGACGCCCACAACATTGATATCAACTGCCGGGAAGATCACGTCGCCCTTGGCTCCGCTGTAGGCATTAAGCTGGGAACTCAGCTGGTTCTTGGCCTTTATATCTCCCATGGTGCGTATATGGGCCGAGGCCAGGGCCTGCATCTTTGCCTCTGCTGTAGATACTTTTCCGCCCACTATGCTGATGCTGGCGGAGGCATTACCAGAATTGAGGTAGTTGCTGCCTACCTGAGCATCTGCCCCGGTTATGTTGCCGCCGCTTTCCGTCACGTTTAAGCGTGAATTCAAGCTGATGCCGCCGTTTTCGGAGCTGACGGAGATGTCGCTCACAGGATTTCCGGCGTTCTGCGCATCGCCGATGTATGCCTGGTGGTCTGCGCTGACGATAGCCTTGACAACGTTCACCGCAGCTCCCACCGCATTCATGTCCACAGCCGTGGCCCCTATCAGGGCCTTGGCCTGGGCGTCGCCCAGAGTTTCTATCAGGATGTTGCCGGCAGAAGTCAGGCTGCCGCTGCCGCCAATGTAGCTGTGGGCCAGGGTTCCGGCATTGGCATAGGCCACGTTGGTGCCCACCTGCGCTGCGCCTATACCAAGGCTGGGCTGCCTGGACAGGGCGTCGGCCAGGGAGTGGTACTCGTTCTTTACGCTGATGCTCTGGACATTGATTTGTCCGCCACTGCGGCCTTCCACATAGGCGCGGAAGTCGCCGTTGGCTCTGGCGTTGACCACGTTCACACCTACGGACAGTCCGTAGAGGCTGACGCTCTCTTCTTCTACCCAGGCCTTGGCATAGCTCCAGCCCTGGGCCAGAACACTTGCCGCCTTACCGTCTGACACCGTCACATTCTTCAGATAGGCGTGGTTTTTACTGTTGTTTTCTGCTTTGGCCACGTTGGCTTCCACGGAGACAAGGCTTACGCTGCCGCCGCCTGTGGTTTTATAGCTGTTGCCCAAGGTTGCAGTAGCCCCGGTATTGGCGGTGTTATTCAGCTGTGCCTTTACATCTATGGAAGCTTCGCTTACATCAACGCCCTGGATGTATGCCTCATTGGAGGCGTCCAGATCAGCCAGCAGAATATTTGAAGTTATCTCCGCTCCCGCTATGTTTATCACGGGAGTGATATTGTATGCGTTGGAGAGGGCCGTACCTCTGCTAAGCACCTGGATGGCACCGGCCTTCAAGCTGCCGCCGCTGCCGCTTATAGCCGCGGTGCCTGCGCTGTCGGCATTTGCTATGGCCAGGTTCACCTGTATGCTGCCTGCCGAGAGCTTTGCGCCTCCGGCGCTGGGAGTCACCACTGCCTCGGCATTTGCCGTATAGTCTGTTGTAACAGCAACATTGTCCGCCTCCGCGCTGCTGCCCTCGGGCAGGTCAAGCTGGGCAGTGAACTCGCTCTGGGAGTAAGCCAGGTTCACCATTACCGCCGCCGTAATAGCGGCCAGATCCTGATTCAGGCTCTGGGACAGCACATTTGCGGTGCCCTCGCTCTTCACGGTGAGGCTGCTGCCTTCAAGCTTCAGGGAGTTGGGGGCTATCTTTGCCAGGGAAACGGCTGCCATAGGCTATGGCAGGGTTGACCGTTGCAGCTATGGCCGCTCCGTTGCCGGTGATTAGTCCGGCAAAGGCTGCTGCCTTACGGCTGTCAGGGTCAACATCTTCGTCATTGATATTACCAATGACTCCGCCTCCGGGTACCTTGGAGGCATCCACATAATTCATGTTATCCAGGTTGTTATTAAGGGAGGATATGGCGCTGAAGGAGCCTGCGCTGATATTTCCGCCCTGAACCTGGGCCTCCTGACGGCTTCGCAGCAGAGCAACCGCTGCGGAACCCAGTACACTGATAGCTCCGGCACTTACGCCCCAAACCTGAGCGTTAGCCGTGGCCTCTCCGTAGGCGCCTATATTCAGCGCCCCGGCCACATTCAGAATACCTGAAGCCTCGTCGGTGCCGCCAAGTATTCTGGTGATATTTCTGGTATAGTTGTCTGCCACAGCAGAGTTCAGCCCCACGCTGACTGCGCCGGCGCTGCCTGCAACCGCAAGGGCCTCTGCGCTGGAGCTATTGGTGGAGTTCTCCCGCCCGGTGTACATTGTTACGCTCCTGGCGTTTACGGTGGAATCAGTCACATCCAGCTCCACCACATTTCCGGCATCCAGCAGCACATAGCTGGCAACCATGCCCACGCTCACGGCTCCCCCTGCCAGCTGGGCCACGTAGGCTCTGCCTGTGGTATTCATGCTGCCGTCCATGGATATATCCCCTGTGGCAGCTATGTTCGCCCGGTTGATGCCTGCATAAGCGTCGGTGCGGTTGAAGACCAGAAGCACCTGACCGCCCAGGGCTATGGCTCCGCCTGTCACGTTGGCGGCATAGCTCTCAGCCGAGGAATCTATATCGTTGGAAATGCTGATGTTGTTGGCCTGGATATTGCCCTTGGCACCGTCATCTTCCGCCCCTGTCCCGGGGACTGCGCCGATGTAGGTACGTACAACGGGGGCAAGCTGGATGAGAGCCACGGAAGCTCCCACCGCCACGGCCCCGCCGGCAACGCCCACGGTGAATACATTGGCGTCGGTATTGACGGTGGACTTGAGGCTGATATCTGCTGCTGCGCTCTTATTGACCTTGGCCACGCTGACGCCCTGGGAGATGAAGGTCTCCGTCAGGCTCTTGCCCAGCACCACGCCCACGCCCGCATTCACTGCCCCTGTACCTGCGGCAAGGCCCGCCGCAGCAGCAGTCGCGGTGTTCTTTGTAAGGGTGCTGAGAGAGATGCTGTCCACATCATTGAGGCTGCCGCTGCCCTCCACAGAGGCCTTGGTATGGCCCTCATAGACCACGGCAGCTGCGCTTGCACTGACTCCCACCAGGGCTCCGCCCAGGGAGAGAGTGGACGCAACGATATGTTCGTACTGGTTTGCAGCTTCGATATTCAGCTCTCCTGCTTTCTCAACGCTGCCGCCCAGGGTGGCGATGGCGTTGGAGCCCAGGCTGACTACCGCCACCGCTACACCTGCGCCCGCAGTGCCGGACGCGCCGACGCTGATGGAGACGGCATGGATGGTGAGGTCGGTGATACCAAAACTGTCGCTCTGATTATTGAGATAGTCGTTTACCAGTTCGTCGGTCTCACTCAGCTCACTGCCGGTGAGCATGGGTGCGCCGGTAAATGCGCTTATGGTAATATCCCCGTCTGCGCTGAGAACGGAGCCGGTACCTGTGCTGGCTTCCACGTTGCTGTTGAGTATGGCCACCGCCATGCCCACGCCGAAGCCCGCTGCGCCGGACACGCCTACAGATGCAGTCACCAGACTGGCGTTAAGCAGATCCTTTGCCTCCACCCGGATGTCTCCAGCACTGGTGACGCTGGTATTGTCTCCAATAAAGGCTCTGGTGAAATCGGTGGATTCAGGCTTGGTAAAGTCGTATATTGCGGCCGCCTCGCCTCTGTCGCTGCTGTCGTTTTCCAACTCCGGAACAGTGAGGTCCGCGCCGGGCTCACCGGCGGTCACCTGTCCGTCGCCGTCCTGGCTGACAGAATATTCTTTGTTTATGTCTTCGCTCAGGTACTGGTCGTTGCCGTCATAGACTGTGATATATACAGGTCTGTCGGTAACGGTGGTGGTTTCGTTATTATTTTCGTCGTAGTAGAGCGGCTGGCCGTTTCCATTAGTCTTTTGCACCTGCTCTCCTGCGCTTGCCTCGCTGTATCGATATCCGCTGCCTGAGATATCCTCCCCTATCGTTTCACTAAGGCCCTCATAGATATTCCGGGCAGCCTCAGGAGCTTTGTCCTTCATGCCGAGCTCTTCGCCCTCTCCGTTAATGAGGGAATCGGCATTGAAGTACTTCTGCAGAGCCTCGGAGGAATCGTCATCCAGCTTGCCGCCCACAACCGTAGCCATGAGCACCACACCTATGGCTGCGGTACCGCTGCCTTCCAGAGAAGCTGCATAGCTGCGCACATCTCTGGTGCTCAAGGCATTGATCAGGACGTCTTTCGCCGTGGTCAGAACATCATAGTTATCGCCTATCCCGGCGCTGACGCTGTTCTTGGCAATGGTGGCTATGGCCGTAATTCCCACGGCTGCGGTGCCGGAGAAGGAGGCGGTGGCCGCTGCACCGATGAGCTGATAATTGTCCTTGGCGTCAACGGTAATGCTGCCGGCTTTGATTATTGGCTTGGTAGCACCTGTATTGTCCAGGACTTCAGCCCTTGTAATCAGCTTGGTAACTACAAGATCAACAGTACCGGAGACACCTGCAGTGCCGCCGCCGGAAATACCGGCGCCGTCTGCGGTGATGAACTCGCTGGAATTTGCCAGAAGGCTGAAGTCGCCCAAAGCATCCATTGAGCTGCCGGAAAGGAGCAATGCCTCGGTGGTACCGGTGAAGTAGCTGACTATCGCCACGCCGCCCACTGCCGCAGTGCCGGAACCGGCCAGGCTCAGTCCTATATTATAGAGGGTAATATTGCTGTCGGCAGTGACATCCACATCGCCGCCGCTGTGAATCTGCCCACCCAGATGGGCCTGGACCAAGTCATCAAAGAGCAGCACGTTGCCGCCGATGGCCCCGCCCACGGTGCCGCCAGTGATTCCGAAGCTTGCGGAGAGGAGGAAAAGGGTATCTTTACTGTCTGCCTTTACCGCAATGGCCTTTTCTGCGCTGACAGACTGGTCGCCGCCGTCCAGGATGGCGCTGACCTGCTTATCAAAGGATATTGTAACTACCGTCGCTCCTACGGAGGCGGTGCCAGAGCCATTCACGGAGAGAGCTCCGCCGAAGTTTATGGCATAGGTTTCATCATGGGCTTCGACTGCTATCTCTCCCTCGCCATCGGAGCTGTCGGAGCTGCCGTCGCCGTCAACGTCGGTTCCGCTGTCAGAGGAAAGCCCTGCGGACACCCTTGTGTTGCTGCCCACATGGGCGTTGACCAGGTTACGGATTATCATGGTGTCGGCAACGCCGGTAGCAGTGACTGTTCCGCTTCCCGCTACGGAACCTGCTACGGCAGCCATGTATATTTCCTCGTCGGAGAAGGCGTGGATTATTACACCCTTGCGCCTATCCTCCCGGTTGGAAGTTTTTATTCCTGCGTCCGCACCCTTTGCCAGAGCATATGCGACAAGCTGGGAGTCCTTACCCACGGTGGCCTCCACTAGGTTGTCCATGGTCAGGGTATTCACACTGGCTCCCAGACCCACGGTACCGCTTCCGCTGATATCCGCTGCTCCCGCTCCGCTGACAATCAGGTTCTTGCCGTCGGACACGAGACCAATGCTGTCATAAGCCGAGGCAGTGGTATTATCGCCCATGCGGCTGGTGGCCTGGGTTTCAAATCTGTTGGTTATAACAGTCCCCGCCAGCTGGAAGCTGGTCTGCCCCTCTGCAGCAACCGCCGCACCGGCAGCAATAGAGCTGCTGTCTGCCTTGGACTCCAGGAGTATGCTGCCCTTCTTTGCCGTGAGCACTGCGGACTGGGCCGCCTCCGGGTCAGATTCGCTTATGCCTATGCTGGCCATAGCCTTCTGTCTGAAGGTCTGGGTAAGCACGGTAGCTCCAAAAGCTGCGGTAGTATTGCTGCCTGCATTCAGGCTCAGCAGAGCCGCAAGGACTTTACTGTCGTTAAAAGCATGGACCAGGATGTCGCCCTCCTGGGCGATGAGATTCACACCGGAGCCCGCCAGGGCCACGGTCTCGGATTCGTTGCTGAAAACGGCCACGGTAGCCGCCGCCCCTGCGGTACTTTGAGGCGCGCCGGAAGCGGAGGCCAGGATGTGCATGAGCTTTTCGCTGCTGTCCGCTGTAAGGGAAATGCTCTTTGCCGTGACGCCGGCATTATCTCCCAGACGTGCCCCGGTCTTATTGGCAAATTTCCCGTAGGCCACGGTACCGCCTGCGGCGACATTGGTATTTCCGGTGGCAAAACCCACGCTGACGGCGATGATAGCGGTCTGGTTGTTGTTATCTCCATTTACGCTGAAGTCACCCAGAGCAGTGATATCGGTTCCGTCGCCTACACGGGCCAGAGCCTCTGTCTCGCTGCTGACCAGGTTGACTCCGCCACCCACAGTCAGTACGTTCTGCCCGCCTGCTGCAGTGGCATCAGCCACGGTTACATCCCAAAGGTCGTTGTCGGCGCTGGCGCTTACCTTTACATTGCCGTTGGTGCTTATCCTGCTGCCGTCGTCGGTATCACCGATGGCGGCGGACACCTTGTCGGAAATCTCTGCCAGAGACACCACGGCGCCTACGGCAGCCTTGGCTGCGCTGATACTGGCAGAGCCTGCAATCACGCGCGTGGATGCGGCACTGTCAGCGGTGACGGCCAGCCCGTCGCCTGCATCATTGCTGTCCAGACTTAGTTCGGCGTTATCCCCTATTTCCGCCCGTACACTGTTGCCAGTATGAAGGGCAGCCAGGGTTCCCGCAAGGTTTGCGACAGTCTGGGCAGAGGTATTTATACTTCCGGAAACAGCTTCCACATAGTAGTTTACCATGGCCATGTAATTTATCATGTCAAAAATGTCCATGACGTCGTCGGTGCCGATGGTACACTCTATTTTGATTTGGGTAATCTGGTTGAGCTGTCTGGGGAGGGTAATATCAAACAGGCCCTTCTCCGGGTTGGTAGGATTGTCTGAGGCACTGTTGATGGTGAGCAGATTGGACCAGTCGAAGGGGAATTCATACATGCTCTCATCCACTATAGGACGCTGGGCGTTCACAGTAAGGGATCTGGCATCAGCAGTAAAGTCATCCCCCACCAGAGCGTGGATATTGCTGTCGGCATAGAGCATTGCAGCAGCGGCTCCCACACCCAGGGTCTGTCTGCCGATGTTGGCGCCCAGAGCACGGATAGCCAGCTTGCTAAGGTCAATTGCTTCAACTGTTATATCTCCCCCGGCGATGACCGTGATGCCGTCACCCAGCTGAGCCACGGAATCGGCATAGGCGCTGAGGACAGCCACAGCTCCGGCCAGGCCCAAAGTGCCATTCATACCGGTGGCTATGGAGGCGGCAATGGCCTGGGCGCTCATATAGGCCGGGAAGTATCCGGTGGTATTCTGGCTGCTGTGGACAGTGACATCCACGTCGCCTGCGGCCTGAATGCTGACGCCGTCCGCCACATAGGCTTTGGCCGAGTTACGGTTAACGGTAACAGCCACGGCCGCGGCGGCAGTATTGGCGCCCTGAGGTGCAGTAGTTATAGTTGCACCGGTGGCACGGGTACGGAAGTTTGCGTTATTAATGGCGCTTGCTTCCACGTCTCCGTCCTTTGAGACTACGTTGTCAAGAATCTGCGCCAGTATATTGTGTTCGGTGAGAGCCACGCCTACTGCGGCAGCCACGTTGATGCTGCTGGTGGGAGTGGTCACCTGAGTTCCGCTGACGCTGATATCACTGCCGCCCGCTGTACCTGCCGCAGCAGAGAGGCTGTTTGCCTGATTGGTGCTCTTGGTAAAGTCGATATGCAGGAGCCTCAGCAGGTTGGAGGAGAAGGGTATGGATTTTTCAAAGCTCCTCTGGGCAGAAGCGCCGCCCTGCATAAGTTTGCTTTCAAGACTGGCGGCACCCAGCTTGTTGCCTGCTGCCGCTATTTTATTTCTCAGTGTACTGACCTCGGAGGCTCCGGGGCTGATATAGTTCAGGCCTTCCCGGAACTTCTCCAGTATCCGGTCCAGATCAGCGCCGATGGAGGTGGCCATGGCATAGCTCTCATCGGTGTGGTTTGCCGCTGCATGGACTCTCACACTACCGGTGGCCTGAGTATCGGCAGCCAGGGTCGCCTGGATGTCACTCTCTGCCTGGTATACACCCACAGCTGCACCTATGGCCGCACGGCTGCCCGCTGCAAAGGCGGAAACCTCTGTGCTGCTTTCACCGCTGTAGATAGCCTGCACCAACACGTTAGCCATGGCATAAATGTCCTTGCCGGCCGCATCTGTGCCGGTAAGGATGCCGCTCTCCAAAGTGTCGGCAGCGGCGGTAGTCTCAAGGTGGCTGCCCTCCAGCAGCTGGGCCTTGACCCGGGACTCCACAAGAGCCACAGCCACCGCCGCATCGGCGGAGATACCCTTGGTATTGGTGCCCTGGTTTGCAGCTTCCATGAGAGCCTTATTTTCCCCAAGGCCGCCCAGAGTTGGCATGACCTGATAGGCCTTGTCCCTGCGGGCAATGGGGTCACTGCCGGCCACGACGACGGTGTCTACATCGTCCC
>ENA-ORTU01001497-ORTU01001497.1-human-gut-metagenome-genome-assembly--contig:-NODE-1497-length-23704-cov-6.477018_pt1 | contig 23704 bp, 19 predicted proteins | sample MGYA00241910_ERZ509184 | MGnify/ENA primary metagenome ERZ509184 (study PRJEB26280, sample SAMEA2338847) | human gut metagenome | biome: human gut; feature: human-associated habitat; material: faeces... | reverse complement strand
GGCCAGGAGGTGGAGGTGCCCTGGTACGACTTCGTCACCGGCAACACCGGCGGCTGGCGCAAAATGCAGGGCGACAAGGACGCCATCATCATTGCCGAGGGCATCCACATGCTCAATCCCCTGATATTTGACCGCCTACGCAGTGAGGCCAACGGCATCTATGTGGCCCCCCGGACCCGTATCATCACCAATGATGACAAGATCGTCCGGCCCGAGCAGCTGCGGGTGGTGCGCCGCATGATCCGGGACTACAAGACCCGGGGCCACTCCCTGCAGGATACCGTCCGCAAGGCGCAGAGCGTAGATCGGGGCGAGATAAACTACATCCAACCCAACAAGCAAAATGCCGCCATCCATATTGATACCTTCCACGACTATGAGCCCTGCATCCTGGCCAAGTATCTGGAGGAGATCCCCCGGTTCCGGGAAGAGCTGACCCCGGAATTTATCAGCCAGTACGGCCTCACGGACCTGATGAAGGCGGTGGAGAGTGTGCCGCCCCTGCACACCCCCTATGTACCCCTGAACTCCATTGTCCGGGAGTTTGTTGGCGGCAGCTGCTTCCAGTATTGAGCGGCGTTTCCTTAAAAAAATACTTGCCCGCAGAGTTGGTTTTCATCTCTGCGGGCAAAGTGTCCTAAAAGCGATAAATATGCCAAGGGTAAAGCAGGGTGCCGAAAAGCTTTTCGGCACTCTGCCTGCAAGGATGCTCCCATCTGTACAGGTTCTTTACTTCACATACTCCTGCGGGTCCACCACCCTTCCGTCCTTGCTGACGGAAAAATGCAGATGTGGGCCCACATCGCCCTCTGCGGCGGCGGTGGAGCCTACCAGGCCGATGATGTCCCCGGCCTTGACGGTCTTGCCCTGCTCCACCGGCGGCTCCTGCTGCAGGCTGCTGTACTGCGTCTCGTAGCCGTCTGCGTGGGAGATGACCACCGTGACGCCCATAAGGTCGTCATAGCGTACCTCCTTCACCGTGCCGGCGGCGGCGGTCTTTACCGCATCGCCCTCCTCGGCCCGAATGTCTACGCCGTCGTGGGTACGCCAATCGGCCATGGTCTCATCATACATCAGTTCTGTCATACTGAACACCGTCACCGTGGTGCCGTCCAGCGGGGAGCAGACCTGTGGCAGCAGCTCCTCCGGCTCCAGGGTCTCCTGCACGGGCTCCGGGTCCGCCTCCGGCATCTGGGCCCGCTGCACGTTCTCCACCTCCTCCTGGCGCACAACGGGCTTATCCTTGCCCTCCTCCGCCACCTTTGCCTGCTGCACCAGGACGAAATAGCCGGCCACACCGATGGCCGCCAGGCATAGCACAAGGGCTATGTAAAAGCCCCGGCCGCCGAAAAAGCTCCTGGATTTATCGTGATTCATCCGACCCATAACAAAAACACCTTTCCTGCGGCCATGGGCCGCACACCGCAGTATATCCGGCCTGCGGCCGCCGAATTAAGCAAAAAAAGCTCACTGCCTGCAGTATGCGCAGGCAGTGAGCTTTTTAAACATTTTATTCGTTCAGCGCAGGATGAGTGTTTTCCCGTCCATCTCCTCCGGGCAGGCCAATCCCATCACATCCAAAATGGTGGGTGCAATGTCCGCCAGGCGGCCGGGCCGCAGCTCGCTGCCGGCCCCACAGAGGATGAAGGGCACCCGGTTGGTGGTATGGGCCGTCATGGGGCTGCCGTCGGGCTGGAGCATGACCTCGGCATTGCCGTGGTCAGCGGTGATCATGGCAATGCCGCCCATCTCCAAGGTAGCGTCCACCACCCGGCCCACGCAGGTGTCCACGGTCTCCACAGCCTTGATGGCAGCGGGAAGCACACCGGTGTGGCCCACCATGTCGCAGTTGGCAAAATTCAGGATCACCACGTCATATTCGCCGCTCTTAATGCGCTCCACACACTTGTCGCACACCTCGTAGGCGCTCATCTCCGGCTGCAGGTCATAGGTGGCCACCTTAGGAGATGCCACCAGCACACGATCCTCCCCGGGATACTGCTTCTCCACGCCGCCGTTGAAGAAGAAGGTCACATGGGCATACTTCTCCGTCTCGGCAATGCGCAGCTGGGTCATGCCCAGAGAGCTGAGATATTCGCCCAAGCCGTTTTTCACAGCGATCCGGGGCCACGCCACCAGCACATTGGGCATGGATGCGTCATACTCCGTATTGCAGACATAGGTGGTGGGGAAATACTCCCGCTGGAACCCGTCAAACTCCGGGTCCACAATGGCCCGGGTAATCTCCCGGGCCCGGTCGGGCCGGTAGTTGAAGAAAATGATGCTGTCGTTGTCGGAAATAGTGCCCTCGCCGTCACAGACCACAGGCTCCACAAACTCGTCCGTTATGCCGTTTTCATAGCTCTTGGCCACGGCATCCACGGGGTCGGTATTCTGCACGCCCTCACCGTAGACCATGGCGTCGTAGGCCATCTGCAGCCGCTCCCAGCGTTTGTCGCGGTCCATGGCGTAGTAGCGGCCCATGACGGTGGCGATCTTGCCCACGCCGATCTTGCGGCACTTTTCCACGCACTGGGCTACAAAGTCCTTGCCGCTGGTGGGGGACACATCACGGCCGTCCAGAAAGGCGTGGATATAGACCCTCTCCAGGCCCTTGTCCTTGGCCATCTGCAGTAGGGCCCAAAGGTGCTCTACCGTGGAGTGTACGCCGCCGCTCGAGAGCAGGCCGTACAGGTGCAGGCTGCTGCCCTTTTCCAGGCAATCGTCCATGGCCTTGTTATAGGCGGGGTTCTTGAAAAATTCGCCGGTCTCAATGGCGCGGCTGATCCGGGGCAGGTCCTGGAACACCACCCGGCCGCCGCCGATGTTGGTGTGGCCCACCTCGCTGTTGCCCATCTGCCCGGCGGGCAAGCCCACATCCAATCCGGAGGCAGAGAGTGTGGTATTGGCATTTTCGGCAAACAGCCGGTCCAGCACCGGAGTATTGGCCAGGGTCACGGCGTTGCCGGGGCCGGGGGCACCCATGCCAAAGCCGTCCATAATCACCAGTACAGTGGGTGTTTTATTCTTCATAGCAATTCCTCACTTTATTTCAGCGCTTAATCCTGATTGGCTGCGTTGATGATGTCAACAAATTGGCCCGCATCCAGCGCCGCGCCGCCGATGAGGCCGCCGTCGATGTCCGGCTGCGCCAGCAGCTCAGCGGCGTTGGCAGGCTTCATGGAGCCGCCGTACTGCACCGTGACGGACCGGGCAATGCGCGCGCCGTACAGATGGCGGATGGTGCTGCGAATGAAGGTGCAGACCTCTGCCGCCTGCTGGGCAGTGGCGGTCTTGCCGGTGCCGATGGCCCACACGGGCTCATAGGCGATGACGCACTTGCGGGCCTTCTCCGCCGGCACGCCGGCCAAAGCGGACTTGAGCTGCAGAGCGATAAGCTCCATAGTCACGCCCAACTCCCGTTGGTCCAGGGTCTCGCCCACACAGATGATGGGGTGCAGGCCCGCCTCCAGCGCCGCAATGACCTTTTTATTCACGGTGAAGTCGGTCTCCCCGAAATACTGCCGGCGCTCGGAGTGGCCGATGATAACATATTTTACGCCCAGATCCTTCAGCATATCCGCCGACACCTCGCCGGTGTAGGCACCGCTCTTTTCATAGAAAACATTTTGTGCGCCCACGGACACCCGCAGATCCTTAAAGGCCTTCATGGCGGCGGGAATATTCACGGCGGGTACGCACACCACCACGTCGCACCACTTAGTGCGAGGCAGCAGGCGCTTGAGTTCTTCGGCAAACCTCTTGGTCTCGGAGGCGGTCTTATTCATCTTCCAGTTGCCGGCAATGATGGTCTTACGATATCTGCGATTCATAATTTTCTCATTTAACTCCTACATATTATTGATATATTTTAGATCTTTTTGAATTTATTTATCCAGCAGGCACGCCACGCCCGGCAGCTCCTTACCCTCCAGGAACTCCAGGGAAGCGCCGCCGGTGGGGAGAGAACCGCGCGCCGCCAGTGGCGGATGCAGCGCGGCGAACGAGTGGCCGCGGTCAAAATTTCCAGCGGCCGCCATAAGGCAGCGCAGAAATTTTGGGCACCGCAACAGGGTCGGAACCGGCGGCTTGCTTATTTATCCAGCAAACACGCAACGCCCGGCAGCTCCTTACCTTCCAGGAACTCCAGGGAAGCACCGCCGCCGGTGGAGATATGTGTCATCTTGTCGGCATAGCCCAGCTGCTCCACAGCCGCCGCGCTGTCGCCGCCACCCACAATGGTAATAGCGTCCGTCTTGCTCAGCGCCTCGGCCACAGCCCGGGTACCCACGGCAAACTTATCAAACTCAAACACGCCCATAGGCCCGTTCCAGATAACCGTGCCGGCGTCTGCAACGGCAGCGCAGTAGAGCTTCACAGTCTCCGGCCCGATGTCCAGGCCCTCCCATCCGTCGGGGATCTGCCCGGCCTTCACAACAGCGGTGTCAGCATCCGGGGCAAAGCGGTCGGCGATGACGGTATCCACAGGCAGCAGCAGCTTCACGCCCTTGTCCGCCGCTTTTTTTACCATTTCATTGGCGTAGTCCATCCACTCGCTCTCCAGCAGAGAATTGCCGATTTTGCCGCCCTGAGCGGCGGAGAAGGTATAGGCCATGCCACCGCCGATAATAATGGTGTCGGCAATCTCCAGCAGGTTGTTGATAACGCCGATCTTGGAGGAGACCTTGCTGCCGCCCAGGATAGCTACCAGGGGCCGCTTGGGATTTTCCAGCGCGCCGCCCATGACCCGCAGCTCCTTTTCGATCAGGAAGCCCGATACAGCAGGCAGGTAAGCTGCCACGCCGGCGGTGGAGGCATGGGCCCGGTGCACGGCGCCGAAAGCGTCGGACACATAGATATCCGCAAAGGAGGCCAGCTTTTTGGCAAACTCGGGGTCGTTCTTGGTCTCGCCCTTTTCAAAGCGGGTGTTCTCCAGCAGCAGGATCTGGCCCGGCTGCAGAGCGGCGGCCTTGGCAGCGGCATCCTCTCCCACCACATCATGGGCAAAGAGCACCTCCCGGCCCAGCAGCTGGGACAGGCGCTGGGCTACAGGGGCCAGGGTCAGCTTCCGCAGAGACTTTTCCCATGCCTCCTGCGTCAGCTCGGCAGGATCCTTGCCCTTTTCAAGCTGTTTTTTCACCCACTTGTCAAACACAGGCTCGGGCTTGCCCAGATGGGAGCAAGCAATAACCGCCGCGCCGTGCTCCAGCAGGTATTGAATGGTGGGCAGGGCCGCCACAATGCGCTTGTCGCTGGTGATGGCTCCTGTCTTCTTGTCCTGGGGGACATTGAAATCGCAGCGCAGGAGCACCTTCTTGCCGGTAACGTCTACATCTGCAACGGTCTTTTTGTTATAATTCATATGGATACTCTCCTTTTCAGAGTGATTTACAGATTTTTCATCTCCCCCGTGCCGCACAGGCCGGGAAAGCCGTTCTGCCGCAGGGCCTCATAGGTCAGGATGGCCACAGAATTGCTGAGGTTCAGGCTCCGGGCCTCCTCCCGCATGGGCAGGCGGAGACACCGGTCATAGTGGGCCAGGCGGAACGCCTCCGGCAGGCCTGCGGTCTCTTTTCCGAAGAGCAGCCAGCAATCCGGCGAAAACCGCGCCTGGGTATAGTCCTGAGGGGCTTTGGTGGTGGCCAGCCAGAGGTCATCCTTTGCCTCCGGGTGCTGGGCAAAAAACGCATCCAGGTCCTCATAGTCCGCAACGTGCACCAGATGCCAGTAATCCAGGCCCGCACGCTTCACAGCCCGGTCGGAAATATCAAAGCCAAGGGGGCGGATCAGGTGCAGGCGGCTGCCGGTGGCAGCGCAGGTCCGGGCAATATTGCCGCAGTTCTGCGGGATTTCCGGCTCCACCAGCACGATATTCAGCACGGCGTACCATCTCCCCCATTTTGGAATGCTCCGCTTATTGTAATGCATAGCTGCCGTAAATTCAACCGCAAAATGGTATTTTTTGCGGAAAAATTCTGCATTCATCGGTTTTATCCGGGCTACGGGTGCGATTTTTCCTATTTGTGCGCGGACGCAGACGGTTTTTTACACAGGAAAAATATTTTTAGTTTTTTAGGAAAACCACTGGATTTTGCAAGAAAAACTGTTATAATGAAAATTAGAAACGGACGGAAAGGAAGTGTGCTCCCATGGGATGTCGAATTGTATGGTCCGCCGCCTGCGGGCGTGCCTTCTTCAAACCGCTGACGCTGCGGCTCGCCACCTCTGCCGGTAGAATCCGGAGAGCGGCGGCCTTATAAAGCGTTCAGCGATTTTTTTATATATGGAGTATCCGCCCCATATTGCCCTCCATATACATCCTGAGAGAGAAATTTTTAGCAAAAACCGAAAGAAAGTGAGTGTGTAACAAAATGATTTCTCATGGCAAGGACATCAAGATCTTCACCGGTAACTCCAACCCCGCCCTGGCAAAGGACATCTGCAAGCTCATCGGCACCAAGCTGGGTGAGGCAGAGGTCAAGCACTTTGCCGATGGCGAGGCCAGCGTCTCTCTGTATGAGACCGTCCGCGGCAGCGATGTGTTCCTCATCAACTCCACCTGCAAGCCCGTGAACGATAGCCTGATGGAACTGCTCATCATGATCGACGCCTGCAAGCGCGCCTCCGCTGGCCGCGTGACTGCCGTGATCCCCTACTTTGGCTATGCCCGTCAGGACCGCAAGGCCAAGAGCCGCGATCCCATCTCTGCCAAGCTGGTGGCTAATATGCTCACCGCTGCCGGCGCCGACCGGGTGCTGACCATGGACCTGCACGCCGCCCAAATTCAGGGTTTCTTTGACATCCCCGTGGATAACCTGCTGGGTAACCCCGTCTTTGTTGACTACTATGCCAAGAAGTTTGGCGAGCGGGCTGAGGATATGGTAGTGGTGTCCCCGGATGTGGGCAGCGTGGCCCGGGCCCGCACCTTTGCCCAGAAGCTGCACATGAACCTCGCCATCGTGGATAAGCGCCGTCAAAAGGCCAACCAGTGCGAGGTGATGAACGTCATCGGCGACGTGGCCGGAAAGGATTGCATCCTCTTTGACGACATGATCGATACTGCCGGCTCCATCTGCAACGCCGCCAAGGCCATTGTGGAGGTGGGCGGCGCCAACAATGTGTACGCCTGTGCCAGCCACGGTGTGCTCTCCGGCCCCGCGCTGGAGCGGCTATCCGGCAGTGTCATCAAGGAGGTGGCCCTGCTGAACACTCTGCCTGAGGAGATGGGCGCCGGCTGCGATAAAATCAAGTATCTGTCCGTGGCTCCCATGTTCGCCGAGGCCATTGAGCGCATTTACCAGGAGATCTCCATTGCCAAGCTCTTCAGCTGATGCCGGGAGCAGAAGAAATCAACTGTTCAATCCAATCATTTTGTGCTATACTGGTCGGGCGAGAATATCGCCCGACCAAAATTTTTACAGGAGCGTGAGCGTATGTTTTTCAAGCAGAGCAGCTTTACTTGGCTGGTAGTGGGTCTTGGCAATCCCGGTGCACGGTACGAAAGCACCCGGCACAACATGGGCTTTTTAGCCGTTGACCGGCTGGCGGAGCGGGAAAAGCTGCGCTTTAACAAGCTGCGCTTCAAGGCCTGGACGGCGGAATGGAAGCTGGGAGAGAATAAGGTGCTGGTGATGAAGCCCCAGACCTACATGAATCTCTCCGGGGAGGCCGTAGGCGCCGCCGCCCGCTTCTATAAGATCCCTCCGGAGCATATCCTCGTGGTATCCGATGACATCGACCTGCCGGTGGGCAAGCTCCGGCTGCGTGCCTTCGGCTCCGCCGGGGGGCACAACGGGCTGAAGAATATCATTCAGCATCTGGGCAGTGACCGTTTCCCCCGCATCAAGGTGGGGGTTGGCTCGCCGAAGCAGGCGGGCTACGAGGTGGTGGATTGGGTCATCGGCATGCCTGTGGGCGAGGAGCAGAAGACTCTGCTGGACGCCCTGGATCGGGCAGCCCAGGCCGTTCCGGCGGTGATCACCCAGGGCATGGACAAGGCCATGAACCGGTTTAATTAGCCTGGCGAAAATTCCTGTGGAATTTTCTGCCAAAGAGTTTTACAGGCTGCTGCGCGCATAATTTCGGCGTATAACGCCGAAATTCCACACTGGCAGCCTGAGCGGTATTTTTCCCCACGCACATGTCGCGGCGAAAAATGATCTTAATTTTTGCCGCCTGCAGGCGGCAAACTCTGCGAGGCTTTACAATTCGTATGAATTAAGCTATATTTCAGATTTTTATCATAAAATACCCGGAAAGGAGGGGGAAAATTTGCACACTCTCTTGCAGGAGCTGATGCGCCTGCCGGAATTACAGTACATTCAAAAAGAGCTGGACGATGGCTGCCGCAGCGCAGCCATCACAGGCCTCTCCCCCGTCCACCGGACGCAGATCGCCGCAGCTCTGGCCCAAGCAATGGGCCGCCCCCTGCTGCTCCTGTGCGCCGACGAGCGGGAGTGCCAGCGGTTTGCAGGAGACATGGAAAGCCTTACCGGCTGCAAGCCCCTGCATCTGCCCGGACGAGAAATGCATCTGCGCCCTGCCGCCATCGCCAGCCGCCAGTGGGACTATCAGCGCATTGCAGCCCTGTATCAGCTGCAGGTGAATGTCCCTGCCGTGGTTCTCGCCACCGCCGAGGCCCTGTGCCAGCGGTGCATCCCGCCCCAGGTGCTGGCCGGAGCCGTCATAGACCTGGCCCCGGGCCAGAGGCACGACGTGGCGCAGCTGTGCCACCGCCTCACCGACGCAGGATACACCCGCTGTGACCAGGTGGAGGGGCCCGGCCAATTCGCCCTGCGAGGCGGTATTTTGGACGTATTTTCTCCGGATGCGCAGCAGCCTGTCCGGTGCGACTTTTTTGATGACGAGATCGACGCCCTGGGCCTGTTCGACCCCGGCACCCAGCGGCGGACGGAGAATATAGAAAGCGCCCTCCTGCTGCCGGCGGGAGAGGTGCTGCCCGCCTTCGGTGCCCCGGATGGACCCGAAAAGCTGGAGGCCGCCGCAGCTCGATATGAGAAAAGGGAGAGCACTGCCGCTCTCTGCGCGACTCTGCGCAGTGATGCGGCGGCCCTGCGGCAGGGGATGATCCCCGGGGGCAGCGACCGGTATATGGCGGCGGTGTACCCGGATTTCGCCTGTGCCGCCGATTATTTGCCCGAAAATGTCTTGGTGTGTATCAGCGAGAGCAGCCGGGCCTCCGAGGGGCTGAAGCACTGGCTGTGGCAGCGGCGACAGGACATCGTTACTGCCGAGGAAAACGGCTGGTTGGCAGGGGAATTCGCCCACCTGCAGCTGGAGCAGGACGAGCTGGTGCGGACCATTTCCCAATACCCTGTGTGCCAGATGGAGAGCCTGCCCACCAGCCGGTATCTGCTGGCGCCCCAGGCCATGGTGCAGGTGGCGGCCAAGCAGCTGTCCGTATACGGCGGCAGTCTCGACACCGCCGTAACGGATCTGACCCACTACCTCACCACCGGCTACCGGGTGCTGGTGCTGTGCGGTGGCCGGGTCCGGGCGGATAACCTGCAAAGGCTTCTGCGGGAGCGGAGGATCCCTGCCACGGTGGATTACCAGGGCAGCGTCCTGCCCCAGCGCGGGCAGGCGGTCATTTCCGTGGGTGCCCTGTGCGCCGGCAGCGAGTATCCCGGGCTGCAGCTGGCCATCCTCACCGAAGGGCAGCTGACGGCCAAGGTCTCCGGCAGGGAGCCCCGGCGCCGAGCCCCGAAAAGTGATCCCACGCGGCAAGCCCTCCAATCCTACACCGACCTGACCCCCGGGGACCTGGTGGTACACCAGCACCACGGCATCGGCCGGTTCGTTTCCATGATCCGCCTGCCGGTGGACGGGGTGGAAAAGGATTACATCAAGATCGCCTACGCCGGCAGTGATTGCCTGTATGTCCCGGCTACGCAGCTGGACCTGGTAAGCAAGTATATCGGCAGCGGCGAGGACACCAGCCGCACCAAGCTGAATAAGCTGGGCGGCACCGAGTGGGCCAAGACCACCTATCGGGCCAAGGCCGCCGCCCGGGACCTGGCCAAGGGCCTTATCGACCTGTACGCCCGGCGGCAGCGGCTGGCGGGCTTCGCTTTTTCGCCGGATTCCCCGTGGCAGCAGGAGTTTGAGGAGGCATTCCCCTACACGGAGACTGACGACCAGCTGCGCTGCATCCGCGAGATTAAAAACGACATGGAGCAATCCCGGCCCATGGACCGGCTTCTCTGCGGCGATGTGGGCTACGGCAAAACCGAGGTGGCCCTCCGGGCGGTGATGAAGTGCATACTGGACGGCAAGCAGGCGGCGATTTTGGTGCCGACCACCGTGCTGGCCCAACAGCATTACGCCACCGCCGTGAGCCGGTTCCGCAGCTTTCCTGTGACGGTGGAGGTGCTGAGCCGCTTCCGCAGCGCCAAGCAGGCCAAGGATATATTGGAGCGCACGGCCCAGGGCAAGGTAGACCTGCTCATCGGCACCCACAAGCTATTGCAGAAGGATGTAGCCTTTCACGACCTGGGTCTGCTCATCATCGACGAGGAGCAGCGCTTCGGCGTGGCAGCCAAGGAGCAGCTGCGCCGGCGGGCGGAGCAGGTGGACACCCTGACCCTCTCTGCTACCCCCATCCCCCGGACACTGAATATGGCCCTATCGGGCATACGGGATATGTCCGCCATTGAGGAGCCGCCCCGGGACCGCCAGCCGGTGCAGACCTATGTGCTGGAGCACGATTGGGGCATCCTGGGCGATGCCATGCGCCGGGAGTTGGACCGGGGCGGGCAGGTATATTACCTGCACAACCGGGTGGAAAATATTGAATCCACCGCCGGGCGCATCCGGCAGATGCTGGGGGAGGATGTCTCCATCGGCATCGCTCACGGCAAGATGAGCGAGAGCCAGCTGAGCCGGGTGATGCAGGACATGGCCGACGGAGAAATACAGGTCCTGGTCTGCACCACCATCATCGAGACCGGCATCGACATTCCCAATGTAAACACCCTCATCATCGAGGATGCCGACCGCATGGGCCTGAGCCAGCTGCACCAGATCCGGGGCCGCATCGGCCGCAGCCCCCGCCGGGCCTACGCTTATCTCACCTACCGTCAGGGAAAGATCCTGACAGAGGAGGCCAGCAAGCGCCTCACCGCTATAAAGGAGTATGTGGAGTTCGGCTCCGGCTTCAAAATTGCCATGCGGGACCTGGAGATTCGCGGCGCGGGCAATCTGCTGGGGGCGGAGCAATCCGGTTATATGATGAGCGTGGGCTATGATATGTACCTGAAGCTCCTGAATGACGCCGTTCTGGAGCAGCAGGGCAAATCCGCCGAAATTCGGCCGGAATGCGCCGCTGACCTGGCGGTGTCTGCCTACATTCCCGAGAGCTATGTTCCCCAGGCCAAGCAGCGAATGGACCTTTATCGCCGCATTGCGGCCATCCGCACAACAGCGGACTCCGGGGAGATCCTGGACGAGCTGCTGGACCGCTTTGGCGACCCGCCCAAGGCCGTATCGGCCCTGCTGGATGTGGCGCTGCTGCGCTCGGACGCAGCGGAGGTGGGCATCTGCGACATCTCCCAAAAGGAGCGGCAGCTGATCTTCCGGTTCACGGACCGGGTAGACCCGCCCAGCCTCCTGGCTGTGTGTGCCATGGCGTCCTATAAAGGTCGACTGCTGCTGCACTCCGGCACCCAGCCCTATCTGACGCTGTATTTGAAGGAAAAGGAAACCTCCCTGCAGGCCGCCTCAGCGCTGGTAGAGCGCCTGCGCATAAAACGGGAAGAAATAAAGGGCCAAGCACCCAAAACAGAAGGAGAAACGACATGAAAAAACTCATCATCCGCGCATTGGCCGGTCTGCTGGCCTCCGTTCTTTTGGTGGCCGGCGTAGCACTGGTGGGCAATATGCCCAACGGCAAGCGTACCGACGGCATATTTTATCAGGCCAGCGGCATTCATCCGGACGCCGCCCTGATGACCGTGAACAAGCGATCCGTGTCCGCCGAGGAATACCTCTACTGGCTGGCCTACGATTGCGATTATCTGTCCTCCTATATGGGCTCCGTGGACTTTGACGCCGCCGTCAGCGGCGGTCTGACCTACGGCCAGTACGCCATGGAGGACGCTCAGCGCACGGTGGTGCTCTATGCCGTGGTGCGCCAGTGGGCGCAGGAGGCCGGGATCACCCTGTCCGAGGAGTCTCAGGCCCAGCTGGACGCCCAGCGCCAGCAATATGTGACCTACTACGGCGGCGAAGAGGGCTATGCCAAGCAGCTGGAGCTTATGGGGCTCACCGATGAAGGCTTCCAGCAGATCAACCAGGTATACTTCCTGTATTCCGAGCTGTATAAGGCCTACTGCACCGCCGGCGGTGCCCTGCGCCCCTCCGATGAGGAGATAGCCACCTTCGCCCAAAGCGGCGGCTACTGCACTTTCCTTCCTCTGTACTGGTCCATCACCGGCGATGAGGCCACCGACGCCGCCACCCTGGCCCAAGCTCAGGAAGCCGCGGCCCGCCTGCGCAGCGCGGAGGATGTGACGGCTGCCTATCTGCAAATTGCTCAAGAGCTGGCGCTGCAGGCATCGGAAACCGGCGAAACGGCTGCCGTCCAGGATCTGGACAGCAGCGTTGCCGCCGTCCTGACCGCTCTGGCAGAGGGACAGGTCAGCGATGTGGTGACCACCGCCAAAGGCTATTATGTATTCGTGGGCCAGGCCCTGAATGCTGACGCCGTGCTGGATAAAATGTTCAATGCCAAGCTGGACACTATGCGGGAGAGCGCCGGCATTCGCTACAACTGCCGCAGCTATGACAAGCTGAACGTTGCCCGCTTCTATACCAAGCTGCAGACCCTGCGCAGTCAGCTTTCCAGCGCCGGCACGGACAGCAATAGCTCAGCGGACACGGATACGGCGCCTCAATCCTGATAGCGGCTGAATTTTATTCGTCAAAACAACGAAAGATCGAGGCTTTTCATTGCCATAAATCACAATCTTTTTGACAAGGTACATTTTTGTATCTTTTGACCATTGACTATTGTTAAAAAAATGACTATCATGGGGTTGCTTTAAAAAATGCGCTCTCACGCATCTATATTTAACTATAAAAATTAGGAGGAACACATTCATGAAAGACTTGTATGTTGTCAATTGCTGCAGAACAGCCATCGGCTCCTTTGGCGGTTCTTTGAAGAACACTCCCGCCGCTGAGATGGGCGCCATCGTGGTGAAGGAAGCCCTCAAGCGCGCCAATGTCGCTCCCGAGAACGTGGATGAGCTGATGTTCGGCTGCATCCTCACCGCTGCCCAGGGCCAGAATGTTGCCCGTCAGGTTTCCATCAAGGCCGGCATTCCCTACTCCGTTCCCGCTTACACCGTGGGCATGGTCTGCGGCTCCGGTATGAAGTCCGTCATCGAGGGTGCCCGTTCCATTCTGGCCGGCGATTCTGACATCGTTGTCTGCGGCGGTACTGAAAATATGAGCGCCGCTCCCTTTGCCTCTCTGGACGCCCGCTGGGGCGCTCGCATGGGCGACAAGAAGCTGGTGGACACCATGATCAAGGACGGCCTGTGGGACGCCTATAACAACTATCACATGGGCACCACCGCCGAGAACATCAATGATATTTGGGGCATCACCCGCCGCGAGCAGGATGAGTTCGCCGCTGCTTCCCAGCAGAAGGCCTGCGCCGCCCGGGATTCCGGCCGCTTCGACGATGAGATCGTGGCCGTGCCCGTGAAGGTGAAGAAGGAGATCGTGGAGTTCAAGCGCGATGAGTATGTGAAGGAAGGCGTCACCGCCGACAGCATCGCCAAGCTCAAGGGCGCCTTCCCCGTAGGCCCCGAGTCCCCCAACCCCCAGGTGGTACACACCTTCGAGGTCACCGGCGCCCAGGATGCCGCTGACAAGGGTACCCAGCGCGTCACCGCCGCCAACGCCTCCGGCATCAATGACGGCGCTGCCGCCATCGTGCTGGCCTCCGGCGAGGCTGTGGCCAAGTATGGTCTGAAGCCCATGGCCAAGCTTATCGGTTGGGGCCAGGGCGGCGTGGATCCCAAGATCATGGGTGTAGGCCCCGTGGTGGCATCCCGCAACGCTATGAAGAAGGCCGGCGTCACTATCGATGATATCGACCTGGTGGAGGCCAATGAGGCTTTCGCTGCCCAGTCCATCGCCGTGGCCCGTGAGCTGCACTTCGACATGAGCAAGGTCAATGTCAACGGCGGCGCCATTGCCCTGGGTCACCCCGTGGGCGCCTCCGGTGCCCGTATCATCGTGACCCTGCTGCACGAGATGCAGAAGCGGCCCGAGGCCAAGAAGGGCCTGGCAACCCTGTGCATCGGCGGCGGCATGGGCACCGCAGTGGTGTTTGAGAAGTGCTGATTGGCTGAAGCATAACGCATGAACCAAAACCTCCAGCTAAGCCGGAGGTTTGACCAGGCCCTATAAGAGCCTATTACGAACGAAGCCCCTTAAGGGGCCCGAAAGGTCTGCCGACCGCATTCCTTTCTCGGGCTACCCCTTAAGGGGTTTTTATCTATGCCTTGGGATTCTTACTACCCGTAAACGGGTCTATAAATTCCTTTATGCTAATTTGGTCAGACATTTTGTCCTCCTCCAACTGGTTCTGTATGTACGGCCTTTATCGCTTTCTTGTTTCGGCCTACCGTATCCACAAAATACTCTCTTGCCCAAAAGTGCCTGTTCCCGTGCTTATACTTCATATCTCCATCCGTCTATATTTCGGCGCAAATGAGATACTATTCTCAATCACGCAGAGCTGTATGCATACCGACACGGTAAAATACTTATGCATTTTCGGCTTACTTTTGAGTCGTTAACAAGTCTGAGTAGCCCCGGAGAATATATGCGCTATTATCGCCTTCAGCGCGGTTTTACCACTCGCCAACTTGCAGATAAGTTGAAAACTGTTCCTGCAACGGTGCTTGGATATGAACAAGGAAAATTTCCAATACCGTATGACATTACTGTTGCTCTGTCTGAAATGCTGAAAATGCCCCGCAAAACAATCTTTGTTGATTTCTGCCTTTTTATTGATACCCCCTATACAGAGCGGCAGCATAAAATCAGAGAAAGTTATAACCTCAGTCAAGTTGAATTTTTCGAAAGAGCGGATATTGCCCCAAGCATTTATGCCAAATGGGAATTCGGCTATCGTCGGCCATCACAGAAAATGTACCTCTGATTAAAAAACACATATCCCGAAATATGAAAACAAGCGTACTTGTCCGATGATGGATAGGTACGCTTGTTTTTATTTATCCGCACATTTGATTATTTCTGCGTCCTCCGTTAAAATAAGAGCAGAAAATCAAAGGAGGTCAGAATGGTGAAACAAAAATATTACCTTGCGCTTACAAGGCAGATGGCGGTAGCGGCGGCTGTTACCGAGCAGTTGAAGGCAGGTAAACAAATGGCGTGGGCTGGCAAAATGAACAGCATACGGAATCGGGCAGCCGAGATCATAAATACTGAGATTATATACACATAAGATTCAAGCCGCAGCGGGGAGTTAAATCCGTTGCGGCTTGGGCTTTTATTCAGTTGCTCTCGCTTCCCTCGGTGGTGGGCGGCTCGGTCTGAGCTGCCGTTGTGTTCTCCGGGGTTTCGGTTTCCGGCGCAGGAGTTGGTTCTGTGTCGGTGGGTTCGGGTTGTGTTGCAGCCGGAGCGGTCGCCGAGGGTTCAGGTGTGGTGGTTGTGCTCTCTTTCGGAGTGCTGCTCTGCGTTGTCGGTGCAGTCGGCGTGGTCGGAGTAGGCTCGGTTGACGGCTCGTTGATCACGCTGTTGTCCGGCGTTTGGGTATTGCTCGGTTGTGAGCCGGTGGCGGTGATAACATCGCCGTTATGAAGCGTGGCATCGTGGGAGTATGTTCCCCATTTAGGAGTAAGGGTGATTTCCGTGCCTGCGGCTGCGTTTACAGTGAAAGTGAAGGCCGAACCATCCACGTAAATCTGCTCGGTGTAGTAGGTCTCATCACCGATTTTTATGCTGCAATAGCCTGTTGCGCCTGCCGTTCCGGTGGCTTTCAGTGTTATCACGGTTGTATCGCTTGTCAGCGTATACGCTGTTCCGGTTTCGGCAAGCTCGGCTGTGTCACTACCGATTTGATATGACAGCTTATAGGACGAGCTTTGAATTGCCGCTGTGCCTGTTGAGGTGCTTGCGGTAAACCAAGCCCAGCTTGCACCGCAAAGGCAGATAGCACAGATGCAGATAGCAAGCATTGAGGGAGCGAGGATGTGCATAAGACCGTCAGAGCGCTTTTCTTTTGCTGCGTGCTTTGCCCGGTAGAAGAATACGGGGTACACCTTCATTACATTTCGTTCGGTCACGAACGGAATAAGGCAGAGGTAAAGGCAGCGGAGTTCCCTGCGCCAATAGCGATATTCGTTGTAATCTGCCGCACGACTCATCTCGGTTAAAAGATACTGCTTTTTACGGCTGAAATGATTGACAAACTGTGCGAGTTTTAGAACGATCAGCAAAAAGGCAGATACGATCAGAACGATCAAGAGTATCAAAGCGCCGCTATTGTTGTCCATAATGATGTATCTCCTTTCGATTGTGTTTGTGTGGGCAATCAAAAGGCATAATACACAGTTTATGCCCTTTGATTGCCCCTCCGCCCGAGGGCGGAGAGGACTTGAAAATGCTTATTTCTGAACGATAGGCTGATTGGTTGTGATGATTCCGTCCTGATCATCATACACCACGGTGTATGTGCAATTTGCGCCCACTTTATTATCCTTAAATACCAGCGTGTATTTGGTGAAATCCTGAATTTCGGCACCTTCTCGGCTGTAATCCTCAAGCATGACAAAGCAGTTTATCCAAGAATTATCAGTATCCGCGGTGTTGTTAGCAAAGACAAACTTACCGCTCATATTGTTGGAGTTAGACAGACGAACCGGGATAAAGCTGCCCGCTTTACCAGTGAAGGTGTTGTTTTTAACGGTCACCGTTGCACCATTTTCCACTTGATAAATGCTGATAGCATTGTTGCCGATGTTGGTAAAGTTGTTATTCGCAATCAATGTACCGTCGCCCGTGGGAACATTCAGGCCGAACTCAATGCCATTATAGTCATTGGTGACAATATTGCCGGTGAACACGACCTTGCCGGAAACAGGCAGAGATACGGCGGTGTGGCTACCTGTTTTTCCGGTTGCCGCAGTAATTGCAGAATTGGTGATCGTAACATCCGTCACATCGGAGTTAACAACAAGTGCGGGCGTTTTCGGAGCCTTATACTCGATGTTGGCCGCATTCAGCGTCACGCCGCTGCTCGCAATGGTCACGGGTGCGGTGGCGGTCAGATTGTTGATGGTCACAGGCTTGCTGATAGTCAAAGGGGTGTTGACCGTGCCGGTTACGGTAATGACGGAACCATCGGCCAGTTCATTCAGCTTTTCGGCAAGGTCAGCAGCCTTCACTTCGGGCCAGGTTGCGTCCTTATCGTACTGATCACTGATGCTATCCTTTTCATAGGGTACCTGTGTAGCAACAACGGTCAGGCACATACCGGTCGCAGTTGCATTCTGATATTCATTGCCAGCATTTTCGTCCATGTGATAGCCGAAAGACCATGCCGGAGAAGCTTCGCCGGGCTTGAGAACCTCGGGTTCAATATTGATATCCTCGCCGTTCGTATCAACCGGTGTCTTAAACACAGGCTCAAGAACCTCAGCAAGCTTGCCGGTAACACCCAACAGTTCGTTGACATACTCAAACTTTACTGCCAGATTGCCCTTGTTGACCACACGGACTTCGGGCACATAGTATGTACAACCCGGCTCCCACAGGATTTGAGTCCCCTCGGCGGGAATCTTGCCCTCTACGAGGAACGGGAGTGTCTTGCCTTCGGCGTTGACCCATTTGCCGTTGTTATCCTTCATTTGCAGTTCGATGTTCAAATTGCCCGCCTGGATCTTATTGACCCCGGTGGATGCGGTGTCGGTGAACCACGCAAAGGTGGTGCCGATGAGCATTGCCACGCACATGAGCAGAGCCAGTGCGCTGGAAATCAATGCCCGCTTGGTAGATTTACTGCTTGTCATTGCTGTTTTTCCTCCTTATCGTATTTTTTCAATGGCAATATGTAAACACGGATTTTCTGTGATTACACCAAAGCAATCAAAAGGCACAAGCATAACTTATGCCCTTTGATTGCCCCTCCACCCGAAGGCGGAGAGGACTTGATTTCTTTTTGATTTTCAGTTAATCGGCAACAACATTGAACCAGTCGCCGCTATGTTCTACATGGTAGCCTGCTGCAACAACAACTTCGTTAGCACCCATGGTCGGGTGGGACGGGTCATACATATAGAAGCTACCGCCCTTAACGGTGATCTTCGCATTGGAGCCATCCTGGCAGTTCAAGGTATTAGCGGGAGTCACAGCCTTGAAGGTACCGCCGTTGATTTCGATTTGAGCATTGCCCAGAGCGTAAATCAGATCGCATACAGGGTCATCGGCAGGCACACCGACCTGACGGAAATCACCGCCATTGATGGTAACCTTGCTGTCTCCGTCAGCCTGAACAGCCATGGCACCACCGGTAGTACCGCTTGCATCTCTGCCGTATACGGCATACACATCGGCGTTGATTGTAAACTTAGCGGTCCTTTCGGCCTGCACTGCACCAAAGCGTCCGTTCGCCTGCATGTTCTCGGTGATTACATGAGTTCCGGAAGAAAAGCTAGTTGTCTCCAAAACAGCGGGAGCCTTTTCATCGTAGGTGTTGCCGAAGGAATCGAATTCAGACACTTCCTGGGTAGCGCTGGCTCTGATACCGAAGGTAACCTTTGCTGCCCAATACGGATCATTATTCTTCGGGTTTGCTTCGTTGCCGACTTCCGTAGGCATATAAAGCACCATTGCATAGACCTTCGTAGTGTTGGGATCGAGGTTTGCACCGATAACGCCGGTATCCCCAATGCTCTTAAGAGTTTTGGCGCTGTCTTGCACAGCACTGATAGCCGCCGCACGACCGTCATATGCAGCATCGGCTTCCGCTGCCCCCAGCTTCACATAGTCGCTGAGATTGTAGTAGTTCCCCAAAACATTTTTGCCGCTGTTATCGTAAAGCCTATAAATGCCGAGCGTATACTTCAGGGCAAGTGTTCCTGCGTTCTTGACGCGAAGATATACAACCTCTGTACGACCGGGCTCCCACAGCTTGCTGTCCTCGAACACCTTAGTCGTATCGTTCACCTTTTTCCATTCGGTGAAATCTTTGCTGTACTCTAATTGTACATCCAGATTTCCTGCCTGGATCTTGTTTACTGCCGTACTTGCGGTGTCGGTGAACCACGCAAAGGTGGTGCCGATAAGCATTGCCACGCACATGAGCAGAGCCAGTGTGCTGGAAATCAATGCCCGCTTGGTAGCTTTACTACTTGTCATTGCTGTTTTTCCTCCTTATCGTATTTTTTCAATGGCAATATGTAAACACGGATTTTCTGTGATTACACCAAAGCAATCAAAAGGCACAAGCATAACTTATGCCCTTTGATTGCCCCTCCGCCCGAAGGTGGAGAGGACTTGAAAATCAGAATTTATTCGGGAACAACATTGTACCAGTCGCCGTTCTGAACTACCTTGTAGCCGTCAGCAATGAAGATTTCACCTTCGCCGACAGTGACATTGGACGGGTCAAACTGATAGAACGAGCCGCCCTTAACGGTGATAGTGGCAGAGTCGCTGTCATTGCAGTTCAGCGTCCAAGCCGGGCTGACACACTTAAAGGTGCCACCTTCGATGGTGATCTTCGCATTGTCCTCTGCATAAATCAGGGACAGATTGGAACCCGCAGGAGCCTGATTTGCAAATTCGCCGCCCTTGATGGTGATCTCGGATCTACTGGAGGCGCAGACGGCCATCGCGTAGTTGCTGACATAAGTGCCGTAAACCGTTGTAGCATCTACGGTAATCTTTGCAGTACCCGTTCCGTGAATTGCACCGGCTGTGCCGTTTGCCTGAATGTTGCCGGTCACTGTATGTTCGCCGTCAGTATATTCCACGCGCTTGAGAACGGTAGCCGCATTTGCATCGTAATTGTTATCAAAGCTGTCGCTTTCCACAGTCGCCTGAGTAGCGCGCACCTCAATGCCAAGACCGGAAACAGAGGAAGGTTTGAGCCTTGAAGCATTGGCTTCGTTGCCGACCGAGGTGGGCATGTAGATCGCCACAGCGAAGGGATTGGACGATTCTCCGGCCTTCAGCGTGATCCAGCCGTCGGTAAGCATAACATCCTTCGCCAAAGTCTTTTCGGTGGCGGCAATGGCAGACCAAACATCCTCGCGGTTTGCAAACTTGGTCGTGGTCTCGGCAGTGCCGATCTTCAGATAATTGTCCACACGGTACCAATCGCCGTTAACATTTTTCCCTCTGTTGGAGGTGTAGTTTTTGGAGAAGCCGGCCTCATATTTCAGAGCCAGATTGCCGGCGTTTACAATCTTCAGATAGACCACCTGTGTGTAACCCGGCTCCCACAGGGCATTGTCGTCAAAGAGCTTGGTCTGATCGGTGGCTTCCTTCCATGTCTGCATATCGGTGCTGTACATGAGCTTGACATCCAGATTTCCCGCCTGGATCTTGTTTACCGCAGTGGATGCGGTATCGGTGAACCATGCAAAGGTGGTGCCGATGAGCATTGCCACGCACATGAGCAGAGCCAGTGTGCTGGAAATCAATGCCCGCTTGGTAGCTTTACTACTTGTCATTGCTGTTTTTCCTCCTTATCGTATTTTTTCAATGGCAATATGTAAACACGGATTTTCTGTGATTACACCGTAGTGGTGTCGGACGGTGTTTCGTCCTTTTTCGGCGTTTCGCCGCCGTTGCTTTGCGCCATCTGCGCTTTCATTTGCAGCAGTTCCTGCATCATGCGCTGTGTTTCGGCGCGATCGGCGGCAATCTTGTCTCGCTCGGCTTGCAGTTCTGCCTGTTGTTCTGCCTTATATTTGCGGAACAGACGGATGCAGCGGATGCCCTCTAACAGAATGAGGAGCAGAAACGGAATGAGAATACAAACTATATAGCCGGGTGTGCTTTTCAAAAGCTGAAAGAAAGTACCCACCTTCGGGATATGACTGCTGTATTTACCCAGCACATACGGATAGGTCACGACGGTTTCATCGTCGGTGTCTGTGGTTGTACCGTAGGTAACAAAGCCCGGTTCGCCGTTTGCGTCGGTGGTTAATTTTCGTATCTTATGGGTGACGGTTTCGCCGTAGTTGGATGTATTCTGCGAGGTATAGGCGATGATATCGCCCTCTTTGAGGGTGGAGGGGTCAACCTCCTTGACCAGCACCAAATCGCCCGCATTGAAGTCGGTTTTGCTCATGGAGTCGGACAAAACGATGAACGCCTTATAGCCGAACAGATTGCGGTCGGCACGGTCAAAGGTGGATACCGAAACAATGGTGAATATCATCATAAAAACGGCGAGCGCCACCATCAGCCACACAAATATACTGCGGATTATTTTTAATGCTTTCATTTGCTCACTCCTTATTCACGGCTCAGCCGGATCAGCTCGTTCATTTCATCGAGGGAAACGGTAGTTTCGTCCTCGGATCTATGGGTATATAATTCCATATAACCTTTGCTGCAGAGCTGACCGCTGCCTTGAATGTAATACTTGCGGTTGGAAATCGGCGTGTCTTTCGGGATGCCGGTATCGCATCCGCAACAAGCGCATCTGTCGGTTTCTGTGTTGGGTGTTTACATTGCTTGGTTCTTTCCTTTTTATCCGAACAGCTTATTCGGATTATTCTTCGTTTGCGTTGCCTCGGCGCACAGCGTAAAGGTGAGGTCGAGGTTTTGGGTGTCATTGCCGCCGCTTTCCGGGTAGTGGAACACAACCGTCAGATTGCGTCGCTGCCCGATTTTAAGGGTATCATCGGCGGCGATAACATTCTGCTTTGTCAGTTCGTTCGCCGTTCCGGTGTATAAAATTTTATCGCCGTCCTTTATCGTCACGGTCAGCACATCGGAAAGCCCACCGGTCACATTATCGAGATAAAGGCGGTAAAACACATCCCAAGTGCTGTCGTTTTCAATGAAGAAGTCCTTTGCAACGGTCATTCCCGGCTCAAAGAGGAATTCGTGTTCCTGAATCACGGGCTTGCCGTCATTGAGGTTTATCTTGACCTCGCCGGTGTGGAACAGGTTATTCTCAACGGAAACGGAAGCGTATACAAGGGCAAAAGTGGTAATGCAAAGGCAAACGGCAAGGACGATAATGGCGATAATGCCGCCTGTCAGCTTTTTAGCGGTTTTGGTTTCAGCCATTTACATTTTCCTCCTTACGCCTACGGACTACAAGCAGGAGGATCATCATACTGCCGGAGCCGGCGGCAAGCACCGCCCACAGCAGAATGTTTGAAGTATCGCCTGTCTGCGGAGAGTTATCGAGGTTTCCTGTTTCCTCGACCCACCATTTGAAGTCGGCAATCAAGTCCTTGTTCTGATAGTCATTGCCTACGCTTGTATCTAAATAAGCCGTGATTTCATAGTACAGCTCGTCGGTGGTGGATTTCTTGGACGCCAATTTGTGCGTCAGACTTTCGGGCATATCCGCCATCCCGCCGTCATACATCGTTTCGCCTGTGGTGAGCAGCTTGACCCGCACTTTCAGCACTTCGGCTAATTTCTCATAACCGGGGCGAACAGTGGCTTTGTAATGCACGGTGATTTTATCGTGATAGGATACCCGCACACGGAAGTATTTTGTTTCGCTGTCGCCGGGGAACATATTGCCCACGGCAAACGCTGTGTTTTCCTCCGGCTGTTTATTGTAAAGTTCAATGGTCGCCGCTTTCTTTGTTTCGGCGGTGGTGCTTTGTGCAGGCACGGCAGAGGAAGAGGTGTCGGCGGAGCTGCTCGGCGTTTGTGTATCGGAGCTGTCCGGCTTCTCGGTGTCGCTGCTGTCGGGCTTGGTCGTGTCCTCGTCCGGCGTAATCAGATTATCCGGCACGGTCACGGTGGCAGGGGTGGTGTTCGCTATTTTGTTGTATACAAGCGTACCGCCAAGGGCTAAAAGGCTGAGTCCGAGCAAGATAGCAAGAACGATGATGACTATTTTGATTTTCTTTTTCTGTTCCACTCCAGCTCACTCCTTCACTCAAAAATTCGCTAAATATTCTGCTGTATGAAGCGGACGGCGGTTATTTGCCGTCCGCTTTGTTATCATCGCCGCTATTTTGTCCGAACACGGAGAACAACGGCTGAAAGACCATATGATACACGGTGTTGACATTGACCTCATCATTTGGATAAACACCCCTAAGTACCTTGGCAGCCATTGCCACCGTGTTGTCAACGAGGTTCCAAAGCAACATTTCAGGATTGCATCTTCCAGAAAATTGGGACAGCCCATTTACCGACTGAACAAGCTCCCAAAAGGCTTTTCCGTTCTGTATTCGCTGCCTAACGACCGTCGGTGTGTAATACTCCGAATTGCAAAAGTGCCAGTAGAAAAGGGTGCGGTCATAATCGGCAGTCAAGTAGTTCCAATACGGCAGCCACAGCAGCCAGCAGAAATCGTCTAAGCTCTGCAAATCTTTTACTCCGGCGGATAGGCTTTTCGGAGCATTGGCAATTTTGCATGCAATTTCACTATCGATGGACAGGAAGCAGGTGGTGAGCAAAGCTTCTTTGTTCTTGTAATGCTCATACACCGTCG
>ENA-ORTU01001489-ORTU01001489.1-human-gut-metagenome-genome-assembly--contig:-NODE-1489-length-23785-cov-6.998314_pt1 | contig 23785 bp, 24 predicted proteins | sample MGYA00241910_ERZ509184 | MGnify/ENA primary metagenome ERZ509184 (study PRJEB26280, sample SAMEA2338847) | human gut metagenome | biome: human gut; feature: human-associated habitat; material: faeces... | reverse complement strand
ACGGCGGCATGGAGCACACCACCCTGCATCTGCTGTACAGCCGTTTCTGGCACAAGTTCCTGTACGATATCGGCGTGGTGCCCACTGCCGAGCCCTACCAGAAGCGCACCGCCCACGGCATGATCCTGGGCCTGAACCCCCACAGCTTTGTCAACCTGCCCGCTGACGAGCAGGAGAAGCTGCTGAAGGAGTATGGCAGCCAGAAGGCCGCCGAAAAGGCACTGGAAGAGAAGTACGGCGAGATGGCACGCCATCCCATCGTCAAGATGTCCAAGAGCCTGGGCAACGTCATCAACCCCGACGAGGTGGTGGACCAGTACGGTGCCGACACCATGCGTCTGTATGAGATGTTCATGGGCGACTTTGAGCAGGCCGCACCCTGGCAGACCTCTGCCATTGCCGGCTGCAACCGCTTCCTCGACCGCGTGTGGGCGCTGTCCGACAAGCTGGTGGAGGGCGAGGGCTATCGCCCCGCCATCGAGACCCTGATGCACCAGACCATCAAGAAGGTGGGCGCTGACATTGAGGGCCTGAAGATGAACACCGCCATCGCCCAGCTGATGACGCTGGTCAACGCCCTGTACGACAACGGCGGTGCGACCAAGGCCGAGCTGGAGACCGTTGTTCAGCTGCTGAACCCGTTTGCTCCCCACATGACCGAGGAGCTGTGGGAGAAGCTGGGCCACAGCCACAATGAGCAGCTGGCCTACTACCCCTGGCCCCAGTACGAAGAGGCCAAGTGCGTGGAGAGCACCGTGGAGATCGCCGTGCAGGTGAACGGCAAGGTGAAGGCCCGCCTGAAGGTGGCTGCCGACATCGATGCTGCTGCCGCCATTGCCGCCGCCAAGGCTGACCCCGCTGTTGCCGCCGCTCTGGAGGGCAAGCAGGTCGTCAAGGAGATCTACGTCAAGGGCCGTCTGGTCAACCTGGCCGTGAAGGGCTGATTATTCAGGCGCTTTGCCGGAGAGTTTTTTCAAAAAATCTTTCAAAAAAGGTTGACGAACGCATGAAAATGCGCTATACTGTCTACTGTTAGTTACCATGTAACAACGAAATTCCTGCCTCACGGTCCAAGGGAGGGAATAAGATGTCGGAAATTCGTGTTAAAGAGGGCGAGTCGCTGGAAAGCGCACTGCGTCGCTTCAAGCGCAGCACCGCTCGCAGCGGTGTGCTCGCAGAGGTTCGTAAGCGCGAGGCTTACGAGAAGCCGTCTGTTAAGCGCAAGAAGAAGTCCGAAGCAGCCCGCAAGCGCAAGTTCAAGTAATTAACTGCTTGAAATCGCACGTTGCTTTAGATTTCAAACGCGTTGCTAACGCCGATGTAGGAGAGCCTGAAACTCAGGCTCTCCTATTTTCATTTATGAAAAAGATAAACATCCTCGCCCTCTCCGTCATTGCTGCGCAATGCCACCTCTCCCAAGGGGAGAGGCTTTGGCAATCCGTGCAAAGTTATTGGTTTCGCCAGAGGCTCTCCCTTTGGGAGAGCTGGACGCGAAGCGGACTGAGAGGGTGAGCCTGTGAAAGGCAAAGAGAGGGTTCTGTATGTTAGTTACCCCCGAATATGTATTCAAGGATGTGACCCACATCACGCCGGAGTGGCTGGCCCAAAAGGGCATCCGGGCGCTGGTGCTGGATATCGACAACACCCTGACCACCGACCGCAGTCAGGATCTGCCGGAAGAAGTGGCCGGGTGGCTGGAAGCTATGCGCAGGGCGGGTGTAAAGCTGACCATCGTTTCCAACGGTGCCGAAAAGCGGGTGCGCCCCTTTGCGGAAAAGCTGGGCCTTGCCTACCTCTACCGCAGCGCCAAGCCCCTGCCCTTTGCGCTGGGAGTGGCCCGCCGCCGGATGCAGGTGAAGCGCCGGGAAATGGCCATGGTGGGCGACCAGCTTTATGCCGACCGGATGGCGGCGGCGCTCTATGGTATTCCGGGCCTGATGGTCATCCCCCGCGGACCGGATCTTGGGGCACAGGTGGTGCTCAAGCGCAAGTGGGAGAAAAAACACTGGCAGGAATACTACGACCGGGGAGGTAAGACCCTGTGAGTGAGTGGAAGATCCGGTTCGGCACCGCAGGCACCAGCGATAGCTTCACGGCCATGGGGTATAAGAACAGTCTGGACATTCCGGCCTATACTGAAAAAATGGGGCTGGATGCCTTTGAATACCAGTGCGGTCATGGAGTCCGGCTGGGGCTGGACAAGGCCCGGCAGATGGCTGACGATGCCGCCGCCCGGGGGATTTTGTTCAGCGTCCACGCGCCTTACTATATCAGCGCCTCCAGCCTGGATGAGGAAAAGCGGCTGAACAGCGTGAACTATCTGCTCCAGAGCGCGGCGCTCTGCAGGGCGCTGGGCGGCAGGCGGGTCATCTTCCACTCCGGCAGCTGCGGCAGGCAGAGCCGGGAGGCTGCCCTGGAAAAAGCGCTGGACACCCTGAAGCGGGCGCAGGACGCGCTGGATGAAGCGGGCTTTGCCGAGATCATCCTCTGCCCTGAGACGATGGGAAAGATCGGCCAGCTGGGTACGCTGGAGGAGGTGCTGGCTCTCTGCGGAGTGGACAGACGCATCACCCCCTGCATCGACTTCGGCCACCTCAACGCCCGGACGCTGGGCGGCATCCGGTCCAAGGCGGATTATGCCGCTATCCTTGACCGCATCGGGGAGGCGCTGGGGGATGCGCGGGCCCGGCAGTTCCATGTCCATTTTTCCCGCATCGAGTATTCCAAGGGCGGTGAAAAGCGGCACTGGACCTTTGCCGAGACCCAGTTCGGCCCCGAACCCCAGCCCCTGATGGAGCTGCTGGCCGAGCGCGGGCTTGCACCTGTCATCATCTGTGAGAGCGCCGGTACGCAGGCAGAGGATGCGAAAACAATGAAGCGATTTTTTGAGGCTTGTCTTTGTACAACCTCTCAGTCGGGCTTGCGCCCGCCAGCTCCCCTTGTAGGGGAGCCTTTGGCATAAAGAGAAAGCTTCACCCGGCTGCCAAGGCCTCCCCTACTAGGGGAGGTGGCATCCCGAAGGGATGACGGAGAGGTTTGGTCCGTGTTTTTTTTCTGATTTTATCGTCTTTTTTGCTCAAACCCCTTGCCAAACCATGCGGGATTGAGTAAAATAAATAGAGATATGCGTTAAGCATCAATGAGATTTTACTAATGGAGGAATTCCTATGATTTCTGCAGGCGAGTTTCGCAACGGCGTGACCTTTGAGCAGGACGGCCAGGTTCTTCAGGTCGTTGAGTTCCAGCACGTGAAGCCCGGCAAGGGCGCTGCCTTTGTCCGCACCAAGACCAAGAACGTGATCACCGGCTCTGTGGTTGAGACCAGCTACAACCCGACCGCAAAGTTCCCTCAGGCTTTCATCGAGCGCAAGGACGTGACTTACAGCTATGAGGATGGCGATCTGTACCACTTCATGGACAACGAGACCTACGACGATATCCCCGTCAACGCTTCCGATGTGCCCGATAACTTCAAGTTCTGCAAGGAGAACGAGCCGTGCAAGCTGCTGAGCTATAAGGGCAAGGTCTTCAGCGTCGAGATCCCCAACTTCATCGAGCTGGAAGTCACCCAGACCGAGCCGGGTGTCAAGGGCAACACCGCCACCAACACCCTGAAGCCCGCTACTGTCGAGACCGGTGCTGAGATCCGCGTTCCTCTGTTCATCAACGAGGGCGACCACATCCGCATCGATACCCGCACCGGCGAGTATATGGAGCGCGTCTAATTTACCGACAGACCGGGCAGCGGGCAACCGTGTGCCCGGTTTTTGCTTCACAGGCTGAACCGTGCGGCGGAAAGTTTTCCGCTATGCCAAGGGCTCCCCTATTAGGGGAGCTGGCCGCGGAGCGGCCTGAGAGGTTATTTTAAATAGGAGGTCATTCTTATGAAGGAAAAGGCTGCATACCTGCGGGGCCTGATCGAGGGCCTGGGCATCGACGAGACCACCAAAGAGGGCAAGGTCATCAAGGCCATGAGCGAGCTGCTGGGCGAACTGGCAGAGGCTGTGGACGGCATCGATGAAGATGTGACCCGCGCCTACGACCAGATCAACGACCTGAGCGAGGAGCTGGAAGATCTGGAAGCCGACCTCTATGAGGACGGTGAGGATGACGAGGAGCCCGAAGAAGAGGAAGAGGACACCGAAGAGGACGACAATGACGATGATATCGCCAGTGAGTCGTTCTATGAGGTGGCCTGCCCCAACTGCGGCGAGACCGTTTACGTCAGCGAGGACGACCTGGACGCGGGCGAAGCAAACTGCGCCCACTGCGGCGTGACCTTTGAGGTCGCGCTGGAGGATGACGACGAGGAGCAGGAGGAAGGCCCCGTGCAGTACGAGGTGACCTGCCCTGCCTGTGGTCAGACCACTGTGTTTGAGGAGGACGACCTGCTGGATGGCGCACCCAAGTGCCCCGGCTGCGGCAAGCCCCTGGACTTTGAAGTGACCGAAGAGTAAAGCACAACAAAAAGGACCGTCTCCTCAGCGGGAGACGGTCCTTTTTTATGCCGTTCAGCGGGTCTCGTTTGCCTTCTGCAGCCAGATGCTGCCAATGTCCAGTGCGTTGTACAGGCCATTCTTGGTGGTCTGGCGGAACACGCGGGCCTCAGGGGCCAGGCTGTCGTTGGTGGAAAAGACCTGAATGTGTACCTTATCGGCCACATCCATGCCGCCCACGGATTTGGTGCTCAGGATCTGCATCCGCAGCACATAGGGGTCGGTCATACGGCCGTAATACAGCTCGTTGTCCTTACGGACGAGGGGCTTGCCTTTATAAGTCAGTTTCGGTGTAAATGGCATCGTGAAAGCCTCCCTATCGTTTGATACACTTTAGTATAACACATCTGGCAGGATGGATGCAAGCCGCAGGGGCCGTACAGGCAGATTTTTCTTTGCGGACAGTTTCTGCTTGACAAACCACGGGCAGATGTGATATCTTTGACCCAGAAGAACGGATTTGCCTGCTGACGGAACGTTGTGGAGCACCACAGTGCAGACAGAACCGGGTTTTGTTACGCCGACCGTCTGGGCAGCCTTGCGCTATTGGTGCGCAAAGCTGTCCTTTTTGCATTTCAGGGAGGATTTGAGCATGAAGTCTGATATCGAGATCGCACAGGAAGCCAAAATGAAGCCCATCACCGAGATCGCTGCCTCGCTGGGCCTTGCCGATGAGGATGTGATCCCCTATGGCCGCTACAAGGCCAAGATCAACCACCGCCTCATTCACAAGGCATCCAAGCAGGGCAAGATGATCCTGGTCACGGCCATCAGCCCCACCCCGGCAGGCGAGGGCAAAACCACCACCAGCGTGGGCCTGGCCGATGCCATGAACGCTCTGGGCAAAAAGACCATGCTCTGCCTGCGTGAGCCCAGCCTTGGCCCCGTGTTCGGTGTCAAGGGCGGCGCGGCCGGCGGCGGCTATGCCCAGGTGGTGCCCATGGAGGATATCAACCTCCACTTTACCGGTGACCTGCATGCCATCGGCACCGCAAACAACCTGCTGGCTGCCATGATCGACAACAGCATCCAGCAGGGCAACCCCCTGAACATTGATCCCCGCCGCATCACCTGGAAGCGCTGCATGGATATGAACGACCGCCAGCTCCGCTTCATCGTGGATGGTCTGGGCGGCAAGGTGAACGGTACCCCCCGTGAGGACGGCTTTGATATCACCGTTGCCAGCGAGGTCATGGCGATCTTCTGCCTGGCCACCAGCATCTCCGACCTGAAGGAGCGGCTGTCGAAGATCGTCTGCGCTTACACCTACGAAGGCAAGCCCGTCACGGCTGGCGACATCGGTGCCGCTGGTGCCATGACCGCGCTGCTCAAGGATGCCCTTGACCCGAACCTCGTTCAGACGCTGGAAAACAACCCCGCCATCATCCACGGCGGTCCCTTTGCCAACATTGCCCACGGCTGCAACAGCGTCATGGCCACCAAGCTCAGTCTCTCGCTGGCCGATTACGTCATCACGGAGGCAGGCTTCGGTGCAGATCTGGGTGCCGAGAAGTTCCTGGATATCAAGTGCCGCTATGCCGGCATCGCCCCCAGCGCCTGCGTGCTGGTGGCCACTGTCCGTGCCCTCAAGAGCCACGGCGGCGTTGCCAAGGCTGACCTGAACCAGCCGAATCTCGAGGCTGTCAAGGCCGGTGCCTCCAACCTTGTGCGCCACATCGACAACCTGAAGAACGGCTTTGGCCTGCCTGTGGTGGTGGCCATCAATGCCTTCCCCACCGACACCCCGGAGGAGCAGGCATACGTTGAGCAGGTCTGCGCCGAGCAGGGCGTGCCCTGCGTCCTGAGCGAGGTGTTCGCAAAAGGCGGCGAGGGCGGCAAGGCTCTGGCCGAGAAGGTGCTGGAGGTCATGGAGGATCGTCCCATCCAGTACGTCTACCCGCTGGAGATGCCCCTGAAGCAGAAGGTGGAAGCCATCGCCAAAAAGATCTACCGTGCCGACGGTGTGAATTTCAGCGCCGCCGCTTCCAAGACACTGGCCGAACTGACCGAACTGGGCTACGGCAACCTGCCGGTCTGCATCGCCAAGACCCAGTACAGTTTCAGCGATAACGCCAAGCTGACCGGTGCGCCCACCGGCTTTACCATGGAGGTGCGGGAAGTCCGTCTTGCCGCCGGTGCCGGTTTCGTGGTGGTCATCTGCGGCAACATTATGACCATGCCCGGCCTGCCCAAGAAGCCCGCCGCCGTCAATATCGACGTGGATGCTGAGGGAAAGATCACGGGGCTGTTCTGATTGAAAAAATATGAAGTCCCATGTCCGCACCGTTAAGGTGCTGGGTATGGGACTTTTTAGCTCAACAAATCGGAAGCGGTGGAGAAAAAGATGAAAGCTTACCACATGAGTCAGACACTGCAAGTTGGGGATAAATTAAAAGCTGGATACAAGAGAAATGAAATTCGTTGTAGAGAGGTTATCAGCACATTAGAACAATCTGAACAGTGTCTCGAAACAACGATTGCGTCGATGAAATTGCAAGGTGATGAATGGCGTGAATATGTAAAATGGTGTGTTGAAGGAATCTTTGAATTTATAAGAGAAACCGAATTTTCTTTTCTTCCAAGCCGTTTAAATTGCAGCTACTATTTCGACAATATTGAATATTATAAAGTGTTATATGAAGCTGGCTGGGCTCAGAAATCGGAAGAAGAGAGAGCGCAAATTCGACTTTTTGAGGTTGACCTTGAAGAAGAGAAACCTACAAAATATGATATGCTTCTTTTCGATGAAGCTTTTGATGTTATGTTGAACACAAAAAATATAAAGGGTGTAGTAGAATGCGCCCGAAAATATTTTTCTGGAGAATGTAGCAATGACCCTGTTTGGGAAATTATGAGTGACAAACCGGCGATAGCAACAAAAGATATAACGGAAATCTTACTTGATTGCCTTGGCCTGGTCAAACAATGAAAACATTTAGTTTTATTGTTTGGCAAATCAAAATACCATTCTATGAAATCCCTGTGTTAGGCCACTCTCCCTTTTCTATATACAAATCAACTATAAGATGTTATGCAGAAATTATTCTGAGGCTGAAAGTTTCCAGTGATCTGGAAGAATACAAAAACTCTATTATCACGATGTGGAGCATCAGCCAGAAACGCTTCCGCCGTCTTTTGCGTCAGAGTGAGATACTTTACAAAAAGGGATAAATGTGGTATCCTAAACATAGGATAAGAAAGGTATTTGAGGTGGTCAATTTCGTGGCAGCCACACGCCGATGGTAACGACAAGGGCTTAGGCTCTGAGAGATGCAGGAGAACGCCACGCCTGCCAAATACCAATCGATGGGGAACGGTTTAGATGCCGTTCCCCGTTCCTGTTTGTATGACAAAACCGCCCTTCCAGTTTGATACCGGAAGGGCGGTTTTTCTATGTGAGTATTCAGCTTAAGCCGTCTGTTGGCCCACGGTGTGGGTGGCGAGATATTCCACCCAGGCGGGGTAGCCCTCGGGCTTGATGTGGATGCCGTCAGGCTGCGCGTATTCGGCTTTCAGGTCACCGTTGTCGTCGGCAAGGGCTTCCCACAGGTTCAGAAAAGCGCAGTTCTTTTCCAGCGCAATGGCAGCCAGCTCATTGTTGATCTCGCACAGCCGCTCTTTGTACAGGCCGGGATGGCTGCTGCGCACCTCGGGCCGGACAGGCGTAATGGACTGCACGTAGATCTGCGTGTTGGGCAGGGCCTGGGAGATCATATCCAGCATGAGCCGGTAGTAGGTGAGAAAGCTGGAATAATCCCCGTCCCGGTTGAGCACGTTGGTGCCCAGCAGGATATACAGCACCGGGGGCTGCCGGGCTGTCAGCACCTCCATGGGGACCTCGGTGCCGCCATCGGAGCGCTTGCAGGTGGTGCCATTGACCACAACGCTGGGGTTTGCGCCCCGGTAGGCGCAGAAAGAGGCCTCCGGCAGGCCGCTGGAATAGATCTGCATCCCCTGCGTCAGGCTGTCGCCCAGAAAACAGACGTTGGCAAAATAACTGCGGTCCACGGCGGTGGTGCGGTCCAGCGCGGCCAGCCGGAAATCCATGGCGGTGGACCCGGCAGAGGTGGTCTGCACGGTCAGCCGCCGCGCGGGCGTGTAGCTGATGGTGTTCCACTCGCTGCTCTGCAGCTCCTGCTGGAAGATGGTCGGGCCCTGCACGGCGGCAGGGCTCTGCTCCCGATGGAGGTGCTTCCACAGCAGGCCTACGGCGCTGAGCAGGATGAGCAGCACCAGCAGCCCGGCAACGGCAAAAGTCCTGCGCCAGCGCTTGCGCAGGATGCGGCGGCGGTATTCCTGATAATCGGCCATAAAAACACCCGGCTTTCTTTGTGTTCGTTACCCTCATTATACAGCACCCGGCGGGGCCGTGCAAGTGGGCCGTGCTACTTTACGGCGGCAGATGCTTTGTGGTATAATCATCATGGTTTAGTATGAAATCCTGTCGGCGGCGGGTGCCGCTGGCGTAACTGAGAAAGCAGGAATCAAAATTTATGCTGCAAAACCCTGAATTGCATTATCTGGACAACGCCGCAACCACCATCGTGGCCCCGGAAGTGGCGGATGTCATCAACAAGGCCATGCGGGAGCACTGGGCCAACCCGTCCAGTCTGTATGCCCCCGGTGCCCGGAGCGAGGAAGCACTGAACGCCGCCCGCGCCGCCGTGGCCCGTACTCTGGGCTGCAAGAGCCGGGAGCTCTATTTTACCTCCTGCGGCAGCGAGAGCAACAACATGGCCCTGCTGGGCGCGGCCCTGACCCGCAGGTTTGGCAAGGGCATCGTGGTGTCCGGCTTTGAGCACCCCAGCGTGCAGAAGCCGCTGGAGCGTCTGGCCGCCATGGGGTATGATGTGACCGTGGTGGACCCCGGCCCGGACGGTACGCTGGACATCGACCGGATGCTGGAGCATGTGGACAAAAACACCATCCTTGTGGCCTGCATGATGGTCAACAACGAAGTCGGCACCCGGAACGATGTGGAGCGCCTGGCCGCCGAGGTCAAGCGCCGCAACAGCCGCACCATCGTCCATGTGGATGCCGTGCAGGCCTGGATGCGGGTGCCCATCAAGCTGGCGAACATCGACACGCTGGCTGTCAGCGGCCACAAGATCCACGCACCCAAGGGTATTGGTGCGCTCTACCTGAGCGACAGCCTGTATCAGGCGTTCCAGGCTCCCTATCTGGGCGGTGAGCAGGAGCGGGAGAAGCGTCCCGGCACCGAGAACATGCCCTATGCGCTGGGCCTTGCTGCCGCGGCCACCCGCCTGAACAAGACCATGAAGAGCCGGGATGCTGCTGTGCGCGCCCTGAACCTGCGCCTGCGGGAAGGGCTGAAAACCTTTCCGGAGGTGGTCATCAACAGCCCGGACAATGCGGTGCCCGAGGTGCTGAACTTCAGCGAGAACTGCATCAAGAGCGAGACCATGCTGGCCCATCTGGCGCAGCAGCAGGTCTATGTCTCCTCGGCCAGTGTCTGCGGCCGGGGCCAGCCCAGCCACACCCTTGCCGCCATGGGCAGGGACCCGCTGGCCATTGATACGGCCATCCGCGTGTCCTTCTGTGCGGACAACACCCCCGAGGATGTGGATGCGTTCCTCAACGCCTTAGAGGACGGAATGAAGCATTTGCAGAGAATCAGGAGATAAAAGATGAGAGAAATTATTATGGGCTATCAGGGCGAGATGTCCCTGAAGGGCCTGAACCGCAACCAGTTTGAGTCGGCCATGATGAAGATCCTGCGCTACCGGCTCAAGACCGTGGGCAAGTTCAAGGTGTACTGCACCCAGTCTACCTTCTATATGGAACCCGAGGAAGAGGACGTGGACATGGATCTGGCCTTTGACCGGGTGCGCACTGTGTTCGGTCTGGCGGCGCTGAGCCGTGCCGTGGTCTGCGAAAAGGACTTTGATACCATCTGCCGGACTGCGGAGGAGTATCTGGGCGACAGCCTGCACGGCATCAAGACCTTCAAGGTGGAGGCCCGCCGTTCGGATAAGACCTACCCCATGACCAGCCCTGAGCTGATGCGGGAGCTGGGCGCTTACCTGCTGGGGCTGCACAACTACCTGCGGGTGGATGTGAAGAACCCCCAGTTCAAGGTCATTGTGGAGATTCGCGATTACGGTGCGTATATTCACGGCCCGAAAATACCCGGAGAGGGTGGCCTGCCCGTGGGTACCTCCGGCCGTGCCCTGAATATGCTCTCCGGCGGCATCGACAGCCCGGTGGCCGCTTACCGGATGGCAAAGCGCGGTCTGGCCCTGGATCACATCCATTTTGCGTCCCCTCCGTATACTTCTGAGCGCGCAAAACTGAAAGTTAAAGCTCTGGCCCAGAAGATCACCCCCTATACCGGCAGCTCCAACCTGTTTGTGGTGCCCTACACCAAGCCGCAGGAGTATATCCGGGACAATGCCCCCGATGTGCTGTTCACGGTGCTGATGCGCCGCAGCATGATGCGCATTGCCAATCGTATTGCCACCAGACAGGGCTGCGAGGCTCTCATCACCGGCGAGAGTCTGGCTCAGGTGGCAAGCCAGACCGTCAAGGCCCTGCAGTGCACCGATGCCGCCCAGGATCTGCCCATCCTGCGCCCGCTGATCGGCATGGACAAGACCGAGATCATCGAGACCTCCCGCCACATTGGCACCTACGAGACCAGCATCCTGCCCTATGAGGACTGCTGCACCATCTTCACCCCGCCGCACCCGAAGATCCGCCCCGAGCTGGCAGAGATCCTGGAGGCAGAAGCCGCCATGCCCGGTCTGGCAGAGCTGGAGGCCGAAGCTGCTGAGAACACCGAGCGAATCCGCATCCGCATTACGGACGAAATCGAGTTTGAGGGGTGAGCGGCATGACAGCGGAGATCATCAGTGTGGGCACCGAGCTGCTGCTCGGCAACATTCTCAACACCAACGCCCAGTACCTGAGCCGGGAACTTGCTGAGCTGGGCATTACGGTCCAGCGGGAGAGCACCATCGGCGACAATCAGGGGCGGCTGGCGGACTTTGTCAACGAAGCAAAGAACCGCTGTGACCTGCTGGTGTTCACCGGCGGTCTGGGCCCCACGGCAGACGACCTGACCAAGGAGACCGTTGCCGCCTGCTATGGCGATACGCTGGTCTTTGACGAGAGCGAGTGGGAGAAGATCACCGGTTATTTTGCCCGCTCCGGCCGGGTGACCACCCCCAACAACCGCAAGCAGGCCATGGTGCCTGTAAAGGGGCATAAGATCATCAACCACCACGGCACCGCCCCCGGTGCATGGTTTGAGCAGGAGGGCCGCTGTGCTGTCCTGATGCCGGGCGTGCCCAGCGAGATGAAGTCCATGTGGAACGAGAGCGTCCGCCCCCTGCTGATGAAGCGTCAGAACTGCACTCTGCACTCTGTCACCCTGCGGGTGCTGGGCGGCGAGAGCAACCTGGAATATCAGGTGCGTGATCTGCTGGAAAACGCCAACCCGACTGCGGCCATCTACTGTAAGACCGGTGAGTGCGAGATCCGCATCACGGCCCGGGCTGCTTCCGATGCGGAAGGCGAAAAAATGTGCCGGGAATATGCCAAAAAGTTCTATGATCTGCTGGGCGATGCGGTGTATGATGAGGATGTGGCCGGGCTGGAGGAGACACTGGTGCGCACCTTAAAGGAAAAGGGGCTCACCCTCTCCACCGCCGAGAGCTGCACCGGCGGGCTGATCGCACAGCGCATCACCTCGGTGCCGGGCTCCAGTGAAGTGTTCGGCTACGGCTTTGTGACCTATTGGGAGGCCGCCAAGGCCAGGCTGGTGGGCGTGGAACCGGATGTCATTGCAAAGTACAATGTGGTGTCGGCCCCCGTGGCTGCCCAGATGGCGCTGGGGGCCGCACAGGCCGCCGGTGCTGAGATCGGCATCAGCGTGACCGGCGTGGCCGGGCCGACCGGCGGAGATGCCCTCCGCCCGGTGGGCACGGTGTATCTGGGCGCGGCCCGGGGCGAGACGGTGTATGTGAAAAAACTGTCCGTCTCCCGGCCCGACCGTGCATTGGTGCGTGCCCGCGCCGCGCAGGCCGCCCTGGAGCTGGCCCTGCGGCTGGCACAGGGAAAAGTTCCCGCAGGCACAGAGCCCCTTGCCCGGAACGCACAGCACAGCGCCGAAGCGCTGGACAAGCTGAACGAGGTGTTCCTGGGCCACTAAAAGGCAGGGGGAATGCAGGTTGACACAGCAACAGGAGACCGGGTGTGTGCTGCGGCTGTTCGGTGCGCAGTCCACAGCGGTGGGCAAAACGGTGGAAAACTTTCCGCCCCAGTGGCGGGCCGCAGCCCAGTGGAAGAGCCGGGGCGCGGAAACGCTGGTGGCCCTGCAGGCGCAGAGCCCTTCCGGGCTGAAAAAGGCCGCGCAGGCCCTGCGGCAGGCGTTTTCGGCAGACCTGTACGGGGCAGGAGAGACCACTCTGCCTGCCGCCGTGGTGGAGGCGCTGGAACGGCACGATAAGCTGCTCATCTGCGCGGATGCTGCCGCCGGTGCCCTGCTGGAAGCCCGGCTCGAGAACCTGCCCGGGGCCGAGAAGGTCTTTGATTTTGGCGCGGTGAGCTATGCCAACCCCAAGACCGGCCCGCTGATCGAAAAGCGTGCCCGTGCCCGCCTGCCCAAGGACTGCACCGAACCGCTCCGGCAGGCGCTGGCCCGGGCTCAGGCTGCCCGCCGTGTGGTGGGGGCAGATCTCTCCGCTGCCTGTGCCGAGCGGGAAAGTGACTGTGTGCTGGTGCTCAGCTGCAGAAAGGGCTGTTTTCTGCGCACCGTCCCGGCGGGGGAGAACCCTGCCCTCTGGCTGCTGGATATCATCCGGCGCACGGCGGCAAACAAGCCTCAGGCTGAGGGGACAGGCTTCCTGCCTGCCCGCAGGGCTGCAAAGAAGGACGTTCCGCCCGGCCCCCAACCCAAGCGGCATCCCCTGCGCCGTGTGTGCATGACGCTGCTGGTGCTGGCTCTGCTGGCGGCTCTTGCTGCGGTGGGGGCGTGGAAATATACCAACGGCAATTTCTACGCCCTGCCGGAACAGCTGCGCGCTCTGCTGACGGAGCACGTTCCCCGCCCGGGGGCGACATTGGTATAGGACCGACCCTCTCCGTCATTGCTGCGCAATGCCGGAGAGGGTCTTTTTTTCTAAATTAACAGAAAGTTCACCCAAAAAACGGATAAAATCTATCCATCGGGTTTGACGGGTTTTCAGCTTTGGTGTATCATATAAACAGTATGTGGTTTTTCCGCTGTTGGGCGGCCTGCCGCCCCGATTTTTGATAGATGAGGTGTAACAATGTCCCTTGCTGAAAAACTCTTTGGCAGCTTCTCTGACCGGGAGCTGAAAAAGATCAATCCCATTACCAAAAAGGTGCTGGCACTGGAAACAAAGTATCAGCCGATGTCCGATGCCGAGCTGCAGGCGCAGACCCCGGCCCTGAAAGAGCGGCTGGCAAACGGCGAGACGCTGGATGATATCCTGCCCGATGCCTTTGCTGTCTGCCGCGAAGCTGCCTGGCGTGTGCTGGGCATGAAGCACTTCCCGGTACAGATCATGGGCGGCATTGCCCTGCACCGCGGCTCCATTGCCGAGATGCAGACCGGTGAAGGCAAGACCCTGGTGGCCACCCTGCCCGCCTACCTGAACGCCCTGACCGGCGAGGGCGTGCACATCGTCACCGTCAACGATTACCTGGCCAAGCGCGACAGCGAGTGGATGGGCAAGCTCTACCGCTGGCTGGGCCTGAATGTCGGCCTGATCGTGCAGGGCATCGATGGTGATGCCCGCCGCCGTGCCTACAACGCCGATATCACCTACGGCACCAACAATGAGTACGGCTTCGACTACCTGCGCGACAACATGGTGACCTATAAGGACAACATGGTGCAGCGCGGCCACGCCTTTGCCATCGTCGATGAGGTGGACTCCATCCTGATCGATGAGGCCCGCACCCCTCTGATCATCTCCGGCAAGGGCGAGGATTCCTCCAGCCTGTACACCCAGGTGGACCGCTTCGTCCGCACCCTGCACAAGAGCGTGGTGGTCGAGCTGGAAGATAAGGTGGAGGCCGATGAGCAGACCGACGGCGATTATGTCGTGGACGAAAAGCACAAGACCTGTACCCTGACTGCCAAGGGCATTCAGAAGGCCGAGGAATACTTCAAGGTCGAGAATCTGGCTGCCGCAGAGAACATGACCCTGGCCCACCACATCGATCAGGCCATCAAGGCTTACGGCGTGATGCAGAAGGATATCGACTATGTCGTGAAGAACGGCGAGGTCATCATTGTGGACGAGTTCACCGGCCGCCTGATGATCGGCCGCCGCTACAACGAGGGCCTGCATCAGGCCATTGAGGCCAAGGAGGGCGTGAAGATCGCCGCCGAGAGCAAGACGCTGGCGACCATCACCTTCCAGAACTACTTCCGCATGTACAAGAAGCTGTCCGGCATGACCGGTACCGCCAAGACGGAAGCCACCGAGTTCACCGAGATCTACGGCCTGAACATCGTCACTGTGCCCACCAACCGCCCCAACATCCGCAAGGATTACCCGGACGCGGTCTACAAGACCGTCAACGGCAAGTACAAGGCTGTCATCGAGCAGGTGCTGGAATGCCACAAGAACGGCCAGCCTGTTCTGGTGGGTACCGTCAGCGTGGAAAAGAGCGAGACGCTGGCCAAAATGCTGCAGAAGTACACCCGCGATTTCAATGTCCTGAACGCCAAGAACCACGAGCGCGAGGCTGAGATCGTGGCGCAGGCCGGCAAAAAGGGTGCCATCACCATTGCCACCAACATGGCAGGCCGTGGTACTGATATCATGCTGGGCGGCAACGCCGAGTTCATGGCCAAGGCCCAGATGCGCAGGGAACACTTCTGTGAGAACCTGCTCGACCCCGAAAAACCGCAGGATGCCGACCCGAATGCGGTGGAGCTCCTGCTGACCGAGGCCGACGGCCACGGCGACACCAACGATGAAAAGATCCTGGCGGTGCGGAAACGGTTTGAGGAGCTGTATGCCCAGTACAAGCCGGCCATCAGCGCCGAGGCAGAGGAAGTGCGCAAGGCCGGTGGTCTGTTCATCATCGGTACGGAGCGGCACGAGAGCCGCCGCATTGATAACCAGCTGCGCGGCCGTGCAGGCCGTCAGGGCGACCCCGGCGCGTCCCGCTTCTACCTGAGCCTGGAAGATGACCTGATGCGCCTGTTCGGCGGTGACCGCGTTTCCAGCCTGATGGATACCCTCAAGCTGGACGAGGACACCCCCATTGAGAACCGGATGATCACCAGCACGCTGGAGAGCGCCCAGAAAAAGCTGGAGGGCCGCAACTTTGAGATCCGTAAGAACGTGCTGAAGTACGATGACGTGATGAACCAGCAGCGCGAGATCATCTATGGCCAGCGCCGCAAGGTGCTGGACGGTGAGGATATCAGCACCGAGATGCACAACATGCTGCGGGAGAACATCGATTCCAGCTGCAAGCAGTTCCTGGCCGGAGATGTGAAGGACGAGTGGGACTTTGGCGCCCTGCGCCGCCACTATCAGGGCTGGCTGACCACCGATGCCGACTTCCACTACACTGTGGCCGATTACGACAGCCTCTCCCAGAAGGGCATCGCCGATCTGCTCTACGACCGCGGAATGCAGATCCTGCAGGCCAAAGAAGTGCGGTACGGCGCACCGGTCATGCGTGAGCTGGAGCGCATCTGCCTGCTCAAGTGCGTGGACCGGATGTGGATGGATCACATCGACAACATGGATCAGCTGCGTCAGGGCATTTCCCTGCGCGGCTACGGCCAGAAGGACCCCGTGGTGGAGTACCGCATCGAGGGCTTTGACATGTTCGACCAGATGGTGGATTCCATCCGTGAGTCCAGCATCAAGATGCTGCTGACCATCGAGGTGCGGCAGGCCGGTGCAGCCCCCAAACGGGAGCAGGTGGCCAAGCCCACCGGCGAGGGCTTTGTGCCCGGCAACGGCGCGCCCGGTGTCAAGGGTGCCCCCAAGGGCCAGCCTGTCCGGGTCATCAAGATCGGCCGCAATGACCCCTGCCCCTGCGGCAGCGGCCTCAAGTGGAAAAAGTGCACCTGCGCCCAGTACCACCCCGAAGGAAGCAACGGCGGGGAAAACTGAGTTAGCAACCAAAAATAGTTGCAAATAAAGAAAAACGTGCTATACTGGAAGTAGGATGAGGATATGGGGCAGAAAGAAAAGCTGATCGAGCGGCTGAAAGCCAAGCCAAAGACTTTTACCTTTGATGATGCCGAAAGCCTGCTGCGATATTTTGGGTATGAGCGCTCCAACAAGGGCCGTACCAGCGGTTCCCGCATTGTGTTCGTATCGGAACAGTATCCACCGATCTTGATGCATAAACCCCATCCCCGAAAAGAACTGCTGGAATATCAGGTCAAGCAATTGATTCAAATTCTGGAACAGGAGGGACTTCTGTGAATAACACGATGGAGTACAAGGGCTATGTTGGCAGTGTGGAGTTCTCGGAGGAAGATGGCCTGTTTTATGGCAAGGTCATGGGGATCCGGGCTCTGATCTCTTACGAGGGCAGCACCGCTGCAGAGCTGGTAAATGATTTCCACGGTGCAGTGGATGATTATCTGGCACTGTGCGAGGAAAACCATACAGAACCGGAACGTGCCTATAAGGGGAGCTTCAATGTCCGCATTTCCCCGGAATTGCACAAGCAGGCGGTCATTTTTGCAATGGCCCACAATATGAGTCTGAACAGTCTGGTGGAAAATTCCATTGAACAGGCTGTCCATGCAGGCTGAAAATCAAACAGAACGGGAGCTGACTGAAATGTTGACTGCAAAAGAACTGCTGGGCCGTGCCCAGGCGCTGGAACCCCAGCTGGTGGAGTGGCGGCGCACCCTGCACCGTCACCCGGAGGTGGGCTTTGATCTGACCCAGACCAAGGCACTGGTGAAAAAGGCCCTGACCGAGATGGGCTACGAGCCCAAGGACTGCGGCAAGGCTGGTGTCATTGCGCTGGCAGGCGGCAAAAAGCCCGGCAAAATCATCCTGCTGCGGGGCGATATGGATGCCCTGCCCATTCAGGAGGAATCCGGCGTGGATTACGCTTCCGAGGTGCCGGGCAAGATGCACGGCTGCGGCCACGATATGCACACGGCAATGATGCTGGGTGCTGCCCAACTGCTCAAGGAGCACGAGGATGAGATCGAGGGCACCGTCAAGCTGGAGTTCCAGCCCGCCGAGGAGATCTTCCAGGGCTCGCCTGATATGATCGCCAACGGCCTGCTGGAAAACCCCAGCGTGGATGCGGCAGTCATGTTCCATGTGCTGGGCGGAATGCCCATCCCCGCCGGTGTGGTGCTGGTGCCTGCCTGCGGCGGCATCACCATGGCAAGCTGTGAGCAGTATCACATCATCGTCCACGGCAAGGGCGGCCACGGTTCCATGCCGGAAAAGTGCATCGACCCCATCACGGCGGCGGCGCACATCCACATTGCCCTGCAGGAGATCAACAGCCGGGAGCTGGATGCCCACAGCTTTGGCGTGTTCACCACCGGCCGCTTCCAGGCAGGCGCGGCCTCCAATGTCATCCCAGACAGCGCGGAGATGTGGGGCACCATCCGCACCACCGACCCCGAGGGCGCGGTGACGGAGCTGCTGCACAAGCGGATGACCGAGATCGTGCAGGGGGTGGCTACGGCTTACCGCTGCACCGCCGAGATCACCTTCAGTGATTACTGCCCCTGCATGGTGGTGGACAAGGAGCTTGCCGGCAACGCTCTGACCTATATGGGTGAGCTGCTGGGCAAGGGTGCAATGGATATGACCCCGATGACCGGCGGCAAGCCCGGCGGCGGCAGCGAGGATTTCGCGTTCGTCAGCCACGAGGTGCCCACCGTGAGCATGTTCCTGACGGCGGGCAACGCCAACGAGGGCTACACCTACGGCCAGCATCACCCCAAGGTGAAGTTTGATGACAGCGTCCTCTTTGAGGGCAGCGCGGCCTATGCCTATATGGCCCTGCGCTGGCTGCAGGAGCACAAGTAATCGGATAAAAACAAAGACCTCCTCTGGAAAACGGCCAGAGGAGGTCTTTCTATATTATGGGCAAAAAGGCCGAGCAACGGAAAAGCCTTTGCCTTATGAATCTGTCTTGTCTGCCTGCTCGATCAGGCTTCCAGGAACACTTTGCGCAGGGAGGTGTTGGTCTCAACGATCTTTACCAGCAGCACGCCCAGCACGGTGCAGCTGATGAGCTCACCGATGCCGACGGAGATGCCGTTGGTGATGCAGGCCAGCCACAGCGGAGCAGAGGAAGAAGGATCGGGGAACATGACGGCGATCTCAATGCCGATGATGACCGCATTGAAGAGTACAGGCGGCAGGGAAGGCACGATGGCCAGACCCTTGAAGCGGACGTTCCGCAGTTTGTAAGTTACAACACAGGCCAGCAGGGTGGCCAGGGTGCCAAAGATAACATCCACGATGGTGGAGCCCAGCAGGTTTGCCAGGAAGCAGCCTAGCACCACGCCCACGATGTACTCGGCACCGAACACGGGCAGCAGGCAGAGGGCCTCGGCAACACGCACCTGCACTGCACCATAGGAGAACGGCTGCAGCGCCATGCAGAGCACCACATAGAGAGCTGCGACCACAGCGCAGCGGGCCAGTTTGCGGACAGTGAAATTCTGATTCATAACAATACTCCGGCGGATGAATTTTGACCGCACAGGGACCGCCAGCCCTATGGGTTTGGCCCAGCATGGTTCGAGACACGCCGGGGAGCCTAAAATCCTAAGTTGCTCTTTCAGGTTGCCGCGCAAAAGCACAGCAAAAGGGAGTATAGCATAAATTGCCGCAAAATGCAACGGCCCGCAAACAAAAAAGAACTGCCGCGGCGGGCAGTTCTCAGAAAAAACTCAGCGTGCGTGGCCAACGTAGACCAGAGCAATGGTATCGGGGCCGGTGTTGGCGGAAACAACGCCGCCCAACGGGAAGGTGATGAGCGGGTCTTTGCCGAACGCCTTGCGGCAGGCCTTGATCAGATCATCCTTCTGGGGAATGTTGGTGTGGCCGATCATATAATCAAAGTCCTCCACACCTTCGCTGCGCTTTTTGGCCAGCTCCACCATGGCGGGCACGACCTTGTCATCGCCGCGCACCTTGGCCTCTACCTTGGTCTTTCCGTCGATCAGGGTGATGATGGGGCGGATGCCCATCAGCTCGCCCATGACAGCGGCGGCGGCAGAGATGCGGCCGCTCTTCTTCATCTGCTTCAGGCTGTAAGGTCCGAGAACGATCTCCATCTTGTCCATCTGGGTCTCGAACTCCTGAATGACGTGGCTGATCTCCGCACCATTCTGCAGCTTGCGCGCCATCTCGCAGACATACCAGCCAAAGGGCATGGAGTAGGTGTGCGGGTCCAGCAGATGGATCCGCAGGTGGTGCTCCGGGCGCTCCTCCCGCAGCATCCCCTGGGCCATCACGGCGTTGTTGTAGGTGGAGGAGCCGCTGCGGTTGATGGGTACATGGATCACATCGGTGTAGCCCTCGTCCACATACTGGCAGTACTTTTCGCAGAACTGGATGGGGGTGATGGCAGCCGTGGAGGGAATGCCCTTGGCGGCGCGCATCTTTTCGTAGAACTCCTCATTGGTGCAGCTCTCACGCTCGATATAGTCTACATCATCCAGCAGGATGTGAAAGCTCATAATATCAATGCCGTACTTCTCGGCCAGCTCCTGCGGGATATCGCAGGAGGAATCGGTCAGGATCGCGATCTTGCTCATAATGTCCCTCATTTCCATTCGTATTCTCGCAGGCGGCCATGGTCCAGCAGCTCCGGGAAATCCCACTGGCGCAGGACCTCATACACACCCACAGCCACGCTGTTGGAAAGGTTCAGGCTGCGGCAGGTATCCCGCATGGGCATCCGGATGCAATGCTCCTGGTTGGCCGCCAGCAGTGCCTCGGGCAGGCCGGCATCCTCCCGCCCGAACACAAGGTAGGCCCCGTCCGGGTACTGGATGTCGGTGTAGCGCTGAGGTGCTTTGGTAGTAAAGTAGTAGAACGGGCCTTTGTTCCGGGCAAAGAAATCCTCCAGCCCATCATAATAGTTGATGTCGAGGTAGTGCCAGTAGTCCAGCCCGGCATGCTTGAGCTTTTTGTCATCGATGGCAAAGCCCATGGGCCCCACCAGATGCAGGCGGCAGGCCGTGCAGGCACAGGTGCGGGCCACGTTGCCGGTGTTCTGGGGGATACGCGGCTCTACCAGAACGATGTTCAGGGTCGGTTTTTCGCTCATGGCGGCCTCCTCAGTCATTCCAGCTCACCGGGCAGAGCCGGGGCAGCAGGGGCTCGAACCAGACACCGTACCGGGTATCCTGATCGGCGGGGGTCTGCTGAATGGCTAGCGAGACGAACTCGGCGGCGTTGTCGGCAGCGGCGCTCAGGGCGTTGCCCTGGATCAGCGAGCCAATGAGCACGGCACCGTACAGGTCACCTGTGCCCGGGAAGCTGCGGCTGATGTGCAGTTTTTTGATGACGAAGCGCTCGCGGCCGGAGCCTGCGCAGCCGATGTACTTGCCCAGTGCGAGGCCGGTGACCACCGCGCTGGGGGCCAGCGTCAGCAGCTCGTCGGCCAGCGCCTGAGCGGAAGCGTCATCGAATGCGTCGGTCTGGGGCTCCCGCTCCAGCAGCAGGGTGGCCTCAGTGGCGTTGGGCAGGATCAGGTCTGCCCGGCGGCAGAGCCCGCGCATCCGGTCGATGAGAGCCGGGGTCACTGTGGAGTAGGCTTTGCCGTTGTCCCCCATCACAGGGTCCACCACCTTGCGGGCAGCGGGCCAGAGATCGAACGCCTTTTCGGCCAGTGCCACCTGCTCCTCGCCGCCTAAGTAGCCGGTGTAGATACAGTCAAACTCCACACCCAGCTCCCGGTAGTGCTCCAGAGCGGCCAGCCCGTAGGCGGCACCATCCAGCCGTGCCGGTGTGCCCAGACCGCCCGTGTGGGTGGAGAGCACCACAGTGGGCAGGGCCACAGGCTGGCAGCCCATAACGGACAGCACCGGCAGGATGACCGCCAGGCTGCACCGGCCCATGCCGGAGAGGTCGTGAATGCAGAGAATTTTTTTCGGTTCAGTCGGTTTCAACAAAAAGGATCCTCCTTTGCGCCATCCACGGGCCGCACAGGGCCCAGTTTCTCAGCGTATGATACAGTATACCACATTTTGCGGGACAAAAAAAGCGCATACCGGATTCTTTACAGGAAATACTAGCCACAGCGGCAAAAATCACACAGTGGAAAGGAGAGAGCCACATGAAAAACACAAATCGTCAGCCTTCCTCCGGCAGTGTTCTGCTGGGCATGGCGGCAGGCGCAGCCCTGGGGGCCGTGGGCACCATGGCAATGGCACAGAACCAGCGGCAGGTCAAGCGCACCGCACGCAAGCTGGCCAAGGGCGCGGAACGCGCCATGAGCCAGCTGGATACCATGGTCACGGATCTCGTGGAGCGCAGGATGGATCTGTGAGGAAAAACAAAAAGGCAGGGCCCGCGGGCTCTGCCTTTTTGCTTGCCATTTACTTCTGGTTCCAGATACACATCCGGGCGCTGGTGTTGATCTCGCCCAGGACCTGCAGGTCCATCTGGATGTTGCAGGTTACAAGGACCGATTTGTTCACATCGCTGCCGGTGAGCACCGAGGCGGGCAGGTTCTTGATGGTGAGCACCGCCGTGGCCTTGTTGAAATCACCGGTCAGGGTGCCGTTGTAGGTCACATCGCCGATGGTCAGGCCGGACAGATAGCCGGTGACACCCAGCTTGGATACCTGCATGACCGGCAGGGTCAGGGTGTAAGTGCCGTTGGCCTGCCGGGTGAGGGTGGCGGTGCGGTTGGAATCGATGCCGCTGTTGGCCATGGATTCCTTATCGGAGCGTTCCTTCCAGAATTTCACACCGACATTCTGGCTGCTGGCGGCACCGGCACTGACGGCCAGCACCAACAGCAGCACCAGCGAGATCAGCGCTGCGCCGGAGCGTTTGAATGTATTTTTCATAAAGATCAACCTTTCCTGGCCGCGCGTGTGCGGCCTGCTCTGGTGTCCTGTTGGGGCAGGACACAGGGTTTGTCAACGCCAAAATATCACGCCAGCGATAATATGTCAATCTGCTTCGTGAGTTTTTCACAAAAAAGTTTCACTTATGAAATCAAAAGTAGAAAAAATATCCGCTCCCCTGTGCGGGAAGCGGATATTGTAAAACCTCTCAGGCGCTTTGCGCCAGATCCCGTAATAGGAGAGGCAAGCCGCAGGTGACGGAGAGATTACAGTTCAAAATTGGGGTCGTCCTTCAGAACGTGGATCTCGCTCATATAGGGGCTCTGCTCAGGGTCAGTGAAGGGAGCTTCCTTCATATACTTGTTCAGCTGGATGGCGGTGCGTGCGGGGTCGGCAATGGTGCCGGCACCGCCGATGCAGCCGCCGGGGCAGCCCATGCCCTCCAGCAGGTAACCGTTGTACTTGCCGGCCTTGGCCAGCATCAGCAGCTTCTTGCAGTCGGCCAGACCCTGTGCGGATGCGATCTTGACCTCCATATCGGGGTGCCATTCCTTGATCTTGTTGGCAACGGCATTGGCAACGCCGCCGGACTGTGCAAAGCCGCGGCCTGCAGCAGAGGCGGAGCAGAGTGCTGCCTCATTCTCATCCACTTCCAGCAGATCGATGTCCAGATCCTTGCCCTCGATGATACCGGCCAGCTCCTCAAAGGTCAGCACAAAGTCCACGTCAGAGCGGACCGTGCGGCGGGAAGCTTCCAGCTTCTTGGCGGCGCAGGGGCCGATGAAGCACATGCGGGCGGTGGGGTCTTTCTGCTTCATCATGCGGGCGGTGAACACCATGGGGGTCATGGTCATGGAGATGTTCTTGGCCAGAGCGGGGAAGGCGGTCTTTGCCATCATGCTCCATGCGGGGCAGCAGGAGGTAGCCATGAAGTCCAGCTTCCCGGGAACTTCCTCCAGGAAGTCGTGGGCCTCGTCCACGGTGCACAGGTCAGCACCGATGGCGACCTCCACGACATCGTAGAAGCCGATGGCCTTCAGGGCAGCCTTCAGCTTGCCGGTGGAAGCCAGAGAGGGGAACTGGTTGACGAAGGCGGGAGCAACCAGAGCGTAGATGCGGTCGCCGCGGTTGAAGCCCTGGATCAGCTGGTAGATCTGGCCCTTGTCGGCAATAGCGCCGAAGGGGCAGTTCACCAGACACTGGCCGCAGGAAACGCACTTGCTGTAATCGATCTCGGCACGGCCCA
>ENA-ORTU01001485-ORTU01001485.1-human-gut-metagenome-genome-assembly--contig:-NODE-1485-length-23812-cov-2.331734_pt1 | contig 23812 bp, 22 predicted proteins | sample MGYA00241910_ERZ509184 | MGnify/ENA primary metagenome ERZ509184 (study PRJEB26280, sample SAMEA2338847) | human gut metagenome | biome: human gut; feature: human-associated habitat; material: faeces... | reverse complement strand
ATCATAGACAGGTTCGTGGAGTTCATGCCATATGACACGGCAGACTTTCTGAAAAAACTCCACAAAGCGGATGAACTGCTGGACGAGACTGCCAAGCCCATCGCCATGAGTGATGAGAACCGCAGATATATAGAGGAGCTGGACTTTAAAAAGATACTCTCACACCGCCGCCGCAATGCTGCCATTCTGGAAAGAGAACTGGCCGCTTCGGCAAAGGCAGGGAAGCTTCGCTTTATGAGCCGCAGCGAAAGCACTGCCGGACTGTACTGGGGTGTGCTGCTGGAAAATCGGGATGCGGTGCAGAAGTTCATGGCTGAGAGAAGCATATACTGCCCGGTCATCTGGCCAATTCCGAAAGAAGCCGAGGGAGTGTGCGAAAACTGTGAATATGTGGCGGGGCATATGCTGGCCCTGCCCTGTGACCAGAGATATGGTGAGGGGGACATGGAGCATATTGCCGCGGCTTTGAAAGCGGCGTTGGACTGAATTCTTTACAAGGAGAAAAGAGATGGAGGAAAACAGCAAGGGCTGTCTTTATATAGTGGCAACACCAATAGGCAATTCCAGGGACATGTCGCCCAGGGGAATACAGATACTCAGCGAGGTGGATGTAATTGCCGCCGAGGATACCCGCCGTTCCATGGTGCTGCTCAACAAGCTTGAGATAAAGAATAAGCTGGTGTCAAACCATAAATTCAACGAATACGGAAAAGCCAAATATTTTATAAACGAGATGCTCTCAGGCAAGAGCGTGGCGGTGATAACCGACGCGGGCACTCCCTGCATTTCAGATCCCGGCAACGAGCTTATAAAGGCCGCCGTGGATGCAGGGATAAAGGTGGTGGGCATACCCGGCTGCTGCGCCGCGGTGACGGCGCTCAGCATTTCCGGCTTTGATCTCAGCAGCTTCGTATTCTACGGATTTTTCCCCCGGGAAAACGCAGAGCGGAGAAAGCTGCTGGAGAAACTGCGCCGGGGCGACAGCCGTACCTTTGCCCTCTATGAGTCTCCCAAGCGGATAATGGAGCTGGTGGACTTCTTCATAGATTCGGGCGCCCGGTGCCGCATGTGCCTGTGCAATGACCTTACCAAGCTCCACGAGATGAGTTTCAGGGGCAGTCCCGGCGAGGTGAAGGAGCAGCTGCTGGCCAAGGGTAACTATGACAAGGGAGAGTATGCTGTGGTCATAGAAGTGGAGGAAGAATACATCTTCAACAAGGTGGAGCACACAGTGTCCGCCGAGGCCATGCTGGTGGACGCAATGATTTCCGGAAACCTCTCACCCAAGGATGCGGTTACGGCTGTGCTCAATGATGAGAACAATTCCTACAGCAAAAACGAGCTGAAGGCCGCAGCGCTGAACCTGAAGCGGATGTTCGGAGGCTGAGATGGCGAGAGTGTTTCAGGAACTGGAACAGGCCCTGCCCACGCTGGGCAAGGCGGTGTATTCCCAGCCGGCGGACCGGCTCTCTGCCTCGAAAGTGACGGTGAGGCCTCTCGCCATAAAAGGGCAGCTGCGCTACCAGATAGAGACTTTCAGGGACAACAAGGCCTTTCATAAGAATGTTGACGGGCCGGAGCTGCTGCTCATTGCCCAAAACGAACTGGAGGGCCGCTACCGCCAGGTGCTCCTGGTCAGCGACAAAGAGAGCGCCCAATATGTGCTGAGGCAGAGGGGCGACTATAAAAAAAGCTCCAGCAGTCCAAGTCTGCCCCGTCCCGGCGGAGCGGAAAGTCATAACCGCTCGAAGGAATACATACTCAGGGAAGGAGAGAACATACCGGCTCTTGTTGACCTGGGTATCTTTACCGGGGACTTTAAAATTATCCGTTCGCGGTATGATAAATACAAGCAGATCAACCGCTTCATCGAGCTGGTGGATCAGGAGCTGAGAGACTATGGCGGTCAGGAGATAAGCATCCTGGACTTCGGCTGTGGAAAATCCTATCTGACTTTCATCCTGTATTATTACTTTGCCGTAAAACGTGGGATGAAAGCTAAAATAATCGGCTATGACCTGAAGGCGGACGTGGTGGAGCACTGCAACGAGATTGCGGAAAAATACGGATATGAAAACCTCCGCTTTGAGACGGCTGATGTTAGCCGTGACCGGCTGTCCGATGAGCATATCGATATGGTGGTCACTCTCCATGCCTGCGATACCGCCACGGACTTTGCTCTGGACTATGCCATAAGGCATGGGGTGAAGCATATATTCTCCGTGCCCTGCTGCCAGCATGAGATAAACGGCAGCATACATAAAGGCGGCGAACTGGACATCCTTCTGGAGCATGGGATAATAAGGGAGCGGGTCTGTGCACTGCTCACAGATTCCATACGCACGGCCGTGCTGCAAAGCCGGGGCTATGAGCTGGATGTAATAGAGTTCATTGACTTTGAGCACTCGCCAAAAAATATCATGCTCCGGGCCAGATATACGGGCAAGTTCCGCCGGAAGTATCTGGATCAGGCTCTGGCCCTGCGAGAGAAGTACGGCTTTGACCAAAAGCTTTTGGAGCTGCAGTTTCCTGAGCAATACCGGGAAAAAAGCCGTTGTAAGGACGGCGGAGAAATGCTATCATAGGATGAGTAAGATATAACAACAGCGGCTGAAAGGAGAGCATATGGCTAGAATAGACAAGATACAGGTGGAAGAAAAGGAGATACTCTGGGCCGACCGCAAGCGTATTCTGGGTATGCCCATTTCCTTTACCAGATACAGCATGGATGATGAGCGCCTCTATGTAAAGACTGGACTGCTGCGCACGGAGCTCAATGAAATACTGCTTTACAGGATACTGGACGTGAAGTCCACCCAGACCCTGTGGCAGCGCATCTTCGGCGTGGGCACGCTGACCCTCTTTAGCGTCGACCAGTCCTGCCCTCAGCTGCAGCTGAAAAATATCAAAAGCCCGGAGAAGCTCCACAGATACCTCAGTGATTTTATCGAAAAGACCCGCCAGAGTAAGGGCGTGGCCGGAAGGGAAATAGTCGGCATGGCCAGTGTGGGCCATGGGCCCTACAATGAGCATGATGACGGTATGGACGGCATTCCCGCACAGGAGTACCATGACCCAAATCTGGACGGCGGCCAGTGAGAGGGGCTGCCATGAACTGCTTTAACGAATACCGTTCAAAGCTCTGCACCGCCGAGGAGGCGGTGCAGCTGATAAAGAGCGGGGACTGGGTGGACTACAGCTCCAATAACGGCTTCCCCATCAGCCTGGACGCGGCCCTGGCAAAGCGCCGGGACGAGCTGCACAACGTAAAAGTCCGGGGCAATCTGCTGCCCGGCCCCATAGCCGTGGCAGAGTGCGACGAGACCATGGAACACTTCGTCTATAACAGCTGGCACTGCTCGGCCTATGAGCGCAGGCTCTGCGATAAGGGCAGGGCCTTCTTTACTCCAATGGTGTTCAGAAATCTGGGGTGGTACTATAAAAACTATCTTACAGTGGACGTGGCCATGATATCAGTCTCACCCATGGACAGGCATGGATATTTCAGCCTCTCCTGTGCGGTGGGGGTTTCCCGGGACATCATTGATAAAGCGAAGCTGGTTATTCTGGAGGTAAATGAGGCTATGCCCCGCATACACGGCGGTGAGAGGGAGAGCGTGCATATCTCCGAAGTGGACCGCGTGGTGGAGGCGGGCTACCGTCCGTTATGGGAAATGCTCTCCCCGCCGCCCAGCGAGACGGACCGGATGATAGCCGGGCACATTTTCCCGTATATAGTTGACGGGGCCACTATACAGCTGGGCATAGGCGGCACACCCAATGCCCTGGGTGAGCTAATAGCGGACTCGGAGCTGAAGGATCTGGGTATGCACACGGAGCTGTGCTCCGACGGCTACCTGGCCATGTTCAACGCCGGAAAGCTCACCAACAGGAGAAAGACACTCCATCCCGGCAAAGGGGTGCTGGGCTTGGCCATAGGCAGCCGGGAACTCTACGACTGGGTGGACGACAATCCGGGTATAGCCGGATTCCCTCTCAGCTATGTGAACAGCGTTGAGACAATAGCTAAAAACGACAATATGATATCCATAAACGGATGCCTGAATGTGGACCTCTATGGCCAGGTCAATTCGGAGAGCGCCGGTACCCGGCACATAAGCGGCACCGGCGGCCAGCTGGACTATGTTCTGGGGGCGTCTCAGGCTGCCGGAGGCAAATCCTTTTTGTGCATGAGCTCCACCTATACCGACAAGGCCGGGCAGCGCCATTCCCGCATCCTGCCCGGATTTCAGGGGGATATAGTCACTACCCCCAGAAGCCAGTGTCACTATATAGTCACCGAGTACGGGGCGGTGAACCTGGCGGGGATGAACACCTGGCAGAGAGCGGACATGCTCATATCCATAGCCCACCCGGATTTCAGGGACGAACTTATAAAGAAAGCGGAGCAGCAGCGCATATGGCTGCCCTCCAACAAGAGGTAGTTATGAAGATTGACAAGACATTGTATAAAGGCCGTCCGGCGGATGAGCGCATACCAAAGGAAGAACGCTGCTATGCGCTGCTGGACGGGCTGGACATTGAATACTGGAGAGTGGACCACGAGCATGCAGACACCATAGAGGCATGCAAAGAGGTCGAGGAGCTTCTGGACTGTGAGATATGCAAAAACCTGCTGCTGACAAACCGCCAGCAGACGGAGGTGTATCTGCTGATAATGCCCGGCGATAAGCCCTTCAAGACCAAGATACTTTCCAAACAGATAGGCACCGCCCGCCTTTCCTTTGCAACACCGGAGCAGATGCTGGAGCTGCTGGACATCACCCCCGGCTCAGTGAGTATCCTGGGCCTGATGAACGACAGGGAGAGAAAGGTACACCTGCTCATCGATGAGGATGTGCTGACCAGCGAGTATGTGGGCTGCCACCCCTGTATCAACACCAGCAGCCTCAAATTCAAAACAGAGGATGTGCTGAAAACTCTTATTCCCGCTTTACACCATGAGCCCACTTTTGTGGAGCTGCCCTGGGTGGTAGAGGAATAGATGGACAACTGTAAGCGCAGCTGGGGCTGGATGGTTCAGAATCTGCCCCGGAACAAGGGAGATACCCTTTTCTCAATTCCTTTTGAAAAATCTGTTTTGAGAAGAGGGTATATCAATGAAAAAAGAATCAAAAACCGAATTGGCTAAGAGATGGCTGCTGCTGGTGGCGGGACTTTTCGTCATGGCTCTTGGAGTGGGCTTTTCCATCAAGGCGGATCTGGGCACATCACCCATATCCAGCCTGCCCTATACCGTGAGCCTGGTGGCACCGGCGGTATCTGTCGGCACAGCCACCATAATCATGCATTGCGTTTTCATCTTTCTGCAGCTCTTGCTGCTGCGGAAGGATTTCGGTCTCAGCCAGCTTTTGCAGCTTCCTGTGGCCCTTATTTTCGGCTGGATGACGGACCTGGCTGTGCTGCTGCTTGGAGGTGTCAGCGGCGGTTCCTATATAGGCCAGTGGCTGCTGTGCCTCATTGGGGTAGTGCTGGTAGCTCTGGGCGTCAGCGCCGAGGTACTGGCCGGGGTGGTCACTCTGGCCGGAGAAGGGCTGGTGCTGGCATTGTGCAAGGTATTGCCGGTGAAGTTCGGAGGCATGAAGGTGGGTTTCGACTTGACTTTGGTGATCGCCTCCATTATCCTAGGCCTTCTGGCCCAGGGCAGAGTGCTGGGCGTCAGAGAGGGAACTGTGGCGGCGGCTTTGCTGGTGGGATTGCTGTCAAGGCAGATATGCCGGGCCGTGGCCAGATATGTGGCCTTGAGAGAGAAAAAGCCCGGTTTTGACGAGGAAGCTGCCGCGGTGGAAAAGAAAACCCACACGGCGTAAAAGGGCCGGCGCTATGAGACTGTCGAAAAAATTGCAACGGGACTTTTTGATAAGCTGATAAAACTGACAGCCGGGACGGCTTGCCGTCCCGACTGTCAGTTTTATATGTTCTTTTGTACATTGCGGCGTAATGGTAATATTATACCTAATCTCAGTCGCTTCTATCTCCGGCCTGCATCCTGGCAAGGGCAGTGCAAAACAGCCCTATACCCAACATGCTCAATCCGGAATACATGTCCAGTTCTTTCAGAACGGACAGCACTGCCACAGCCGCTCCCATGGCCAGGGCGATACCGTTTAAAATCAGGGCTGCCTGTACTGCCTGGGGTTTTTTCCCGCCGGTTTTGACAGGCGCGGCCTTTGCCTCTATAAGTTCTCCGGGGCTGACGCCCAGAATCTCCGCAAGGCGGGGGATGCTGCTCACATCCGGGCAGGAGAGGTTACGCTCCCACTTGGACACGGCTTTGTCCGTCACGCCCATCTTCTCTGCCAGTTCCAGCTGTGTCAGTTGCTTCTCCCGGCGCAGAGTTGCTATCATCTCTCCCAAAGTCTGCTTTTCCATATGTGTTTGCTCCTTTCCTGTGCTGAGCTGATTATATATTTCGTGAGGCGGAGCTTCAAGACACCGTTGGTTTAGTTTAATAGTCCGTCGGTTTAGCTGAGGTTTAGTTGGAAGAGAGTCCGGTTTACCTGCTGTGTTTAGAAGTTCGGGAGAGTAAAACCACAGATTCTATGTGGTTAGTAAAAGGAAACATGTCCACCGGCTGAAGTCTCTCCACCCGGTAGCCGCCCCGGAGGAGAATATCCAGGTCCCGGCGCTGAGTCTCAATGTTGCAGGAGATATAAACAATTTTTTTCGGTGAGGTCTTTATTAGGGAGGAGAGGAAGCGTTCATCGCTGCCGCTTCTGGGTGGGTCCATAAATACCACATCCGGCCTGTGGCCCTCTGCGGCCAGACCCTCCATATACTGTCCGGCATCTCCGGCAGTAAACCAGCAGTTTTTAATCCCGTTAAGGCGGGCGTTGGCTATGGCGTCCTTCACCGCATCCCGGTTTATCTCCACTCCTATGACCTGCTTTGCCAGTCCTGAAGCCGATATGCCTATTGTGCCTGTACCGCAGTAGGCGTCCAGCACAGTCTCGGTGCCTGTGAGACCGGCGAAATCCAGGGCAATGGAATACAGCTTTTCCGTCTGTACGGGATTTATCTGGTAAAAGGAGCTGGCCGAAATTCGAAAGCGTTTGCCCAACAGCACGTCCTCGATATACCCGCGGCCGTATATCACTTTCTCCCGCTTGCCCAATACCACGGGACCGAAACGGTCGTTGATGTTCAGTATGACGGTACTTATTTCCGGGTGCTTTTCCAGCAGCTTTTTGAGGAATGGTTTTTGCAGCTTGAATATGGGTCCGGCGGCTACCAGCACCACCATCACCTCGCCCGTGGCAAAGCCCCGCTTCACCAGAACATGGCGCAGCCAGCCGCTGCCGCTGCGCTCGTCATAGACCTGTATCTTGAATTCCGGCAGCATTTTTCGAATCGTCAGTATTATTGCATCCGCAGTCTCGTCCTCTATCATGCATTCATCCACCGGGACTATGGCGTGGCTGCCCGGCTGGTATATTCCGGAGATTATCCTTCGGCGGCTGTCCAGGCCAAAGGCGGCATGTACCTTGTTTCGATAGTGGCGGGGCTCATCCATGCCGACTATGTCTTCCACATGGCCGAATTCCCCCAAGAGGCTCACGGCTTCCCGCTGCTTATGAATGAGTTGCTGTTCATAGGGCAGATTTTGCAGTTGGCAGCCGCCGCATCTGCGGTAATGGGGGCATGGAGGGGTATATCCATTGCTCATCTTGAACATCCTTTTTTATTTTTTCTACGACATAATAACACAAAACCAACCCTTTGCAAAGAGCGGGGCATATGCTAATATATCCGAGAGGAGAGAAAAAGATGGATATACTGTACATGGATGAAGAGATAATCGTCTGCGTGAAGCCCCCAAGAGTGTTGGCCACTGATGAGCCGGGGGGACTGCCGGAGCTGCTGCGCCGTCAGCTGGGAGATGAAAAGGCAGATATACGTACCGTTCACCGGCTGGACAGGGCCACTTCTGGACTTATGGTGCTGGCCAGAAATGCAGGCGCCGCCTCTGAGCTGAGCCGTCAGATACGGGAGGAAGGTATAGGCAAGGAGTATCTGGCTGTGGTACATGGAAGCTGCCCGGACAGAGGCTCAATGCGGGATCTGCTCTTCAGAGACAAGGCCAGAAAAATGACCTTCGTTGCTGACTGCCCGGGAAAAGGAGTTCAGGAGGCACTGCTGGACTATGAAACTCTGGGCCGGCGGGATGGCTTGAGCTTGGTATCCGTAGTGCTTCACACCGGACGCACCCATCAGATACGCTGCCAGTTTGCCTCCCGTGGTCTGCCGCTGGTGGGGGAACGAAAATATGCCCAGGGGGATGATCAGTGCCAGCTGGCACTGTTTTCCTACCGCCTGAGTTTTACGCACCCAGGGAGCGGAGATACACTGAGCTTTTCAAGAAAACCGCCGGAGGAATATCCCTGGACCCTGTGGAAAAGCGAAGGAGAATAATACTGAGCTGCCGTGCTGAAAAACGGCTGCCCAGGGGACGCGCCGATCAGATACATCTGTAAATAAAAGGTTAAAAAAATAAAAATAAGATAATATTCATATTGCTAAATTGACTAAGAGAAGGTATAATTGCGCTGTCGCTGTCATATTGCTTCAAAAAATTGAAATAATTTTTTAACGATCTCTCTGGAGGAAATGATGGAAACTGTCAAATATCTGCTGGTGGCCTTGGGCAGTTATCTCCTGGGCTCGGTGAGCTTATCCATATACTTGTCAAAAAAGATGTACGGTGCTGACGTGCGCTCCAAGGGCAGCGGAAATGCAGGGGCAACGAACATGGCCAGAGTTTACGGTATGATGGCCGGAGTGCTGACTCTGGGCGCAGACGTACTGAAGGCCGTGGCGGCAATGCTGGGCGGATATCTGCTGTTGGGAGATGTGGGCCTGTCCCTGGGCGGCATCTGCTGCATAGTTGGCCACTGCTTCCCAGTGTTCCATAACTTTAAAGGCGGCAAGGGCGTGTCCGTAGGCGGCGCCATATCCGTGATGATAGATTGGCGGGTGGGCCTTCTGGTGGTTGGCCTCTTTCTGCTGATGGCAGTGCTGAGCAAAAAGGTCTCTCTGGGTTCCATCTGCGGCGCACTGGCCGCCGGCATTGGTCCCTTGATTTTCGGCCTGTCTACGCCGCGAATTGTTCTGGGGATTGTTGCCATGCTGGTAGTTATCCTGCGCCATACAGAGAATATCCGACGGCTTGTAAAAGGCACGGAGCCGGACTTCAAGCCGGCAAAGACAAAAGCAAAAACTCAGGGTGAGTAAGCTCCCGGTCGAAATAAAGAAACAAAAGAATACGAAAGATATAAAACGTGCGGAATTGACTCCGCACGTTTTTGCTTAACGTCTAGTGTGTTGCAAATCCGCTTTTTCAGTAGTATATTCAATATGTTAAGAATGCAAAAAAATTTTTATTACCGGCGGCACATAAACCGCAGGAAGGAAAAGCCATGGATAAAAAAATCATTGAAGATGTAAAACGCTTTGCCGCTGAAAACTGGGAGGGCGTTATAAGGGATATCGGGAGACTGGTGGCTGTTGACAGCGTCAGAGGCCCGGCTCAGCCCGGTATGCCCTTTGGCCCGGGGCCGGCAAAGGCTCTGGAACTTGGACTGGAAATAGCCGGAGAACTGGGATTGGAGACTGTAAATTGCAATAATATGATAGGCTATGTCCAGGTGGGTCAGGGGGAAGCCTGCCTGGCCACCATTACCCATCTGGACGTGGTTCCCAGTGCCGGCTGGGCGGAGGACCCCTTTACTCTCCGCCGCCGGGAGGGCTATATCATAGGCCGGGGCGTGCTGGATGACAAAGGGCCCAGCGTGCTCTGCCTGTACGCTCTCAAGTATCTCAAGGACAGGGGAGTTGAGCTGCGCTACCCGGTGCGGGCCCTTCTGGGTGCCGATGAGGAATGCAAGATGCAGGATCTGGAATATTATCTTGACAACTACCCTGCGCCCCTCTTCTGCTTCAGCCCTGATGCCAACTTCCCTCTGTGCAACGGGGAGAAGGGTATATACCATGCCAGGATCACTTCCGACCTACCCCTGGATAAGATAGAGGATATCCGGGGAGGCGTAGCCCCAAATGTCATCCCGGGCAGTGCCGAAGCCTGGGTATATGCCGGAGAGCTGGAGTCCACCGATTCGGTAACCGCCACGCGGGAAGGTGAACTGTGGCATTTGGAGGCAAAGGGACAGGGCGGCCACGCCTGCCATCCGGAGGAAGCCTGCAACGCCATTGCCCTCTTGGTGGACTACATCCTGGAAAAAAATATACTCAGAGGAGACGAAAAAGAGTTTTTCCTGGGACTTCAACGGCTGCACAGCGACTATTACGGCAGAGGCATAGGCGCACAGGCTGAGGATACCATGTTCACTCCCCTCACTATTATAGGCGGAGAGATCGGAGTGGAGAACGGACATATCTTCCAGTCTGTGGACAGCCGCTACCCCACCACCAGCAGCGGAGACAAGCTCACGGCCTTGCTGGAGAAGAACTGGGGCGGCATGGCTAAGGTGGTTAAAACCGGTGATTCCGAGCCCTTCTATATGAGTCTGGATAACCCTGCCATTCAGGTCTGCATCGAAGCCTACAATACCGTTACAGGGGAAAAGGCCAAGCCCTATACCATCGGCGGCGGCACCTATGCCCGGCATTTTCCCAACGCCGTGTCTTTCGGACCGGAGCACCCGGAGCGTCCTGCCCCGGACTTTGCCGGTCCCATCCACGGCGTGGACGAGGCAGCCTGCGAGGATTGGATGAGGGAAGCTCTGGAGATATATATCCTTGCGCTGTTGGAACTGGAGAAGCTGGATTTTTAAGTTTTTGTTAAAAATTGCTTTTTACACATTTTTAACCTTTATTCCGGCACTTGCAGTATAATTATGCCATGAAATTATAATATGGAGAGGGGCAGAATATAAATGACAAAACGCGCCTTGATAGTTGAAGACGATGGAAATATAGCAGAACTCCTCAGGCTCTACCTGGGTAAAGACGGCTTTGAAGTGATGATAGCCTCCGATGGAGGCAAGGCCGAATCCATGTTTGATCTCTTTGCCCCGGATGTGGTGCTGCTGGATATAATGCTGCCGGTTAAGGACGGCTGGCAGGTGTGCAAGGATATTCGGAGAAAGTCTTCCGTGCCGATCATTATGCTTACTGCCAAGGGTGAGACCAACGACAAGGTAAACGGCCTGGAAATGGGGGCCGACGACTATGTCACAAAACCTTTTGAGGTTAAGGAACTGCTGGCGCGTATCCATGCGGTCATGCGCCGTACCGATGCCGACGCCCCGGTGGAAAAGAAACTGACCTTTGACAAGCTTGTGATAAACCTTGATTCTTATGAACTTATTGTGGACGGGGTCAAGGTTGACACTCCTCCCAAAGAGATGGAGCTGCTGTACCATCTGGCAGCCTCTCCCAACCGGGTGTTCACCAGAAACCAGCTGCTGGACGAGGTTTGGGGATTTGACTACTTCGGCGATTCCCGTACCGTGGACGTTCATGTAAAGCGGCTCAGGGAAAAGCTGGAGGGTGTAAGCGACAAGTGGTGCCTTAAGACCGTATGGGGCGTGGGATATAAGTTTGAAGTGACAGAGTAAGCCTTTCATGAAAAGCATATATTTAAGGAACTTCACCGCCACGGCGGTTCTGGTTCTGACCTGCTTTCTCCTGGTGGCTTTCGCCTGTGTCGGAATTGGCCGGATATATTTCATCCGTGAGTATCAAAGCTCAATGACCGACAGCGCCAGAGAGGTATCCCGAATTGCAGCGGCTATCAGCGATACCGACTCTTTGAGCAGCTGGCTTCTCAGTATGTCTATAAGCGCCATAGCCCGCTCAACGGGAAACAACATAATGATAACCGACAGCAGCGGGGTCATAGTTTCCTGCTCCGACCGCGCACCGGTCTGCGAGCACATGGGCAAGCTTATTCCCCCGGAATTGCTCTCCAGCATGGAGAACAGGGAAAACCTGGTCATCAGCGATCTGGGCGGCATATACAAGAGCGGGCATTATGTGGTCACTTCTCCCATAAACTCTGAACAGGATGGGGAAGTCATAGGCCACGTGCTGGTCACCAGTGAGTCCGACAAAATACTTGGCACATGGTCTACCTTCCTTATGATGGCCTCAGTGGTGGCGGTGCTGGTGTTCTGCCTGTCCATGATAGTGTCCTTGGTATACTCCAAGCGTATGGCCCGGCCTCTGGATGAGATGGCCTTGGCCTCCCGGCGCTTTGCAAGGGGAGATTTCTCCGTGAGGGTACGGCAGCAGGATGACCCCACCGATGAGATGGGGGCCCTTATCGAGTCCTTCAATAAGATGGCCGATTCCCTGGAGAAGTCGGAAAAGCGCAGAAGCGAGTTCATTGCCAATATCTCCCATGAGCTGCGTACTCCCATGACCACCATCGCCGGCTTTGCCGACGGCATAGTGGACGGGACAATACCCAAGGAAGAAGAGGAAAAATACCTCAAATCCATAAGGGATGAGACCAGGCGCCTGTCACGGTTGGTGCGGGATATGCTCTCCGCCTCCCAGGCCAATGCCCGCTCCTCCGACCCAAAGCGTCGTACGGTCTTTGATTTGACAGAGTTGGTGCTGCAGATACTTCTGAGTTTCGAGAGCCGGGCCACAGCAAAAAATCTGGATGTGGACCCCCAGCTTCCGGATAACCACTTAATGGTTGTTGCCGACAAGGATGCCATAACCCAGGTCATATACAATCTATTGGACAATGCGGTGAAGTTTGCCCGGGTTGGCAGCTGCCTTACACTTAGACTGTATAAAGACGGCAAGAAAGCCTATGTATCCATAAAAGATGAGGGAGAGACAATCCCGCCAGACGATCTGCCCTTCATCTTTGACCGTTTCCACAAGTCCGACCGTTCCAGAAGCCTGGATAAGGACGGAGTTGGTTTGGGGCTGTATCTGGTCAAATCCATAATAAACAGCCATGATGAGGACATTGCCGTGAGAAGTGAGGATGGAGTAACGGAGTTTGTATTTACCTTAAAGCTTGCGGAAAAGTAGATACATCTGCCCGGGAAAAATAATGTGAGGATAACAGATGAGCAATAAAGAAAACAGCAGTTACGAAAGCTGGTATACACCACTTAAAACAGAGAAGCCGGATAAAAAGAAACGCCGGCAGAAAAGGACTGCCTGGAGGGTCACGGCTGTGATGCTTCTGGTGCTTGTACTTATCCTCGGAACATCACTGGCCTTTTCCGGTTCGTCAGGCGGACAGAGTTTTTCCAGCGGCTCCATGCCTGAGGATTGGGAGGATTACTTCCAGGATTATTTCGGAGACGTGCAGACCACCGGCGCAGTGAATACAAGTATACCCAGAGCGGCTCTTGAGCCCGGATTCACCATTAATCTTGAGGAGCAGGGGGAGAATGAGCTGAGTTTACAGCAGCTCTACGAACGCTGCGCCGACACCATTGTTGCTATCACCGGCACCGTGGAGGACGATTCCGGATACTACTGGGGCACCGGCGTCATTGTCAGCCCTGATGGGCTCATAGTCACCAACGCCCACATTATCGACGGCTGTGACAGCGCCAAGATTACCCTTTACAACGACGAGAGCTATGAGGCAAAGCTGGTGGGTGTTGACGGTATAAGTGATCTTGCCTTGCTGAAAATCGAGGCCGAGGGCCTGCCCGTTGCCATCTTCGGTGACACAAGCGGTATTGCCGTGGGAGACGAGGTGGCGGCCATAGGAAATCCTTTGGGGGAAGACTTCCGCTCTACCCTCACCAACGGTATAATTTCCGCCATAGACCGGGGGCTCAACTATAACGGACGCACCATGAGCCTGCTCCAGACAAATACCGCCATAAACCAGGGCAACTCCGGCGGGGCGCTTTTCAACATGTACGGTCAGGTGGTGGGTATCACCAACATGAAGATGATGTCCTACTATTCCAGTATTGAAGGCATAGGTTTTGCCATTCCATCTACCACCGTGAAGTCCGTGGTGGACTCCCTGGCCGCCTACGGAGAAGTCAGAGGACGCCCCTCCATAGGCATTACTGTTGGGGCAATACCGGAGGATGTTTCCAGCCACTATGATATTCCCGCAGGACTGTATGTCTCCGCTGTGCAGGAAAACTCCGACGCTCAGGCCAAGGGAATACAGGTAGGAGATATAATCACCGCCGTCAATGGTACGCCGGTTTATACTACTGAGGATATATCTGCCATAAAGGATGCCCTGTCCGTAGGTGAGACAATGCGCTTTTCCCTGTGGCGTGACGGTGAGACAATGGAAGTTGAAATTGAGCTGATGGATACTAACGATCTGTATTGACTTTTCAGGAATACAATAAGCATAACAAAAGCCATGGCAGCCGGTCTTCCGGCCGCCATGGCTTTTGTTTTTTTGATTATCTTATCCGCCAATTATTGAATCCACACCGAAGTAGGCGGCCATGTACTTGTTGGGCCAGGAATCGGCCTCCTCCGTGTTCAGGTAACCCAGGCCCTCCAGAGCACAGTAGCCTGTGCTGGAATAGACACGGTAGACCTCCACATCCATTATGCCTTCCTCTCGGCAGGCAATTATCTGCTTTTCATTTTCCGTGAGATAATAATTTGTCTTTACAATATCCTGCACCCCTACGCTGCCTTTGTAGGCAGCTGCCATAAGGCAAATAAAGCCAAGGGCTGTTATAAGAGGCCGGAGCTGAATGTCCTCAAACAGTGAAGCAAAGAGGACTGCATCGGCGGAGATTATAAGCAGGGTGCCAATATAGGCGCTGCGCTCCGGGAAGAAGCTGGCAAAGGTGAGCACGAACACCGAGGCCAGGGAGCCCAGCATCAGAAGTGCAGCGAGAATTTGAGTATCACGGTCCAGCTTTCGACCATAGGCCAGAGCGGCCAGCACAGTGTATACCACCATGGGGATCCATATACGCCGGTACATGTCGATGGCGGTGACAAAATTATCAAAGAGATTGGAGAGGGTGAATTGACTGGACTTGTTGGCTATCTGGGCCGGGGCGGTCATCATGAAGATGAAACCGCAGAGGGCGGCCACAAGGGCAATCCACAGGTAGGGGGCTATCCTCTGCTTTTTCAGAAAGCGTCCCAGCAGCATAAAGCAGCAGGAGAGGAAAATGACAGTGGAAGCACAGTTTTCCGAATAGGCCCCCACCAGCAGCGCCGCCAGCACATAGAGGATGCGGCCGGGCAGGGACTTTATATCACGGTCGTACATATATTTCCTTATGTATGCCGTGAGGTACAGCAGAGAGAAAAATGTGGCCCAGAGGTAATTCACAGAACCGTCCTGCCAGAGGATTACCTGGCCGAAGTTCAGGGTAAATATCCAGATGCAGCCGAAGATACAGAGCAGCAGCAGATTGCTGCGATCGCGGCCGCGGTTGGCTATCCTGTATACCAGATATACCTCCCCTACCAGAACGGCAGAATTTACCAGTTTGAATATCCACAGGGGCAGCATGAGAGAGAGCTGCACCAGGCTGTGGGAAATGAGACGGCCGTTGATGGTCAGGCGGTGGGCAGCCATGGAGGGAATGAGCTGGCTCAGGCTTTCCATACGGCTGCCGTCGGCAAAACTGAAGCAGTACATATAATCGTCTGCCAGCAGGTTTGTCTTAAAGTTGCAGTAGAGCATGACCAGATACATGAAGGCCAGAACCAGCAGCATAAGAGGCAGAGAGCGGTTCAGCCTCTCAGGCAGTTTTTCAAGGGATATTCTTTCTTTCATTGTCGACTCCAGACAGGGCTGCCCTCATCTGCCGAACACCCAAAGGTGGGTGACGCCGAAGGCCTCCCGGATATAGCAATTGAGCATGTATATGGGGTAGCCGGGTAGTCCGGCCACGCCGGCCACATCGGCCCCCAGCATTTTCGCCATGGTCTTAGCCCGGTAGAGATGGTAGGAGCTGGAGAGTACCGCTACGTTGCCGTCAGGCTCGTCTCCCAGTTCCCGGATTATCTCAAAGGAGAAGGTGAGGTTTTCCATGGTGGAAGTTGACTTATTTTCGCATATAATGCGGTCCCTGTCAACCTCGTGGCGGATGAGCCAGTCCCGCATGCACTCTGCTTCGCTGATGTTCTCCCCCGGACCCTGACCGCCGCTGACTATGACTATGCTGTCCGGATAGGTGTTGAGATAGTCCAGGGCACCGTCCAGCCGGTTGGTGAGAGCCAGGGAAGGGGTGTCTCCATGAACGGCGGCCCCAAGAACTATGAGGTATTTCCGCTCGGGGTCGGGATCGGTGCGGGAGTTCTTTATAATGGGCAGCTCCACCAGGCAGAAATAGATAAAGCCCAGACTCACCAGTATGAATACCCAGCGCCTAAACGCGTCGCTTCCAAAACGGTGGACAAGAATCAGCGCAGCTATGAACAGCAGAGTATAACTGATATAGGTATAGCCGCGCAGACAGAAGAAGAAAAATGCGGCGGCAATTACCAGCACTGCAACGCTGATGCCCCAGATGGGCAGGTTCTTTATGCTCATTGTTCCATCTCCTCCCATTTTTCATATAGCTCCAGAAGCTGATTTTCCAGTTCTTCCTTCTGGGCGCTTATCTCCATCAGCTTTTGATAGTCGGTAGCAAATTCCTCCGATAGCTTATCAAGTTCACCTATTTTGTCTTCCATGCGCTGTATCTCCCGCTCCAGACGGGCGACGGCCTTTTCATTGTTTTTTGGCCGTTGGGGTTTGGGTTTCTTTTCTTTCTCCTGGCGTTTTTCCACCTGGGTAAAAACCTGCTGGCGGCTTTTCCATTGGCAGTAATCCTTGTAGCCGCCTCTGAAATCCGTGATCTCCCCATCGGAGAGCGCCCAGATACGGGTTGCAAATTTTTCAATGAAGTAGCGGTCGTGGGAGACAAAGAGCAGGGTCTGCTCGTAATCCGACAGGGCATCCTCCATCCACTCCCGGCTGGCTATGTCCAGGTGGTTTGTGGGCTCGTCCAATATTAGAAAGTTGATGTCCCCTCCCATGAGCATGCACAGACGCAGGCGGCTCTTCTCTCCGCCGGAGAGAGCTCCCACGGGAGTGAATACGTCCTCCCCTCTGAAGCCGAAGGCCGCCAGGCGGTCTCTGGCCTCCTGGGGCTGGCAGCGGCAGTCATAGAGCATGGTGTCCAGAGCAGAGCGCTCATCGCTGGAAAAGCTGACGATCTGGGGCAGGTAGGCGGTGCGCACGGCAGGGCCCATGTAGAGATAGCCGGTGTCCGGCGTCTCCTCACCCATAATGAGCTTTACCAGGGTGGATTTGCCGGTGCCGTTGTCACCGATCAGGGCGACTCGTTCACCGCCGGCTACGCTCATACTCAGGCCGGAGAAGAGGAGCCTGTCTCCAAAGCCTTTGGACACGTCTTCCAGCACCAGCACCTCATCTCCGCTGAATTGGCGCTCCTTGAACTTCACGCTGAGTTTTTTCTGCTCTGTGGGCTTTTCGCTGTGACTGAGCTTCTCAATCCGCTTTTCCATGGAGAAGGCCCGCTTGTGGAGCTTATCATTGCCCATGAAGGCCCAGAGGTGCATCTGCTCCGCCGCCTTGGTGAGCTGCTCGATTTTGGCTTGGTCCTTCTCGTACTTCTTCAGCTTTTCCTCGAAGCGGCGCTGCCGTTCCACAACGTAAAAGCTGTAGTTACCGCTGTAAAATTCAGCCTTGCCCTCGTTTATCTCTATGCTCCGCTGCACCACCTTGTCCAGAAAATATCTGTCATGGCTGATGACCAGCACCGTACCCTTGAAGTGCAGCAGATAGTCTTCCAGCCACTCGGTGGAGCGCAGGTCCAGATGGTTGGTAGGCTCGTCCAGCAGCAGTATGTCCGTGTCTTCCAGAATCAGCCTGGCCAGGTTCACTCTGGTCTTTTCACCGCCGGAGAGGGAGTCAAAGCTCTGGGAGAGCATAGCCGGGGAAATGTCCAGACCGTTTGCCACTCTGGCACGGTCCGTGTCCATCTCGTATCCGCCCAGGCGGCGGTAGTCCTCCTGGAGCCGGTCATACTCGGAGAGCAGGGCGCGGGACTGTTCTTTCTCCAGCTCCAGACTCACCTCATCCATACGACGGGCTATGTCATAGAGATGCCGGTGGGCATGCTTCAGGACCTGCTCGGTAGTCCAGCCCTCAGGATACACCGGAATCTGGGAGACAAGACCCAGCCGCTTGGAGGGAGCTATCATTACATCCCCCTCATCGGGACGCAGCTGGCCGGAGAGAATACGGAAAAGGGTGGTCTTGCCGCAGCCGTTGTGGCCCAGTATGCCCACACGTTCCCCGGAGTTGACGGTAAAAGAGAGACCGTCCAATATGTTTTTGCCAAGCTCAAAGGATTTTACCAGTGAGTTTACGGAAATGTCTATCATTGTTTATCTACCTTTATATTTTTAACTGCCCATTGCAGCACATTGTTGGTAACGGGGCCTGCGGTACTGAGACCGTAACCCCCACGCTCCACCAGTGTTACAAAGGCGAAGGGGTGTTCATCGTCTGCCAGAAAGCCGACGAACCAGGCGTGGGAGGTGCCGTCTCCCAATTCGGCGGTGCCGGTTTTGGCGCAGAGCTTCAGACCGGGAAAGTTTTCCTCACCGTTATAGTGGTCAACTACGTTGAAGTTCATCATCTGCTTGAGTCTTGCGGCAGTGGCGGCCGGCATATAATCGCTGCTCTCTGCCGGACTGTCGCCTATTATCAGGGTGGGCTCCACAAGCTCACCGCCGTTTGCCGTCGCACAGAGAAAGCGCAGCATTGAATAGGGACAGACCATGTCAGTGGACTGGCCTATGCCAGACCAGCCGAGCTCAGGGTCTCCCACAAACTCCGTGGGGTAGCTGCCGGCTACAGTGTTTATGCCGTTTAGCTCATGGCTTTCCAGAAACCCGTATTTTGTCACGTAGTCCACCATAGTGTCCTGGCCCAGCATTACCGCTATCTGGGCAAAGGCCACGTTGCAGGAGTTGGACAGGGCCTGCTCAAAGGTTTGGCTATAGTGGGAACCGGTGCAGATTATTGGAACTCCGGCTATCTCATATTCGCCCTCGCAGTAAAAGGTCATTTGGTCAATATCCTCTATCTGCTCATAGGCGGCGGCAGCGGTGATAAGCTTAAAAATAGAACCGGGAGTAAAGCTGGCAGAGAGGCAGCGGTTTATATAAGCCCCTTCTTTTGGCTCGGTCTCATCGTCCATTGGGTCCACGGAAGGGACGGAAACAAGACCCAGTATTTCGCCGGTCTTGTAATTTGACAGGAGCATAAGACCTTTGGTGTCCTCTCCCAGGGCCATGAGCTGGTCGTATATGACTTCGTTGAGCTTTGAATCTATACTGAGTGTAAGCACGCTGTCTTCGGCCTTGGTCATGCCGGTAAAGATGGAAAAGTCCTGCATGCCGCTCCAGTAGCGGGAAAGTATACCGGCTCCGGTCCTGCCCCAGTAGTCCCCGGTAACGTGATAATTTGCCTTCCTCACGTGAGCATCGGGAGAGAAGCTCTCCTCAGACTGACCAAAGGCGGCCAGCATTTGGCCGTTGCGGTCCAGCAGCAGCCCGCTGGAGCCGGAGTTCACACGGGAAAAATACAGCGCCCAATCCTGCCCGCGGTCTATATATTCCAGCAGATACAAGCCCATGCCGCAGATCACCAGAGCGGCTATGAGCAGCAGGGAGAAAGCCCGGTTAGTTATCTTCCTCATACCAATCCTCCTGCCAGGGTTCTATAAAGGGATTGCCTTCGGCGATGTTTACATCCTCATCCACGACAGCTACTTCCTCGTCGTCTTCATACTCCCCGACGCCGATCTTCCTTACCGAACGGACGGCAAAGCTGGCGTCACGCCGGTTGTCGGCGCTCTTTATAAAGGACATGAGCAGCCAGCAGGATATGAGGGAACTGCCGCCACGGGACACAAAGGGGAAGGTTACCCCGGTGAAGGGCAGCAGATCCAGCGAGCCGAATACGTTCAGCGCCATCTGGCTCAGCAGCAGGGCCATGGAGGCACAGGCAGCTATGGGGTAGTAGGCGGAGCGGCCGTGCCTCGCGCTGCGCACGGCAAAGAAGGCCATAACCAGCATGGCGGCCACCATACACAAACCCACAATGAGTCCCAGCTCCTCGCAGATGACCGCAAAGACCATATCGGTGTTTGCGGCGAAGATGTCGTCCAGCCAGCCGAAGCCCGCCCCCTTGCCGGTAAGCCCGCCGGAGGCGGCAGCGGACATGGCTCTGGTCTGCTGGAAGCCTGCTCCGTATACATCTTCCCAGGCGTGGCCCCAGGTGGCAAAGCGCTGGGCAATGTATGGCTTTACTGTGACGGCCAGGAAGCCAGCCAAAACTGCGGCGGATACTGCCAGAAACACCGTGCCCAGACTGCCGGAGCGCATATAGGAGATGATGAGAAATGTGATAAAGAATATCAGCGCTGTTCCGAAGTCTCCGATCAGAGCCAGGGCAACTACGCACACTGCGGAAAAGCCGATAAAGCCGTAGAGATTGCGGCGAAAAAAAAGCCGCTCCAGGGTGGAAGCCCCGACATAGATGTAGCTGGCCTTTACCAGTTCCGAAGGCTGAAAGGAGTAGCCGCCGAATTCCAGCCAGTTTTTGGCGCCCAGCACCGCGTCGCTGGCAACTACGTTTATTGCCAGCAGGGCCAGGGCCAGCACCGCTACCGGAATGCGGAAAGCCATGGTGCGCCGGAGATTTCTCAGCCACCAGCCGCTGAAAAGAAAAAGAGCAACGGCGGCGACAGTCAGCAGAATCTGCTTGTACATATCTTCGGGCGTTGTGGAGGCGGCCACGCTCATGCCCAGACTGGTAAGGTAAAAAGCCAGGGTTTCCACCTCAAAGCCGCTGCGGTTCATAAGGCGCATAGCACTGTAGCAGCACCACTGCAGAGCGATGAGGGCCACAAAGGCCAGGGCGATGGAACGGATGTATTCTCCGTCGGCGGACATGGCATGCTGCAAAAGCAACGCGAGCTGGAAAAGACTCAGCTCAAGCAGGGTGACGGTAGGGGACACATGAAGCCCGGCACTGGTGCGCACGGCCTCGTTCTGCTCCCGGTCTCTGGTTGTGATATCCTGAAACCTGAGAGTCAGACCCCCAAGGTTTATAACGTCCCCGGTGTCCACCTGGGCGCCGCTGCCTCCCACCTTCACGCCGTTGACCCAAACGCCGCTTCTGGAGTAAATGTCGTATATCTTCCACTCTCCCCGGTCGTTTCGGGAAAGTACCGCATGACAGCGGCTGACTCCGGGATAGCACAATCTTACGTCGGAGCTGAGCCCCTTGCCGATGAGGTTTTCCCAGTGGGTGAGGGTATAGTTCTCCCCGTCACAGCTGAGATGTCCCCAGATCTCCGACTCATATTTCTCATTGAGCATGGAGCGCAGACAGCGGGCCAGAATCAATATGGAAAGAATGATGACGGCAAATTTGGACGTTGTCAGGGCGTATTCCAGAAAGACTTCCATTGTCTGCCTCCTTTCCTGCAATTTTACGTTACCCCATAATATAACATATATTTCACCGAATTGCCAGAGAATATATGTGTACAAAAGCCCCTGCGGACCATATCCTGAACCGGAGCTGGAGGAAGATGATTGACAAGGGGAGAAGAATATTCTAATATGGGGCCTATGGACAGAAAAACAAAAATTTGGACGATAATATTATTTTCCGTGGTACTGCTGGGGCTGTTGGGGTATTTTGCCCTGAATGAGCTGGGCGGCGGCACCATAGCCGTCATTACAGTGGATGGAGTGGAATATGACAGGATAGACCTGTCAAAAGTCACTGAGAGCTACGACATAGATATAGACACCCAATATGGCCACAACACCGTACACGTTGAGCCGGGGCGCATATCCGTGACGGAGGCGGACTGTCCCGACGGCATTTGCGTGGCCCAGGGTGCCATAGACAAGGGTGGCGTACCAATAGTATGTATGCCGCACCGGCTTGTGGTTAAGATAGAGGGGAGCGGCATAGATGCCTAAGACAAGAAAGCTGGCGCTGATGGCCCTGCTCACTGCAATTGCCCTCACCATCTTTATGATAGAGAGCCAGCTGCCGCCGCCGGTGCCTGTCCCCGGAGTTAAGCTGGGCCTTGCCAATATAATCACCCTTATGACAATGCTGCTTCTGGGCAGGAAGGAGGCCGGGGCGGTTCTGACTGTGCGCATCATCATGGGGGCCGTCTTTTCCGGCAGTCCCGCCTCCCTGCTCTACAGCGCCGCAGGGGGCTTTCTGGCCTATATCGTGATGTGCCTGACGGTGAATCGATTCAGTGAAAAGCAGCTATGGATTGTAAGCGCTCTGGCGGGCGTGGCCCACAATGCCGGACAGCTTTTCTCCTGTGTGCTCATCGTACAGACGCCGGGTGTATTGGCCTATGGTCCCATCTTGGCCGCCTCCGGTGTGATAAGCGGCTGCTTTACCGGGTTTGCGGCAATGTATCTGCTAAAAGCCCTGAGAAAGATGAAACCGTAGTTCCGCTAAAAAGCTGAAAATTAACAAAAGGGAATTTGACTAATACGATAATTGGTATATAATGGGGCCATGCTATCAGCGGAAGGATTACACCAAAACCTAAGGAAAGGCAGAGATATCATACAAATGAGCGAGTGCAACCACGATTGTTCATCATGCAGTGAAAACTGCTCTGAAAGAAGCGCCGAGAGCTTCCTCAAAGCTCTCAATCCTCAATCCAGCGTTAAAAAAGTTATTGCCGTCGTAAGCGGCAAGGGCGGCGTGGGCAAGTCCCTGGTGACCAGCCTCATGGCTTCGGAGATGCAGCGCAGAGGACATAACTGCGCAATTCTGGATGCGGACATTACCGGCCCATCTATCCCCAAGTCCTTCGGCATTCACCAGCATGCCACAGCTACCGATGAGTATATCATCCCGGTACGCACCCATACAGGCCTGCAGATAATGTCCATCAACCTGATTTTGGAAGACGAGACATCCCCGGTGGTATGGCGCGGCCCGGTGATAGCCGGGGCCGTGACCCAGTTCTGGACCGACGTGGTTTGGCAGGATGTGGACTTCATGTTTGTGGACATGCCTCCCGGAACAGGAGACGTGCCTCTTACCGTTTTCCAGTCTCTGCCGGTGGACGGTATAGTCATCGTCACCTCCCCCCAGGATCTGGTGAGCATGATAGTTACCAAGGCCGTGAACATGGCGGATATGATGAATATACCGGTGCTGGGAATTGTGGAGAATATGTCATATTTCAAATGCCCCGACTGCGGCAAGGAACACGCCATCTTCGGCGAGAGCAAGGTGGAGAAGATAGCCGCAGAGCATGGAATAGAGCACATCGCCCGCCTTCCCATAGATCCGGTCATTGCTACCATGGTGGATGCCGGCGAGGTGGAATCCGTCAGCGGAGAGCATATAGCACCTATTGTTGACTACATCGAAAAGGAGATTTAAAAACATGCGTATAGCCGTTACCTACAAGGACGGAGAGATATTCGAGCATTTCGGACACTGTGAGTGCTTTGCCATATATGAGTACGGAGATGAAGTGAACGATTGCACCAAAACCCTGGTGGACTGCTCCGACCGCCACGGCCACAAGGCCATGGCAGACCTTATGAAAGAGCAGAGTGTGGATGCCGTTATCTGCGGCAACCTGGGCAGCGAGGCCAGAGCCCTGCTTCTGAGCTACGGTATAGTTCCTGTGGCGGGATACTGTGGCCATGCGGATACTGCCGCTGATATGCTGGTCACCGGCCAGCTGCCCATAATTGACGGAGCAGGTGCCTGTGGCGGCGGCTGCGGGGGCTGCGGCGGTGGATGCCACAGCGGCGAGGA
>ENA-ORTU01001474-ORTU01001474.1-human-gut-metagenome-genome-assembly--contig:-NODE-1474-length-23996-cov-2.833382_pt1 | contig 23996 bp, 20 predicted proteins | sample MGYA00241910_ERZ509184 | MGnify/ENA primary metagenome ERZ509184 (study PRJEB26280, sample SAMEA2338847) | human gut metagenome | biome: human gut; feature: human-associated habitat; material: faeces... | reverse complement strand
GCAAGGGACACGTGCTGATCGAGGATGTGCCCGGCACCGGCAAGACGACCCTGGCCAGCGCCCTGGCAAAATCGCTGGACTGCTCCTTCAACCGCATCCAGTTCACGCCCGACCTGCTTCCCAGCGACGTCACGGGCCTCAACTACTTCGACCAGAAAGCAAACGATTTCGTTTTCAGCCCCGGCCCGGCATTCTGCAACTTACTCCTCGCCGATGAGATCAACCGCGCCACACCGCGCACGCAGTCGAGCCTGCTCGAGTGCATGGGCGAGCGCCAGATCACCGTGGACGGCGTCACCCGTCCGCTTTCGGCGCCGTTTTTCGTCATCGCCACGCAGAACCCCATCGAAACGCTCGGCACCTATCCCCTGCCGGAAGCCCAGCTCGACCGTTTTTTAATGCGCATTTCCATGGCCTCTCCCACAAAAGAGCAGGAGCGTGCCATCTTGCAGCGCTTTATGAAGGAAGAGCCGCTCGAAACGCTGCAAAACGTCTGCACGCGTGAGGATATTCTCGCGCTGCAAAAGCAGGCAAAGGAGATTTACATTCACCCCGTCCTGCTCGATTACATGATCGACCTCGTGCAGGCCACGCGCAGTTGGCCGAATATCGATATGGGCGTCAGCCCGCGCGGCAGCCTTGCGCTCGTCCGTGCCGTGCGCGCTTACGCCTTGGTGCGCGGCAGCGCATACGTCGTGCCGGAAGACATCAAGACCGTCGCCGTGCCGGTGCTCGCCCACCGTTTACAGCTCAGCGGCTCCGTCGGCTCTACCGATGCCCAGAAAAAGGCCATGACCGATGTGCTCTCCTCCGTCGCCCTGCCGACTGAGGACTGGTCAAAGTAATGTGGGCGCTCCTTCTGCTCCCGATCGTTTTGCTCGTCCTCTATTTTGCACAGCGCCTTTTGTTCCGCCGCCTGTGGGACGAAAACCTCACCGTACAGATATCCTTTGACCGCGATTACATTTTCTGCGGCGAAGAAGCGAATCTCGTCGAAACGATCGTGAACAACAAATACCTGCCGCTCCCCGTTTTGGAGGTCGGCTTCGATATGAGCCGCTGGGTGGTGTTTCAGGACGAAGAAAACTCCACCGTCAGCGATATGACCTACCGCCGCGACGTGTTCACAGCGTCCGTGCGCCAGCGCATCACGCGCACACTACCTGTCCGCGGCAAAAAGCGCGGCTATTACCGCATCGCGTCCACCACGGTCACGTCTTACGATTTTCTGATGACCGAAAAGCAGGTGGCGCATTTCCCGCAGGAAACGGAGTTCTACGTCCTGCCCGCGCACATTTCCGCAAGCCACATCCGCATTCCGTACAGCAAGATCATGGGTCTGCTCGTCAGCCGCCGGCGTGTGTACGACGACCCGTTCGAGTTTGCCGGTATCCGCGATTACCGCCGCAGCGACCCCATGAAATACATCAACTGGAAGGCCTCCGCGCGCGGCGGCACGTTGCTCGTCAATCAGCACGATTCCACGCTGTCCCAAAAGGTCACTGTCCTGCTCGACTGCACCGGCATCGGCAGCGCCGTGACGGATGCGTTAAACGAGACCGCCATCTCCATCGCCGCCGAACTCGCGGAGCGCATGCTCGCAGACGGCATCTCGGTCTCCGTCATCTCAAACGGCATAGACACCGTAGACGGCAAAATGCTCTCCACCGGCGAGCTCACCGGCCGCAACACCGCGCTTTACCTGCGCCGCCGGCTCGCAAGATTGGAATGCCGCAACGACCTCACCCCCATGCCGCAGCTTCTCCGCACCCTGCACGACGGCGCACACGGCAGCGACCTCTACGTGCTCATCTCCAAGGAGCAAAAGCTGCCCGTTCTGCCGGATTTGGAAGCCTTAACGGAGGGCAGTGACGCCATCTGGATCCTACCGGAAGACCGCAACATGCCGGAGCGCTACAAACTCACGGAGACCTCAAAATCCGTCGAAATCGTCCGCTGGGAAGTTTAACGGGAGGGGATAAAATGAAAATTTTCAAAAAGCAAATTCCCGTCCGCCACATTTTATACGTCGTGCTCGGCTGGCTGCACGCCACCATGCTGTGTGTGCCGCTTTACGCGCTCGTTTTAAATTTTGTCTCGGAGGGCATGACAAAAGACGTCATTCTGCAAAACATCCTGCGGGGATTTTTGATTCTCGCCCCCATCGCACTCAGCTGGTTTGCAATAAAATGCCTGCGCCGCATCTTCTTCTACATTCTCGCAAGCATCGGCATCACGGTACTCACCGGCTTCCTGTTCGATTCCGTCCTCATGGCCGTCGTCGCGCTGTTCATCTGTTTCATGCGGCTTTACGGCCGCCTGCACGGCGAAAGCCACTCTCTGTTTGACCACGCCGGCTATGCGGGTCTTGCCGTGTTCGCCGTGCCGTTCCTGTGCTCTGTCTTCACCGACCGCGCCGATTTGATTTTCCAGCCCGTCTCCCTCGTTTTCGCGGCCGTTTACTTCGTGCTGTGCCTCACGCAGCGCGGCATCCGCCGTATCGATGATTACATCGACGTCAACGCCGCCATGCAGAACATGCCCGCACGCCGCATCGTGCGCATCACCTGTGCGCTTTTGGCCGCCGCAGCCGTGTTCTGTACCGCCGTTTTGCTGCCGCCGCTGCTCACAAGCGACATCGGCTACCGCTACACCCCGCGCGAGGCGATCCACGCCGAATACACCCTGCCCGAGCAGACCGAAACATCCTCCGGCGGCAATATGCCGCTTGACGAGATGATTCCCGCCGCAGAGCCGAGCCCCGTGCTCGTCCTCATCATGAAAATTCTCGAGTACATCGTGCTCATCGCGCTCGCGGGCGGCCTCATCTTCGGCGTTATTTACGGCTGCATCCGCATCTCGCGCGGGTTTAAAACCTCGTTTGTCGATCGGCGCGACCTTGTGGAAAACCTGCCCGAGGACGAACGCACCACCGTGCGGGAACGCGCCCAAAAGCGCGACCGTCCCGGCTTTCTTGACCGCTCCCCGACCGCTGCGGTGCGCCGCAAATACCGCAAAACGCTGCTGCATGCCGCAAAAGAGCCGCCCGCGCGTTGGATGTCCCCCGCCGAAGCGGAAGCCCACGCGAAGCTCCAAAACGATGCCCTGCACATCGTCTACGAAAAAGCCCGGTACAGCGAAAAAGGCTGTACAAAAGACGACCTCACCGCAATATAAGCTGTACAAAGCGAACAGCCCATGGCACACGGAAAACCGCAGCCATGGGCTGTTTTATTTTATATATTTCTGTACAAGCGGGTGCAGTCTGCGAATGTACAGGACGATCAGTCCGTTCATCGAGTAATCGTACAGTACAAACACCACATTCAGCATCACCGCCAAAATCAGGATGGACCATTTGCCGAACACTTCCATTTCGGAAAGCGGGATCTGCAAAACCCAAACCGCCATCGCCGTTTCCAGTGCCATCGCCAGATTAAACACGCCGAATTTTGCAAGCACACGCAAAGGCTTACGCTTAATGCGCATCAAAAGCCCGTACAGCGTCGGGTAGTAACCGAAAAATAAAATGTAAAACAAAATCGCTTCTCTGTCCGGTGTCAGCAAAATCGCCAGCACGCTCACAACGCAATACACCGCAAAGCCGCAGCGCACATTTGTCTCCGCCACAATGGCAATCGTCAAACAGCCCGCCAATGCAGGCAGTGCAATCGTCGCAATGGGTACAATGCCGGTCATCAGCATCAGCACCACGGAAAGCGCAGAAACCACACCGCACAGCGCGACCTTCGCCGCTTTAGAGCGCATGAAAACGCCCCCTTAGCAGCAGGGGATCAGGTCGCCGCCCATGCACTCGCAACAGCAGTCCGCGCAAATCAGACCGTTGCAGATGTCACAGGCGTTGCACCCACCCGCATTGTTCATGTTCATATTCGGATTGTAGCCACCGTAAACGCCGCTGCGCTGGTTCATGGCCTGGTTCAGCGCCGCCTGATACTCCGGGTTGCCCGGGTCCATCTGGCACGCGCGCGTGAAGTGCTCCTTCGCTTCCTCCAGCCAGCCGCGACGGTATAAAACCGTACCTTTTAAGAAATACCATTCGGCGTTACGGCTTTCCACCGGCACGCCGTTTAAGATCTGCTCCGCGTCTGCAATGCGCCCCGCCATAATGAAACGGCGTACATCGTTAAAGCCGGAGGCACTGCTGCCACCCGCATACCCAGCGTTATAACCCGCATTGTACGTGTTATAGTTGTTGTAGCCGTAACCGTTATTGTTCGCACCGCGGTTTTTGCGTTGCGAAACAATGGTGTCGTACGCCTCATTGATCTCTTTCATCTTCTCGCCCGCAAGCTCGGAGAGCGGGCTGTCGCCGTATTGATCCGGGTGGTACTTTTTTGCAAGCTTTCTGTATGCGTCTTTAATTTCTTCATCCGTCGCCGAGGGCGACACCCCGAGGACCTTATACGGATCAGTCATGTCGTTTCTCCTTCTTTATATGCAGGAAAAGGATCTCCCTTTGCATTTCCGGGAGCCCTTTTTCAAAAATATTCTCCAAAATTCGGGTAAATTTGCCGCTCGGCAATAGGTTCACCGCCGGCAGCAGCCGTGCAAGCGAGCCGTTTAATACCGCATTGCACTCTTCGTCGGCTCTTTTGCGTTCTTCGGGCAATAAATGTAACCCGCGCGAGCTTTCCAGTCCCAGCTTTTGAATAAACGGGTTGAATTTCTGCTGCAAAAGGTCGTCCGTGAGATCGTCCGCTGCATCCATAATGTAGATCCAGCGCCCGAGAAAATACCCCACCTCACTCAAAACGGCCTTTTCGCCCGCATTGCTACCAAGCTCCGCGCAGATCGTCTGCAGCATCTCCGCCGTCGGCGCACTGCATCGGTCAATGGAAATTTCCTTCGCGTGTTCGGCATCGGCCTGGTCGTCCATCATTTTCTGCACGGCGTCCGCCATAAACGGATAATCATTGCTCGCCTTTTTCATCGCGCGTCGCGCAAATAAGCGCAAAACGCGCGCACCGAACGCTTTCAGCCCGTCTTCGTCCGCGGCGGTATCGCGCAGCTTGTGCACCGTCATAATGATGCTCAGCGCCGCCGCCTTGTGGAACGCCTCTTCGGCAAACACATTCTCGTTCGCGGGGCACACATACGTGCACTTTTTCATCGGGTTGCAGCAGCATCGCTTTTTCTCCGCCTTTACATCGGCATCGCGCTGATTTAGTGCCAGCAACGCATACAGCGTGCAGTCGTAGCTCAGCGTCAGCCGCATCGGAAAACCGTAATATTTTCCGAGCGCCCGGCAAAGCTGGCAGTAAACACCTTTATATGCGTCGTATTCTTTCACGAGCATCTCGCCCTTGAACGGACGCACATAGCCAAACATACCGCAAACCTCTCCTTTCCGTTCTTCATTCTACCCGATTTACACGCAAATGTGTTGAACAAAATGTAAATATGAACCGCCCGCACCCTTGAAAGACGCAAAATTTCCGGCTTTATATCTTAGACAGATTCTTTTTCCGTGTCAATCCGTTTAAAGCCGCAAAAACGCCGCGCACCCGAAAACCGGGTCCGCAGCGTCATACATCACTTTGAATTTGTCAGGCTTTCTGCTCCGCCCTGCGCTTTTTGTCACGCTCCAGCATCATTTTGATATACTCGCCGGTGTAGGAACCCTTCGTTGCCGCCACTTGCTCCGGTGTGCCCTCCGCGATGATCATGCCGCCCTTGTCGCCGCCCTCTGGGCCGAGGTCGATGATATGGTCGGCCGTCTTGATGAGGTCGAGGTTGTGCTCGATGACGATGACCGTGTTGCCGCCGTCCACGAGCTTTTGTAAAACCTCCACAAGCTTGTGCACGTCCGCAATGTGCAGACCGGTCGTCGGCTCGTCGAGAATATACACCGTCTTGCCGGTCGGGCGTCGGCTCAGCTCCGTTGCAAGCTTCACGCGCTGTGCCTCGCCGCCCGAAAGCGTCGTTGCCGGCTGACCGATCTTGATGTACCCCAGTCCCACGTCGCACAGCGTGCGCAGCTTGCGCGCGATTTTCGGGTGGTCCTTGAAGAACGCAAGGCCCTCCTCCACCGTCATTTCCAGCACGTCGTAAATGCTTTTGCCTTTGTATTTCACTTCCAGCGTCTCACGGTTGTAGCGCTTGCCCTTGCATACATCGCACGCAACGTAAACGTCGGGCAAAAAGTGCATCTCGATTTTAATAATGCCATCGCCCTGGCACGCCTCGCAGCGGCCGCCCTTAATATTGAACGAAAAGCGCCCGGAGGTAAAGCCGTGCATTTTCGCTTCCGGCGTGCTGGCGTACAGCTCGCGAATATCCGTAAACACGCCCGTATACGTCGCCGGGTTTGAGCGCGGTGTACGGCCGATCGGCGACTGGTTGATCTGAATGACCTTGTCGAGGTTTTCCATGCCGCGAATTTCCTTATGCTTGCCCGGCACCGTGCGCGCGCCGTTCAGCTCGCCCGCCAAACGTTTATACAGCACCTCGTTGATGAGCGACGATTTGCCCGAGCCCGAAACGCCCGTGATGCACACAAGCTTGCCGAGCGGAATGTCCACCGTCACGTCTTTCAGGTTGTTCTGCTGCGCGCCGACAATGGTGATTTTTTTGCCGTTTCCTTCGCGTCTGGTCTGCGGCACGGGGATGAACCGCTGCCCGCTCAAATACTGGCCGGTGATGGACTCCGGGCACTTCAAAATTCCCTGCACGTCGCCGCTGTAAATCACGTTGCCGCCGTGAATGCCCGCGCCGGGGCCGATGTCCACAATGTGGTCAGCCGCAAGCATCGTGTCCTCGTCGTGCTCCACGACAATGACCGTATTGCCAAGGTCGCGCAGACGCATCAAGGTCGATAGCAGCTTGTGGTTGTCGCGCTGGTGCAGGCCGATGCTCGGCTCATCGAGGATATACAAAACGCCCATGAGAGACGAGCCGATGTTCGTCGCCAAGCGAATACGCTGGCTTTCACCGCCGGAAAGCGTCGTCGCCGCACGGGAAAGCGTCAGATATTCGAGACCCACGTTGCGCAAAAAGCCGAGACGTGAACGAATTTCCTTCAAAACCGCCGCCGCGATCATCTCTTCGCGCGGGGTCAGCGTCAACGTATCGAGGAACGCCAGCGCGTCCACAACGGAAAGGTCGCAAAAGTCACTGATATTCTTACCGCCCACCGTCACGGCAAGACTCTCCTTGGAAAGACGCTTGCCGCCGCATGCGTCGCACGGCACCGCACTCATGTACGACTCGATTTCCTCCTTGATCCACGAGGAGGACGTGTCGCGGAAACGGCGCTCAAGGTTGTTGATGATGCCCTCAAACTCTGTCTCATACGTGCCGCGGCCGTACTCGCTTTTGCGGTGCACCTTAATCTTCTCGCCCTTCGTGCCGTAAAGCAGAATGTCTACAAGCTTCGGTGAGAGGTCGCGGATCGGCGTATCAAGCGAAAAATGGTAGTGCTCTGCGAGCGCTTCCATGTACATCGTCGCAATGGTGCTGCCCTCCATCGCCCAACCGCTGCCCTTCAAACCGCCCTTACGAATCGATAAGCGGTCGTCCGGGATGATGAGCGCCGGATCAATGCGCATGAAAACGCCGAGACCCGTGCACTTCGGGCACGCGCCCGCAGGGTTATTGAACGAGAACATGCGCGGCGAAAGTTCCTCCATGCTGACGCCGTGCTCCGGGCAAGCGTAGTTTTGAGAGAACAGCGTATCCTCGCCGTCCACCACGTTTACGATAACAAGCCCGCCGGAAAGTCCTGTCGCCGTTTCTACGGAATCCGCCAAGCGCGAGCGGATATCCGGCTTGATGACAAGACGGTCAACGACAATTTCAATGTTGTGCTTCTTATTCTTCTCAAGCTTGATGCTCTCGGAAAGGTCATAAATGATGCCGTCAGCACGCACACGGACAAAGCCGCCCTTGCGCGCCGCCTCAAACTCCTTTTGGTGCTCGCCTTTCCTGCCGCGCACCACCGGCGCCAAAACCTGAATTTTCGTGCGCTCCGGCATCTCCATCCCCCGGTCGACGATCTGGTCGATGGTCTGCTGGCGGATCTCTCTGCCGCAGACCGGGCAGTGCGGCACACCGATGCGCGCGTACAAAAGACGCAGGTAATCGTAAATTTCCGTCACCGTGCCTACCGTGGAACGCGGGTTTTTGGAGGTGGTTTTCTGGTCGATGGAAATGGCCGGCGAAAGGCCGTCAATGTTATCGACATCCGGCTTTTCCATCTGCCCGAGGAACATACGGGCATAGCTTGAAAGCGACTCTACATAGCGGCGCTGGCCCTCGGCGTAGATGGTATCAAACGCCAAAGAGGACTTGCCGGAGCCGGAAAGTCCCGTCAGCACGACCAGTCGATCACGCGGCAGCTTTACATTGATATTTTTTAAGTTGTGTTTTCTTGCACCGGTCACGGTGATGTACTTTGAACTCATTTCGGTTTACCCTTTCGTTTCTTCCTTTTTGAAGCTCGATATTTCTACCCACGCGGGGTAAAAGCCCGTGTTGAGGGCGATGTTCTGCGAATGTAAATTGGCGAGCACTGTGCCGTAAAACGGCGTTTTGCCGAGCGCTTCGATGCGGTCACACAGCAGACTTACAAGTGCTGTGCCGAGTCCATGTCCGCGGTACCGTTCTTTTACGTCGATGCCAACCTGCCACAGTGCGTCCGTGTCTGCCGAAGCACCCGCCAGCGCCGCGATCTCGTCGCCGTCATACGCCGCGAGTGCGAGGACGTCCGGGCGGTCGGGGTTTTCTTTTTCACTTAACGCATTCGGAAAATCCGTGTTCGGGTACAACGTTTTCACGCTCGTTTTGTCGAACCATTTAAGTGTAAAGGCACATGGCATTATACGTGTTTTACGCGGCTTGCCGGGCAAAAACATGTGGAAGGTCGACGACAATGTGTAGTCGTATTTGTTCAGCTCGCGTTCGATGCACAGCAAATGCGGAAGCTCGAACAGCCAATACGGGTGCTTGAAGCGCTCGGTATCGCCCGTAAACTCCTTTAAAAACGGATGCAAAACCTCGTTCGCCGTGATAACCACGCCACTGCCGGTTGATGCCATTTGGAAGAACGGCAGCTCATGCGAATAGAGCCGCACGCCATCGGGCTTCGCCGGCGTTGTGACAGTCACTTGATTTGCTGTAAAGTCTTCTGGCTTTGCATTGTATTCCAGTGCCAATTGGCGCATTGTCTCCGTAAAGCATTTTGCCTTGTCGATCATGTCGAAAACTCCTATTTTTCCAGCTCCTTGATGCGGTCACGCAGGTAGGCTGCATGCTCAAACTCAAGCAGCTTTGCTGCCGCCTTCATCTCCTTTGTGAGCTTGTCAATCATCACGCGCTTTTCGGCGGCCGTATACTTCTTCTTTTTCTTTGATTTACCGCCCGCTTCCTCCGCCTTTGTGGAGATCTCCAAAATCTCGGAGACCTTTTTCACGATGGTCTGCGGCACGATGCCGTGTTCTTCGTTGTATTTTTCCTGAATGGCGCGGCGGCGCTCCGTCTCGCGTATCGCGTATTCCATCGACGGCGTGACGAAATCGGCATACATAATGACCTCGCCATGTGCATTTCTCGCAGCACGGCCAATGGTCTGGATGAGGCTGCGTCCGCTGCGCAGGAAGCCTTCTTTATCTGCGTCCAGAATTGCGACGAGCGACACCTCCGGGATATCAAGGCCCTCTCTCAACAGGTTGATGCCGACAAGCACGTCAAACTCGCCGAGACGCAGGTCACGGATGATTTCCATGCGCTCCACCGTATCGATGTCATGGTGCATGTAGCGCACGCGGATGCTGTAATTTTCAAGGAAGCCCGTGAGGTCTTCCGCCATTTTTTTCGTGAGCGTTGTCACGAGAATACGCTCGCCGCGCGCGGTACGCACGTTGATCTCCGAAATAAGATCGTCAATCTGCCCGTCGGTCGGCTTTACCGTGATGCGCGGGTCTAAAAGTCCAGTCGGGCGAATGACCTGCTCTACGACCGCTGCGGATTTTTCCAGCTCCAAGTCGCCCGGCGTGGCGCTAACGAACACCGCCTGATTGACGTGCGCATAGAACTCATCAAAATTCAACGGGCGGTTGTCATACGCCGAGGGCAAACGGAAGCCGTAATCCACAAGGCTCTGTTTACGCGCGCGGTCTCCGGCGTACATGGAGCGCACCTGCGGCAGCGTCACGTGCGATTCATCGACGAACAGCAGAAAATCATCCGGGAAATAATCGAGCAGTGTGCACGGCTGGCTGCCGGGCTTACGGCCCGAAAGCACGCGCGAATAGTTTTCGATGCCCTTGCACATGCCGATCTCGCTGAGCATTTCAATATCATAGCGTGTACGCTGCTCAATGCGCTGCGCTTCGATGAGCTTATCTTCGGACTTAAAGAACTTGACGCGTTCTTCCATTTCGGCCTCGATCTCCTTGAGCGCGACCGCCATTTTTTCGCGTGGGACGATGTAATGCGACGCCGGGTAGATTGCGACATGCTTTAAATCGCTGACAATCTCGCCCGTGAGCGGCACAACCTCGCTGATGCGTTCGATCTCATCGCCGAAAAATTCGACGCGGATCGCCTTTTCGCTCGATTCCGCCGGGAAAATTTCCACTACATCGCCGCGCACGCGGAACTTATTGCGCGTAAAGTTGATGTCGTTGCGCTCGTACTGGATCTCGACGAGCTTCTGCAAAAGCGCATCGCGGCTTTTTTCCATGCCGGGGCGCAGTGAAATGACCATCGTGCGGTAATCGATTGGGTCGCCTAAGCTGTAAATGCACGAAACGGACGCGACGATAATGACGTCCCGCCGCTCAGAAAGCGCACTGGTGGCGCTGTGGCGCAGCTTATCGATCTCCTCGTTGATGGCGCTGTCTTTTTCAATATAGGTATCCGTCTGCGCAATGTACGCTTCCGGCTGGTAATAATCGTAGTAGGAAACGAAGTATTCCACGGCGTTATCCGGGAAAAACTCGCGGAACTCACTGCAAAGCTGCGCGGCAAGCGTTTTGTTGTGTGCCAAAACAAGCGTGGGACGATTCAATTCCGCAATGACGTTCGCCATGGTGAACGTTTTGCCGCTGCCCGTAACGCCGAGCAGCGTCTGCTCCTTATGCCCCGCGCGGATGGACTCCACAAGTTCTTTGATCGCCTTCGGCTGGTCGCCCGTCGGCTGATATTTTGACTTCAGTACAAATTTATCCCGCTCCTGCATGGCTTTGCTCCCTCACTGAACTTTTAGAACATACGTTTTTCTACGACTTAGTATAACACACGAACACCCGTTTGTCAATGCGTCCCGCCGTTTATGTCCGCCGATGTCCTGTGATGTTCGGTTTTTACGTGATGATCTGCCGTTTTAGGGTGGCGATGTCGTGGCGGAGCTTTTGGAGGACGCCGGTCGCGCGCATGGAGAGGTAATCCTCGTCCGTGAAAATGAAGTGGTCGGAGAGGATGACGTCTATGCCGGAGAGTGCGAGCTCGATCTCCTTGGTTGTTTGGATGTCCTGCCGTGAGGGCGTGCAGTTGCCGCTTGGGTGGTTGTGCGCGAGGTAAATGGCATCGGCGTCGTACAAAAGGCACAGCCGGGCAATCTGGCGGATATAAATAGGCACGCCGTGCACGGAGCCCTCGTTGACAATGCCCATGTATTTTAAATACCCCTTGCTGTCCAAAATGAGCAGCACGACGATCTCCGTTTTTCTGCCGAAAAATTTGTTCTGCACGGCGGCAAAGGCGGTTTTGGTATCGACAATACGGGTGCGCGCCTGATTTTTCGACTCCATATAGGCACGGAACAAGTCCGGGTAAGCGGCGAGTGCACTTGCAAGGTGCGGGCCGACGCCGGGGCACTCCGCCAAAATCTGCGCGGGGGTATCGAACACGTCGCTGAGTTTTCCGTGTCGCTCCAAAAGCGCGGCCGCCGTTGTTTGTGCGGGACAGCTCGGGTCCAAAAGGTGCAGCGCAAACGTCAAAATATCGAGCTCCGTAGGGTTAGACGTGGTATTCAGCTTTAAAAACTCCGCTTCCTCTTCCCTTTTTCGTCTTGCGGCCATGGTTTTCATTCCTTTCAAATGCTTGAAAAAGGGCAGCACCGCCTATGGGTGCCGCCCGGTTTTCAGCGGTCGATATAACGTTCGATAAAGCTGCGCACAGCGCTCCAATAGAGCTTTGGCGCGACGGAGGCGGAAAGGCAGTGGCCTGCACCCGGCACGGTAAGCAGCTGCTTATCGCAGTTTGCGGCTTCGTAAAGGCGATACACCATGGCGCACGGCACGAGGGCATCAGCCTCGCCGTGAATGAACAGCACGGGAATTTTGCAGCGGCGAATCTGATTAAGCGCACTCGCTTCGCGAAAGCTGTACCCGAACTTCACTTTGGACGCAAGCGACACCGCCGGGATAAACACACCCATTGCGCCGGCGTACAGATCTTTGACAGCGGCTTTGGCCTGATCCCACACAGAGGTGTAGCCACAGTCTTCAATGGCGAGCTTCACCTGCGGCGGCAGCTGCTCGCCCGCCGTCATCATGACGGTGGCAGCGCCCATGGATTCGCCGTAGAGAAGGATCTGCGCGTCTTTGTCGCGGCGAATAATCTCGTAGATCCAGCCGATGATATCCTTACGCTCCGGCCAGCCCATGCCAATCCAGTCGCCGGCGCTGTCACCGTGGGCGCGGGCATTCGGCATTAAAATGTTAAATCCGAGGTCATAAAACGACTTGCCGCGGTGGCGCATGCACTCTGCGCAGCCGCCGTAGCCGTGGCAGATGATGGCATAGCGGTGGCCTTTGTGCGGGATGAACCATGCAGTGAGGCGCATATTTTCGGGGTTGCGGTACGTGACGCGCTTGGCATATTTCTTGAACCATACTGTTGCCGCACGGGTTTCTTCATCGTCCGGCAGCGGGTCTTTGTTCGGCGGGCGGCGGCGCAGGGTATCGTTTAAAACGGCGTTGGAGACTACCGCGGCCGCACCTGCAGCCAATGCTGCGGCAAATAGTGCTTTTTTACCCATAAACACGCACTCCTTTTGGTTTACTTTGTGTGGACAGCGATGACGGTATCAATGTCATCGGGCAGTTTTACAGTGTTGGAAACCTGCACGAACACGACGTCCGGGTAGTTTTCAACGATCCAGTTTTTAAGGGGCTTTATCTCGGTGCCGTCGGAGATGAGACGGATAGACTCAACCTCATCGAGCGAAATGCCCTGCAGCGGGATACCGCCGATGGAGTTTTCCATAATATGATAATAGAGCGTTTTGCCGTTTCTGGTGATGCGACCGTTTTCGGGCTTCGGCAGGTCGCAGCCGCCGCAGCCGTAAATGGAATCGGAATTCTTCTGCATCCACGCGCCGATTTTTTCCAGAATCCCGACGGACTCTGCGGGGATATTGCCTCTGGCATCCGGGCCGACATTTAAGAGCATATTGCCGTTTTTGCTGACGCACTCAACGAGCTTTTTGATAATCATTTCGGCGGGCTTAAAGTTCTTATCCTTTGCGCAGTAGCCCCAGTTGTCGTTCATCGTGATGCAGGCTTCCCAACAGATATTGCGGCCGCGGCTGTCCTTAAAGCCGGTCTGCGGGATAATCTGCTCCGGGCTGACATAGTCGCCGCTGTACTCAAGCGGTTCGTCCGTTGCGATGGAGCCGAAGCCACTGCCGCTGACCTCCAGACGGTTATCGATGATGATGTCCGGCTGCAGGGAGCGCACCATACGCACGAGCTCCGACGCACGCCACGCTTCGCCGGTGAGGTCGTCGTAGGAAAAGTCGAACCACATCATATCGAGCTTGCCGTAGTTTGTGCAGAGCTCGCGCACCTGACCGTGCATGTAATCAAGGTAATTATCAAAGTTATAGGGCTTATCTTTATAGGCAATGTTGTTGCGCATAGGATGCTGGCGGTCGCCGTAGGCGGGGTAATCCGGGTGGTGCCAATCGAGCAGCGAATAATAAAGACCGACCTTGATGCCTTCTGCGCGGAACGCGTCGAGATACTCACGCACGATGTCTTTGCCGTAAGGCGTGTTCGTGACTTTCCAATCGGTGAGAGCGGAATCAAACAGGCAGAAGCCGTCGTGGTGCTTTGCCGTGAGCACGGCGTACTTCATGCCGGCCTGCTTTGCAAGGCGCGCCCACTTTTTCGGGTCAAAATCTTTCGGATTAAACTCGTTGAAAAACGGGATGTAGTCCTCCTCCGGAATCTCTTCCGTGGAGCGCACCCACTCGCCGCGCGCAGGGATGGCGTAAAGGCCCCAATGGATGAACATGCCGAAGCGGTCGTGGGTAAACCACTGCATACGCTTATCATATTTTTCTCTATCAAATTTATACATACAAACTCCGTCCTTTCGCCCGCTATTTCGGGGATTCTTACTGTGATTGTATCATTTTGCCCGGCTTTTGTAAATAGATATTCGCGCGAAAAAAGGAAAGAAAAGCGCCTCGCAAACAGCACGGTAGATACGCGTGAGCGCGACGCCCTATCCCCCTGCAATTATAGAGCAACGCCGTTGCCTCTTTTAAATCGGGCAGCGGCGTTGTTGTGTGTAAAGGAGTATAGCTTTATATCTGTGTAAAGCTATATAGCTGCACAGATATGCAAAAACGCTCGTCCGCTGATAAACTGGGACGAGCGTTTTGTTCACTTATTTAAGCGGATTTCCGATCAATCAGAAGTTGCCGTTGGTGAGATCCTCGACGTAGAGGGTCTTCGGGCCGTTGTTGGCCGGTGCTGCGGGCTTTGCAGCCGGTGCAGCTTCTGCGGCAGGTGCTTCATCCTTATGCGGATTGTCGCGCCACTCAAAGAACTTTGTAGCAACAGCCGGGAACAGTGCGTAGGAGAGGACATCCTCTTCGCTCTTTGCTCTGTCGCCGATCTCTGCTCTGTACTTCTCAAGCTCCGGCTCGATGAGGTCGGCAGGACGGCAGGTGATGACCTTGTCATCGCCGATGCACTTCTTGCGGACTTCCTCGTTCACCTCGCCCGGCAGCTTGCCGTATTCGCCGCGCAGCATGCCCTTGCTCTCTTTGGTGACCATCTTATAGCGCTCACCGACAAGAACGTTCATAACAGCCTGCGTACCGACGATCTGGCTGGTCGGGGTAACAAGCGGCGGGTAACCGAAGTCAGCACGGACGCGCGGCACTTCTGCGAGCACATCATAGTACTTGTCTTCTGCGTTTGCCTGCTTGAGCTGAGAGATAAGGTTCGAAAGCATGCCGCCCGGAACCTGATACAGCAGCGTGTTGGTATCGACCTTAAGGACCTTCGGGTTGATGTTCAGCTTATCAGCAACCGTACGGAAGTGTGCGGCAACCTCGCTGAGCTTCTCAAGGTCAAGGCCGGTATCACGGCTGGTGCCCTGCAGCGTGGCGACGAGGGACTCGGTTGCCGGCTGAGAGGTGCCGTTTGCGAGCGGGGACAGTGCGCAGTCCACGATGTCAACGCCTGCCTGTGCAGCCATCAGGTTGACCATGTCGCCTGTACCGGTAGTGTTGTGGGTATGCAGATGGATCGGCACGCTGACGTTTTCCTTCAGCTTCTTTACGAGCGAATATGCGTCGTACGGAAGGAGCAGGTTTGCCATATCCTTAATGCAGATGGTATCTGCACCCATCTTTTCAAGCTGCATAGCGAGCTTTACGAAGTAATCCTCGCTGTGCACGGGGCTCTTTGTATAGCTGATGGCAGCCTCTGCCTTGCCGCCATATTCCTTAACGTACTTCATAGCGGTCTCCATGTTGCGGGGATCGTTCAGTGCGTCGAAGATACGGACGACATCGATGCCGTTTTCGATGGACTTTTTGCAGAATTCTGCAACCACGTCATCGGCATAGTGCTTGTAGCCGAGGAGGTTCTGGCCGCGCAGGAGCATCTGCAACGGGGTCTTCGGCATTGCCTTTTTGAGCGTTCTGAGACGCTCCCACGGGTCTTCGTTCAGGAAACGCATGCAGACGTCGAACGTTGCGCCGCCCCAGCACTCCAGAGACCAGTAACCCATGTTGTCCAGCTTTTCGCAAGCCGGAAGCATATCCTCGATACGCATGCGCGTTGCGGCCTGAGACTGGTGCGCGTCACGCAGGATGGTATCGGTAATTCTAAGGGGATTCTTAGCCATAATAACTGTTACTTCCTTTCCTAAGCGTTATCAAACGCCGAACAGAGCCAGGAACACACCGGCTGCAACAGCAGAACCGATGACGCCTGCGACGTTCGGACCCATAGCGTGCATGAGCAGGAAGTTGCGCGGATTCTCTTTCTGGCCGACGACCTGCGATACACGAGCCGCCATAGGAACGGCGGAAACACCGGCGGAGCCGATGAGCGGATTGATCTTATCCTTAAGGAAGACGTTCATGAGCTTTGCGAGCAGAACGCCGCCTGCGGTGCCGAGACCGAATGCAACAACGCCGAGGACGAGAATCTTAAGCGTCTGCGGATTGAGGAAGTTTGCAGCGGTAGCTGTTGCACCGACGGAGGTGCCGAGGAAGATCGTAACGATGTTCATCAGCTCGTTCTGTGCGGTCTTGTTCAGACGCTCTGTTACGCCGCTCTCACGGAGAAGGTTGCCGAGCATGAGGCAGCCGACAAGGGATGCAGCGGACGGCAGCATGAGGGAAACGAAGATGGTAACCACGATCGGGAACAGAATCTTCTCGGTCTTTGTAACCTGACGGAGCTGCTTCATCTGGATCATGCGCTCTTTCTTTGTGGTGAGCGCCTTCATGATCGGCGGTTGAATAACCGGAACGAGCGCCATGTAGGAATATGCGGCAACGGCGATCGGGCCAAGGAGTTCAGGTGCGAGCTTGGAGGTGACGAAGATGGCCGTAGGGCCGTCTGCACCGCCGATGATGCCGATGGAGCCGGCCTGTGCCGGGGTGAAGCCGAGCAGGACAGCGCCGACATAGGTAACGAAGATACCGAGCTGTGCGGCAGCGCCGAGCAGCAGGCTCTTCGGGTTTGCAATCAGCGGACCGAAGTCTGTCATGCAGCCGACGCCGATGAAGATGAGACACGGATAAACACCGAGCTTAACGCCGAGATAGAGGACGTCGAGCAGACCAGCAGCTTCCGTGGAACCGTTTGCGAGTTTAACACCTTCCGCAAACATTTCCCAATGCACATGACCGCCTTCAAACAGTTCTGCATGGTAAATGCCTGCGCCGGGCAGGTTTGTTAAAAGCATACCGAATGCAATCGGCAGAAGGAGCAGCGGCTCAAACTTCTTGACGATAGCAAGGTACAGAAGAACACAGGAAACAGCGAGCATAACGAGCTGCAGCGGGTTTTCGCCGAGCTTTGCGAAGCCTGTGCTATTCAGAAAATTAGTTATCGCTTCCATGAATAATTTAACACTCCTTATTTTAGTAGTATGTGCGTAGGCTTAAGTTTAACTTAGCCAACAACGCAGAGGAGTGTGCCGCTCTCAACGGTTGCGCCCTTCTGGACGTTCACGCTGGTGAGCTTGCCGGCCTTCGGTGCCATGATCTCGTTTTCCATCTTCATAGCTTCGAGAATCATGAGGACCTGGCCTTCAGCAACGGTATCGCCAACATTGACGTTGACGGAAAGAATGTTGCCGGGCATCGGGCTCTTGACCTGCTCGCCAGCGCCTGCCGGTGCTGCGACCGGGGCCGGAGCGGGTGCTGCTGCCGGAGCTGCTGCAACCGGAGCCGGTGCTGCGCCGCCGACGACTTCTTCTACTGTTACTTCATAAGCTGTGCCGTTAACATTGACATTATACTTTTTCATTGAACTTACCTCTCATCTGTTAGATTTCGCGCTTTGCGCATTTCAGACTCTTTTGATGGAATGGATGCGGATGTGCGAAACGTCCGTGCCCATCTCCTCGGCGATCGCGACTGCGATAGCGGCAACGATCTGCTGGTTGTTTTGGGCGGATACCGCCGGAGCGGGTGCTGCAGCAGGTGCTGCGGCGGCCGGGGCTACTGCCGGAGCCGGCTGCTTTTTAGCGACCTTCTCCATGATGAGGCCGAGGATCTTGATGATAACGATCAAGCAGATCAGGACCACGAACACGGTAATAAGGCCCATCAGAACAACCTGAACGGTGCTGATGTTGGTCTCCATAATCTTACCTCCTTTCACCGAAGCGTTATGGAAATAAAAATAGAAAATGTAATTTGCATTCTGAAAAAAACACCACATTCCCGCATTTTATCAGAATGGTTATATCTTAACACGGAATTCAAAATTTCGCAATGCTTAATTCAACTTTTTTAACCGATATTTTCGGAACGAAAGTCTGTTTGGAGTAATTCCCCGTTTGAACGCTGAAAATCAGGCAAGAACACGCCGTTTCTCTCCGGTTCAAAATATTGACGAAAAACTTTCTTTTATCCCGTTGCATTTTAGTAGAAAACATAGTAAAATTAAGTTATCTGTTATTTAGCATGGGCTTTCTTCCCAAAAAAGCGAATAGACTGCCCAAAGTATTGAAATGAGGCGAAGACGTGTTTTCAAACAAAGATCTGCGGAAGCTTATCATACCCCTTGTTATTGAGCAGCTTCTGGCCGTAACCATCGGTATGGCGGATACCGTAATGGTCTCCTCCTGCGGCGAAGCGGCGGTTTCCGGCATCTCCCTTGTGGACTCCATCAACTTTTTGCTCATCACGCTGTTTTCTTCTTTGGCGACGGGCGGCGCGGTCATTGCGTCCCAGTACATCGGGCGCGGCGACCACAAAAGCGCAAGTCTTGCGGCAAAGCAGCTTTTCTATGCCAGCCTTGCGCTTTCAGCCGTGCTGGGCGTCATCGCCGTATTCTTCCGCAAACCGGTGCTGAACATGGTTTTCGGCTCCATTGAAGCGGACGTTATGGCGCACGCGCAGATTTATTTTTTGCTTTCCGCAATCTCCTATCCGTTCCTTGCGGTCTATAACGCCGGTGCGGCGCTGTTCCGCTCTATGGGAGATTCGCGCACGACGATGCTCATTTCCATTTTAATGAACACCATCAACATCGTGGGCAATGCGATTTTAATCTACGGCTTCCAGATGGCTGCGGCGGGCGCGGCGGCGGCTTCTCTTGTTTCCCGTGCAGTAGGCGCCATCATCATTACGGTACTGCTTTTGAACCCGCGCCGTATTATTTTCTATGATAAGCTCCATAAGCCGGAAATCCACCTCTCCATGTTGAAGAGCATTTTGCAGATCGGCGTGCCGAACGGCCTTGAGAACAGCATTTTCCAGATCGGCAAAATTCTGGTTGCAAGCATTGTTTCGGGCTTCGGCACCATTTCCATCACAGCGAACGCCGTGGCGGGCAACCTCGCTTCCTTGCAGGTTATTCCGGGCATGGCGCTCGGCATGGCGATGATCACGGTCGTCGGCCAGTGCATCGGCGCAAAGGACTACGAAGCTGTGAAAAAGTACACGAAGAAGCTGATGCTCATCACCTACGGTGTCGTCTGGGCTATGACGCTTTTGATGCTGCTGTTCAGCAAGCAGATCCTTTCGTTCTACTCACTCTCCGAGGAAACGACCACGATGACGATGGAGGTCTTCATTGTGCACGGCATCTGCGCCGTCATTGTTTGGCCGCTGGCCTTTGCCCTGCCGAACGCCCTGCGCGCTGCGAACGATGTGCGCTTTACGATGATTGTTTCCCTGCTTTCCATGTGGATCTTCCGCATCGGCTTCAGCTACATTCTGGCGATCTACTTTAACATGGGCATTTTGGGCACATGGATTGCAATGTGTATCGATTGGTTCTGCCGCGGCGCCTGCTTTGTCATCCGCTTTGCGCGCGGAAAATGGAAGAATATCAGCTTTATTGATAACTAAGAAGGAGGTAAAACCGTATGGAATATGATGCTTTTACCGGCGGCGTTGCGCCGGGCGGACTGCGCTCGAAAAGCGATATCCGCATTTTGATCTGCTATATGCTCAAAAGCGTGAATGCGCCGCTTTCGGGCGATGACATCATCAAGGTCTTGCAGGAAAAATCCCTTGCGAATTACTTTGAGGCGAGCGATGCGCTTTCTGCCCTTGTGAGCCTTGGCAATGTCACCCGCGAGGAGGACAACACCTATGTGCTGACTAAGCGCGGCAAGAGTGTGGCGGACGACTTAGAACAGCTTATCCCCTCTTCCGTGCGTGATAAGGCCGTAGCCGCCGCCACGGCTCTGCTGGCTTCCGCCAAGATGGAGCGCGAAAACGTGGCGACCATTGTTCGCACCGAAAACGGCTACAACGTGACATGCCACATTTCCGGCGGGGAAATGGAGCTGATGAGCCTTACCGTGTATGTGCCCGACCTCTATCAGGCACGTGAAGTGAAAAAGAACTTTCACCGCGACCCACAGCGCGTGTATAACCTGATGCTCGCGGCGCTTACCGGCGACGACGAGATGATGAAAAGCGCCGTAAACCCGTGAGTTTTCGTCACCTTTAAAATTCCGAAGAGCCGCAGTTTTTGCGGCTTTTCTTTTTCTTCACTTCCTGTTTTTCCGAACATTCTGCACTTGTCGTCAAAAACCGACATTTTTCTGTATGTGTATTGTGTATACTTGTATGTGAAAACAGTTTGAGCTTGCACAGAATATACACATCATCCGTGTGAATATTTCTCACGTAGTCGTGCATAGTGGCGCAAATAGCGTATACTATTATTGTATCTGCTATTTGTATCTCACGCAAAAGATACAACACAGTTATGTGCACGATTTTCACAGAATGACACAGCGGATGGTGAACAGCATTGGAGGAAATAGAATCTAAAGCAATCTTCGGCCAACGTCTCAAGCGTTTCCGTGAAGAAAGCGGCTACACGCAGTCGATCCTTGCGAATATTCTTGGCGTTGAACGTTCCACCTACACGTATTATGAAACCGGTAAAACGACGCCCGTCATCTTTGACCTGATGCGCCTTTGCCGTCTTTACCGCATTTCTTTGGATGAGCTGTGCGGATACAGCGCAAACTCTGCAGACGCGATGCGTCTGAGCGATTCCGGTCAGCGCGTGAAAGTGTATGCACGCCGCAAAGAGCGTCGTTACCTTGCCGATTCTGTGCTGGATCTTTCTACAGATGAGCAGCAGCTTTTGGCGTATTATCGTTCCGCTTCCCCGGAAGATCGTGCGGAGCTTTTTGAACATCTGCGCAATGCACGGTACCGTGACCGCCGCCACGCAAACGCAAAATAACCTTCAAAAATTTCATATGCGCTTGTAGCCCAGTTGGATAGAGCGACAGACTCCGACTCTGTAGGCCGCTGGTTCGAATCCAGTCAAGCGCGCCATGATTGGGTGACAAAAAAATGTCACCCAATTTTTCTTAGTATTCATGCGGGTTTTCGGGCTTTTGGGGACAAAATTCGGCAAACGTTTTTACCGTAGATGTCCAACTAGTAAACCGCAGCTGAATCCGCCGCAACGGGGCTTCCGCCTGATTTTTCAGGTTGGAAGCCCCGCTTTTTTGCGTTTTCCACCCTTTTTTCCGTTGTCGGAAGTGCAGAAGTTTCCGGCAGTTTCATAGATAGATTGACGAACCCCAAAACGGGCGAATTCTAAGCCCTCAAGATCCAAGGGGGTAGTGCGCTCTCTTGTTTCCCCCTCTCCCAGACCCTCACCCCCGGATTACTTACCAGCTGGGAAAGAACAAAAGATGCTCTCCAGCAAGCTTACTCAAAATCAGTCGACTTTCCAAGTTTTCAACAACCACCAAGAAAGGATGCGAAAAAACATGAACATCGGCATTGATCACGGCTACTACGCCATCAAAACTCGGCGCTTTTCTTTCCCAGCCGGTATCTCGGAATATTCCCATGAGCCTTACACCTTGCAGAACACGCTGGAGTACGGCGGGAAGTTCTTCGTGTGCGGGACCGGCAGACAGCCGATCTTGCGAAACAAGGTGGAGAACGAGAACTACTGCCTGATGACCCTTACGGCCATCGCCAAAGAAATCCAGCAGCGGGGTATCAAGCCGGAATGTTCCGTTACCATCGCAGTCGGACTTCTTCTGGCCAGGTTTGGCCGGGAGAAGAAGTCCTTCCGGAAGTACCTTCGCCCTTTTTCCCAGCCGGTAAGCTCCAAGTTCGAGGGCATCCCCCACAAAGTGACCATCGAGGATGTGAAGCTGTTCCCACAGGGGTATTCCGCCCTGATGATCCACCCGGAACTCCTCCAGAACGAGCCCTCCGTCCTGCTCATGGATATCGGCGGCTGGACGGTGGACCTGATGCGGCTGGACAACAATGTTCCCAACGCCGCCACCTGCCGGAGCCTGGAACTGGGGATGATCCGCTGCATCGACGAGGTGAAAGAACAGGTTCGCCGGGATGTGGGGCTGTCCGTTACCGACGCCCAGGTGGAGCGAGTGCTGGCGGGAAAGCCCTGCAGCATGGACGAGGACGCCCGCAGCATCATCCAAAAGCAGGGCCGCCTCTACACCGAGCGCCTTCTCTCAGCGGCCATGGAAGCGGGATTTGACCTGAAAGCCATCCCGGTGGTGATGCTGGGCGGCGGCGCAGCGGTGGTCAAGGGCAACGTGAGCGAACAGGACGGCCTGTGCCGGGTTTTTGCCCTTTTAGACGACAAGGTAAACGCCGAAGGATTCGAGCGGATTTTGGGGCGTTTGTCGGGCGGTGTGGGCAAGGGATGAGCAGGCCCCTTTTTATGTTCCGCCCAAACCTCCAGAATGAGGACCACCGCCGGGCATGGGCTCTGCTGCAGGCTGTGCCGGAAGGCCAGAAAAGCGCCTTTCTGGTGAAAGCGATTCTGGACAGCGCCAGGCAGGACGCCTTGGAGTCCACCCTGCGCCGCATCCTGCGGGAAGAACTTCAGGCTGTCCCTTCCCAGCCGGTGCAGCAGCCGGAGGAAGCCATCCCACCGGAGATGCTCGGCTTCCTCAATACCCTCATGGATGATGAGTAAAATCCCCCAAAGCAGCCCCCAACATAGCCGTTATTGCTTGTGACGTTTGTTGCCCCTGCTTTGGCTGAAAGGTTGTTGGTCTTGGTAATAGCTTTCTCTTCGCTCTTCGGATATGCTTGTGTTGCCCGAAAGGGAAAGAACCAAGCAAAGGAGCGATGGCCGTGGAAACCAAGGGCGTAACCTGCAAAATCCCGCTGGATCTGCATAACCAAATCAGCGAGGAAATCAGGGAAACGGAAAGTACGATGAGCAAATTCATCGAAATGATCATCCGGGAGCATTATGAGAAAGGGGCTAACAGAATTATGGAAAAAGGAAGAACATTAGCATTTCAGGTGAGCGAGGAATTGTTCCAGAGGGTAAAGGAATACCTTGAAAACTACGAGAAAAACTACCACCGCCGCCTTACCCAAAAGGAATTCGTCATCGGGCTGATCGAGCAGGCGCTGGAAGAAGCGGAAGAAGAATTCGAAGCCGCCAGAGCAGCCGAGCACGAGGAACAGGCTGAAAACGGCTGGGAAGCCGCAGAAATCGCTGAAAGCGATGAGGACGAGGAAGTACCCGATGACGAGGAATCAGAGGACTGGGACGAAGAAAATGGCGAAACCGAGGGACTCAGTGCTGATGAAGAAACAACCGGGAACAGCTGGGAACCTGCAGAAAACACCGAAACCGGTGAGGGCGAGGAAGAACCCAGCGAGGACGATGAGGATACTACGCCGGAAAGCGGGGATCGGGATGAGGAAGAAGAAACCGAGCCGGATGACGATACCATAGAATCCGGCGAAACCAATGAAAATGAAGATGAAACCTACGCATAACACAGCCAGCAGCAGCCCGCAGGAAACTGCGGGCTGTTTTCATATATATTTCATTTCACCATGGGAAAGGGGCGATGTCCGTTGATTGTGTGTTAGCTTTTAGTATCATACAAGATAAGGGGCGTGATATAGAAAACCATACGATATATTGACCTGTTCTCCGGTATTGGCGGGTTCCGGGAAGGACTCACCCGTGCCGGAGGATTTACCTGTGTAGGACACTGCGAAATCGACAAAAAAGCCAATCAAAGCTATGAAGCCTTGTTCGATACCAAAG
>ENA-ORTU01001472-ORTU01001472.1-human-gut-metagenome-genome-assembly--contig:-NODE-1472-length-24020-cov-9.120092_pt1 | contig 24020 bp, 18 predicted proteins | sample MGYA00241910_ERZ509184 | MGnify/ENA primary metagenome ERZ509184 (study PRJEB26280, sample SAMEA2338847) | human gut metagenome | biome: human gut; feature: human-associated habitat; material: faeces... | reverse complement strand
AGTCAGTCGAAAGATTGGCTCCTTTTTTTGGTATATACACCAGCCGTTGTAGAGACGTGGCGTGCCTCGCTCACTACAGACTGATAGTATTGTTACTATTGCTAGGGGATGAGACGCAGCACGCTACGTCTCTACAACTGGGGAAAATGGATAGATCAGTCGTTTATTTCTTTAGCTAGAGATTCCCGTAGTTTTCGGACTGCCGTGGCGATGTGGGCTTCTAATGTCTTTACTGATATTTCTAGGATATTTGCCGCATCCTTATATTTCATCTTATCTTCACGGATCAGTTTAAAAGCCATCTTGCATTTATCCGGGAGTGTATTGATCGCCTCATTTAAATGATCGATGCATTCTTTAGAAATAAGTTCTTCCTCGGGCGTAGTATCAGTATGCGCAAATAAATCGATCGTATTCTCATCGATCTGGACTTTCTCCATATGCTGTGTCCGGTATAGGCTGATGGCTTTGTGGCGGGCTATGCCATAGATATAAGAATCGAAGTTAGAGATCTCCGGTAATGACTTTCTATTATTCCAAAGACTTAGAAATGTATCAGAGACAATTTCCTCAGCTTCTACAGAGGAAGGCACATAAAGGGATGTAAACCGCATTAGCCTCTGAAAATAGGCTAAATAAAGCGATTTAAAAGCAGTTTGAGAATCGGATAGCGCGATTTCACAGACCCATTGCATTATTTCTTTGGAGTGTTTTTCCAAGTAACTAGAATCTTGTTAACTTATTTCCCTTCTAAATATATAGTCGCAAATGTATATAAAAACCCTTAGTGGATCTCTCTCTTAAAAGAGAAATACTTGATGTTAATTTCAACCTAATTTCATATCTGGTTGTTTTTGAATCTAATCCGCAGGTTGTAACATCATTGTAATATGTATGTAACGGATGCGAAATAATTGTTTCAGAACTTTGCGCAAGAATTATAACAATCAGTATGGAAACATTTTATTTGTTCTTGGTCATATTTTTGTTTGTATTGGCCATCGTAGATTTATCGGTCGGTGTTAGTAATGATGCCGTGAATTTCTTGAATTCAGCTATCGGCGCGAGAGCCGCATCCTTTAAAGTTATTATCGCTATCGCTGCTGTGGGAGTCTTTGTCGGAGCGGCGTTATCCAATGGTATGATGGATATCGCCCGGCATGGTATTTATCAACCCCAGCATTTTTATTTCTCGGAGATCATGTGTATCCTTGCGGCCGTTATGCTTACGGATGTGGTGCTACTGGATATTTTTAACTCGTTAGGTATGCCGACCTCGACAACGGTTTCCATGGTGTTTGAGTTGGTGGGTGGAACGGTAGCGATTGCCTTGGTAAAGATCGCTAGTTCTTCAGGCGCTTTGCAATTGGGGGATCTGCTGAATACCGAAAAGGCTTTTACCGTGATTCTGGGTATCTTTCTTTCTGTGGCGATCGCTTTTTTCTTTGGTGTGATCGTGCAGTATCTGTCCCGGATATTGTTCTCGTTTAATTATAAGAAAAGCTCTAAATATTTTATTGGTCTGTTCGGAGGTTTAGCGGCCACTTCCATCATTTACTTTATGCTGATAAAGGGATTGAAGACAAGTTCTTTTATGACGGGTGAGTTCAAGGATATGGTGTATGCCAATACGGGGATGATCGTTTTGGGATGTATGGTATTTTTTACGATCTTGATGCAGGTATTGCATTGGTTGAAGGTGAATGTATTCAAGGTAGTCATTTTGATGGGTACGTTTGCCTTGGCGTTGGCTTTTGCCGGGAATGACTTGGTGAACTTTATCGGAGTCCCCTTGGCTGGCTATTCCTCTTATATGGACTTGATGGCGCAGGGAGGGACCACTACCACGGATACATTTTTGATGACCTCCTTGTTGGGACCGGCCCAGACACCTTGGTATTTCTTGGTGGGTTCCGGGGTCGTGATGGTAATCGCCTTGGCTACCTCCAAAAAGGCTCAGAACGTGGTGAAGACTTCCTTGGATCTGTCTCGTCAATCGGATGGAGAGGAGTCTTTCGGTACATCGCCTGTCGCACGGGTATTGGTACGGAATTGCAGTAATATATCCGCTACGATATTAAGTATCGTGCCCACTCCGGTTAAGAACTGGATTGATAGCCGTTTCAACCAAAGCGAGATGATCATGGATGACAAGGCTAGCTTCGACTTGGTACGTGCCTCGGTGAACGTGGTTTTGTCCGGATTGCTGATCGCTTTGGGAACCTCCTTGAAATTGCCTTTATCTACGACGTATGTGGCTTTCATGGTCGCTATGGGTACTTCGTTGGCAGACCGTGCTTGGGGGCGTGAGAGCGCCGTATATCGCATCACGGGCGTATTGTCCGTGATAGGTGGTTGGTTCATTACGGCAGGGGCTGCTTTTACGATCTGTTTCATCGTCGCTCTTTTGATTTATTGGGGAGGTATTCCAGCTTTGGTCGCTATGATTGGTTTGGCGATCTATTCGTTGGTTCGTAGCCACTTCGCTTATAAGGCTAAATTGCGGAAAGAGGCATTGAAGGAGGAGGTGAATTCTACGGTGTCTAAACTTCGTAAGGCTACGGATACCCGTGAGGCTTTGGCCCTGTTCCGCGAGCATAGCCGTGAGGAATTACAATCCGATCTGGATTTTACGGCGGAAGTATTCGGTAAGGCGGTAAATGGATTCATGAATGAGAACCTCCGTGAGTTGCGCAAGGTCTTGACTGCCGTGGAGGAGAAGAAGATTCACTTGAAGCAAGTGAAACGTGTCGGTACGCTTGGCGTTACCCAATTGGATCATGATATCGCCGTGGAGAAGGGGCTTTATTATTATCAAGGAAATGACTTCGCTAGCGAGATCATATTCAGTATCCGTCGCTTGGCAGAACCGATGAAAGATCATATCGATAATAATTTCAGCCCGTTGAGTCCGGTACAGAAAGATGATTTTGGTAAGGTATCTGAACAAATCATCTCCTTCTTGAGAAATTGCGCTACTATGATCCGTAAAAACGATTATATTGGTTTTGAGGAGCTGATCGCTGAGTCGATTACCTTGATGAACCAACTTACCGCCTTGAAGAAAGGGGAGTTGAAGCGTATCCAAGGGCAGTCCGGCAGCACGAAGGTGAGCATGGTTTATTTGAACATGGTACAAGAGGCCCAGAACGTGGTCTCTTTTACGGCGAACCTTTTGAAGGTGAGCAGGAAGTTCCAGAAGGAATAATCAGTCTCTATTCTATTGGGATGCTGGGAGACGGGGCATGCCCCGTCTCTACTGGTTTATAGGGTTAGCATCTTCTTTTCTTTGACTAAATCACTTTCGTCCATCCGCAGGGATGGGACTGTACACATCTTGATAAAATCTCCTGTTTGGCAAGTATAATCATAGTAGACCTGTTGTTCCGGGGTAAAATCTTCTTTATCGATCAGTCCGCTTTTCCGGCTCATGAATTCATCGATCTCCGTGCTTTCTGATTCCTTGATAAGAAGGATTCGGCGGGCGATCGGGTTACGATTATAATCCTGCCCGATGTATAATCCTCGTAATTGGCGGGGATTCTTGAAAAATGGTATTTGCAGGTATATCGTTACCATCGTGAATTGGGGCGCTTGGTTCTCGTTCAGCATGCAATGGAAATTCTGAGGATCGGGCATGATCCCGAATCCCCATTGAGCCTCTCCATAAGCGCTGATCCGCCCTACACGGACTTGATTATCCGAGGGGGAGAGTAGGAAGGGTTCCATCTTGAGGCAGTCCGAGGAGGAAGAAAGGCTGTAACTGGTATAGATTCCTTTGAAAGCCTCTATTTTAGAGGCGGAGAGCCGTGTCTCCTCCATCAATTGCTTGGCGAAAGGATTATCTTTTAGGCTATCCGGTTCGGCGAGCTCCATCTGGTCTAGGCGAAGGATCATCTCCTCTATATGGGAAAGCAAACGTTTTTTCGACACGTTATTCACTAGGGCGAGCGCCGAGTCCAGCGCTTCTTCCGGCGGGTAACTCTTGATGCCCTCGAAATAATTCGGCAATACGGTCGTATATAGGGAGGACAATATGCTGGGAGCCATATCGATCCAGTCGGCTATCTCTTTCATCTTAACCCCATTGCTTCGTAGATATTCGATCTTTCGGTAGAATTCTTGAAGATTGTTCATGTGTTTATATTCTTGATTTACCTTACAAAATAAGAGGACATATGTTGCGTTTCCGTTTCATGAATGTTACATAAATATTTCTTTATAATTTATTGATTCCTAGTTGAGTATTAATAATATACATTCATGGGTTCAGTAATATGTCTGTAACATGGCGGCTGTACTTTTGCCTTCGAAAATAAAACGACAGAAGATTATGGACACTGCGATACAGACAAATAAAACATCCCGGAGGCGGGTTTCCGATCTCTTCTTCATCCTATGGGCCGGAGGGGCCGCTTTGCTTTCTTATTCCTTGGTATATATGTTGCGTAAGCCTTATACGGCTGCCGCTTTCGAGGATCTGGAGGTATTCAATATGGACTATAAGGTGGCGGTTACGATCGTGCAGATCTTGGGGTACGTGGTGTCGAAGTTCATGGGAATTAAGTTGATATCGGAGTTGCGGCGGAAAGAGCGCTTGCGGTTCATCTTGATGTCCGTGGTGATGGCGGAACTTTCGTTGGTATTCTTCGGGTTGCTCTCGGCTCCTTATAATATAGCGGCGATGTTCTTGAACGGGCTTTCGCTGGGATGTATGTGGGGGATTATTTTCAGCTTTATAGAAGGACGTAGGATGACGGATGTCCTCGCTAGTTTGTTGGGCGTAAGTATGGTGATCAGTTCCGGTACGGCAAAGTCTGTCGGCTTGTACGTAATGGATACGTGGCAGGTCAGCGAGTTCTGGATGCCCGCCTTGATCGGGGCGGTGGCATTGCCTTTGCTAGCCTTGTTGGGATATGCGCTGAACCGGCTTCCACAGCCTACGGAGGAGGATATCGCCTTGAAGTCGGAGCGGGAGACCTTGAACGGGCGGCAGCGTTGGGAGCTTTTTAAGCATTTCATGCCTTTCTTGACGATGCTTTTCGTGGCGAATATAGCGATCGTGGTATTGCGGGATATCAAGGAGGACTTCTTGGTGAATATCATCGATATGTCCGGTTACTCGCCTTGGTTGTTCACGCAAATAGATAGCGTGGTGACCTTGACTATCTTGGCGATCTTTGGTTTGATGGTGCTCGTGAAAGATAATTTTAAGGCGCTTTCAGTCCTGTACGGTTTGATTATTACGGGCATGATGGTCATGGCGTTCGTGTCGTTCGGGCAGGAGCGGATGGGATTGAGCCCGGTGACATGGCTTTTCTTGCAGAGCCTTTGCCTGTATATGGCTTACTTAACCTTCCAGACGATTTTCTTCGATCGCTTCATCGCTTGTTTCAAGATACGGGGAAACGTCGGTTTCTTTATTGTCTTAACAGATTTTCTGGGGTACACGGGTACGATACTGGTATTGGTGCTAAAGGAATTCGTGGGTACGAGATTGGACTGGGCGGTATTTTATAACCAACTTGCCGGATATGTAGGGATCTTTTGCTGCGCCACTTTTGTCGCTTCCTTCGTATATTTGCGGCAACGCTATCGCAAGGAGACCGCTTTATGTGGCTGCGAGGAAATAGCAACTCTTGAACCTACCGAAAACAATGTCCTTACGATCGCTTAAACAAGAAAATTATTAAATACGATACATACAGAATATGAAGAAGATTTCAGGTGTCATTATGGATTGGGCCGGTACGGCCGTGGATTATGGATGCTTCGCTCCGCTGAACGCTTTTCTCAAGGTATTCTCGGAAGAGAAAGGGATTGATATCACTTACCGGCAGGCCCGTGAGCCGATGGGTCTCTTGAAGATCGATCATATCAAGGCGATCTTGAGCATGCCGGAGGTGAACGAGAAGTTCCGTGCCCTGTATAAGAGGGACTGGAACAAGGGGGACGTGGATGAGATGTACGCTAGTTTCGAGAAACATTTGTTCGCTTCCTTGAAGGATTTCACCACTCCGATACCGGGAGTCTTGGAGACGATGGCGATGCTTCGCGAGCAAGGTATAAAGATCGGCTCTACGACCGGGTACACGGCGAAGATGATGGAGATTGTCCGTCCCGGAGCCGAGGCCAAAGGATATAGGGTAGATAATCTGGTGACACCAAACGAGGTCCCGGCCGGTCGCCCCGCCCCGTATATGATCTATAAGAATATGATAGATTTAGCGATTCCTTCCGTAGATCAAGTGGTGAAGGTAGGAGATACGATCGCTGATATTAAGGAGGGCGTGAACGCCAAGGTATGGAGCGTCGGTATCGTGACCGGTAGCAACGAGATGGGCGTGAGCGAGGAGGAATATAACAGCCGTCCGGCGGAAGAATGGGAATCTCTGAAGAAAGAGGTGCGTGAGCGTATGTTGGCGGCGGGGGCTCATTTCGTCTTGGATACGATCGCCGAGCTGCCCGCTTGCATCGAGAAGATTAACAACAGGAATTAAGCTTGATAACCGAATAGAATAAAACAATCATATGAGAAACTATTTATTATTGACACCGGGCCCGTTGAGTACGTCGCAGACGGTACGTGAGGCCATGCTTCAAGATTGGTGTACGTGGGATAAGGATTATAACGAGGGTATCGTTACCCCGATCCGTAAAGGCTTGCTGGCGATAGCGGGACTGGACGGGGATGAGTACACCAGTGTCCTGCTGCAAGGTAGCGGAACGTATTGTGTGGAGGCTACGATCGGGGCTACCGTGTGTCCGGAGGATAAATTGTTGATCCTCGCTAACGGCGCTTATGGCAAACGTATGGCGCAGATCGCCGATTATTATCATATCAATTACGTACTGGTCTCTTTGCATGAGACGGAACTGGTAACTGGCGAGGTAGCCCGACGTGCCTTGGAGGAGCATCCCGGTATCACGCATCTCTCAATGGTACATAGCGAGACCACGACCGGTTTGTTGAATCCGATTGAGGAGGTAGCCGAGGTGATCAAGGGCCGGAGGATTACCTTTATCGTGGATGCGATGAGCAGCTTTGGCGGTGTCCCTATCGACGTGAAAGGTTTAGGTATCGACTTCTTGGTCAGTAGCGCGAACAAATGTATTCAAGGAGTTCCCGGCTTCGGCTTTATCCTCGCTCAAAAAGATAAATTGATGGCGACGAAGGGGAATGCCCGCTCGCTTTCCTTAGATATCTATGCCCAGTGGGAAGCGATGGAGAAAGGGGGAGGCAAATGGCGTTTCACGTCTCCGACGCACGTGGTTCACGCTTTCTACCAAGCGATGAAGGAATTGAACGAGGAAGGCGGTATCACGGCTCGTTATAAGAGATATCAGGAGAATCACCAGATATTGGTGGAAGGTATGCGTGGATTGGGTTTCAAGACCTTGCTGCCCGATGATGCCCAAGGGCCTATTATCACTTCGTTCTTATATCCTTCCGCGGATTTCGATTTCACCTCGTTCTACGCACGGCTGAAGGAGAAAGGCTTCGTGATCTATCCGGGTAAGATCTCGGATGCGGATACGTTCCGTATCGGTAATATCGGAGATATCTTCCCGAAAGATATGGAAGCCTTGATACAAGCGATTAAAGAGATCCGGTAATCGATGCCCGTAACGTAACGAGTCCTTCGGGGCCCATATTGAACAGCAAATCAGCAATACTCAGATTGGGGAGGAATCCGAATTTCTCCCGGAATACTTGATAATAAGGTTCCGGGTGGAAGGCGGGATCTTCCCCTTCGTGTTTCGGGCAGATCGTTTCCCGGAAATCGTTGGCTACCTCTGGCTCATAATGCTCGGTGTAGACGACTGCGGGTTGCATATCCAACAGGTCACAGACTAGACGGCGCAGTTCCTCGTTGAAGTCGAGGAGGAACTCGTATTTCTTTTCGTAGAAAGGAGCGAAGTCATCGGCATAATACTCGAAAAACGGACTCATATTGTAGGCCGATACCAAAGCGTTCCAGTGTAGGTGCCGCCAGTTTCCGTGGTCGGAGATACGGATGTCCTTGGTCTGGCATTTCAAGGTATCCGGCTTGACGATGGGGATGGATAGGGAGAGTGGGCCGTTCGCGGCGGCGATGACGCAGCGGTTACGATAGGTTTGCTTCACGTAATTCTCGGCGGTCTCGATACGGACTTCCGGGTATTGGAGCATCTTGCAATATTGTTGTATGGGGCCTAGATAGGCGGTCGCTATATATACAGGTCGCATGATTAATGAACGGGTTTAAAGATTCGTTGTTTGTCGGGGCTGTACCAGCAGAGCCAAGCGTTGCCGACGATATGGTCGGCCGGTATGAAACCGAGATGGCGGGAATCTACCGCCTCGTTGGTATTATCGGACAGTACCCAATAGTAGTCTTGTCGGAAAAAGAAGAAATTAGTCTCCCGCCCGTCCAGATATAACTTTCCGTCGCGGAAGGAAGCCTTGCCATCCGTCTCCCGCAGGATGATCTCTTTGCAGGCGGTGAGCGAGGCTGCGTCCAGCGGGTAAGCCCGGTCTTTCCGGGGGACGATCAACATGTATTCTTGCATTTGTTCCCCGATAAAATGACGGTTTATGGCATCGGGCAATTCCTCCCTCAATTGATATTCCTCGAAAGCCGTGAGGCTGAGCATGCAGCCAAAACTTTCCTGCCTGAAATCCCTAAGTGGGATGTCCAACTTCTCTAACGTCTCCAAGAACGTCTCCTTGGCGCTCAGTGTTATGAAATAGGAGCTGAGGGAGCGGGGAGAGCGGGGGATTTTCTGCCCGTTTATCGTATATCCGTCCATGCTGACCCGGATCGTATCGCCCGGCATACCGATGCAGCGGCTGATGAATAAGGGAGCATCCGCTGAATCTCGAGAGAGCGGACTGGTAAAAAGCACGACCTTGCCCCGGACGGGCTTATTCTTCCCCGGTATTTTATTGACTAGGATATAATCCCCTTTATGTAAAGCCTCTTCCATAGAGTCCGTGGAGATGCGATAGGACTCTATGCAGAAAAGACGTATGAGCATGACGATCCCCGAGGCTAGCGCGAAAGCTGCCAGCCATTTCATGAGAACTATCAGGAATCGTTGGATTGTCATAATACGAAGTTTTCACCTCTTAATCCGGATGAACCCAGCGGAACAGGCGGTTCCAACGGATACCACCGTCGAACAGACTGCGATCCTTGTCCAAGGATAGCCAAACCAAGATCGGCTTGCCGACAATGTGATCCTCGGGTACGAAACCCCATGAGCGGCTATCCGCGCTATTATGGCGGTTATCGCCCATCATCCAGTAATAATCGTATTTAAACGTATAGGAAGTCTCGGGCTTGCCGTTGATGTAGACCTTGCCGTCCTTCATTTCCAAGGTGTTGTTCTCGTAATTCTTGATACAACGGCTGTACAACGCCAGATTACGTTCGTCCAACGGGATGGTAGCCCCTTTCTTCGGGATCCAAAGCGGCCCGAAGTTATCACGGGTCCAGCCAGTATTGTATCCGACCGGATAGGTAGGGCCGCCCAACGTCTCCGGCTCGATGATAACCTTCTTCACGGTAGGTAACTTCTCCGCTATCGCCAAGGCCTTTTTCGTGAGTGGCAGGCGATATACCGGGTTGTACTGTCCGTTCGCGTTAGGCGTAAAGCCTAGGTATGACAATAGGTTCTGGTAATAACCGCCGCTGGAGGCCAGCATACGGTCATCCTTGCTTACGTCCATTAGGCGGAATTGCTCCTCTGTGATCGGGGAACCGTCTGTTTCGATGAAGTAGTTGAACTGCATATCTTTCGGGTTCTCGGCGGGTTTACCGTCTATGTACACTTGGTTGTCTATGAGTTGGAGCGTATCACCCGGCATACCGATACAACGCTTCACGTAATTCTCCCGTTTGTCGACCGGGCGGTACATAACCTCGCCGAACGTGGCCTTATCCAATAAGATACGTTCCCGTCCGTACTCCTCGACCAAGGAGTAGTAATCTGGGTTTTGCACTTTCACGGCGATCGTGTCGCCTGCGGGGAAGTTGAACACTACGATATCATTACGTTTCACGTGGCCCAAACCTTTCACCCGTTTGTAGCCCCATTCCGGCCAATCCAGATACGATTTACAGTTTAAGATAGGCAACGTATTTTGTACCAACGGGAAGGAGATCGGAGTGTTCGGAACGCGAGGGCCGTAACTTAATTTGCTGACGAACAGGTAATCTCCTACCAGCAAGGATTTCTCTAGGGAAGAACTCGGTATCTGATAGTTCTGGAAGACGAACAAATTGATGAAATAAACGGCTACCAGCGCGAATACGATATCGTCCACCCATTCCAATACGTTGCGTACCGCCGGGTTCTTAGACCGTTTCCAAGCTCCCCAAGGGATGTAGTGCGTCAAGAATATATCGACTAGGACGATTAATCCCAGCAGTAACCATAAGTTTTGCATCCAGATAGCGAACAACGTGTATAATACGGCCGCTATACTAAACTTGATCCATTGTTTTTTCGTGAACTTCTTCATCTTTTAGCTAATACGTTTAGAATTTGAATAAGTCATTCATGCCTAGGAAACCTTTCTTTCCGGCGGTAAACTCTGCCGCTATTACGGCGCCTAGCGCAAATCCGGCACGGCTCTTGGCATCATGCTTGATACTGATCGTATCCACGTCCGACTCATACGTGATCTCGTGGATACCCGGAACCTCACCCTCACGGATAGCGTGGATCGGCAGGTCGGTCGCGCTCTCGGCGTTCTCTAAGGTCCAGCGGTCTTTACGATCGATGTTTTCCAAGATTCCTTCGGCCAACGTGATAGCTGTTCCACTGGGTGCGTCCAGCTTGTGGATATGGTGGACTTCCGTCATTTTAACGTCGTAGGAGGGGAAGTTGTTCATGATTTTCGCCAGATACTTATTCATGGCGAAGAAGATATTTACGCCGATGCTGAAGTTGGAGGCGTAGAAGAAGGTTTTGCCCTCTTTCTCGCATTTCTCCTTGATCTCGCCGATACGGTCCAGCCATCCGGTAGTACCCGATACGACCGGCACGCCTACCTCGAAACATTTCATATAGTTATTGAAAGCGGTAGCCGGGGTAGTAAACTCAATCGCCGCGTCGGCGCTCTTGAACGCTTCTGAATATATATCCTCAGCGTTATTGATATCTATGATGGAAACAATTTGATGTCCTCTTTGGATGGCGATCTGCTCGATCGTTTTGCCCATTTTCCCGTAACCTATAAGTGCAATTTTCATACTTTAATTCAATTAATGTCGCAAATATACAGAAAATGAATTACATTTGAATCCAAAATCTTAACTCTGAAAGAATATGGAACGTTTATTACACTATGTTTGGAAATACAAACTCTACGCGAGTACTTCATTGGCTACCACCGAGGGGCTTCCTATCGCTGTTATCGATCCCGGAATACAAAACACCGACGCCGGTCCCGACTTCTTCAACGCCAAGATAAAGATTGACGGCACGGTATGGGCCGGAAGCGTGGAGATCCACGAAAAAGCTTCCGATTGGTTGCTGCATCATCACGATTCGGATAAGGCATATGACTCCGTTATCTTGCATGTAACGGGTGTGAATGACGCATCTATCTGCCGGATGAACGGTGAGCCTATTCCTCAATTGATATTACCCGTTCCGGAACCTGCCCGGAAAAATATCGATTGGTTATTGGCAAGAGAGGTGCCCGTCCCCTGTCTTGAGCGGATTCAAGATGTGGACTCCGTGCATCTGGCCTCATGGATGGATACCTTGCTCAGTGAGCGGCTGGAACGAAAGACAGAGGATATATACCGTCTGCTGGATCAGTACCAAGAGGATTGGAACGAGGTATTCTATATCCTATTGACCCGTAGTTTCGGCTTTGGCGTGAATAGCGACGCTTTCGAGTGGTTGGCGAAAAGCCTCCCCCTGCGATATATCCAAAAGCAAAGGGCTAGCGAGTCGCAAGTAGAGGCGATGCTTTTCGGACAAGCGGGTATGCTCTCGGAAGAGGGCTCCTGCCATTACTACCGTCTGCTGAGGCGGGAATATGAGTTTCTCCGCCATAAGTTCGGCCTCAAGCCTTTGGATGACTCCTTGTTCAAAAGCCTTCGCATCCGTCCGACCAACTTCCCGCATGTGAAGTTGGCGCAACTGTCCGCTATCTGGCATCGGTACGATACGTTGTTCTCGATGATCCTGTCCGCTTCTTCTCCTAAAGAGATCAAGGATTATTTCCGTATCCAACCCTCGGATTATTGGAAGAATCATTATCACTTCCAATACGCCTCGGTGCAAAAAGATAAAATGATCGGGGAGAATGCCTTGAATATCCTGTTAATAAATACGGTAGTCCCTCTGCTATTCGCTTACGGCGGTCGAAATAAACTTCCTGAGTATTGCCTGCGTGCGACCCGCCTCTTGGAGAGTATCCCGCCGGAACGCAATCATATCGTAACCGCTTTCGCTCGATCCGGTATCGAAGTCCATAACGCTGGTGATACGCAATCACTCATCCAGTTAAAACGAGAATATTGCGAGAAGCGAAAGTGTTTGTATTGCCGGATTGGGTTCAGGTTGCTAAAACGAAGTGTTAATCCTCCTCGGTAAAAGGAGCTCTTATATACTTGCCGTCTTTATGATTATTGGTGATATAACGTATAATATATCGATCACCTTTCCGGTTGAAAAAAACATACCATGTGGTATGTTTACTGCTTTTTCGTTTGAAAAAGGCGTATTGCAAATCTTTCCCGTATCGGTTGAACCTCATTTCAGCTGTATGGGAGAGGTTATAATGTGGCGCATGAGGTAAAGTGTGGATGAAGTCGAGGATATCATCGATAAGTATGTTTGCGTACTCAATGTATGAATAATAATCTTTCTCAAATAAGGTGTCGGCTAAATCCATCAGATAAGTGATTATTTCTTTAGGGATAATAACTTTTGTGTTATTTTCTTTGTGCGTTTTTTTCATAGAAATGTTTTCTTAGTTCTTGTTTTGCGTATTGTCTGAATTCCTCGATGCTCAATCCTTTGTTCCAATCTCGTTCAAATTCATCAAGGTTACTATCCGATAGGTTTACTCCCAATCGTTGCAATATAGGATTGATCATATCCCCATATTTCTTTAAGTCGATGCGAACGTAGCTGTTGTTCCCTGCCGCATCTTTCTCCAATTCGATACCTGATACTTCTGACATAGTTGCTCTATTTATTTGGTTATACTTCCATCTATCGCGAAGATACTGTTTTTAATTAGGTATCTGCCTTATTTCGGGTGTTTTATTTTACAATAAGTTCGATGTGAATTACCGTTTTGTAAGAGATTGATAACCAGACTCGAAAAAACACGTACATGTTTTTTGGAAAAGTCGTACGTGTTTTCCGAAAAACATGTACGTGTTTTCGGGAAAACAAGCTGATGTTTTTTTCCGGATGAGCCGCGATGATATTCTTTAGGAGAGAAAAATGACAATAAGGTGAAGATAATTTATGATAACTCAATTAATTTAGGTGGCCTGTATAGATTAATTAGCGTATATATCCTTATCGTTCACGGGATTTTTCCCTATTTTTGTCCCTCAATTGAAATATGAAGATTGAATGGAAGATAAATACGTAAGAAATAGTTTACGGTTCTTTATAGGGGTACTTCTGCTGGCCGTGCTGTACTCGTGCGCGAATATAGCCTCGCCAAACGGGGGGCCTTATGATGAGGCTCCGCCTAAGTTCGTAAGCAGTACGCCGTTGCCTAACCAGATAAACTATAAGGGAAAGAAGGTGGAGATTATTTTTGATGAGTTGATCCAGATCGATAAGCCTACCGAGAACGTGATCATCACTCCACCCCAAATGGAGCAACCCGTTATCCGGGCGAACGGCCGGAAGGCGGTCATCGAGCTGATGGATACGTTGAAGGAGAATACGACCTATACGATAGACTTTACCAATTCGATCTCCGATAATAATGAGAAGAATGTATTGGAGAATTATTCCTTCGCGTTCTCTACCGGCGAATCCATCGACAGTATGGAGGTGTCCGGAGTCTTGCTGAACGCCGAGAATCTGGAGCCTATGCCGGGTATTACGATCGGCGTGCATACGAATCTGGAGGATTCCGCCTTTACGACGATCCCATTTGTCCGTACTTCCCGTACGAACGACAAGGGAGAGTTTACGATTCGTAATATGGCCCCCGGAACCTATCGGATCTATGCCTTGGAGGATGTGATGCGCTCCTATAAGTACAGTCAGCCCGGGCAGCAGATCGCTTTTTACGATTCCTTGATCGTCCCCGCGTTCGAGTTGACGACCCGTCAGGATACGATTTGGAAAGATAGCTTGACGATCGATACGGTGATGACAGTCGGTTATACCCATTTTATGCCGGACAATATCGAGTTACGCCTGTTTAAGGAGAAAGTAGAGCGTCAATATATGTTGAAGCCGGAGCGTACGGATGAGAAAATACTAACCTTGCGTTTCAATACCTCCTTGGATACTATTCCGGTACCGGTTCCTTTGAATTTCACCCCGGCGGATAGCAATTGGTATTTCTTGCAGACAGCGGAGGAAGGAAAAGCCGTGCATTACTGGTTGACCGATTCTTTGATCTGGAAGCAAGATACGCTGCAAGTGGAGGTGAATTACCTGAAAAGCGATTCCATGAATATACTTCGTCCGCAGACCGATACGGTACAATTTACCGTGCGTCGCCGTCCTGTGGAGAAGAAGAAGAAGAAAAAGAAAAAAGACGATGAGCCGGAACCCATCGAGTTTCTGGGAATGAACGTAAACGCTTCCGGTTCGATCAACCTGTATGATACGGTCGCTGTTACGTTTAGCGAACCGGTAGCGGGGTTAACGAAAGATCATTTTTATCTGGATCAGAAAGTGGATACGCTTTGGGAAGCCGTTGACTTCGATTTCTTTCCGGATACGACGAATTCCTTGAATTTCTTTATCAAGCGCCCGTGGAAGTATGGAGAGGAATACCGTTTGGAAGTAGATTCCGCCACGATATTCAGTGCCTATGGTAAATGGAACGATGTGTATAGCGGGGAATTCAAGATCAAGAAGGAAGATGAGTACGGGCATTTATATATCAATATCGAGGGAGCGGATACCACCGCTTTCGTGGAATTATTGAATAGCAGCGACCAGCCGATCCGTAAGGTGAAGGTAAAAGATGGCGGCGTGCTTTTCATGGACTTGAAACCGGATAAATATTATGCCCGTTTAGTATTAGACGTGAATGATAACGGTGTCTGGGATACCGGTAATTACGCCGATAAACGGCAGCCGGAACTTGTCTTCTATTGCCCGAAGATATTCAATATCATGCAGAACTGGCAAGTGGAGGAGACTTGGAATATCAAGGCTACACCGATGAAACGGCAGAAACCGATCGATATCACGAAGAATAAACCGAAAGAGCTAACGAAAAAGAAAAGAGATTACAAAAATGAGGGAACACAGTCTTCGTCCAATAGGAACAGCGGTGTGGGCGGCTTGCGCTTCTAAACTGTATATATGCGTTTTCTTTTTGTGTGTAGCGAGTCTTACGTCTTTGCGGGCACAAACGTTGCCGTTATCCCATGGGGAACGGGTGGATTACGATCTTTATTTCAAATGGGGGCTGATCATGTCGAAGGCCGGATTGGCTACCCTTTCCGTGAAAGAATCGGAATACCAAGGAGCGCCGTCATGGCATTATAACCTGTTGTTCCGCTCTGCCGGCGTGATCGAGAAAGTCTTCAGGATGCGTGATACGATGGATTGCCATTACTCAAAGGAGCCTCGGCTCTTGTTCAGCTCGAAGCGCACGAACGAGGGAGACTACTATCTGGTGGATAATCTCCAGTTTGAGTATCAAGGAAGCGGTAGGATCGATATCCACTCGCATCGCCATACATTAAAGGAGACGAAGATCGACACGATGCTAATGGCGAAAGGACGTGTATTCGATATGCTGGGAGCTACGATGTATCTCCGTTCGCTGGATTGGCGGACGATGAGTTATGGTGCGGAGTTCCCTTTCATGATCGCTATCGGCCGGGAGCTCGTGAACGCTCGTTTCCGCTATACGGGACAACAGATCGTCGAGCATAAGGAGGCGAAATTCCGTACCCGCCATTTCTATATCGATATCTACGATGAGGCATTTACCCAAGCCAAGGAAGCGGCGGAGGTTTGGATCGGTGATGACGAGAACCATATCCCGGTAAAGATCCGGGCGAAACTGAAGATCGGGGCGGCGGAGGTCTATTATAAAGACTCCTATAACCTGCGTGCCCCACTTACTTGCCGTATCGTGGTGCAGAAGAAATGAAAGCTTTTTAGATAGGCTTGTGTTTCTCGCACCCAGCTCATCACGGAGCTGGGGCGAGAGCTTTTTATATTGATAGGGTAGTTATCGTGATCGTGTAGCATTGATGTAGACAAATATAAAAGATGTTTTATAATAAAGGGGGCTCATAAAGGCAGAGGTTATGACATGTGAATAATTTGTTTATGACATATTGTTTATTTAGATTGATTTATAATGTGTTGCGTATAAGCATAAAAAAGCGAAAGCCTTTGGGAACAAACCCCAAAGGCTTTCGCTTTTTATAGAATTTCTTTTTTAAACCAACGGAGTGAAGGGTAATTCCGTGTCTTTGCGGTAACCTGTACCATTAAAAGTCGCGATTAATTCTCCGGCTTCATTGGTGATACGGACTTCGCAATTCGCCAGTCTCTTATGGCTGAACGCTTCTTTCGCTTCCGCATATAAATATCCCTTACTCTCCGCCTTAAAGAAATTGATGTTTGAGGTAATGGATAATGTCAGGCGTGCGTGGCTATTAGTCGCCGCGGCGAAAGCCAGATCCGCCAACGTGAAGATCGCCCCACCTTGACATACGCCTCCACCATTTAAATGTTCGGGCTTGATGAGCATACGCGCCTTGGCGTAACCGTTGCCCGTTTCTAATAATTCAACGCCCGCAAGCAAGGCGAATTTATCGCCTTGAAGAAATTCATGGATTGTCATAACCTCTTACTATTCGCTTGGTGGATTATTTGCTTAGTTTCCATTCCGCACCATCCTTGGTATCCTTTATCTCGAATCCCATCGCGATTAATTCGTTACGGATCTTGTCGGAGGTGGCCCAGTCTTTATTTGCCTTGGCTTGCTGGCGGATGGATAATAATAAGTCTACGGCCTTGCCAAAAGTCTCATAGCTGTTACCACTGGCGGAAGCCTCGTCTTTCATACCTAGGATGTCGAACAAGAACAAGTGGAATACCTCTTGTAATTCTTTCAGGTCCTCCTCGGTTATGGTAGCCTTACCGTCTTTTATCGAATTGATCGCACGGGCGGCATCGAATAGATGAGAAATCACGATCGGTGAGTTCAAATCGTCATTCATGGCCTCGAAACATTTCTCACGAAGACCTTTCGTGTCTACGGTAGAGGTAGCGGACGGCTGCAACTTCATCAAATGTCCGTATGCCTCCATCAAGCGTGACAAGCCCTTCTCGGCAGCTTGCAAAGCCTCATTGCTGAAATCAACCGTGCTGCGGTAATGCGCTTGCAGGATGAAGAAACGGATGGTCATGGCGGAATACGCTTGTTGCAAGGAGGGATGATCACCCGTGAAGAATTGCTCCAGTGTGATGAAATTACCTAATGATTTACCCATCTTCTGCCCGTTGATGGTGATCATATTGTTGTGCATCCAATAATGAACCATGTCATCCCCTTGGGAAGCCACGGCTTGCGCGATCTCGCATTCATGGTGCGGGAAGATCAAGTCCATGCCACCCCCGTGGATGTCGAAATGCTCCCCGAGGTATTTCTTGCCCATAGCGGTACATTCGCAGTGCCAACCGGGGAAGCCGTCGCTCCACGGAGACGGCCAACGCATGATATGCTCCGGCTGGGCGCATTTCCAAAGGGCGAAGTCGATGGCGTTATGCTTCTCGTCCTGCCCGTCCAACGCGCGGGTCGTATTCAACATATCCTCGATATTGCGACCCGAGAGGATGCCGTATTTATGATCTTTATTATATTTCTCTACGTCGAAATAGACGGAGCCTTGACTCTCGTAAGCGTAGCCGTTATCCAGAATCTTCTTGACTAACTCGATTTGTTCGATAATATGTCCGGAAGCGTGCGGCTCGATGCTGGGAGGAAGTACGTTCAGCGCATCCATCGCTTGATGATAACGATTGAGGTAATATTGAACCACTTCCATCGGCTCCAACTGTTCTAGCCGTGCCTTCTTGGCGATCTTATCCTCCCCATCATCGGCATCGTGCTCCAGATGCCCTACATCCGTTATATTACGTACATAACGCACTTTATATCCTAGGTGGGTAAGGTAACGGAATAGCAAGTCGAACGTGATCGCCGGACGTGCGTGTCCCAAGTGGGCGTCACCATAAACCGTGGGGCCACATACGTACATACCTACATGCGGCTCGTGCAGGGGTATGAATTGCTCCTTCTTTCTCGTAAGCGTGTTGTAAATATTCAATGGATGTTCCATATTCTATTATATATTTAGGAATCGCGAACTTACATAAAATCCTTGGTATTATCAAGCTGATCGTGAATAGTCTGTAGTTTTCATAGGCATTCATTGACTCTTGATGACTTCCGACGGATTCTCATTGGCTGCCTTACATACCTGTTCACGTATCGTACCTAGAACCATGCTGGTAATGGTGATGAATATTCCCACCAACCACCAGATATGGATTTGGATGCGATAGGCGTAGCCTTGCAACCAGTAGTTCATGACGAGATAGCTGATCGGGAAAGCGATGATTCCGGCGATGACAATTAATCGCATGTATTCCTTGAAGAACAAGAAAATGATCTCGGAGGCTTTCGAGCCTACTACTTTCCGGATAGCAATCTCTTTACGCCGCCGTTTCGTGGAGGCTGTAGCGACGGCGTAGATGCCGAACAAGGAGATTAGCAAACAGGCGAAAGCGAGGAACGAGAATATTTTCAGCCCGACGATCTCGGATTGGTTCAGTTGATCGTAAAGCGTTCCGATCGGGGTGATCCGGGTATCCGCTAATGTCGGGTCTATCTTGGGCAGTAGCTCCGTGATATGGTGGGCGATGTTTCCTTCCTCGCCCGGTATGACCCGGATATACAGATTATTCACCAGTCCACCCGAAGGAATGAATAGCATCGGATGGATACTTTCCCGGAAAGATAGCGCATGGAAATCGTTGACGACACCGACGATCTCGTATTCTTTGATCACGCTGAAATCTGACCACCACGGCATACGGATGATGCTGCCGACTGGGTCTTGTAAGCCCATGGCACGAACCGCCGACTCGTTGAGCACGACACTAAGTTCGTTGCCTTCTGTCCACCACCGGCCCATTAACATCTTTAGGTCGAAGGTCTCACCAAATCGGTGATCGGTTCCATAGAGGTGGAAGTCCACCTTTGTGTCCAGCGGTTTTCCCTCCCATTCCACATTCGTGAAGATCGCCATGGGATCGACATGATGTTGAGGCTTAAAGTTCGTGTCGGTGAAACTTTTGACCTGCGGCAGGGCACTTAACTCTTGCATCAACGTGGATTCTATTTTCCCGGATACGTCTACGAAGCCGGATAGTTGGATAAGGCCTTTTGGATCGAAACCTAAATCTTTTTGATTTACGAATCGCATTTGCTCCATGACAACCAGTGATGCTACGATGAACAGGATACTGATCATCAATTGTAAGGTCACGGCCATGCGGCGTAACAAAAGGGGTTTGACTGTCTCTTTGGGAACGAGCGAGGTGGTTGCCGTATGGCTGAACTGCCCGAAGAATACTAATCCTGCACATTGGAGGATGAGGAATGTACCTATACCTACCCCTGCGAAAAGAAACAGGAACCGGCCCATCTCCAAATCAATCTCCAGCCATCGGGCGAAAAGCGGCTTGACTTGGACTATGAAGATCAAGGCTACCAACAAGGATGCAAGTACGGAACAGCCTAGTTCGACAGACATTTGTTCGATCAATTGCTTTCTCGTTGCGCCGTTGACCGTCCGTAAACGCCATTCCCGCACACGTTGCCGAAAGAGATCCATATAGGAATTCAAGAAATTGAAGAGGGCGGCAAACAATAATAGGGCACCAGATACGACAAACAAGCCGATGAAATTTAAGGTGAAGGGTGTATCTTCATTCAGATGATGCCGGATCTCACGGATGGGGAGTGTTCGCAACTCGATCTCCTTGTTCACCCCGATACGTTCAGGTAGCTCTTTTAGTTGATTGGCGAAGGCTTTTGGGTCTGAGCTTGGATGGAGTTTCACGTATAAGTCCATCACGAAGAAGCTCCATTGTGCCTCTGGAGGTAACTGGGAGAAATGCTGTATCATGTTATGGTTGATGATCGCGTCGAACGGTAGATTGGTATGGGGTGATGGGTCTTTCACCACAGCCGTGACGATGTAGGGAGGTAAGGAGGCTCTCATCAAGGTGTGTATCGGTTGCCCGATCGCCTTTTCCGCGTCGCCAAATAGACGGACCGCCGTACGTTCGCTCAAGATCATGTTGTTTACGATTTGTAGCGGATGATTCATTTCTCCACAAACAAAAGTTTGCGGGAATACCTCTAGGAACGTGCTGTCCGTATAAAGCATATTCATTTGGATATAAGGAGTCGCTTGGGTACGGCAGTTTTCGGTTGAAAGCATAAGCGTGGTGGAGGCTTCGATAGCTGGGACTTGCTCTCGTAAGCTATTCTCGATACCTTTCGAGGCTCCTTTGTTCACTTTACCGGATTGTTTCTCGGCGCTATAGACACGGTAGATGGATTCGGAATCCTTGTAGAAAGAATCGTAAGTGGTCTCATGATCCATCCAATAGAGTATGGGCACGAAACAGACGAGGGCGAAAGCCAGCCCTAGGATACTGATGGAGGCGCTGACTTTATACTTCCAGATGTTTTTGAAGGCAATGACACAGTAATGTATTAACATGGCAATTCCGTTTTTTGATGATATCGCTGATGACTCAATTTCGCTGAATCCGACTCAAATATTATGCCATAAATGTAACGTATTAGAAAATAGAATCATAGAAAAATCTGTATTTCTTCATGTAGTGCGATAGCGTACATTTTTTGTGCGATAATGCACGTACAAGCTGTCTTTATTCCCTTTATCTTTGTCCGTATGGAAGAAAAGGGGAAAATATTGATCATCGACGATAATAAGGATGTGTTGTTCGCATTGAACTTACTGTTGGAGCCGTACATGCAAAAGGTGAAGGTAACGACACAACCGGCACGCATCGAGTATTTCATGCGGACGTTTCAACCGGACGTGGTCTTGCTGGATATGAATTTCCATCGGGATGCCGTGAGCGGGCAGGAGGGTTTTGAGTATTTGGGACAAATCTTGGAGATCGATCCGCAAGCGGTCGTGATCTTCATGACGGCCTATTCGGATATAGAGAAGGCGGTCAAGGCCATTAAGGTAGGAGCTACCGATTTCATCTCCAAGCCGTGGGAAACGGAGAAGTTACTGGCTACCCTCTCGTCGGGCATTCGATTGAGCCATTCCCGTAAGGAGGTAGGACGTTTGCGAGAGCAAATGAAAGCCATGAAGGAGGACGACACATTGCCGGAATTGATAGGTGAGTCGCCGGCTATGCTGAAGGTAAAAGACACGATCTACAAACTTGTGGAGACCGACGCGAATATATTGATTACCGGCGAGAGCGGTACGGGAAAGGATTTGGTGGCTCGTTTGTTGAGGCATTACTCGCCCCGGCGTGACGATGCTTTCGTGACGATCGATTTGGGAAGCATCCCGGAACAATTATTTGAGAGTGAGTTGTTCGGCTATGAGAAAGGTGCCTTCACGGATGCCCGAAGATCCAAGCCGGGACGTATGGAGATGGCTTCCGGCGGTACGCTCTTTCTGGACGAGATCGGGAATCTATCTTTGCCGATGCAATCTAAATTGCTGACAGCTATAGAGAAACGTCATATCACCCGTTTGGGAGCGGTGGAACCGATCTCGATCGATGTCCGTTTGATCTGCGCCACCAACGCCAATCTGCGTCAGCTGGTGAGCGAGGGGAGTTTCCGGCAAGACTTGCTCTATCGGATCAATACCATAGAGATAGCCATACCACCGCTGCGTGAGCGGGGAGAGGATATCTTGATGCTGGCCGATCATTTCCAGAGGCTGTATAGCCGGAAATACAAGAAAACGATCAAAGGGTTGAGCCGGGAGACGGGGAGTAAGCTGATGAAATACCCTTGGCCCGGTAATGTCCGGGAGTTGCAGCATGTTTTGGAGCGAGCCGTGATCTTGAACGAGGGCACGGTGCTGAGACCGGATGATTTCCCTCTCTATACGGCCTCGTACGAGCGAAAGAAGGAACCGGACCCTGATTTGAATCTAGAGCAAGCCGAGCGGAAAATCATTGAGCGCGCCTTGCGGCAAAGCAATGGCAATATGAGCTATGCCGCCGAGCTATTGGGTATCACCCGTTTTTCCTTGTATCGTAAAATAGAGAAGTTCGGCTTATGAGATCGTATGCGTTCACGGTCATCTCGCACATCGTAGGCATCGTCTTGTCTACGGGAGTCCTGTTCTATTGCGTGCATGAGGAGATTATCTTTTGTCCTACTTTTTGCGGGATCGCGATCTTGTATTTCTCGATTCATCTTTATTTCATACAGATGCGGCAGGTGAAGTATTGGCGTTATGTGGTGGATTGCTTGCGGCAGCAAGACTTGATCCAGATCGTTCGTTCACCTTATGAGGATAAGGTGATGCGGGAGTTGGCGGACGATTTGTCCGAGGCCCTGCGATCTTTGCGTGGCCGATTGATGGACGAGGAGGTAAGGCGGCAGTATTTTGAGAGTCTGTTGAATAAGGTGGACACTGCCGTACTCGTTACTGACAGGGAAGGGGCTATTGAATGGAAGAACCGGGCCGCCGACGCGTTGCTGGATACGAGGTGTCGGTTACCCAATGAGTTCTTGGAGGCTATCAAGGCGGGGAAGACGGTGGTGCGTTACGGAAAACCATCCGTTCCGCAAGATTGGGCGATCGATGCCACTCGTATCGACTTGCGAGGTTGCGAGCGTTGGATCGTCAGCTTGAAGAACATCCATTCTACCTTGGAGCGGAATGAGATGGAGGCTTGGCAGAAATTGATCCGTGTCTTGACGCACGAGATCATGAACTCCATCACACCCGTTATCTCGTTGTCCGAGACCTTGAGTAAACGTTGTAAAGCAGATCCGGATGATGTCCGGAATCGTTCGTATATCCAGCATGGGGTGAATGTCATCCATCGCCGGAGTAAAGGGTTGCTGGATTTCGTTGAGAATTACCGGAGATTGACCCGGATCGCCTCTCCGGTAAAGACCCGTATCTTAGTGAAAGATTTCTTTTCGGATTTAAGGCGTTTGTGCCCTGAGCCTTCTATCCGTTTCCGCTTGCCGGACGAGCCTCTGGAATGGTTCGCGGATCGGGCGCAGATGGAGCAGGTCTTCTTGAACTTACTGAAGAATGCTTGTGAGGCTTGTGCGGAAAAGCCAAACCCCGAGATTATCGTGGCGGCTCAGCGGGAGGGAAACGAACTCGTCTTTACCGTGCGAGACAACGGTATCGGTGTCTTACCCGAGGTTATCGACCGGGTTTTTGTACCTTTCTTTACCACCAAGCCCTCCGGCTCGGGTATCGGTTTAAGCATCTGTAAGCAAATAATCACCTTGCATGGCGGCCATATCTCGGTAGAATCCGAGAATGGAAAGGGTAGCTGTTTCTTTTTGTACTTTAATTGATTATCAGCCTATTGCAGTTTTTCTAAATTTCTTATACGGAAAACTTTAGTTTCTTCAAGGAAAAACTTTCGTTTCTATATAGGGAAACAAAAGTTTCTTACTGAGGAAACTTTTGTTTTATTAGGAGAAAACTCAGGCTGCTATTATAGGAGATGTCTTTTCCTGATTTATCTAGACACTTTTTTTGTTTATAAACGTAATCAGTAGA
>ENA-ORTU01001440-ORTU01001440.1-human-gut-metagenome-genome-assembly--contig:-NODE-1440-length-24364-cov-5.791435_pt1 | contig 24364 bp, 20 predicted proteins | sample MGYA00241910_ERZ509184 | MGnify/ENA primary metagenome ERZ509184 (study PRJEB26280, sample SAMEA2338847) | human gut metagenome | biome: human gut; feature: human-associated habitat; material: faeces... | reverse complement strand
AATAATATCTGCTGTTAAAATTCGTCCTTCCATTGTATTTACCTCCGGGTGTTTTTTACATTTTACCCGAAACGCGTAAAAACGAAAATTGCCACTTTAAAAAGCAATAATACAAAAATAAGGCAGGGATTACCCCTGCCTTTCTGCCGTCGTTTGTAGCCGGATATAAAAAAAGCAGCCCGGTGGGCTGCTTTTTGCCATGCATTATATATTATAGGTCATTAGGGTTTGGATGAAGTGGGTATCCAGGAAATTACGCTGGTAGCCGGTGGAGAAGCCCTGGTTCTCCAGCGCGTCTACCAAGCGGCGGGAGAAGGTGTCGTACACCAGGACAAACTGCTTTTCGTCCGCCAGGTCCTGGGCCTCGGACACCAGTTGCAAAAGCTCCTGCTTTTGGGCGGCGGCGTTGCCAAAGAGCGTGAGCACCTGCACCGGTTTTTCCCTGGGGATCATCACGCCCACGATATTGCGGGTTACATTCCGGTGCGATTGGATCCGCCGGAAACGGTCGCCGGAGAGCATGGACAGGGTGCCCATGGACGGAGAGCGGTACTCCGGAGCGTTCTTGGGCAGCAGCACGCCTACCGCGTGCGCCGGATCGCTGACCAGCACGGTGCCGGTTTGGATCCAGCGGGGCAGGTTGTGCTCCATATAGCGGGTGATGAATTTTTCCCGCTTGTCCCGATCCGGACAATAATACATCATCAGCGGATGCGACAGCAGCGACGCCCCTAAGAACTCCACCAGCGGTGCTTGTTCTTTTTTATTCCAATGGGACAGCTCCATTTTTCCTCGCCCTTTCTTATGCTTCCGTCTTTTGGCTATGCTGCCGGCGCAGTTTGCGCACCACCAGCAGGAACATCACCACGCTCATGGCGGTGCACACCAGGTCGGCCACGGCCTGGGACCAGATAATGCCATCCAGACCAACCGTCTTATTCATTATAATCAACAGCGGGAAATAAATCAATCCCTGTCGGCTGAGGGACAAGATCATACTTTGGGTGCCCTTGCCCATGCCCTGGAATGAGAAGTTCAGTACGAACATACAGCCGATCACCGGACCGGAGATCATTAAGGCACGCAGCATTTTGACCCCATAGTCGATTACAGCCGGGTCGTCGATAAACACGCTGACCACCTGGCGGGTAAAGATAAAGTATATCACGGTGATTACTGTGCCCAGCACAATGTTGCAAACGCAGGAAAAGCGAATGCTGTGGCGCATACGGTCCAGTTTGTTTGCCCCGTAGCAGTAGCCCACCAGCGGCTGCACGCCTTGCGCCAGTCCCAGCTGCAGCATTACCACCAGCATATTGGCCTTCATGGTAATGCCCATGGCTGCTACCGCGTTGTCGCCGTACGCCTGCAAGAAGACATTGATCAGCATGTTGGAAATGCTCATCAGCAAACTGTTAATGGCGGCAGGCAGTCCAACGGTAATGACCCCGCGGGCAATGCCGCCCCGCACCCGATAGCGGCCGGGGCTGATGGATAAAATGGACTTGCCCCGCAAAAAGTAAATCAAGAAGAATATCACGCTGACCACATTGCCGATGACGGTGGCAATGGCAGCGCCGGCTACGCCCTGACCGGTGCCAAAGGGCATGGCCAGACCAAAGAGCTTGTCGCCCTTGTTCAAAATAAAGATCGGGTCCAGCACAATATTGACCACCTGACCGATAATGCTGCCGATCATAGATACCCTCGCGGCGCCCTCGCCCCGCACCAGGTTGCCCAGCATCACGGAGGACACAATAAAGGGAGAGCCGATGGCCACATACTTCAGATAATCGGCGGCGTAGGCAAAGGTGGCGTCCGACGCGCCCACTGCGTACAGTACCGGCTTGCGGAACACCAAAAACAGCACGGTCATTACCAGCCCAACGCCAATGGCACTGTAAACGCAAAAGCTGCTGATGGTCTTGACCCTCTCTGTCTTGCCCTCGCCCAGAGAGCGGCTGACAAAGGCGCAGCCGCCTACACCAAACAGGTTGCCGCAGGCGATAAACAGCAAAAACAGCGGCATGGTCACCGATACGGCGGCCACCATATTGGCGTTGCCGGTCTGGCCCACAAAGAATGTGTCAGCCAGGTTATAAACGATATTCACCAGCATGCCCATCATGCTGGGCAGCGCCAAAGTGCGCACGGCCCGGGGTACGCTGTAACTTTCAAAAACTTGGGTATTGTCTTTCATTGATCTTTTATGCCTTCTTCTCATAGAGCGCGTTAGCCAGGGCTGCCATTTGAGACATGGTCAGCTGTTCGGCCCGCGCGGTGGCGCTCAGTCCTAAAGATTGGAACAGCGCCGTCAGTTCTGCCTTGGGCACGCCCAGGGCGGCGTTCAAACTGTTGGCCAGGGTCTTGCGCCGCTGCAAAAAGGCGCCCTTGACCACACGGAAAAAGTAGCCCTCGTCCGTCACCTGCACCGGGGGCTGCTGCCGCCGGGTTAAGGCGATCACCGCAGAGTCTACATTGGGGCTGGGGTAAAAGCTCTCTCGCCCCACTTCAAACAAGATCTCCGCCTGCGTATAGTATTCCACCGCTGCGGACACGGCACCGCAGTCCCGGGTGCCCAGGGGAGCGCACAGGCGCTTGGCCGCCTCCAGTTGCACCATCACCACCAGCCGTTCAATAGGCAGTTCGCTTTCCAGCAGGCGCATCAGCACCGGGGTGGTAATGTAGTAGGGCAGGTTGGCGCACACCTGCATGCGGTCACAGCCGGCGAACTGGTCGGCAAACAGCGCCTGCAAGTCCATTTGCAGCACATCGCCGGGCACCACCTGCACATTGGGGCAGTCTGCCAGGGTCTCGGCCAGCACATCCGGCAGGCGGCGGTCCAGCTCCACGGCGGCTACTCGACCGCACACGGCAGACAGCTCTTTGGTGAGCACGCCGATGCCCGGCCCGATCTCCAGCACGCCGGTACGGTCGTCCGCTTCCAGTGCTGCTGCCATACGGGGACACACGGAGGGGTCAATCAAAAAGTTCTGCCCCAGCGCTTTGGAAAAAGTGAAGCCGTGACGGGTTAATATTCTCTTTATTGTATTATAATCATATAAATCCATACAACCGCTCCTCTAACGGTTGCCTATTCTACCACACTTCGGCAGAATTTACAATCATATGCTTGACTTTTTGTGCAAGTGTGCTAAAATACATCATAAGCCGCCTAACGATAGGCGGCTAAATGAATAAAAAGGAAGTGCCTGCATGGAGCTGAAACCCTGTCATCGCCGTCCGCTGCGACCGGATGAGATCGGTCCTCGGGTGATGGAACTCTCTAAATATTTGCGCAAGAATTTTAATGCCGCCGTAGCGGAGCAGGGCCTGTTTTCCGGCCAGCAGGATATATTGCTGCTGCTGATTCGCCAGCCGGGCATGACCCTGGGCCAGCTGAGCCGTGCCCTGGGGGTGGCCAGCGCTACCGCCTCCGTGTCTGTCAAGCGCATGGAAAAGGCCGGGTTTATTGAAAAGCGGGTGGACGAAAAGGACGCCCGGATTGTGCGGCTGTATCCCACTTCGGTGGCGGAGGACGCGCCGAAAAAGATTCACCAAAAAATGAACGCCATGGAGCAGGTGCTCACCGCCGGTATGAGCCAGGAGCAGGTACTGACTCTGGCCGGCCTGTTGGAGCGTGCGCTGCAAAATGTGGGCAAAGAAAACCCGTAAGTGTGAAAGATAGAGAAGAAAACGGAAAGGAGAACCGAATGTTAAAGAAGTTATCCAAATATATGAAAGGGCTGTGGGGACTGGCAGCCATCAGCGCCGCCGGTATGATTGTAGAGGCTATCTGTGAGCTGGCACTGCCGTCCCTTGCCAACAGCATTTATCAAAAGGTGGACACCGCCGCCTCGCCGGAGAGCGTGCGTACTGCGGTGATCCTCAGCGGCTTGGGCATGCTGGCGCTGGCACTGTTAGGCCTTTTTGGCGGCGTGGTGACCATGAAAACCTCCGCCAATGTGAGCCAGCGGTTTGCCTACCGGCTGCGGGGGGATATGTACCGCAAGATCAGCCATTTTTCCTTTAAGAACATTGACCAGTTCTCTACTGCGTCGCTGACTACCCGTATGACCAACGATGTGACCACCTTGCAGAATGTGGTGATGATGTGCCTGCGGATTTTAGTGCGTGTGCCGGCGTTGGCGGTGGTGGCCGCCTGCTTTGCGGCGTCCATCAATCCCAGAATGAGCGCTATGCTGTTGATCTTGCTGCCGATTTTGATAGTGGTGGTGGCCTGCATTTTGAAGTTCGGCTTCCCTATGTTCCAAAAAATGCAGAAGAAGATCGACAACGTAAATCGGGTGGTGCAGGAAAACTTAATCGGTATGCGTGTGGTCAAGGCCTATGTGCGGGAGGACCGGGAGAAAGAGAAATTCCATGACGCTTCCGATGATTTGGCCGCCCAGGGCGCCAAGGCAGCGGGCCTGATTGTGACGGTGATGCCGGTGATGATGCTGATGCTCAACGCCGTAGTGGTCTTTGTGTATTATAAAGGTGCTTTAGAGGCCAACGCCGGCGTGATGGAAGTGGGCCAAATCTCCGTCTTTGCCTCTTATGTGATTCAAATTCTGATGAATTTGATGATGATCTCCATGATGCTGTTGCAGCTGGCTCGTGGTAAAGCCTGCGGCGACCGTGTGGTGGAGGTGCTGGATACAGAAATTGACATTACCAATCCGCAGAACCCCTATTTGCCGGAGAACCCCAAGGGGGGCGTAGAGTTCCGGGATGTGAGCTTTAAGTATAATACGGAGGGCCACGGGGACGATATTTTGGAGCATATCAGTTTTACCGCCAAGCCCGGCCAGATCATCGGTATTGTAGGCGGCACCGGCTGCGGCAAGAGCAGTTTGGTGAACCTGATCCCCCGGCTGTATGACGCCACCCAAGGGCAGGTGCTCATTGACGGGGTGGATGTGCGTAAGTACGACCTGACCGCTTTGCGGGAGATGATTGGCGTGGTGCTGCAAAAGAATGTACTTTTTAGTGGCACCATTAAGGAGAATATCCGCTGGGGTAAGAAAGACGCCACGGACGAGGAGATTGTGGCGGCTTGTCAGGCGGCGCAGGCCCATGACTTTGTGCTGGCCCAGCCCAAGGGGTACGATACGGATTTGAGCCAGGGTGGGCTGAATCTGAGCGGCGGTCAAAAGCAGCGGCTTTGCATTGCCCGCGCCATGATCAAGCACCCGAAAATTTTGATCCTGGATGACTCCACCTCCGCCGTAGATACGGCAACGGAGGCCAAAATTCGGGAGAGCTTCTATAAAGATTTTAAGGACACCACCGTGTTCATTATTGCCCAGCGGGTCAGCTCCGTGCAGGCTGCGGACCAGATCCTGGTACTGGACGACGGCCAAATCAAGGGGATCGGTACCCATGAGCAGCTGCTGGCCGACAACGAGATCTATAAGGAGATCGTGACCACACAGGCGAAAGGAGTGAGCGAATAATGCCGGGTCCCAGAAGAACGGATTTTAAGAAACCCAAGAATGCCAAAAAGACCTTTGGCCGCATTTTGCAGTATGCGGGCAAGAGCAAATTTATGTTGCTGGCGGTATTCGTGATGCTCATTGCCAGCACGGTATGCTCCGTAGGCGCCTCCTACTGGCTGAAGCCTATTTTGAACGACATTGATGCCTCCATCCGGGCAGGCAATTTTGCCACCGTGGGTGTGCAAAGCCTAATGCGTAACCTGGCCATTGTGTCGGCGCTGTACATTGGCGCGTCCCTTTGTACGTACATTCAAAGCAAGGTGATGGTCAAGATCGCCTACAAGACCACCAACCTGATCCGCAAGGAGCTGTTTGACCACATGCAGACCCTGCCCCTGCGGTTCTTTGACACCCAGACCCACGGCGAGATCATGAGCCGCTACACCAATGATGTGGATAATATTCAGATGATGCTGGAGCAGTCTATGGTGCAGCTGGTGTCCTCCGCCTTTACCTTTGTGGGCATTGTGGTGATGATGATTGCCCTGAGTCCGCCGCTGTTTTGTATTTCGCTGGTGTTTATGATTATTATGCTGGTGACGGTATCTAAGATCGGCAAAAAGAGCAAGCATTACTTTCAGGCGCAGCAGGCCAATTTGGGCCAAATGAACGGCAATATTGAGGAGTCCGTTGAGGGCATGCGGGTCATCAAGGTATTTAACCATGAGGACCAGGCCATTGCGGGCTTTGACCAGTACAACGAGGCGTTTCGCTCTGCGGCCACCAACGCCAACTTTTATGCGGGGCTGATGGGCCCGGTGTCCAACGGAATCAACAACGCCGGTTATGCCCTGATCGCTTTGTTCGGCGGGCTGCTGGCCCTGACCGGGCGGCTGGACATCGGCACATTCTTTACTTTCCTCAGCTATGCCAAGCAATTTACGCAACCCATTAACCAGATCGCCAATCAGATGAACACGATCTTTTCCGCTCTGGCCGGTGCGGAGCGGGTGTTTGAGATGATGGACACTGCCTCCGAAGAGGACCAGGGCACCGTGACTTTGACGGTAACCGGTGCCGGGGAGGAGAAACGGTGGTACTGGCAGGACGGCGACCGCCGGGTGCCGGTGCATGGGGCTGTGGAGTTCCACCATGTGACCTTTGCCTATGTGCCGGAGAAGGTGGTGCTCCATGATATTAGCCTGTACGCCAAAGAGGGGCAGAAGATCGCATTTGTAGGCTCCACCGGCGCAGGCAAGACCACCATTACCAATTTGATCAATCGGTTTTATGATATTCAGGAGGGCACCATCACCTATGATGGTATTGACATTTGCCGGATCAAAAAGGACGATTTGCGCCGTAGTTTGGCGATGGTGCTGCAAGACACCCACCTGTTTACCGGTACGGTGATGGAGAATATCCGTTACGGTCGGCTGGATGCCACCGACGAGGAGTGCATTGCCGCAGCCAAGCTGGCCTCTGCCCATTCCTTTATCCGGCGGTTGCCGGAGGGCTATCAGACCATGCTCACCGGCGACGGCGGCAACCTGAGCCAGGGTCAGCGCCAGCTGCTGGCGATTGCCCGGGCGGCAGTGGCAGACCCGCCGGTGATGGTACTGGACGAGGCCACCTCCTCCATTGATACGCGCACAGAGAAGCACATTGAGCACGGTATGGATCGGCTGATGGCCGGCAAGACCACCTTTGTGATCGCCCACCGGCTCTCCACGGTGCGGGAGTCTAACGCGATTATGGTGCTGGAGGACGGCCGCATTATCGAGCGGGGCGACCACAACGCCTTGATGGCCCAGCAGGGTCGCTATTACCAGCTGTGCACCGGCAAGGCCAAACTCAGTTAAATACAATTTCATTCGGTAGGGTGCGGTGCGATACTGCACTCGCTACGAAACAGTCCCCCGGACTGTTTCTCCCAAATGCTAACGCATTTGGAGCCTCGTGTCTCTTGCACTGTGTGCAATTCACTCATCGCACCCTACAAATATTTAACCTTTCTGCCTCCCTTGTAAAGGGAGGTGGATGCGAGTTTGCGAGCAGACGGAGGGATTATATATTTATCCTCTCAGCCACTTCGTGACAGCTCCCCTTAATGAAAATAAGGGGAGCCTTTTTGTTTGTAAAGGCCGTGGGATTCGCTCTTGTTTTTTTTACATTTGTCGTATTTCGTTAAAAATTTGGGCAAAGGGTGAAGTTCGGCTATTGGAAAACCGTGTGTCGGTGCTACAATGAGGGCAGAAAGGAAGTGGCACTATGAACAAAGTGCTGGACAAATTCTTTACCAAAGCGGACAACGGCACCGTGCGGCTATATGATTACGATGTGACCCATTTGTGGCTGGCGGGGCTGGTGTATGCCCATATCGGCTACTGGGTGGAGAACCTGTTTCGCCTGGTGTCTAAGGGCGTTTTGGACTCCCGCAATCAGCTGCTGCCCTTCCTGTTTTGCTACACCATTGCCATGTGGGCCATGTACCTGGCTTTGGGCACCACCAATCACCCGCGCTTCTTCAGCCACCGGGTACTGGAGGGCAACACCCGCCGGGATAAAATATTGGCACGGATCTACTATTTTACTGTGGTGTTCCTGTTTGTCTTTTTCGGCGAGATCGTGGTGGGCAGCATTTTTGAGCAGGTGTCCGGCATCTCCCTGTGGGATTACAGCGGGATCCCCCTGCATGTGACCAAGTACACCAGCATTCCTACCTGCACCGCCATGAGTCTGGGCGTGGCTGTCATTATGGGCAACTTCTTTGAGGGACTGATGAAGAAAATTCAGCGTATTCCCTACCGCACCACGGTGCAGCTGGACTATGTACTGGGGACGCTGATTCTGGTGGACTGGCTCATTATGATGGTGAGCATCAATGTGTTTAAGAAAGCGCCGGCTTACTGGTCCTTGCAGCTGTTAAGCTTCAAAGATCTGTTGGCGCTCTTTATAAAATAACAATAAACAACCTCCTGTGTGCTTTGCTTTTTGCCACCGATTATGGTATAGTGAGTGGACAGGGGGTTTGTTATGCCGAATTTTACCAAGCTAGCCATTCAGCAGTCCTTTCTGCGGCTTCTGAGCCAAAGACCCATTACCAAGATTACGGTTAAGGATATTGTGGAGGACTGCGGCATCAACCGCAATTCGTTCTACTACCATTTTCAGGACCTGCCCCAACTGCTGGAAACGGTGATCATAGAAAGCGCAGACGAGATCATCTCCCGCATACCGGAGAGCTTTTCTCTGGAAGAGGGACTGACGACGGTGCTGGAGCGGCTGGTGGAGAACAAGCGGGCCATTCGCAACATTTGGGCGTCGCCGGATCGGGCGTTTTACGAGCAGAATTTAATGCGGGTGTGCAATTATGTGGTCAGCCGCTATATTGCCTGCCGCTCGGTGGACCTGCTGCGCACCCTGCCGGAGGAGGAGCTGGCGCTTCTTGTGGATTTTTGCCAGTGCGAGCTGTTCGGTCAGGTGACCAACTGGCTCAATCAAAATATGGTCTATGATATTGTGGCGCATGTGCAGGCGCTGTGCCGGCTGTTCGAGGGCAGTATTGCCCAGGCGCTGGAGGCAGCGCCAATGGAGGCGTAAGAAATTTTTTGTTCACAAATGCGGCTACATTTTGTGCTCGGTGGCAGCCCGGTGCGCCCACAGCCCCAAGGGATAGCAACTGTGGCGCGTGGCACGGTTTTGTGGGTCAAAGAATTTTGAAAAAAGGCTTTACAAGCGATTACCAAAATGATATAATCAGAAATGAAGTTAGAATATCTATGGCAGAACTATATTCTCAAAGAGGTGTATGAAAATGAAAAAGATTCTTTCCATCCTGCTGGCTGCTATGCTGGCGTTCTCTGCACTGGGTGCCACTTCCATGATGGCTTTCGCTGCGTCTAACACCGTGGCCAGCCCGGAGCACACCACCAGAGACAATGACAAGATCGGCCAGGTAAACGGTAAGGTCAGCGACGATGTGGACTATGAGGTAGATCCCACCGATCCCACCAAGATCAGCTTTACCTACACCGGCAACGGCGACTTCCAGAATTGGCAGTTCCCGGGCATGACCGAGGGCAAGGACTACAAGGTGATCTCCGTAGACGGCAACACCATCACCATTCAGCTGATCAACGGCTATGAGGGCGATGTAATTGGTAACGCCATCGTAAAGTTCCAGGGTGAGACCACCACCAAGAAGGCGCCCCGGAAGGACAAAAAGAGCCGTTCTCCCAAAACCGGCGCAACCATGGCTACCGGCCTTGCACTTGCCGGCGCAGGTGCAGCAGTTCTGGCTGCCATGAAGAAAAAACAGGACGCTGAATAAGACGAACTGCAAAAGCCTGTTTGCCATACGGTAAACAGGCTTTTTTTAATGAAATACGGCGACAATGCCAAGGAGCGACACCCAAGCAATGGATAATCAAAAAGAACCGAAAAAAGAGGAGAAGCGCAACACCGGGCGGGTCATACTGCTGATCATTGCCTTGGTGTGCCTGATTGCCGGGCTGGCCTATATCGGTGTGGATCTGTACCAGCAGTACACCGCCCGCCAGGAGGATCGGCGCAGCCAGAGTATGGTAACGGAAGCGCCCAGTACCACCGGCGAGAGCAAAAAGCCCACCAATCCGGTAAATTTCAAAAAGCTGCAAAGCCAAAACGACGAAATTTACGCTTGGATCCAGGTAGACGGTACCGAGGTGAACTATCCCATTGTGCAAAGCACGGTGGACGATGAGTTTTACCTGACCCACAGTGCCTATGATAAAAGCTGGCTGGCCAGCGGTGCCGTGTTTACCCAGTCGCAGAACACAACCACCTTTAACGACTCGGTGACCTTGGTGTACGGTCATAACGGCTTTAGCGAGAGTATGTTTACCTCACTGCATAAGTTTGAGGACAAGTCTTTCTTTGACAGCCACCCGTATTTTTACATTTATATGCCCGGCCACAAGCTGACCTACCAGATCATTTCTGCCTTTAAGTACGATGATCGGCATATTATGAACAGCTTTTCTTTCCAAGATGTGACGGTGCGCAGTGATTTCTTTGCCATGCTGCAAAATCCGGATTCTGCCTTGAAGAATGTGCGCACGGACCTAAAGACCACTGTGGATAAGGACAGCCATGTGGTGATCCTGTCCACCTGCTTTACCGGCACCAGCCAGCGGAGCAGCAGATACCTTGTAAGCGGAGTGTTACTGAAGAATGAAGAAACCGATTGATCCCAATTTGGAGCGCTTTGAAGACAGCGTGTTCTCCCTAACCGGTGGCGATGATACCCCCGGCGTAAGTTACCGCGCGCCTCAATTTGAAATGAAAGAGACTTCGGCTGCTGCAACCCCCGGCGAGTACCACGCCTCGGAGAACCACCGCCAGCGGGCGGAGGCCACAGGCGCGCCGGTGGAACCGGCGCCCGGCGGTGAGGAACACCACCATCATCATCACCATCACCACCATAGCGACAGCCATAGCCACAGCCGTCACGGCAAGCACCGTCGGCACCACCATCACCATCATCACCGGCGCCATCGGTTGCCCAAGGGCGCCCGGGTGGTGATTGGTATTTTGGTGGCACTGTTGATTATCGTTGCCCTTGTGGTGGGTGCGTTCCTGATCCTGAACTACGACGGCGAGAAGAAGATGACCAATACGACTGCCACCACCGACTACCAGGAGACCATTGAGTATAAGGGTCACACCTATGTGTATAACGAGAATGTGGTGACCATGGCGTTCCTGGGTGTAGACAAGCGAGAGCTGGGCAAGGCGGAGAACCATACTTCCACAAATGGTATGGCGGATACGGATATTGTGGTTGCCATTGACAAGGTCAGCGGCAAAACCTCAATGATCGCCGTGCCCCGCGACACCATGGTGGATGTGGATGTGTTTGACAAGGACGGCAATTTCAAAAAGACCAAGGAAATGGAGCTTTGTATTGCCTATGCTTACGGCGACGGCTTCGGCACCTCCTGCAAGAATGTGACCAAGTCTATCAGCCGTATTCTCTACAATGTGCCCATCGATAAGTATTTTGCCTTGGATCTGAACGGGATCCAGCCCATTAACGACTCTATTGGCGGGGTGAAGGTGCAGTCCCTCTACGATCTACCGGACTACGGGGTCAAGAAGGGCGACACTGTGCACCTGACCGGTGACCTTACCGAGGCCTATGTGCGTACCCGTGATATGGATAACCTGAACGGTTCCTTAAATCGTACCCAGCGCCAGGTGCAGTACCTGAACGCCTTTGCGGACAAAGTGCGAGGCAGCGTCACCTCAGATTTCAGCGTCATTACCAATTTGTACAATACCGCTTCCGATTATTGCACCACGGATCTGACTGTGTCCAATGTGACTTACCTTGGCTCCTTGCTGCTGCAAAAGGGCGTTACCGACTTCCAGTCCTATACCTTGGAGGGGAAGATGAAAGCGGTGGACAATAAGGAATTCAAGAATTATGTGTACGCCGGTTTTTACCCGGATAAAGACAGTTTAATGCAGACGGTGCTGGATGTGTTTTACACCCGGATCCGTTAAGGTCGAAAAAGTGGGGGCTCTGTGGAACAGGGTCCCTTTTTGCCACTTATAAATTTAGAAAAACTATTGAACAGCCGCCGTTTAAGTGTTAAAATACAGATGAAATCTTTTTGAAGGAGTTATCATTATGGACCAAGCAACCAAAAAGGCGCTCCAGATCTACGCCGCCAAGATCCGTCTGGGCATTGTAGACAGTACCAACAGCGCCAAATCCGGGCACCCCGGCGGCAGTTTGTCCTCCGCGGATGTGTTCGCATATTTGTATGGCAAAGAAATGCGTGTGGATCCCAAGAACCCCAAGTGGGCGGATCGTGACCGCTTTGTTTTGTCTAAGGGTCATTGCGCCCCCGGTCTGTACAGCGCCCTGGCATACAAGGGCTTTTTCCCGCCGGAGGACCTGACCACCCTGCGCCATATTGGCTCTTATTTACAGGGTCACCCCAATATGAACACGGTGCCCGGCGTGGATATGAGCACCGGCTCTTTGGGTCAGGGCATCAGCGCCGCCTGCGGTATGGCCAAGGGCGCCAAGTTCCTGGGCAAGGATGATATTCGGGTGTACACCCTTTTGGGCGACGGTGAGATCGAGGAGGGCCAGGTTTGGGAGGCCATGATGTTTGCCAACCAGTACCACCTGGATAACCTGTGCGTGATCATTGACTGGAACGGCTTGCAGATCGACGGTCTGTGCAAAGATGTGATGTGCGCCGAGCCGATTGATGAGAAAGTAAAGGCCTTTGGCTTTGATGTGGTCACCGTTGACGGCAATGATTTTGACCAGCTGGAGAGCGCTTTTGATGCCTTCCATAAGAGCACCAAGCCCTTCTGCATTTTGATGAAGACGGTGAAGGGCAAGGGCGTGTCCTTTATGGAGAACGAGTGCGGTTGGCACGGCAAGGCCACCAACCCGGAGGAATACAAAACGGCAATGGCAGAGTTGACTGCCAAGCTGCAGGAATTGGAGGCGTAACCATGGCAGAAGTAAAGAAGATCGCAACTCGCGAGAGCTACGGCAACGCCTTAAAGGAACTGGCTGCAGGCGGCGCAGATAACCTGGTGGTGTTGGACGCAGACCTGGCCGGCGCAACCAAGACCGGCATTTTTAAGAAAGCTTATCCAGATCGCCACTTTAACTGCGGCATTGCTGAGGCGGATATGATGAGCGTGGCCGCCGGTTTGTCTACCATGGGGCTGGTACCCTTTGCGTCCAGCTTTGCCATGTTCGCTGCCGGTCGTGCCTTTGAGCAGGTGCGCAACAGCATCGGCTATCCCCATTTGAATGTAAAGATTGGTGCTACCCACGCCGGGATCAGCGTTGGCGAGGACGGCGCGTCCCACCAGTGCTGTGAGGACTTTGCCCTGATGCGGGTGATCCCCGGCATGACCGTGATTTGTCCGGCAGACGATGTGGAGGCACGGCAGGTGGTCAAGGCCGCCTATGAGATGGAGGGCCCGGTGTATATGCGCTTTGCCCGCCTGGCTACTGAGGTGTTCCACAACGAGGATTATCAGTTTGAAATCGGCAAGGCCGAGGTAATCCGTGCGGGCAGCGATGTGTCCATCATTGCCTGCGGTCTGATGGTGCCGGAGGCTATGGCTGCCGCAGAGCAGCTGGCCGCCAAGGGCATTTCTGCCGAGGTGATCAATATGGCTACCATTAAGCCCTTGGACGAGGCTGCCGTTTTGGCAACTGCCAAGAAGACCGGCAAGGTCATCACCGTAGAGGAGCACAGCATTATCGGCGGTTTGGGCGAGGCCGTTTGCTCCGTGCTCAGCGAGCAGCTGCCCACGCCTGTGCGCCGTATCGGCGTTAACGACGAGTTTGGCCACAGCGGCCCCGGTGCAGATCTGCTGGTGCAGTTTGGCTTGTGCGCCGACCATATTGCCCAGGTGGCTGCCGACTTTGTAAAATAAAATCAAGTCCAAAAATACCGCTTGCGACCTCGAGCCGCAGGCGGTTTTTTGTTGCAAAACGGTCGGTTCTATGCTACTATGAGCTTGCAGGCATATACTGTTATTGCAGTTTGGCATACAAGGAGGAATTTTTATGAAACTTGCCATCGTGATTCTTGTTGTGGTGGTACTGCTGGTGCTGTGGCTGGCAGGCACTTACAACGGCTTAGTGAAGAAGAAAAACGCTGTGGAGGAGGCGTTCTCCACCATGGATGTGTACCTGAAAAAGCGGTGGGATCTGATCCCGAATTTGGTGAATACTGTAAAGGGCTACGCCGCTCATGAGGCCCAGACTTTGCAAAATGTGGTCACCGCTCGTGCAGGCAGCTATGCTGCCCTGTCCACGGAGGAGAAGTTGAAAGCCAATGCAGAGCTTTCCGGCGCCATTGCCGGGTTCTCTGCCGTGGTGGAGCAGTACCCGGACTTAAAGGCCAACCAAAATTTTTTGGATCTGCAAAACCAGCTGCGCCAGGTGGAGGCAGATATTGCCAACGCCCGCAAGTATTATAACGCTACGGTCAAGCAGTTGAACAACAAGATTGAAATGTTCCCGTCCAATATTGTGGCCGGTCTGTTCCGTTTTGAAAAGCGCAGTATGTATCTGGTGGACGACGCCGCCCAGCGGGAGAATGTAAAGGTAGAATTCTGATGAAGAAGATCATCACTTTGCTGCTGGCACTGGTGCTGCCCCTGTGCGCCCCGATTTACGCCCTGGCAGCCACGCCGGACGAGTCCGATTTTTTGTCCCAGTACGCCCAGGAGCCCTATGTGGTCACCGACTGCCAAATGCAAGTGGTGGTCAGTGAATACAATGTGCTGGCGGTAACGGAGACCTATCAGGTGTATTTTAATGAAGCACGCCACGGCATTTATCGCTACCTGCCCCTGCGCAACCAGTTGACCCGTACGGACGGCTCTACCGCCGTGGTCACTGCCCGGGTCAGTCATGTGGACACCGGTGCGGACGAATGCAGCCATGAGGTCAGCAACGACAAGTATGTGCTGCGCCTGGGCAGCGAGGATGAGACCATCACCGGCCCCCACACCTATACCATTCGCTACAACTACGACTTGGGGCTGGACACGGTAAAGAACGCGGACGAGCTGTATTATAATCTGGTGGGCACCGGGTGGGACACCTATATCCGCCGGGTGCAGTTCTCAGTGACTATGCCGAAGGATTTTGACCCGGCCAAGCTGGGTCTGAGCACCGGCAGCTATGGCACCTCCGGAACCCAAAATGTAACCTACACCGTGCAGGACCGTACCATCAGCGGCACGGTTACGCAGGCGCTGGCACCGGGTGAGGGGCTGACCTTGCGCCTGATCCTGCCGGATGGGTATTTTAAGTTCGATAATACCAAGTATAACCTGACCATTGCTATGATCGCCGTTTTGCCGGCGCTGGCAGCGCTGATCGTGCTGGTACTGTTTTTGAAGTTCGGCCGGGATAAGCGCTATGCGCCCACGGTGGAGTTTTATCCGCCGAAAGGACTGAACAGCGCGGAGGTGGGTCTGTGGTACAAGGGCAAGGCCACCAATGAGATGGTGCTGTCCCTGCTGGTGTACCTGGCGCAGCGCAATCATATTGCGATTCACCCCGGCAAGCGCAAGCGAGACTTTGTGCTCACCAAATGCCATGGCTATGTGGGGCAGGATACCAACTTAGCCGTATTTATGGACGGTCTGTTCCCCGACGGTCGCACCCGCACAGATAATAAACAGCTGAAAAACCATTTTTATGAAACGGTGGGCACCATACGGGCCGACCTGAACAGTACGGAGAGCCGCAGTCGCTTTTTTGACAAAACCAGTATTTATTTGAAGTTGTTGTCCTTTGTACTGCTGGCGCTGAGCGCAGCCGGCGGCGCCTATTTCAGCCACCGGGCGCTGGGCGACTCTCTGACTTTGGCGCCGAGTATTCTCTATGCTATGCTGGCGGGCACCCTGTGTCTGGCGCTGGGGCTGATCCCCGCTTGCTGTATGCTGCGGCGCACGGATGAGGGCGCCAAAACCCTGGCACAGATCCAGGGCTTTCGCAGCTTTTTGGTAACGGCGGAGAAAGAGAAGTTAGAGGCGCTGGTGGAGCAGGACCCGGAGTATTTCTATCATATTCTGCCCTATACTTACGCCCTTGGGGTCAGCGACAAGTGGATCAAGAAGTTCGAGTCCATCGCCATGCAGCCGCCTCGGTGGTATAACGGGACCGATGTGTGGAGCTATGTGCTTTTTGATCGTATGTTGCGGGATACCCTGCGGGCAGCCAACGACAGTATGGTTTCTCAGCCCGGCGGCAAAGCCGGTTCCTTTGTGAGCGGAGGCGGTGGCTTTACCGGCGGCGGTGTTGGCGGCGGAGGCGGCGGCAGCTGGTAAAACCGCTTGCTGTTGTCTGTTGTAAAGGCAGGCGCTGCCGGAGGAATGGATGTACGCGCTACGAAAGAATAAATACAAAGCAGGCGCACCCGCCGGGTGCGCCTGCTTTTATGGTGGAGATGAAGATGATAAATCCGAAACGGTATTAAGCTCTGATAATGTCAGGCTTTTAGCATTATCTTTGAAATTGAAATAAAAATCTATTCTGTCATCATAAAGCACAACGGAATTAACAAATGTGTCTATAAGCATTTTTCGATTTTCAAGTTTATTCACATCAAAATTTTTGAACCCGTCAAACCACAAATATAAAAACTCTTTTGTCAATAACGGATGTGATATGTTTTCTTTTGCGATTTCCGTTTCTAAATTTTCTTTTGTGCTTTCAAGTTCATCAAGTCGCTTTTTTGTCGATTTTGTTATTATGCCTTGCTCAATAGCATTAAGCATATTTTCAATGGCTGTGTCGGTTTGCGAAAGTTGCTTTTTAAGAGATTTCAACATTGGGCTTTCTTTACCTTGAATAGACAAAATCTTGTTTACTAACATTTCAACAAGCAAATCATCATTGATGAATTTCATAACTTGATAAATAACAATATCTTCTATCCAATCTTTTTTAACCGCCTTTTTATCACATGTTTTATTACGCTTGGTGTTAACACATTTATAATAACTGTATCTTCTGCCACGGGCATTTCCGCTTTCACCAACCATAAACGATTTGCATTTGCCGCAGTATAATTTAGTTGTCAACAAGTAGTCATCAACCGCCTTATGTCTTGACGGCGCACGCTTGTTAACGGCTATCATTTCCTGCACCTTATCAAAAACATCATTTGGAACAATGGCAGGAATTCCGTTTTCAATAACAACATCCTTATAAATATAATTACCAATATAACGACGGTTGGTCAATATTTTAGAAATATTATTTATTGTAAATTTTCGACCGTTAGCATTTTTCAAGCCTTTGTTGTTCAGTTCATCTCGGATTTCTTTCTGCGTTTTACCGGAAAAATCATTAAAAATATTCAAAACAACAGGAGCAAGAGTCGGATTGATTTGAAAATGTTGCTCATCATCAATCATATAACCAAAAGCGACAGAGCCACCGTTATATTTGCATTTCAAAGCATTTTCGGTTAAGCCGCGATTGATTTTTTCTGCAAGTTCGGCAGAATAATACTCGGCATAGCCTTCAAGCATAGACTCAAGCAAAATACCTTCTGCACCGCTTGAAATCGCTTCGGTTGCAGAAATAACCTTAACGCCGTTCTTTTTCAAAATGTTTTTATAATGCGCCGAGTCATAACGATTACGGGCAAAACGGTCAAGCTTCCAAACGATTATAACATCAAACAGACCTTTGGAACTGTCCTTAATCATCTGCTGAAATGACGGACGATTGTCCGTTTTTGCAGATAACGCTCTGTCAATATATGTATCAATTATACGAATATCATTCTTCTCGGCAAACTCCTTGCATTCACGAATTTGTCCATCAATACTTTCTTCACGCTGATTATCACTTGAATATCGTGCATATATAATTCCTGTCATTTTATCAACCTCCTTTGCTGTGTGTTATAACTCTTTGCAACAAAGGTATCAAGTCATAAAAAAGCAGTCCTGAAATCAGGACTGCTTTAACAATTAACTTGCCAAGTCTATATTTTTATGACATTCGATACTATTTTTGTCTGTAATATCTTTTAATTTTTTACTTGTCTTTTCCAAATCTTCAACTGCTTTTTCTATTTTTTGGCTTGAAGGTATCAAACTTTGTTCTAATGCGTCAGCTTCCGCATTGATTTTTCTAGTTTCCGCATTAATTTTATCAATTTGTGCTTGCTTCAACTTTTTATCTAATTGAATATTTTCCTCTATAACTTTAGTTTCGGCTATTTTCTTTTTTCTGTCAATATGATCATTACACAATTTATTTATTTCATCAATTAGTCCAATAATTCCATTTTTTGTGCTACCATCTGAATCTTTTAATTTTCCTAAAATAGTATTCACAATAAATAAAACTGAAACTGTAGTTGGTACCGCACAATTAAGTAAAACTTCAATAAATCCAGGAGAACCAACTGCTGTTTTAATTGTGATTTTTTTATAAGATTCATCCTCTCCGTATAACTCATAAAAAATATCAACAATCTCCAATATTGAAGCTTGCAATTCAACATTACTTTTCATTTCCAAATCTGATGAACTTGTTTTTTGTAATGATAAATGTATAAAATCATCTACAATATAACATGAGTAAATATTTCTATAAATATAGTCAGCATATTTGGTTATGTTAGAAATAGTTTGTTGAACTTTCATTATTTTGCTTAAATAAATATCTCGACTAACATCTATTTCACTGAACCACTTAACTTTTCTTTTATGTGTATAAGAACAAACAGCATATTCTTCATTAGAATTATTTATATGGGACACTTCTTCCACTGTTTCACCCAAAATTCCTACACGAATAAACTTAGTACCCTCTGAAGGAATTAATACTAGATCACCATTATTCATTACACAATGGAAATTATATAGTTGACTAAAAATTAAGCCAGGCCTTTTTTCATCTGGATATAATTCATTAATCTTTTCTTTTTTTGCATCATTACTAATACTACTGTTTAACAACAAGTCAACTGACACGGCATCCCAACCAAGTGCAACATATTTATTAGTTGTAAAATCATTATAATATAAACCACCATTAGTTCTAATAAGCCAAATTTGTCTTTCATTAGAAATCTCAGGTATCGATAGTACAGTAAAATTATCCATAAATTATTTTCTCCAGATATTTATTTACAAAATTATATCACATATATAAAACAATTACAAGTTTTGATATTATTTACTAATATAAATCGTTAAATTACAATGTTATAGCAATATAATTCAAAATTTCATCTTTAACTTTATCGTAGTATATGATATGCTCAACAGTTTCTTTGACTTCACTGATACTCAGTTGTTGTTCTTCCTCGTTATCACATTCAAACATCAATGCTCTTTTGATGTTGTATTCAAGCCAACCGAGTCTGCCATTGTTGCTGTAATACAAAGCCTCCCAGTCAACATTTGTATCAAGATTTGTATTATCAAAATATGACTTGATGAATGTATTAAACAAATTAAAATTTATATTACATCCTTCATATCCTGACCAGCAAAGTGCAAGCTCAAACAATTCGAGATATGGATAATTACAATAAATTTATTTTGAACCTAAATTAAGCAAAAAACAATTTATAGTAAAAACCACAGCATACAAAAATCAGAATGCTGTGGTTTAATTTAATTGCCAGATTCATAACACAAAGCAATTCGTCCAAATAAGCTGCTTTTGCTTTGTTATGAATAACAGGAGACAATGTATTTGGGTGTCTATGCTGCCAAACGCTTCATTAGGGACACACTAAGACCTGTTATCGCTGATAAAATTGTTTTATAGTTTTATCATATCATTATCAAATTCAACAGAGCGCTCATCTCTGTTAAAGAAATGGAACCCCCAAATTTTATATTTGTTGTCGTCTGCAAATTTTGTTACAGGGATTGCTTTAGATTCAATTTGTAAAAGAAAATCCTCTTTCCAACGATCTTTGTCGATAAGATGTGCTCCTTTTGGTTCAATAAAAACTTGTAGTTGCTCATAACTATCATTTTTTTGTGTATGCAGAAAAAGAAGATAATCAGGCTCAAAGCGTTCACCGCCGTCAAATGAATAGATTGCAAGCTGACGTTCATTGCGAACAAGATATACCTTATCATACTTGTCTTTTAAATCATCAATATATGTTTTAAAGTATGCAACAAAAGCCTTTTCCTCACTTGTGCCATAATTGTCTTCAAAAGCAAACCAATCTTCTTTTGATAGATCCATTTTCCAAGCTATAGGAACACTGCTGTCGTTTTGTGATATTCCTATTCCGCCGTCGTGAGGGTCTATATAATTGCATCTTTTGTCTTTGAATACATCGTGAATATATCTTACTGTGAAATCCTTGCTTCCCTCATATGTTTCCTCGATACCCGATATGCTTTCAGCAATATTTCCGAGAACCTTCAAACAGGCATTGTATAGAACATCAGTATTAGGAATTTTATATTTTGATATAATATGAATTTTAATATCTCCCAAATAATTTTTTTCATAAATAAATTCTTTAGTTGATTTCAAATTTGGAAAATACGATTTTAATATATTGAATTTAAAAATACTGTATTTACATAAAGCCTTATAAACAATCGCATAATTTATGTCCGCAATTTTACCTATTGTAGTTTTATAAGTAAAAGTGTCCGGATTGTTATCTAGTGATGAATTATCATCCATAATAACATCTTCGCCTGAACGCCCGGTAGCGATAGAAACATTAAATATTTTATCTCTTACAGACGGCAACAATCCTATAACTTCATTTCGGCTTTTCAAAAGGCGATCATTCGCAAAAACATATCCGTTTTTGTATAAATCATCTTGCTTAAATTCTTCCTTGAGTACATAATTTCTTGTTACAGTCTTGTCCAAGTCGATACCGATTTCACGCAAAGCGGTATGCAATTCGCTTATGTAACGAGGTTCATTCCAACAATGATAATATAGTGTTTCACAAATTCGAAGTGGATTATCTATATCATTGTCATATTTTCGCTGATATTTTTCCTGTTCTTCTGTAATTTTGAAGGGACAATAACGAGCCCCGCGACCGATAAGCTGTGCTTCTTTCATTGTCGTTTTGCCGGGAACGCCATTTTTCCCATCACGGGTTTCATACAAACGAACAATATCAAAAAGGTTGAGAACATCCCATCCTTCGTTGAGTTTGTCAACCGCAAAAACTGCTCGATATGGGTTGGTTTTATCTTCAAGCGAATTAAGCATTATCTGCTTGTTTTCCACATCTTGATTGTCGTTCGCAGAAATGCAGTGCTCTTCCGAAAAATCGTCTTTTAATTCAGTCGCAACTTCATCGTAGGATATACCGTTTTCAAGAAAGTATCTGTGTGCTTTGGCAATAATCTCACTTGTTGATTGCTCAAACAAATTTTTGATTTTTTCTCCCGAAAGCGTTTTTACCATATTTACTATGGTTTCCATATTCGCAGCATTTTCTTTTACCAATCTTGATTGAAAAAATACAACCGGTTTTACATTTTGACGATAATCCTGAAAAACTTTATATCGATACTGGCTTAATATCAATGCTTGTAAAGCGCGGTCTTCAACCGCCAAATCCGAACGCAGCGTTTTAATTTCTTTTGAATATCTGTCCAAACGGAATTTATAAAGCGGATAATCAAAAACTATTTTATTCTCGTATTCTGCCTTTATCAACGGATTTTTAATATCGCAGGTTGCAGTGAATTCAAGCAGTACATTATCTCGATGGGCATTAAAAATATGATGAACTGTATATTCCCAGCTTTTGCAACTTGCTTCTTCGTCTTTGCTCATCTTTTTTGTATCGGCATTCAAATGGTGTGCTTCATCGGAAATAAGCACTATTTTTTGATTTACAAAATCATCAATCGAAAGTGCATTTTCTTTTACTCCCCACATATCCGAATGAAGTCCCTGCGTGGTAGTGAAGCAAATATTTATAGCATTATTATCGCAGCACTGAAAATTTGTAACCTCCTTAATCGGCACTTTTTCACCGTCAATGATAATTTCTTCCGAAAAAAGATATTTACTTGAACCGTTATTCAAAAAATTTTCTTTTGTTTTTTGAACAATATTAGAGAGATTGACGAAAAATAAAAAATTACGGTAGCCGTGCTTATACAAGTACAGTATCAGTCCCGCCATAATAAGTGTTTTGCCGGAACCTGTCGCCATATGAAAAAGCGTCTGCGTAGGCTTTTGGCACAGTTTATCACTTTCAAAATATGTAATAAAATTTTCAAAAGCGTTATTCTGATATGGGCGCAATTCAAAATTCGGATTTAGGTTTTCAGGTATATATTTCGGTAACTCTTTAGATACGCCCACTTCACGCAATGTATCTATTTTTTCATAAAGGAACGGCATTTTTATACCTCCTCGTAAAAGCTCTTTGTAAAGGCTTTATCTTCTTCTGAAATTCCGTATGTTTCATCATCAATGTCGCAGTAATTAACATAAAGTTGATTTTTATCAAGTAATTCCATAAGAAGTTTCTTTTTGTCATCAATAGACAATTTAATAAATTCCTCTGAATTTGTATCAATATCCGTTGGGTTAACTTTGTAACTGATAAAGCCAGTTTCAAGTATATCGGCATAGAGCTTTGTCAATTCTTCATTCGTCGTTGCTTTCTCAATGGCGTCAACATAATTCTGATTCAATTTTGCAAGTTCGCAATATACGAAAGAACCCCCACCTTGCCAATTATTACGTTTTGATACGCCGCTTTGTTCACCTTCAATTACTTTGTCTAATCTTCTGAGCATAATGTCAATATGCTTATCCAACTGTTCGCATACAATATATTGTCTATGTAATTTATGTGCAACAGCCGCTGTAGTACCTGTTCCGCCAAAGAAATCTAATACAATATCTCCCTCATTGGTATGAGCCTTTATTATTCTTTCAATTAATTTTTCGGATTTTTGTCCCTTTACTTCATCTTCAGGATTTAACATTTTAGATACAGTTTCTCCAGAAAAAGAAACAATAGCAATGCTGTTCAAATCGTCATATTCGTTGCCATTCCAAACATCCTCAATTGGGTAACGCTCTGCATTTGAATTAGCAATAGTTTTAAAATCTGATTTTGGAATATAATATTTTTTGAAATCAAGGGTAGCATTATTTTTTGAGTAAAATAAAATTGTATCGTGATTACGAATCCAGTTGTTGTCTTTCGTTTTATAGCCTGAAATCCAACCAATACGCCAAATTATTTCTCTTTGGAAATTATCTTCGCCAAAAACCTCATCCATAAGTACCTTTGCATAATGAACTTGATGATAATCAAGTTGAACATAAATTGCACCATCATCTGATAGTAATTGTTTTGCAATCTCCAAACGGTTTTTCATAAAAGCAAGCCAAGAACTTCTATTAAATTTATCATTATACCCAAATGTGTCATTGTTTGTGTTGTATGGCGGATCAATATAAATTAACTTAATTTTTCCCTCGTATTTTGCAAGAAGTGAGGAAATTGCCAACAAATTATTACCCTTAATAATCAAGTTGTCATCATCTGAAAATTCATGAATATTTTGCACACCGTCGGCGGTATATCTTTTAGCGTTTGTAAATACTTTTGGATAAAGAAGCCTGTCCACTTCGTCAGGTGCAAGCGTTTCGTTATAGAAAATTTCACTGCGTTTTTGATCTTCTTTTGTCTGTCCGCCCTCTAACACACAATCTTTATATGGAAAAACAAGTTCTACATCGTTAGATGCGGAAATATACTCGCCTCTATTATTTACAAGCCCGATTTTGTTTTTATAACGGGTATAGGAGTCCGGCAAAAATTCACGATTATTTATTACCCAACCGAATCCGATTTTATCAAAAACGGCAATACCGTCAATATCAGTAAAAAAGTGTTTTCTTGTTCCTTCATTATCATACAATGCTTTAATCAACCTTGCGTCCATCTGCATTGCCGCTTCATATACAGCATTACGAAGCAACTGCCCGTCATCTGTAAAAAAACGCTCATCTTGTTTTAACACATCTAAAACCACATTGTAAAAGCTCATAATAAGACTCCCTCTTTTGCAACAAAATCGATATTATGTTGTAGTATAGAGAAAATAAAAAAGCACCTACAATCAAACGTAGATGCTAAAAGCTAAAAATGAGTATGACGAACCAAGCCTTGTCAAGAAAAAACTTGAAAAGGCTTATTCGTGTTTGTTTTAGGTGACGATTTTGGTACTTTTCATATCGTACAATATATGTAGCATTGTAAATAAATATGAAATATGATATAATCAAAAATAAATTAAGTATGTTTTACAACATTATATCGATTATGTTATTCGCCGCCGATTTTGGCGAATTTTTTATTTTTATGCTAAATAAT
>ENA-ORTU01001432-ORTU01001432.1-human-gut-metagenome-genome-assembly--contig:-NODE-1432-length-24455-cov-4.888033_pt1 | contig 24455 bp, 20 predicted proteins | sample MGYA00241910_ERZ509184 | MGnify/ENA primary metagenome ERZ509184 (study PRJEB26280, sample SAMEA2338847) | human gut metagenome | biome: human gut; feature: human-associated habitat; material: faeces... | reverse complement strand
CTGGTACACGGATCCGGAGTACACGCAACCGTATGAGCCGACAGAGCTCAGTACTCTAAGCTCGCCTCTGATACTATTATACAAAACCATCTTTGTATTTGCAACCGCGGAAACAAGCAGGTCTCCTCTGCCACTAATCCATAGGTTGAACAAAGAAAAGAATACATGCGCTCTATTCAAGAAATGAAAAAGCCTCATCTTTCATCGCAAATGAAAGATGAATCCACCCGTTAAAATTCGCAAGCGCTTGCGAATAAAAAAGAAGAAGGCTGCGGAGAGAGACCGCAATCTTCTTCTTTTCCTGTATAAAAATAGGCTGATGCCGGTAGATAGGAATACCGGCCAACAAGGTGATTCCCGAAGGAATCTTCGAAAACAATACTACTATAGCATAGTATAGACAGTTTGTCTACTTCCTCTGTTGCGCCGGCAAGACATCGTCGGGATCGATCTCATAGAGCCCGAATGCCGCCGCGATCTTCATCATGTCACGCATACCGGCAAGATAGGCCGTATCGACCTGGTCACAGGCATGGACGCGGACAGCGCGGATAAAGCGATCCGTCACATCCCGAAGCTCCTGCGGAATCTCATGAGAAATCTTGAGCCAATCCTGCTCCGCAAGATGTTCTTCCATCTCACTTTGTCGGAAGCCGGGGTCACGCTCGCTCAACTCGACCATCGACCCGTCCTTCAGCTCAGACAGGGCCGAGCGCAAAGCGACCTGAAAGCTATTTTCCTCCATACGTATCCTCCTTCCGTTAATGCAATATGCTAGTATTATAGCACTATAGCAACCGAAAAGCAACCGTATGTTCGAGCGTTCGAGGTATATCGCACCTTTCAAAACCGATGAAGGCAATAGCCCGATCTATCCGACACGAGCCCGTAAATGCTCTTCGGAAAATACTCTTCAACTGGGACTGATTCCCTTGCCGCATCGAAGAGACCGGATTTCAAGGCATGAATTATCCGCTCTTCCGCAACTACCGCCATGAGCTCGCAGTTACTCAATGCGAAGAATATGATCTTCTCCGTGCCGAGTAATTTGACGGCACTTTCCCATACCGATGACAAGAGCAGCGCCGAGGCGCCTCCCACTCCCCCGCTCAGCCTACCGATCTCCAACATAGCGAGCTGCCCCGTTGTGCCGGTGAAGCCGATCCGTATATCCGATTTAAGGTTGCGGGATGCATATTCGAACAGCTTCCCTCTCGGCAAGTCGAATGTATCGAGATTGTCATACGTCACGATTGCGGCCGCGTAGCCGTCCGTTTCGGATTCACCCTCGACGACGTAGGTGACAAGCAGATCGAGATAGCGATCGTAGATGATCCCCAGCTCGTCATAGCCGTCAGCCTTCCAGATCGGCGACAGCACCGGATAGATCCTGTACGGTATGACTTCTTTAGCAGGGACCTTATATACCCCGTATTTCATATCAAGGTCGCATATCGGCTGACCCACATCGAACGCATCAACCATTTCATTCCCCATCCGATCTCCTATCGGATGGAAGCGGCGATACCCACCGCGCCACATCCTTCCCATATTCAATTCCTCCTGTAATGCTTTGTGTAATAATACTATAGCATCATAGAAGATATATTGATACAGCCGACTACATTTACGATGGCTTTCGATCCATTTCGATGAGATCCTTCCCGATACTTCACAGGGAGGTACGACGAACGCTAAAAAAGGAGCAAAAAGCCCCTTTCATTACCGTTCTCTTTCAGTTCTTGAAACTGAGTCATTCATCCGCGGTATCTGCAAAACCTTATCTCGCTTGACATGCAATGGCTCCTTTTGCCCGATTGCCAACTTTTCAATATGCCGTTGAACACCGCCGATGTTTCGCTCGATGCGACTTTCGATAACATCAAGTCGAGCCTGGATACCATCATTCCCATGGGACAAGATCTCCTTTGCCTCAAGAGGGAAACCGACAAGCTTGTCCCTATCGAACCAGCTGTAATCTCTGAAAAGGCTGAGCTGCTTGTCAGGAGCCATACCTTTCGGTCCAAACGGTTTCGCGATATAGCTATCTTCAGCGAGAATGTTGTAGGCGTGACACCAAAGGCTTGTCCCATTATCGAAAATCGGCGCAAGCCTTGTAAATTCAAGTGTTTCAACATTTCGGATTACCCCGAAGTTACGCCAGTGCCGGTCTTGATTGGCAAGGATATAATCACAGGTGAACATTTTTGCCAGACCTTCCTCTACATTTTTGAGACCAAGGCTCTTGTAGGTGTCTACCAGAAAGTCATAGTCACTCATAGAATTAGGTTTCTTTCGTGTTGAAAGTATGTCATATGCGGTGACTAGCTCCTCATCCTGTCCGAGCATGTTCTCACATGCGGAATAGATTCGTCCATTCTCCTCAAATAGGAAGTAGGGAACATAATCGTTTCTGCTTAGCAGGCGGTTATACAGCGCCGTCGCCACAACTTCGTTCAGAACCTCCTGCTGCGTCGACCCAGTCCCGCCTTTCACGAGGAATCGCGTGCCATTGACGATCTTCCATTTTTTATTGAGATCGCCGCCAAGCGTCGAATTCGGCGACATCAGGTTCGGATTGCCAGACGATTCCTGTCCAAGAGTCAACATTCCAAGATCGTCTGTAAAGTCATTGTCGAAGAAATTGACATCCTCCCATTTCAAAGGATTCTTGTTGTCGTTGATCCAGTAACGATCAGACAGCGAAAGTCCAAAATTCTCCTCCGCCAGCTCCAATGCGCTATTGAGATTCAAAGAATCGAGAAGTTGCTGAATCTGATGTCGGGACGGCGGAATCGCACGCCGACGCCACCAGTCGTTGAGCGCACGCCTAGTCACAATACCTTTTGAATCAGCGAGAGCCACGGGTGCATATCTGAGATCATGGACATCAACAATCTTCACCACTGCGTGAATATCGCGGTCATATCTGAAAGAAACAACGGGGTGGTTCTTGTTCATCAATGTGTATTCAGCCATCTTCATGATTTCCCCTTTTGATATAATAATACAATTATACCACTAACGGCACGACGATTCAATCTCGAGCGCTCAGCTTGATTCGAGACATTCGAGCAGCGCGAATCAGATGCCACCCGAATGCCCCGAGGGGCCGCCCTTTATTTAGGGCGGATAACTGAAAGGCGGTACTCGCCGTCTGCAAGGCACATCGGATAGATACTGTCCGTGAGCCGTTCCTCCAGCGCGACTTCCATCTCATTGATTTCATGAACCATTGCGAGAAGCGTTTCCGGTTCACCGGCTGTCTGCGGTACAGCAATGACCTCTGAAATGCTCGATGGAAGGAAGACAAGGCTATCGGTCCCGAACATCTCGGCAAGTCTCCTGCGAACCGACGGGAGCAACATCGACGCCGCCCCGCCGAACTGTTTGTCTTTCCTGGTCGCCGCAACCATCTTGAAGCCGGATGCGTCATCACGCAGCGTCATGAAATCGACAATCCCTTCAAGGTTGGCAAATGCAGCTTCTCGGATCTTCTGACGGGAAATTCCGAAAGTCTCAAGATGGCTGTCCTGAAGTCGAATCGTCCCGATTCCATCATTCATCTGCATCAGTTCGACGCGATATGTAACCAGCATGTCGAGATATCGATCGAATGTGATACCAGCCTCCGCAAAGTTTTCCTTATTGTTTTCGGATACGACAACTGGATAGATTTTCTCGAACAGCTCGCCGCTCTTGAAAAGGGCGTTCAGCCTCTCCCCGATCGTCTCCTGGTCTTCCGTCACACAGTATCTTCCATCGAGATCGTTCAGGGTATCGAAAAGCTCCTCGTCCGGCATCTGCACCCAGCTCTCGTTCTGGTAAACGTTTACAGACACCCTTGTTCCGGCATCCAAGGTGTACCCACGCTCGATACCATTGTTTACCGTCTTCTCAGCGTAGCGAAGTCTGAATTTGGCATCCCTCTGTTCCGCGATATGATTCAGCGCCGGCAATCTCATCTCCAGCTCATCCCTAGTCATCACTCTCTGTCCGTTCATTTCTCTTCTTTCTTCCATTTTGTTTTCCTCCTTGTTTTTCAACCTACTGTTTTCTTTGGTGCCTCTGTGGGTTCGGCACTCAACATCCGCTCTTCCGTCGGCGCTTCCGAACCCTGTTCAGTTTTCAATGTGCTGGCGATTTCCCGTCGCCGGTATCCGTTCAAGACCACGATGGGACTGAAACGACAAGGGACAAGTGAAACGATGCGCCGTAGGGCAGCCCTTGCGTTTCCGGACCTCGGTGGGCTAGGAAACCCGCGAGCGACGGGGACCGCTCACATGGAACTAACAGGGTCCGGTCGTAAAGATGGACAGATGTCGCGGCTTTGACGAAATCCGCAAGCGTTTGCCAAAATACGGTTCAGCAAAAACATGGAGAGAAACGTGATGGTCGGATGAGAATGAGTGGTAGAATCTTACAAAACAGGGAAGGAGGCAAGTGTTTGAGGGAAATCATCGTCGACAGGGAAAATGGAGCCAAGGCATTCGTCCTATTCGAACTCACCAAAGGCAACATCGCGGAAATCAAGGACCGATACATTCTGGAGCAACTGCGTTCCGCAATCGATAGCCCATGGAGCACTGCCCTTCCCGACGGAATTCGCTCAGCTCTGACACGTTCGGTTTCAGAAGAGATGGAAGACAGATTCCTTCTCGAGAACATGGACAAAGATACCGATAGGAGCGTCAGGAACGCTATCAGGAGTGCCGTGATAAAGGTCAAAGGGCAGCATGGGGTCAAAAACGGACCCTGGGCCGATGCATACGGCGATGCCGATGTCCTCGATTATGCCTACCAGGAGATTATCACGCGATTCAGCGATGGTCCGGGCGCCCTGCTCGATGAAATCGAAATCCCTGAAGGATACCGGATTATCTCAGGTGAGAAATGGGCAAGCGACCTTTCGGGAATCGGACGGGAATGGGTCGATGACATCAACCCCTTCCTCCTGCTGGCGGATAAGACCGGAGAGCTCATGATCTGCGACATCCTGTCGAAGCGGACCGTGCCAGTCGTTGCCGTCAGAAGCGATTTCGCAGAACGGTTTGACAGGCTTGCCGACGAAGACGGCATGATCGGCGATAAGTTCTGGACATATGCCTGCATCGCAGAGGCCAGGGGCCGCAATATGACTTTCGATTTCCGCGGTGCGGTATCGAGGGTATTCGAATTGAAGGGGCGAGTCGAAAAAAGCGATTCGCCAGGGCGAGACGATGGAAAGTTGACCGTGAAGGGCGAGATCGCGCGAGCGGGCGCCGATAAACTCGCCGAAGAGGCCAAAAAGAAGGGAGAGTTGTTGCTTGACGGGTGATGCAAGAGAGATCGATTCGACTTGCAGGACGGATGGCAACTCGAATGGGCGATGCGTACTACGACCCGCATTCCATGCGGTGCCTGACGGCACCTATGATTCGCTCGACAAGGCTCGCTCGATGGATAGATTTTCAGGATCAAAACGACTAGAAGGAGACGACAAATGACAATGACTAAATTCTCCCGCATCAACAAGCAGCGCGAAGAAATCACCATGCGCGTTCTGGAGGACATGGAGAAAGGCGGTAACGAGTGGAAGAAACCGTGGGTAGAGGCCTCCCCTCTCCCACCGCATAACCCGGTCTCCGGTACCCAATACAGCGGACGCAACTTCCTCTACACATATGTCTACGGCATGATGCGAGGTTATGCCGACCCGCGTTGGGCTACCGAGAAGCAGATCAAGGAAATGGGCTGGAAAATCCCAGAGAACCTGCAGAACGGACGCGGGGGCATCAATGACGAATTCGGCGTAGGCATCGAGCACTGGGGCATGTACGCCTACATTCCGCGCGTCAAGAAAGACGGAACGCCGCTTACCGACAAAGGGGGCACACAGAAGTTCACCAGGGTCCGCGCCGTCAAAGAGAACGGCGTCTGGGGACGCTACCGTAAAGGCGATAACGGAAAATATGAATTCGAGCAGCTTCCGAGTGGCGTCCATCCGCACCCGGAATGCGATCGCTATTTCGAGGTCTTCAACCTCTCACTTATCGAGGGCGTCCCGCCGCTTCCCGTTCCCGACCTCGCGCCGAATGACGATATCGAAGTCGGGCTCCTTGCCGACGACGTGATCGCGTCGAGTAGGTGTGAGGTGTTCGAGGGGAGCACCGACGGCGCCTACTACAACTTCGTCAATGACAAGATTTCGGTTCCGTCCCGCGAGGCGTTCAACAGCAATTCCTCGTTCCTCGCCTCACTGCTCCATGAGATGGGCCATTCTACAGCGCCCGCACTTGACCGTCAGATGACGGGTGACATGCGCAGCAAGGAATATGCACACGAGGAGATCGTCGCCGAGCTAAGCAGCATCTTCAGCTCCGTCGATCTTGCCGTCAAGGCCGAGACCGACCCCGAGGCCGCCGGTTATGGCGAGCATGTCGCCTACCTCGAGTTCTGGAAGGGGCGTCTCGACAGCGTGGCCGGCACGGACGAATATGAGGCGACCAAGGAAGAACTCTGTGACGATTTCTTTGCCGCCGCTTCCCAGGCATCGCAGGCGACCGACTTCATCATCGACCGCTACGAGCAGGAAGTCGGGCATCCGGCAGCCGGCAAGGAGATCGTGCAGAAGCTCGATATGCCCGAAAAGACAGAGCAGGAAGACCGCGGCGACCGCAGTCTCTCGCACAAGAAGGAAACGGCTCGCGACGCGTCTGCCCACATACAGGGCGACCGCGCAGACCTTGTGAACATGCGCGATGAAAATGCCATCGGAGCGTAAGCAAAGGGGAATGGGCAATGGCTAAGTTTGATTTCAATAAACCCGTCGCCAGTTTCATCTGGTATCTGCAGAACGGCAGCGCCGATGACAAAAGGGGTAACCGTCTCCACGTCGGTACCGGACAGAACGCCCAGATCTATTTCGACCCGGAGAGCGGTGAGTTCATCGGCAAACTCAAATATGTCGACGACTATATCGACCTCGCGGACGGCGCAAAGCAGCATTTCGAGCTGCCTCGCACAGCCCGCGAGTATAAACCGAGCGATTTCAGTCCGAAATTCCCGATCTCTAACGTCAAATTTGAAGTAGATGAGTCCGTGAAGGATTTTCTCCACGTCCTGCCGCGCGGTCTCTTCTTCTACCAGAATGAATTCTACGATGCCGTCTTCGGGGACAAGACGGACTACCCGGAATCACTTAAGGATTTTCTCTTCACCCGCACGGGCGACATCGAGGCCGCCGGTGAATTCTATGGAGCAATCGAAAAGTGGCCGCAAAGCGTCTACGGCACCCTCGTGGAAAAGTGCAATGTCGAAAACCGTCCCATTCCGGAATATGAGAACGATCGGGTTCTGCCGCTCGACTACCATAAAGAGCTGCTGGCGTCCCTTAAAGATCATTTCGGATGCGGAGAGAGTAATTACAGGACGCCAGACGACCTGCTCGCTGCCAGGAGCTACGGCTCATATCTCTCCGGTATCTCGCTTAAGTTCAATCCTCAAGACGTTATCGCGGCTGTAGAACATGCTACCGAGACTGTTCAGGCAGAGCTGGCCCCCTATCTCTCAGACAGCTTCGGACCCGATAGATATCTTCCCTGCGGCTGCCATGTCGCCGTCCAGATGAATAATTCGATTGAAAATGCGGCGCAATCGATCAAGGAGCTGCGGGATGCCGGAGTGGATCTTGACGCCTTGCCGAACCTCAGCTGCGACGAATGCAGCCAGCTCGCCGCTAAAGTCATCCCATATGCGGAGAATAAAGCGCAACCGGCGCCCGACCGCAGCCTGGGACACAAACATGAAGTGAACCGCGATGCGGCGCAGCGGATGCAGGCAAGTCGTGAAAACGCCGTAAGTATGATCGGCGACCATGCGATTCACATGTAAAGGAGCCGAACAGACATGGATACTGAAAAAACTCTCGATCTTAATAAACCGCTCTTCAGCTATAGCCGCTACGAAAGAAACGAGTACGGTTACGGAGACGACTTTATCCACCGCGACGGCGATGGCGTCGACATGCAGGTCTTTTTCAATCAAGCCACCGGCGAGTTCGTCAGCAAGGGCGTGTCGATCTCTGATTTCACCAATCTCGTTGAAGGCAAATCCGCCCGTGACACGAATGTCTGGACTAGGCACTCGCTCGACCCAAAAGAACTTCTTCCAGATGACATCTCCAAAGTCGAAATCAACGATGGGATGATGGCCTTTCTGAAAACGTATAGGTTCATCGTATCCGATGAGCACACCGGTGACCCTATCCGACAAAAGGTATATGACTTCGATTTCAAGGATGCCGATTTCTACAGTGCGCTTTACGGTGACGTCGGAAACTGGCCGCCTGCTGTTTTACGTGGAATTGTCGATAGATTTGCCGAGACCGGCACGCATGGGCTCGAATTTTATAGCGAGTATTCACTACCGACCGGCTACCATGAAAAACTGTTCGACGCCTTGAAATCATATTTCAAATGCACCGGCGAGGACTATACGACTATCGTTGAAACTATCTATATGGAATACCTCGGCGGCGTCGATGTCGATGGGTACAGCCTGAAGTTCAGTCCCGAAGCCCTTGTCTCTGCAGTTGAAAGCGGCTCCCGCTCGCTCGAAGGTGAACTTGTCCCATTGATAGACTATGAGCTGATCGGCGGAGGCAAAACGTTTGAATATCTCCCCTGCGGCTGCCAAGTCGATATTCCCATGAATGATTCCATGGTCGCCGCATCTCAGCTCCTTAGAAATCTGCAGAATGCCGGAGTGGATATCGGCAAACTGCCGAACCTCAGTTGCGACGAATGCAGCCAGCTCGCCGCCAAAGTCATCCCCTATGCGGAGAATAAAGCGCAATCGGCACCTGACCGCAGCCTGGGACACAAACATGAAGTGAACCGTGATGCGGCGCAGCGGAGGCAAACTGAACGAACGACAGTCAACCAGATCCGTGAAGAAGACACCGTAGGCGAATAGTTAAAAGGAGCGAATCGCAATGTCCGATTACATCAAATATATGTACCGCGAATACCTTGAAGGCCGCACCCGTATCAAAAAAGTCAATGAGGACCAGCCATTATTTCCAAACACCGGCGCCGGCCTATTGATCCAAAAAAAACAAGCTTACCGACGATTGGACCGCGCTGAACGTCTCCGACGGGCATTATGAGGAGGAGTCTTTCAATCATGAAGCCCTTGCCGCGGCCTTTCTTCAGGGTGCGAATATGGGACAGCTTCGTATGTTAAACGAGATACTTGACCGCGCCCGGCTGAACGGACCATATTGCCTGGAAAACGTCGCCGACGCATTGCTGTCTTTTGCACCAGCGTGCAAGGCCGAATCGCTCATGGAAAACCCCATGCTGCATTTCATCGAGCTTTCCAAGTCCTTCTCCAAGAACGGCGGCATCTACGATCCCGTCCACGGTATCTATATCGACTCCAAAGTCAATGGGTTGGGCGATGTCCCACATTTCACGTTATATGATGTGTCGGTCGCAGACATCGAGGAATGTATGGCCTGGGGCACAAAACACCTCGATGAGGTTCCCGGACAGATCCATGTCGTGAACGGTTCCCCCCACATCGCGACAATCTACGTTACGGGTCCAGATGACCGTCGAATCAATGACCTTATCTTCACACTTTGCGAAGACGGTCGCTGGAGCTATGTCTCGGAACTCGATGCGGAAACGCTCGCCCGTTTCAATGAAATCATTGCAAAGGCGGACCGCATCGAAGCGGGTATCGTAAAAGATGACGAGTGGCGCGACGGGATGGTCGAGCAGGTGTCTGGGTTCATGGATAAAATCAAGGATATGGATGCAGAGGAGGCGGAAGGTGCCGATACGGTGCTCGCCGAGACATTCAATTCGATTGACGCCCTCTCAACCGATGCTGCGATTGATTTGCTGCGCGTCTATTCGAATTGCGATGCATCCGGACGCGATGCCGTCGCCAAGACGTTCTATGCGTTGTCCGGTGAATCATTCGACTCCTATCTCATGACGGCATCGGAAGTATGCAAGAAAACGCTCGGTATGCTTGAGCCCGAACCGCCGCAGCCTGCAAAGGCGAAGAACCTCTCCCAGAAAACCGCTTCCTCGCGTGAGGCATCGACTCGATTGTCTGATGAGATCGGTGCGAAGCCCTGCACACGCGATGAAGGCACCGTCGGTGACAGCTGATCAGCGAACGGAAGTCTAGAGTTATGGCACAGGTAGTATATGGCCAAAAAGGGTATTTAGGTTCCTCAATGAGCGTGCGTGCAGCCGAGGCTTATGAACAAGGTGAGATGCCGATCAGCAGGTGGACAAAGACTGCAATCATCCAAGCGGTCAAGGGCTACTGTTTCGATTTCGACCTGGCTTACGATCCAGATATCGAAAACAATACGAAAGCCGAACTTGTTAAGGAATTCCTCGAGTATAAATCATGGCATCATTCCAGCCGAACCGCCCGCGAGGTCGAGTTTTTCGGTCTCAATGAAGATGCCGTCTGCCGGAGTTTCGAGCAGATGAGCGAGGAGCAGATCATCGAGCGAGATCGACAGATGGCAGATGAACGGGCTGCGCTGGAGGCGCGACTCCAATTCATGCAGTCGCGGGAAAAGGAATTCAAGCAAAAATTTGAATGCGACCCTTCAAGCGTCCTGGCATACGAGGCGATCCATCCGGAGATGTGTGAACGCTTCATTTCGAGACGCAAGAAGGCTGAGATGATTAAATACCGGTTGCCGACCGAAGCGGTCAAGGCCGGTATGAAAGAGGAACAGGTCTGCCCTGTCGCACACGCAAGTCAAAGCCGCGTCGCCTATTTCCACGTATTCATGCAGGGAACCGGAAGGAAGCGGCACTGGGAGAATGTCGACTTCGAGGTCTTAGCCAAGAAGTTCGCCGCAGCCAAGAAGACCTCCCTTTCCTCCAAATCGAAAAGATGCGTTGCCATGGCAAACACTCTCGACGGTTTCTCGAAAGGCCTTTCATCTCGAAGTGAAACAATGCGTTAATTTGTATAATTAAGTGAGTGAAGCCGCATGAACGAATCGCCGTGCGACAATGATGTCTGAAAGGAAAATCTTATGGATTTCTACTCTACCCTGCTCGGTGCATCTCTCTTTACGCTGCTCTTGCTGCTCGCCATCGCGATCGTGATCATTGTCGGCAAGTGGAAGGTGTATGCAAAGCTCGGCATGCCAGGTTGGTACTCTCTCATTCCCGTCTTCTCCGACTACAAGCTCTGCGAGCGAGTCCGCGGCGGTGAGGAGAACAAGACATTCCTCATGGCGTATCTCATTGTGTTGATCTGCTCGTGGGTGCTCTGTTGGGCGCCGGCGGTCAACTGGATTCTCATCATTGCACAGTTCGTGATGAACATCATCGTCCTCAACGATCTTGCCCACACTTTCGGTAAGGAGTCCGCCTATACGATCGGCCTCGTACTGCTCGGTATCGTGTTCTGGCCGATGCTCGGGTTCGGCGAAAGCGTGCCTGTTGACCTTGAGGATGATAGCGATACGGACTACGAGGTTCTTTAGCTGAAATTCGCAAGCGCTTGCGAATTTCAATGAATCATACGTTGGATATGTACCTAGCTGTTTCTAGATCAAAAGGGGCTACCGTCAGTACGGCGATAGCTCCTTTTGCTGTATTCAGCTAATTATCCAGCCTGACGCTCTGTCCTTTAAAACATCTCGCTTAAGGAGTTGCCCTATGAGAAAAATAGTTCCAATACTTTGCATTTTGGCGTTGTCGCTATCGGGATGCCGCGCAACAACCTTGCTCAGAAATGAAGTAGATGAAGTAACGGATTTTATCGCATCAGAAAATGCCAAGATGGAAAAGAGGCTGGATGATCGGCTCAACAAAAAGATTTCTACACTAAATAGAGCAATTTCCGAGAAAAATGAAGAAATCATTTTCGAACTCATGGCTGAGGATTTGAGAGAAGACGGAGACAAACTTAAATCACAGCTAAATGATTTTGTGAATTTTATTCCCGGTAAAATTGTAGAGACGAGTAACCGTAGCCGGGGAACTTTAATCCACACGGAAACATATAAGGAAGCTCCAGATAACGTTATCGAAAAAAAGATCTGGCCTCATGACGATGAAGGCAATTATTATTGTAGCGTTCGAGTATACCGGTTATCTTATCTTGCAATAGATGATCAGGGTACAGAATACGAAATTACCATGGAATATATCAAAAGCAATGAGGCAAATCCGGAGGAGATTGGATTAAATTACGTAAGTATTTTCAAAACGGATCCAGATAGCGATGAAATAATTAGAGCGGGAAGAACGTGGGAATAAACAAGAAGAGATTCTTTGGCGGAGCCTCTTTTCTAGTGAAGCCGCATGAAGTAAATTGCCGTGCGGCAATGATGTCTGAAAGGAAAATCTGATGCACTCCTATTCTGCCCTGTTCGGTGCGTTTTTCTTTACGCTGGTCTTGCTGCTCACCATCGCGTTCGTGACTCTTGTCAGTAAGTGGAAGGTGTATGTCAAACTCGGCATGCCAGGCTGGTACTCTCTCGTTCCCATCTTTTCCGACCGCAAGCTTTATGAGCATGTTCGTGGCAACGAGGAAAACAAGACACTTCTCATGGCGTATCTCATCATTTCGCTCCTCACCATCGCACAGCTCGCGACGATCATCATCTTCCTTAACAACCTCGTCCAGATATTCGTCTAGATGAAATTCGCAAGTGCTTGCGAATTTGACTGTATGAAACGCTGGTATGTGCCTAGCTGTTTTTTAGAGCAAAAAGGGCTACCGTCAGTACGGCGATAGCCCTTTTTGCTGTCTTTAGCTAATTATTCTGTTTGGAAAATTTCAACTAGAACCCCGAGGATTCTCCCTCCTCTAAATGAAAAGTAGGTGGGAGATGAATCGGGGTTCCGCGTCACGGGTATAAGGACGCCATCTGTCGTAATCAGTCGAAAGGTGGTGCTACCTGTGGAGTTGGAGTCGAATAACCACTCGGTGTTTCTCATGCACTACCACCTCGTGCTGGTGGTGAAGTACCGCCGCCGGGTCATCACCGACGCGGTATCCGACCGCGCCCGGGAGATCTTCGAGCGCATCGCACCGACCTATGGAATCACCCTTGAGGAGTGGAACCACGATGTCGACCATATGCACATGCTGTTCCGCGCCCAGCCGAAGACCGAGCTGTCGAAGTTCATCTGCGCCTACAAGAGCGCGAGCAGCCGCCTACTGAAGAAGGAGTTCCCCGAGATCAGGCGCAAGCTCTGGAAGGAGTACTTCTGGAGCAGGAGCTTCTGCCTGCTTACGACAGGCGGAGCCCCCATCGAGGTCATCCGCCGTTACATCGAGAGCCAGGGGCAGAAATGACGGTCACGATGCACAGGGCAGTGGTGTACCGCGCCTACCCGACACGTGAGCAGGCGGCTCTCATCGAGCGCACGTGCGGCTGCGCCCGTTTCGTCTACAACCGGATGCTCGCCGACAAGATCGCCCATTACGAGAAGACGGGCGAGATGCTGAAGGTCACCCCTGCCAGATACAAGCGGGAGTTCCCCTGGCTCAAGGAGGTGGACAGCTTCGCCCTCTGCAACGCCCAGCTGAACCTCGACGCCGCCTACCGGAACTTCTTTCGCCGGGTGAAGGCCGGGGAGAAGCACGGTTTTCCGAAATACAAGGCGAAGCACAGGAGCCGCTGCTGCTACAAGACCAACTTCGTAAACGGCAACATCCGCTTCGAGGGGGACGAGCGCTACCTGCGCCTACCCAAGCTCGGCAGCGTGAGGGTCAGGCAGAAAAGGGAGATAGACCCGTCGTGGAGGATCAAGAGCGTCACGGTCGAGCACACGAGGTCCGGCAGGTTTGAGGTGTCCGTCCTGTTCGAGTTCGAAACCCCAGAACCCGAGCAGGTCGAACCCGAGTCTTTCGTCGGCCTCGACTACTCCAGCCACGACCTCTACGTCACGAGCGACGGCGAACGCCCTGGATACCCGCGATACTTCCGACATGCCGAAAGGAAGCTCGCACGTGAGCAGCGAAAGCTCTCCCGGATGCAGAAGGGTTCCGCCAATTGGCGAAAGCAGAAGCTCAGGGTCGCACGCGTCCACGAGAAGATGAAAAACCAGAGGAAGGACTTCCACCACAAGGCGGCGAACGGACTCGTGGAGCGCTACGACTGCGTGTGCGTGGAGGATCTTGACATGAGGGGCATGTCCCGGAGCCTGAAGCTCGGCAAGTCCACGATGGACAACGGCTTCGGCATGTTCCGCGCCCTTCTCGGCTACAAGCTCGAAGACCGGGGCAAGCGTCTCGTCACCGTCGGTCGGCTGTTCCCGTCGAGCCAGCTCTGTCATGAGTGCGGCTACCGCTTCTCGGGAACCAAGGACCTGTCGGTTAGGGAGTGGACGTGCCCCTTGTGCGGTCGCACCCATGACCGCGACGTTAACGCTGCTCGGAACATCAGGGACGAAGGTATGAGACTCGCGCTTTCGGCCTAGAGGAAGCGAAACCGTGGGGCACACGGGGATAGCTCGTCGATACTGGCGACATCGGTTGCCTTGAGCGAGAAGCCCCCACCTCTAGCAGCGAAGTTGCAAGGTGGATGGGAGCATGTCACATTGGACATCTGGAAAATTGTCTGGTGAAGGCATAGTCCCAATCCGGATTGATCACACCTGGTGCTCCTGTACTAAAGCGAGCGTTTTCCCTCCAATTTTCTAGGGTCCAAGAACTCAGATCTTCGGATAGGTTCATGCAGCCATAGAACATCCTGTTCAAATCCACTGCCCGCGAAATATTCCATGTTTCGGCACCGATTTTTCTTAGCCTTTCACATTCGAAAAACATCTCATGCAAGTCAACAGCACTGTAGAGGTTGTAGCCGTCCATGCCGAGCCGTTTTAGCGATTTGCAACCATAGAACATTCGACTCGTATCAGCCACCAACGGCATTCCGAAACGCGGCATCCTGACCTGCTCAAGGTTACCACAGCTTTCGAAAAGGCCTTGAGCTGCAGTCGTGCATGTCGTATCCAGTTTCTCCAGATCGGCTGCACGGAGATTTTTAAACCGGTTGAACCAATGGCAGAGTTTCCTCGGTTTTATCCCGCCGTCCGCAACGGAAACACCGGTAACGCGATCAGCGATCGCGTCAGTTGTCCAGCAATGATCGTTAAAATTTTCGAAGACCTTCGTTACATGCTTTCCAGCAAATTCTGTTCCCAACACAGGAATGCGCCCATAGCGGTAAAAGGTAAGTGATTCATCGTCTACGGAGTATACGGCAAATTGCCTGTCAGCCATTTCGATTCCTTTCTCTCGGCCTACGGCAATATGATTGCCTGACAAACGAGAAGGTCTTGAAACCGCGGAATCTATGGTCGAAATTGTTTCAGATGAACGATATGGACAAGCCATACCACTGGTTTAAATCTATCCTTACATTCAGTCCCACCATAAAAGACCGGGCTTTCCTGTTTGCAACTCCCCAGGTTGAAACGTGGTTGTTTGACAAGAGGTATGCGATTATTGAAACGGCACGTGAAGCGGGCTATTTGCAAAGGCACCGCGACGTGGAAATTGGTAAAATATCAAATCGATCCTCTTGAATACGCTGCAAGACTTGCAGCCGGAAAAGGAAAGGAATGATGCAAGACATGAACGAAACAGACAACAAGCAAAAGAAAGGAGGAGGCATGTTCAGCAAGATCAAGGCCGTCGGTCGCCGCGCTGCGACCGTTGCCGCCGGTACCGTACTCGTTTTGTCGCAATGCCTGGGCAGCTTCGGTGCCGCATTCGCGCCGAGTACGGCCTATGCAGATACTTCAACTAAGACGGCAACCGTCACCCTCGCCGATACCGAGAACGGCAGCCTGTCGTTTGTCGGCAGGGACGACGACACCAAGACCATTACGGTGAATGTCGGCGAGACGGTCGCAATCAAGGCCTCTCCCGCCGACGGGTATTTCGCCGACAGCCTCTCCGTCTTCAATAACTCCGATAGCGATGCCTCCGCCGTCTCGCTCAAGGACGGGATCGGCACCTTCAAGGTGACCGGCAGCGCCACCGTTTCCACCATGTTCTACGAGAACGGTTCTAACGGCTCCTCCATCCTCAAGGCCGTAAAGGTCAAGGAGGGTAAGGCCAACAAGGCTATCGACGAGAAGACCTATATCAAGGAGAACGCCGATTCCAAGTACGTCGGGCTCGGCGACAAGCTGGAGAAGAAGGATGTACTCACCGTGACCACCACGGTCGTCGACTCCAATATCCTCCCGAATGCCTCTCTCGATAACCTCTGGGCCGACGATGACGGCGATGGCATGTCGGACCATGCAGACGCGCTGCGAGCAAATGCAGTCAGCCATGCGATTCTCTATGACCTCAACGAGGGTTCCGACTACTATGTCGGCTATGCCGGCTCCCGCATCTCCGGTGCCACCCTTGCCGATTGGGGCGCCTCCGAGAACAACGCCGACGCCAAGATGCGCGACGGCTTCGTGTTCGACGATGCCACCGGTCTCATCTATGTGCCGAAGAAGTATACCGAGAAGAACAAGAAGGGCGAGCTCAAGGTCGCTTCCTCCCGTATCCAGCTGCTCTATGCAACTGCAGACAAGGGCGCAGAGAACAGCATCAGCGTCAAGATCTCCGAGGACGGCGTGGACGGGGATGTCGCCGAGAACGGAACCGCCAAGGTCGATATCCTCGCCACCGACACGAAGATCGTTCTCGCCAAGGACAAGGCCGCCCGCGAGTCGCTGAAAGACAGCTCGATCGATTCCGTCATCGCGAACGGCATCGAGTACACCCGCGATATGGACATGTGGTCCTACGATGAGGGCACCGGTACGCTCGATCTCAAACTCGCTCCGGCCGGTGTTCGCACCGTCAAGGTCAAGCTGACGAACGATACCGGCAAGACTGTCGGCAACTTCCTCACCTCTATCGCCACCAAGGCATTCGCCGGTAACGTGAACAACATTGGCACCTGGAAGTTCAATACGGCACCATATGTCGGCATGACCTTCCACACCGCCGGCCACAACAAGTACACCGGTACCGCGGCCGGCGGCCATACCATGCCGGCAGTCGAGAACCCGTCCGGCGGCCGCTACGAGGCGAAGACCATCTACCAGGCGCTCGGCACCCAGGGCGTGGACGTCTCCGCCCTGCAGTCCGGCAACTACTCCATCGAGCGCACCTGCACGATCAACGCGCAGACCACGTCCTCCGGCGTGGAGATCCCCAACGCCGCAAACCTCAACCTGACTTGCGGCCATGTCGGCGTCAACCCATCCGGCCAGCTCCAGAATGGCTACAACCAGCCGAAGTACACCGATGACGATTACGGCCAGACCGTCCGTGTCGCCGCCGTATACGGCAACGAGGCCGTCGTGGGCGTCACTGTCCCGACCACCTTCACACAGGCAGGTGCCGGCTTCTTCAAGGTCAACTGGCAGCTCAACAAGGTCAACGTGACCTTCAGTAAGATTTCCGCCGATGCCAAGGTGACGAACGGCAACAGCGAGTACTCCTATGCGGGCGCCGAGTTCGATATCTACCGCACCCGCGACAACGCGCTGGTCGCCCATATCACCATGGACGGCAACGGCCATGCCAGCTACCAGCTCGACCCGAACGAGAACTATTACGCCGTCGAGACTAAGGCCCCGCAGGGTTTCCAGAAGCACGAGGGACATATCGAGTTCTCGACCGGTAACAGCGCCGGGGAACAGCAGCTCAAGGACGACCCTGGCACGGTGCGCATCTCAGTCAACAAGAAAGACTCGGCAACGTCCGGTACCGCCCAGACAAGTCTTTCCCTTGAAGGTGCCGAGTACAAGATCACGTCGCTCTCCACTCCTGGCTGGGAAGCGACTTTAAAGACTGACGCGAACGGTCAAGGAAAAGTCATCAATGTTCCGTTCGGCGAAATTCAGGTTATCGAAACCAAAGCACCTTCCGGATATAAGCTCGACACAACAGTTCATACTTATACTATTTCAAGCTCACAAATGACTGCTTCTGGTGTTTTTGAGCTTGAGCCGGAGGACGATTTCGCCGAGAACCCGCAGGCGTTCGATGTCGAGATCGCCAAGACCAAGGGCGGCGAGGACGACAGCTGGGAGTCCGACAACGGCCATGGCAAGCCCGCCGTCGGCGTGCAGTTCCAGATCATCTCGAACTCCACCGGCAAAGTCGTCGGCACGCTGACCACCAACGAGAGCGGATTCGCCTCCACCAAGGATGCCGATACCTGTGACGAGACTTCCATCTCCGAGGACAAGACGGATGATGCAACCCGTCCGTGGTTCGGCGAGGGCAAGCGTAATGCCGGCATCGACGGCGCGCTGCCGATCGATCAGAAGGGCTACACAATCCACGAGGTGGATTCCACGGTGCCCGAGGGTTACGACCATGTCGATGACTGGACTATCTCGGCAGATGAAGAGGTCAACCAGAGCACGAAGTACTACTCCGTAATCGACAAGACATTGACGAGCCGACTCCAGATCGTTAAATGCGACGCGGAGACGGGCAACACGGTTCTGCTCTCCGGCTTCAAGTTCCAGATCCTCGATGCTGACGGCAAGGTCGTATCGTTTGACGACCCGTATGACGTGAACGCCAAGGTCGATACGTTCACCACCGACGCGAACGGTCAAGTTTCCATGCCCGGAAAGCTGAAGTCCGGCAAGTACGCCGTCAAGGAAATCGCCACCTCCGCCCCGTATTTGCTCAACAGCGAGACGGTCGGCTTCGAGGTCTCCAAGGATTACAAAGACGCCTCTCCCATCACCGTCGTAAAGGTCTTCGACAGGCAGGCTATGGGGCAGGCGACCATCGCCAAGTCCTGCGCCGATGACGGCAAGAATCTCAAAGATGCAGAGTACGATGTCGTCGCGCAGGAGGATGTCGTCTCCCCGGATGGCACCGTGCGTGCGTCCAAGGAACAGGTCGTCGACCATGTGACCACCGGTGACGATGGAGTCGCCACCACCAAGAATCTCTATCTCGGTTCCGGTTCCGCAACCTATGCCTTCATCGAGACCAAGGCTCCGAAGGGCCATGTACTCGATACGACCCCGGTCGAGTTCACCCTTTCCTATAAGGACGACAAGACTGATCTCGTGACCGCTTCCGTAGAGCAGAAGGACAAGCCGACCAAGGTAAAGGTCAACAAGACCATTCTCGGTACCGATGATGTCCTCGCCGGCGCCAAGTTCGACATTTGGAACATCGATGACCAGGAGACCTTCCAGACCGGAACTTCTGTCGCAATCCGTGCCGATGAGGGCAAAGAGGTCTCCGTCAAGCAGAATGTCTCCTCTTCCACCGTCACGGTCAATTCGAATGAATACTCGATTGTCCTGAAGGACAAGGACGGCAGGGAGATCGAGGTCGGAAGCGACACGGCTGTCGAGGCCGGTGACTACACCGTCGTGGCTAAGAAGGGCGACGATGAGGTGAAGCTTTCCGACGCCACGATTTCCGTAGACAAGGGTAAGTCCTATACCGTCGCCATCAAGAACCATATCTTCGGAACTTCCGCTGAGCTCAGCGAGACCGGTGACTCGGTGCCGAGCGTGAAACTGACGTGGGATGCCGCCCGCAAGGCATACACCACCGACAAGACCCTTGCCTCCGGCAAATACACCGTCTCCGTCGATGGCGGCGCGGTTGGAAAGATTTCCGTCAAGAACGGCGAGATCGCCTACGCATCCATCTCCGATGGCAAGGTCAAAGCCGAGCCCGTCCTCCTCAAAGACGGCAAGAAGTTCACCGAGCGCACCACGGACGCGAAGGGCGAGTTCGACGTGAAGCACCTCACCACCGGTTCCTACCGCATGGTCGAGACCGAGGCTCCCGCCGGCTACATCGAGAACCCGAACGTTTTCGCCTTCACAGTCGATTCCGACGGCATGACTGAGGGCGTGGCCGAGTACACGATCGATGTCACGGACGACTACACCAAGCTGCATGTCTCCAAGCGCGATATCACGAATGAGGCCGAAATCGAGGGCGCGAAGCTCACGCTCAAGGATTCCGATGGCAAGGTCATCGATTCGTGGACTTCCACCACGGAGGACCATGTGATCAATGCCCTCGCGCCCGGCAAGTACACGCTCACCGAAGAGCGCACGCCGCATACCTATGATGTGGCGGAGTCCATCGATTTCACCGTGGAGAAGACCGGCAAGATCCAGACCGCCGTCATGTACGACAAGCCGATCTCCATCAAGGGCGAGATCGACAAGCGCCAGGAGATCGCTGACCCCACGCATCCGTATACGGAGGCTAACGGGGACGGCGAGAACAACGCCGATACCAGCACGTCAGATGACGGAAGCTATGATTACACCCTCGATTTCCGCTCCACCTCTAACACCTGGACGGATGAGTTCACTGTCGAGGACGACCTTTACGGAGTCATGACCGGTAAGGCCACCCTCGATTCGATCACGACCCCGCAGGCGTACAAGGACTTCGATGGCAAGATGAACGTCTGGTACAAGACCGATCAGACACCATCCGATTACCCCGACGAATCCGGTGCCAACCAGACCCTTTCCGACGGACACGGCAACCCGTGGCTCACCGACGAGTCCAATTCCGAAACCCTTGGTGAAGACGGCCGCAAGATTGATTACACCGGCTGGAAGCTTTGGAAAGCCGACGTGTCCACCACCGAGGCCGAGGACCTTAAGGTGTCCGACCTCGAGCTTGCCGAGGGCGAGCACGTCACTGCAATCCGTTTCGAGTACGGGCGCGTCGAATCCGGCTTCACCACGCGTGAGGACGATTGGGACCGTGACGGCATCAAGGACTCCCATGACGACGTGAACGACGCAACCGAGACCGCCAAGGGCAACGGTTCGTACTCCGATGGGGTCTCCATCCTCGTCGACCTCGACGGCTCCGGCAAGTTCACGGCATTCGGCAATAACGGTCTCGGCGGTAAGATCAAGCAGAAGGATGGCACCTATACCTGCAAGGACGGAGATACCGTCTATTCCCTCGCCCTGAACAAGGACGGGTCCGCCACCGCGAAGATGACCGATAAGGACGGCAAGGAGACCAAGGTCGACCTCGCCGCCGGTCAATTCAAGATCAGCGAGGGTGTTTCCGGTGACTATGCACCGGCCATTGTCCATATGAAGGTCACCGACGATTACCGCGATGGCGACTCCTTGGAGAATTACGCCAAGGTCGACCTCTACCGCAACGGCGGTGGCGAGGACCAGCTCGAGGACCATGACGATGACAAGGTGAAGCAGACCCCGAAGTCCGATTCCGCCATCATCGGCACCACACTCACCGGCGAAGACGGCAAGCACGCCGTCAAGGTCGGCGAGAAGGTCGAGCTCACCGATACCGTCTCCTACACGAATATCGAGGCGGGCGTCGAGCATACCGTCACCGGTACGCTTATGGATAAGACCACCGGCGCTCCCCTCTCCGATGGGGACGGTAACCCACTCAGCTCGAGCGTCACCTTCACTCCGGAGGAGAAGGACGGCACCGTCGAGGTCAAGTTCACCGTCGATACGACACATCTGGACGGTCACGATCTCGTGGCATTCGAGACTCTGACCACCAAGGAAACGGAAACCGACAGGGAGACCGGCGAGAAGACAACCGTCGACAAGACCGTTGCCGAGCACAAGGACATCGACGACGCGAACCAGACCGTCACCGTCACCAGCGACAAGTCCTCGATGGCTCAAACCGGCCGCAACATCCTGATCGGCGCCGCAATCGCGGCTGCCGTCGCCGCCGGTGCGGGCGGTACGTATATCTACCGCAAGCGCCATCAAATCGATGACGCCGACGACATGATGGAGTAACCTTTAAGAGGGACTTCCATCGCCTACTGAAGGGGCTATTCGGGGTAACCCGATGGCCCCTTTTTCACTAAAAAGGAAAGGAACTGAATATGACGAAAAGAAAAAGGATAAGCAGGATCGTTAACGGGATGCTGCTCGGCATCTGCATCCTATCCGCGGTTGCAGCCCTTCTGCTCGGAGGAGAGACGGTTAAAGAAGGCTGGGAATACGATAGCCTCGCAAAGGCCGCTGAGGGTCAGACGGCAGACGGAATCGACTGGTCCATGCTCCGCAGCCGTAACCAGGATATCGCGGCGTGGCTTAGGGTCGAGGGAACAGCTATCGACCTTCCCGTCGTAAATACACGTAAGGGAGACCCCGCGGACTTCTATCTGAGACACGATTTCGACCGCAACCCGTCATTCGCCGGTTGCCCATACCTGGACGCAAGGTGTACGGCAGACGGTGCGCACGCACTCGTATACGGACACCACATGGGGTTTACCGGTCAGATCTTCTCCCCTATTTTCGCGACCTATAGGCAAGCGGAATTCGACAAGATCGGCGAGATGTATTGGTTCACTCCCGATAAAGGACGGCAGATGCTCAAGCCGGTCATGGCGATGTCAGTCGACAAGAAATACCAGCCAATCCAGACGTTCGATTTCTCTTCCGCAGAGGAAGTACGGTCGTGGCTTTCGGATATGAAAAAAGATGCGACCGCCGTCAGCGATGACTGCGACGCCACGATTGCAAACGCAACCCGCGCAATCACACTCGTCACCTGCTCTTCGATGAATACGGGCGGTCGAGCGAGAACGCTTCTTATTTTCGCCCAGTAAAGCCTTTGACACTTGTACCACAGTACAAAAGTGGTATAATACTACATACACGAATAGAGCTATTCCTTTCAATTAAGCTAAAAATAACTCAAAAAAGGAAGTTAAAAACAGCGCTATTGGGTATAAGAACTGTAGAAATAAGTAAAGGCTCAGTTTTAGAAGGCGATACAATGGACAACGATATTCCGTCGATGCTTGGAATCTCGCAAGTCAAACGGGACTTCTCCCGCATCGCAAAAGACGTTGCGACGACTGGTAAAACGGTCGTCGTCCTGAAGGGAAGCAAGCCGATCGTTCAGATCGCGCCGCTCCCGAATTCATCCATCCAGGATGAAGCACCAAAGACAGCATAAGGAGGATATGCAAATGGATGATATGAACATGAACAACGAGCCGCCCGTTTACGACAGCGGCGATATGAAACCGACAGATCCCATCCCCACCGAGGGTGAGAACGATGCCGGCCTCACCGAGGAACTTCCGATGTATGAGGATACGTCGACCGGTGACCGAGGTGGGCGCAAGAAAATCATCGCGATCGCCGCAGGCGTCGTGCTCATCGCCGGTCTCGGTATCGGCGCATTCGCGTTGAGTTCCCATAAGACAGCGAACACTCAGCCGGCCGAGCAGGAGCAAACCGTCACACCGGTCAAGGATAACTCTGAGGAAAAGACGGACAATCTGTCGACTTCCGATATCGCCAAGCTATGCGCAACGCTCAAGCTGGACGATGCCGATCTGTCAATCGCTTCTGACCAGGTACGAATCGAGGCCAAAAGCGGCCGCGTCCTCGTGACCCAGGTTTCCGAGGACGATGCAGCCAAGATGGTAGATTCGACCGCACGCCGATCCGCCGCCCTCGCTGCCGTACTCAACGGAAAGAAAATCAAGGGCGTCAGTGCCGTCGATGTGACGTGGGTTACCACCGACAAGGACGGCAACATCAAGGTCGCCGTCGCATACGATGTCACAAAGGCACCGACCGGAGGATCAACAGTCGACATCATCAACGGATCCGGCGGACATGTGATCGCCGATGACATCTGGTCCACCGATGGCGTGCATGACCAGGGCTATGACCAGAATGCCGGTACCGTGAAGAAACCGGACGGAACCCCTATCTCGACTGGAACCAAGACCGAGGAGAAGAAAGAATCCGACGACAAGGACCAGAAGTCCGATGACTCCAAGAAGGAGGATAACAAGTCTTCCGATTCCTCGAAGCCGGACAACAAGGGCGATTCCTCCCAGTCCAAGCAGAATTCCGGTAATTCTCAGAACTCTGGCAGCAATAACTCCTCTTCCAACGGCGGTAGCCAGAAGAAGTGGGTTGCCGAGCAGGGCCACTGGGAGACAGATTACAGCCAGGTCTGGGTACCGAATGTAGTGTATACGCGCCATGAACGTTACATTTGTAGTGCATGCGGTGCATCTTTCGATTCTATAGCCGCTTGGTCAGCTCATAGTGACGCAATGTGGGAACAAGGTCAAGACCATGGAGCATATATCAATGATTCGTATACTACCTCTGAGGACCAGGGACATTATGAACAGAAGGCTACGGGGCAGCATTGGGTCGTCGATGTAGCCGGTCATTGGGAGTAATGGGCATCGTTCCTCTTCTCTTCCATTCGGTAAATAAATTGTACCATAGTACTATGGTATTAGCTGTGAGAATTTACCGGTAAAAAGAAAGACCTCGGAGTTTAATCCGGGGTCTTTTTTGCATGTGCGCCTAGCGGCGCACGTTTCTAACGGGTTAAAGTCGTGTGTTCTGCAAGCTGTTATCAGCTTGCCAGTGAAAGTCTGGTCAAGG
>ENA-ORTU01001425-ORTU01001425.1-human-gut-metagenome-genome-assembly--contig:-NODE-1425-length-24541-cov-2.942171_pt1 | contig 24541 bp, 9 predicted proteins | sample MGYA00241910_ERZ509184 | MGnify/ENA primary metagenome ERZ509184 (study PRJEB26280, sample SAMEA2338847) | human gut metagenome | biome: human gut; feature: human-associated habitat; material: faeces... | reverse complement strand
CAACCACAGTCCTTTACAGTATTGTTAATCAGTTAGATACCGCCAGACGGTTTATATAGAACAAGGTTACAAGAGTAAAGCGTTCTGTGGAACCAGCATCAAATAAACATATCGGAGGTATTCATTATGATTTGTGTGGGTATTGATGTTGCCAAGGATAAGCATGATTGCATTATCCTGAATTCGGAAGGAAAAATCCTTGCGGGTGCATTCACCTTTCCCAATAACGCAGAGGGGTTTGATACCTTGCTGCACAAGATTCACAGTTGCGCAAATTCAAATGATAAAATAAAAGTAGGGCTTGAGGCTACCGGACATTACAGCTACAACATTCTCGGATTTCTGCTTAACCAAGGTCTACCCACCTACGTTATCAATCCGCTGCACACCAACCTTTTCCGAAAAAGTATGAGTCTTCGTAAAACCAAGACTGATCGGGTTGATGCTAAAACTATTGCAACTATGCTTATGTCTAATGTGGACCTCAAGTCCTACACAAACACAGCATACCACAACGAAGAGTTAAAGTCACTAACCAGATACAGATTTGTTAAAGTTCGTGAAAGAGCACAACTGAAACAGTCGGTTTCTCGTTTAGTCACTATACTTTTTCCCGAGTTGGAAAAACTGGTTCCAACACTGCATATGTCTTCTGTTTACGCGCTTCTCATTGAATTTCCCGGAGCAAAACAGATCGCCGGAGCTCATTTGACGCATTTGAATCATCTCCTGAATGACGCCTCTAAAGGACGATATGGGCGAGATATGGCAACGAAAATTCGTGATGCTGCTCAACATTCGATTGGTTCTGTTATGCCGGCTAAATCGCTTGAGCTGCTCCATACGATTCGATTGATCCGTGAATTGGATTCAGAGATCGAGGACATTGAAGCGGCTATTCAGACGATCATGAATGAACTTCAGTCTCCCATTACCACTATCCCCGGCATGGGGGTTCGCATGGGTGCTATGATCCTTGCTGAAATCGGTGATTTCTCACGTTTTGACTCTCCAGACAATATCCTCGCCTATGCAGGCATGTCACCGTCTATCTATCAATCCGGACAGCTTTCGTTAACCGGAGCCTACTCTCACATGGAAAAGCGTGGCTCTCGCTATTTGCGTTATGCCCTTTACAACGCGACAAAGTATGTCTGTCATTGGGACCCAACCTTTTCCGCTTACCTTGCTAAAAAGCGAGCCGAGGGAAAGCATTACAATGTTGCACTTTCTCATGCTGCCAAGAAATTAGTTCGGCTGATTTATGCCATGGAGAAATCCAGACAGCCTTACAAACGTACAGCTTAAGTCTTTAGATATGCCAAGCTAGACGTCTGACGGACGTCAGCTTTGCTATACCTTTCTTTGAATCGCCTGCATTATTTTTCATTCCACTCATTTTGGGCTTGACTTTTAATAGTTAGTCTTTTGAATTAACAATTACTTACTAATTTTCAAAATAAATTTGCAACACCTATCAGGGTTTATTTTTAGTTATATTTTTTTTGACATTAACGCGATTGTCTCGGCATGGGTTGTGAAAACACTATGAATGTCAAACCACAAGGTTTTAGGGATTCGCTCGTAACGGGGAACATATCCACCGCATTTTTTGTGTTTTTGCCGTAGTCGGAAACTTATCATAACGTTTTTTCTCCTTTTATCCGTGCGTGGAAACATATCCACATCTATACACTTAAATCCCAGAAGCATCTATAACCTTCTGAATTGCCCTATGTGGTAGAATAAATGTCAGTGAAGAAAAACGTTTTTGTGGTAGAATGTAAATGTCAACATTGAAATGCAGTTCTACATTTTTATTTTACAATAAACACATTTCATGGAAAAAATAAAGAGCGCCCCTATATGAGAGATGTCCAATCCTGCGAATAGATGTAGTCTCGTATATCAGCAATAACGATCTTTCGGATATCTATTGCCGAACAAACAGTTATCCAAACATTCCTGCTGTATTTTGTATTGAATATTAAATTATCATATATAAAATGACTGTTCTGGAATAATGAAAAATCCAGTTCGCTCAGTTTATCGTTCAAACCACATCCTAGACATTTCATATATGCCTCTTTTATACTCCAATACCTTGCAAATAATAAGTCTGGCTCTTCAGAACCCATAATCTTATCTTTTTCATTTGGCGACATTGAAAGATCAACAATAGAATCAACTTCATGAACCTTCGACTGTATGTCAACACCTATTTTGCTATCTGAAAAGCCGCAGCATACTGAGTTATCACAATGTGAAAGATTGAATTTGATATGCTTTTCCTTGACAAAAAACGGCTTCTTGTAAGCATTGTAAGATATGTTAGGTATCCATCCCATACTGTATTCTTTATTGAGACCATAAAAAAGCATAAAATACGCTGCTATACAGTTTTTTCTGTCTATATCCTTACTATATCCTTCAGCTTTTTTCAAACGATCATCGGGAAGAAATGAAGAAATATAATTGAGTTCGGCATCAGAAATAAGATCTGAATTGACTGCACAGTAGACTATATTTGACATTCACATTTTTCCTTTCTGACTGATAATTTCTTTTTTATTGTTGTACCAATTTAATCTTGAATTATTATGTCCGCCGCAAGCTATATACGCCTTTATACCAATAGCGTTGAGGTCAGAAATGGGTTCAAGATTAAATTGGGAAATCAATAATAAGAGAAACATACGCATTTCCGAGTTCAAACAAAAAGAAGTACTTTCATTTAAAACTTCTGAAAACAACATTTGTATACAAATATCTAGACTATCTGTATAATACGCTGACTTGAAATTGTAAATTCCCGTGAAATGGTAAATTCCACCGCAAATTAAAAAATACCTAATTTTATAAATTTCTGGAGGCAAAAAACATCGAAGCGTGATATAATACAGTCAACTTCTCACAAAATATCGGAAAAGACTGTACGGCAAACAAGCCATTTGTAACTCTATCCCAAGATTTGTATAAACCTCTGAAGTAGTATATAATGGAAGAAATACTACTTCAAAGATTTTTATTAACGAGACTCTTGATAGTGCATCATAGATAGAGATCACGCTTGTTGAAGTAATATATTGAACCAGCATATATTGAAATAGCTGATACTATCATTACAACAGATGATACAACAAAATAAGTAGTATTATTACATATTTTTTCCGTATCATAAACAGTGAACAGAGTACAATAATCTAATATTTTCATGCTTTTTACAAGCTTTCTGAAAACATCCGTAATATAAAGCAATACTACAAATGTTGCTGAATAAGCTACAGCCTGAGATTCGTTATTTACGAAAACGCTTATGCTGAAACATAATGAACCAATAAGCATGAAAAGAGCAAACAGCTCAATATTGATCTTCAGGAATGACGAAAGCTCAAATACGCTCTCTGACAGGAATAACTTTCCGATCAGAACTGACACTACGGAACAAACCATCATAAGGAAAAGCTCAATATTAAATACAAATATCTGACTGTTCATAAATTTTTTTCTCGAAATTGAAGAATTAAGAAAATATGCCAGTGATGTATCACCTAAAAGCTTTGCTGAAAGTCTTGCCGACATTACAACAACAAAAACCATAAGAATATACATATAAATAGAATTATAGAAATTCATATTCAAATATTCATTAAGATTATTAAGATCACCCTGCATTCCAATAGCGGTAAGCATATCCTGAGGCATTTCTTTAAGGAAATCCGAATATCCTCCGTTTTTGTTTATTGCAGGATAAATTGCAATAAGTGATATCTCAGATATGACTATACACGCAAGTACTAATAAAAAAAACAAACGATTCATTTTAAAGGATATTTTGCAAATTATTTTTGAGATCATATTATTCTTCCTCCTCATAGTACTTCTGAAAAATATCTCTTAAACTTATTTGTTCGATATTCATTGAAGCAATTTCATGTCTAGCAAGTTCTCTGATAATTTTATTTTCGTTTTCATTAATAAGTATTGAGTATTTATTATCTCCGGTCTTTTCAAGTACTTTCGGATCAATATTCAAAGGCTTATCATCATTAAGCTGTATGAACATATGTCTTTTCATTTCAGAGTAAACATCATTCATATTACGATTCTCAACGAGTCTGCCCTGTTTGATAATACATATCTCATCTGCGATCATTTCGATTTCTTCAAAAATATGTGAAGAAAGGAAAATTGTTTTGCCTTTTGATTTTTCTTCACACAGAAGTGATATCAGTTCCTTCTGCATAAGCGGATCAAGTCCTGTACTTGGTTCATCAAGAATTATTATGTCAGGATCACACATAAATGTGCAGACGATAGCAAGCTTCTGTTTCATTCCTTTTGACATTTTATTTATCGGGATAGAGGTATTAAGTTTAAATCTTTCTATCAGCCTTTTTGAAATGGAAGCATCCTTGTAATTACGCATTTTAATCTGCATATCCAAAAAATCCTTAGCTGAAAGACCAAATGGGAATACTATCTCTCCGGGCAAATATCCAACTTTATTCTTTATTTTTTCTGATTCACTCCAACAGTCAAAACCATTCATTTTCATACATCCCGAATCCGGTTTAAGAAATCCCATAAGATGTCTGATCGTCGTTGATTTACCTGCTCCATTAGGACCAATAAATCCAAGAACATGACCATCTTCGACTTTAAGGTCAATGTCAAATATTCCTTTTTTATTTTTAAAAGTTTTATTAACGTTTTCAATACTAATCATAAAATCATCTCCTTATAATATTGGTAAATGTAAAACCATGCGCTCAGCATCAAATGAACGCCGCTTTTCAGCGGTGTTTCGATTTGCATATGGGAGGCAATTCCGGCAACCATGGCATCAGGCTTTCCATAAGCCCTGTATCCCTGATTGCTTCATTCGATTTTATTGTAGCCATCACCTCCAGCATTTTTGTCAAAACGTATTCCAAATAGCTATAGGGATTCGGTTTGTTTAGTTTTGCATTTTCTGTGAGGCTGTAGATAACAGCACTGGCTTTTGCACCTTTCACAAAATTAATCAGCACCCAGCCTTTTCGCCCGATACAGAAGGTTCTGAGCACATGTTCCGAAACCGAATTGTCGATCGGAACATCGCTGTCTTCGAGAAATACCCGAAGGTATTTTTCCTAATTGACTGCATAATTAAATCCATCCGCTGTCTTTCCTTTTGGAAGAACACTGGTATCATTTATGCACGCTTTTACCCACGCAAAGAATTCCTCCACAAGAGGCTTGACAGACTTTTTTCGCATATCAAGGCGCTCCTGAGTAATTAGATCTTTCAGGGTGTTTTCTATCTTGTAGATTGCCGCAATCCGAAGTAGTGCCTTGTATGCAAGTGAATTCTTGATGGCTTTAATTGCCTTGATTGCGTCTGCGAATTGCCTTCTCATATGTACCCAGCAATTCGCATTGGTGAGATCTTCGAGCGTTTTTTCGATCATGTGGTATTGTTGAAGGCCATCCGTCATCAAAACACCTTGATATCCTTTATAAAAGGCTTCCGGATACTCATGCCCACGCACTCGCTCGTATTCAAACAAAACGATAGGCCGGTCGGTGTAAAACTCTCCACTACGTTGCACCCACATATAATTCTTGTGCCCGACTTTGCTTTTTACATCATTCGGTTCATCCGGATCGTTATCATTAACCACCTGTACCGGTGTTTCATCGCACTGATTGACCAGAAGCTCCAAAAGCTTTTTGTGAAGCAATTCATAAAGTGGAAGCAAATATTTTTCTGTGCATCGGATCGTCCAGTTAGCCATTGTCTGACGGGATATATATACGCCGTTCCTCTCAAACTCCTGTTCAATCCTATTCAGCAGCATTGAGTTCACATATTTGGCATTCATAATCACCGCTGCCAGGGAAGGTGTTACCAGGCTGTTGCGAAGAAGATCATTGGGGGGATCGCCTCGTAGAAACTCATCCTGATGATCTCCGCTCTTCCCTACAGCAACAGCAGCGCTGTGCCGTTCGACCGTCCATGATGCCAGTGTAAACCGGAGTCTGGCATACGTGTCATCTGGCAGACGCCTCCAGTTGCCGCTTCCATAATGCGCATCCAGCTGCTCATCTGTGAGCGGATGAGATATCTTTTTCTCCGGTAATCCTTCAAGATCAAGTTCCCGCTGGTCCTTTTTCTTTTTCCGACGTGCCTTACGTATGACAATCTGAAGCTCCGGCTCATCCACATCAAGTTCACAACAATTTTCAACTTCATCAAAGAATGAATGCTGACCATCAATCTCATTCAGCTTTTCTGTTTTCCGCCCCAAACGGTGGCTGTTCATAATCCGAATCTGCTCGAATCAGTCGTTCCATGTTATCATTGAGACGATTGATCTGTTCCTGCTGGGACAATAGTATCTGAATGAGCCGTTCTTTGCTGAAAGTATTCAGTTCTGATTCTGTGTATCCGATCATTTACTACTTGCTCCTCTGCCTATAGATTATATCAAAACCGGCATAAAAATGCAAATCAGACAACTTTTTTCCAGCACTGAAAGGTAAATTGTTAAAACAAGCCTACCTCGATGATTATTTATCATTCTGCTAAATCAAACAGTCTCTTTTTATTTAATTTAGTTGAGTTAGCCACATCGCCATCATATACTTCGACCTTTATGCTCATTTATGTGGATTTTTTCTTTTTCCTCTTGGCAAGCATCAAATCCTTTTTATATATAACGGAAAGAATCAGATTCTTTCCGTTATCATTATTTTTAATCTTCCAGTAATTCTTCTACTATTTCTGCAAGTTTAATTACGTGAGGAAGCTTCATCATAGACGTATGGTTAGATTCTATATCGATTATTTCAATTTCATGTTTAGTATAATCTTGCCATTCATTAAACAAGTCTTTTACATATTGCTCGTTTTCAGTAGTTCTTACAATTTTAATTGGGATATCAAGTTTCTCCTTCGGAAGAACAACATCTCTTGAAAGTAAGATATGATGCAACTGCATTTTCAGGTATTTATCCAAGTAATTTTCGTTAAAGAATGATGCAATATATTCATCTTCCTTAGATATCTTTAACAGCTCTGCCTTAGCGTCTTCGTAACTCATTTCTCTGAGATATGAGAAATCATGATTAAGCATATTTCCTATACCCATAGTTAAAACGAACAGCTTGAATTCTTCTTCACTGATATCCTTTTTAACTTCCGTATTGATCTTATTAAGTTCAGGAAGAGTATCAAGAATCAGTATTCCCTTTGGCTTCATTCCACGCTTAATCAACTCAACGCACATTGCATAAGCAAAATGACCTCCAAGAGAATGTCCTCCTATATAATCAACATCCGGTCTGAAAGTAGACGATATAGAATCTATACAAAAGCTTACCATTTCATCAAAACTGAGATATTTCGGTGTCTCATCTTCATACAGACCAGGCGCCTGTATTCCATAAACATTTCCCGACTTTTTGAAATGCCTTGCAAGCTCGATATAACCTAATATTGTTCCGCCAGCAGGAGGTGCAAGTATAAGATTTGATCTGCCCTCAACGCCTTCATGTATCTTGATAAGATAATCCTCAGGACTACGCTCTGTATCGGTTTTATCATATTCAGAACCAAGAGTATTTGCCAGTTCTCTTACAACAGGGAACATGAAAATCATTTTGGGCTCGATATTGTATCCTATCTTGCGCAGTTCGGATGATACTCTTATTGTAAGCAAAGAATCTCCGCCAAATTCAAAGAAATTATCACGAATTCCGAACGAAGGATTCTGAAGAACTTTTCTGAACACATCAAGTATTCTGCATTCCTCTTCACTTTCAGGTTCTTCCTGTTTTACCAGCGTCTCAGCTTCCTTTATTGCAGCAAGAGCAGCCATATCTACCTTACCGTTTGTATTAAGCGGTATTTTATCTATCTGCATTATCTTGCTCGGTATCATATAATCTGCAATATTGCGTTTAAGATACTCGATTATCTCATCTTTTACATCAGCCTGATCCGATACAAAATATGCATTTATGATCTTTCCGTTTTCAAGTTTTACAAGTGCATCCTTGACTAACGGACATTTCATAAGACAATTCTGAATTGCGTCAAGCTCTATACGGAAGCCTCTTACCTTCACCTGATTATCAATTCTTCCGCAGAAATGAATAATACCATTTTTGTCAAGTCTGACATAATCGCCTGTTCGGTATACTTTTCCTCCTTTGCAGAACGGATTATCCACAAACCTCTTATCTGTAAGTTCACTCTGGTTAAGATAGCCCTTAGCAACTCCGTATCCGCCGACAATAAGTTCACCAATTACGCCATACGGCTGAAGCTGGTCCGATTCATTAACAATATATGCAGTTGAATAAGTAATAGGGTAACCTATCGGTATCGATTCTTCATAATCGCAGTCGATCCTGAATACTGTCGAGAATGTTGTATTCTCTGTCGGACCATAACCGTTATATATTTCAATACCTTTACATATATCACGAACCATATTTATATGCTTTGGAGACAGTATATCTCCACCAACAAGTAGCTTTTTACAGCCTTTAAATACAGATGCATCAGACTCTACAAGCTGATTGAACAGCGGTGAGCTTACCCACATAATGGTTACTTTGTTTTTCTCAATCTCCTTTTTAAGTTCGTTTGTGCTGAGTATGCAATCTTCGTCAACAAGACATAATGTAAGACCGTTAAGAAGTGCGCCCCATATTTCAAATGTTGAGGCATCAAACGAAAGTGCACCTGTTTGTAATATAACATCATCCTTTTCAAAAGTAAACCAATCTATATCATAAACAAGTCTTACTATATTTCTATGAGATACAACAACGCCCTTCGGCATACCTGTTGTTCCTGAGGTATAAATTACATAAGCATCATCTGAACATATAGCTGTTCTTTCATATTTCTCATTGGTATAATCAGTAGAGAAGCATATATTCTTTCTTTCAAGTATCTTATCATCTTTTTTGCAAGAAAGAACAACACTTATTGCACAGTCGTCAAGCATATGCTTTACGATCTTTTCTGAATACTTTTTGTTTATAGGAACATATGCTGCACCACATTTGATTATTGCAAGAACAGCAACTATCGTCTCTGTATTTCTCTCAGCATAAATTCCGACCTTATCACCTCTCTTAACACCATTTCTGAGAAGCTCACATGTTAGTTCATCAGACTTTTTGTCCAATTCAGCATATGTTAAACTGTCATCTTTATATTTTACAGCAATATTATCACCGAATTTTTCGACAGTTTCAGCGAATAATTCATCAATACTTTTACTGCTTGGAACATAAGAAGTATTGTTTAGCGAAAGTATCTCATTCTTTTCATTTTCAGTAAGAAGGGCGATATCAGCAATTTTGTAATTAGTTCCCGAAATAATCTGATTGAAAATATTGATATAATATCCAGCCCATCTCTCTATGGTTTCCTTTTTGCAAAGATCTGTGTTATATTCAAATGATATAGAAAAATTCTTATCGGTATCAAGTATATTGACAGAGAGATCATACTTTGCTATTTTATGGCTTACTTCATGTTCGATCACATCCACTCCGTCAAGATTCATATTCAAACTTACATTCAAGTAATTGAACATTGTCTGGAAAAACGGAGTAGTGCTAAGATTTCTGTCAGGATTTACTGCTTCAACAACGCGGTCAAACGGGTAATACTGATGATCGTAAGCTTCCATCATATTATCCTTTATAGTATTGATAATGTCATTGACATTTGCATCTGTATCAATATTATTGCATATTGCAAGAGAATTTACAAACATTCCGATCATATTCTTTGTTTCTGCATCTTCTCTTCCTGAAACAGGGATACCAACAACAGTTTTTCTCTGTCCGGTCATTTTATATAGGAAAATACAATAAGCAGCAAACATTGTTATAAACGGCGTACTTGAATGTGCAAGACAGAAACGATCAATTTTTTCTTTATATGCATCTTCAATATTTATTATTACATTGTCTCCGGCATAAGTTTGAATATCAGGACGTTTAAAATCAAACGGCAACTGCAAAACATCAGAAACATCTTTCAGTTTATTCTCCCAGTATTTCTTGTCGTTTTCATTTTCGATGACCTTTTTATTGTTCCATTCAATATAATTTACGACACGTACAGGTATTGCATCAAGCTCAATATTCTTGCCATTTTTGATAGAATTATACATCTCTTCAAGTTCTTTTACAAAAATACCGAATGACCATCCGTCAGAAATAATATGGTGCTGTGAGATAATAAGAACATTTTGATTCTTGTTTTTTCTTATCAATGTCACTGTCATAAGCGGTCCGTTTTCAAGGTCAAAAATTCGATTACATTCGTCCTGAATAATATCTTCTACCTTCTGACTCTGGAGCAACTCAGGCAAGCCGTCCATATTTATACTGATTATAGGTATATTCATCATTTTATGAACTTTTTGTATCGGTGAACCATCAAGCATTTCAAATGTAGTACGAAGCATCTGATGCCTTTTAGTAAGTAAACTGATCGCAACTTTAAATATATCGGCATCAATATCTCCGTTTATATCCCAAGCACCAACAATATTGTACAAACCTCTTATCTTTTCAAGGAACTCTATCATAAATACACGCTGCTGTGCGTATGACAACTCATAATATTCCTTCTTTTCAGACGGTATCACAACATTTTCGCCTTCATTACTCTTACGCATATCATCTATCTTTTTAGCGAGCTGCTGAAGAGTGGAATTGCGGAACACTTCATTCAAAGCCAGTTTTACATTGAATACATTCTTTATTTCCGCACTAAGTTTTGTGGCAATAAGTGAATGTCCGCCTATTGAGAAGAAATCACTGTTTCTGCCGATATTGTTGACATCAAGAAGTTTAGTCCATATTTCCGTCAATTTTCTTTCAGTATCAGTTTCGATTTCAAGAAGCTCATCATCTTCCATTTTGAGAAGATTAAGCAGCTTTCTCTTATCCCATACACCGTTAACGTCAATAGCATCTTCACTTGCACATATACATCTTTCAATATTATGATTACTTGCTATTTTTTTTGCAGTTTCCTCGATATAGGAACGATAAAACAGAACCGTATCAATATGAAGCTCCGGTTTTTGATACATCTCTTTTCTGATATTATAGTTATCAGAATTAAGACCGATATAAACATTATGTATATCAGTACGAAGAACCGCAAACATAGAATAAAGTGCCTGTGTTCCCATTAGCGGGATATAACCTTTTTCTCTGATCGCGTTTATATACATATTATTCTTGGACATACCGATATCGCTCCATGCGCTCCAGCTCATGCAATAGCAGTTATTATATCCCTGCTCAACAAGCTTATCGATAAATTTAATTATAAAGCTATTTGCACCTGAATAAGCACTGTATCCTGTTCCTCCGAAATATCCGTTTATAGAACCGAAAACAACAAACAGCTTATCTTTATCAATGATACTTGCAAGATTGTACGTACCATTTACCTTAGGTGCAAAATATTCATTAAAGTTTTCAGAACTTTCATCCTTGAAGAAATGTTTCTCGCTGTCATATTCATCTGAAAACGTTCCTACACCTGCAAGGTGAAAGATGCCGTCAAACTCAGCGCCCCATTTAGTATCAATAGCATTTTTTATTGAATCAACGCCTTCCTGTGTTGAAACATCAGCATTGATATAAGAGATTTTATCGCTCAGATTTAATAATTCATCTATACTCTTTACCTTATCAGTATTCATCTCGTTATAAGGAGTTCTGCCGACAAGTATTATCTCACATGAGATATCATTTACAAGTTTCTTTGCAAGAAGATATGATATTCCGCCTGAACCGCCTGTTATAACATATCTGCCTCCGTGTACAATCTTTGAAACATCGTTTAATTCATTTCTGATATCAATACATTCGAGGCTTTCTGCAAATCGTTCATTATTGTTATAAATTACTATTTCCTCGTTTGAAGAATTTCTGATTTCATTTATAATACTGTTGCATACAGAATCAACAGAATCTGATGACTCACGAATAAGAGTAGTCCTGATCTCAGATTCCTCCTGATTGATACTCTTTACGATTCCATCAATATATCCGTTATCATCGGAGTTTCCTGCAATGATATAATAATTAAGAATACTTGAAGGAGTATTACACTTGTTGATAACTTTAGAAATATCTGTGAGCTTTGTATAATCGTTCAAACCGGCGCTTACAAATCTCAGATCAACGATATAATCAACAGTTAACGACGGCTCATTATTATATATGCAACATTCTAATCCCGTATCTTTCAGAGCACTACTGATCCTGTCGACATAAGAATCATTATTTCCAAGAATAATAACTTTTTTGTTTTCAGTCGTAACAATAGTGCCGCTTCCAGATTTTCTAACAAGCTTTTTTCTGAAAAACCATGGTTTAATTACTTCATCGTTATCCAGAAGAATATCCATTTCCTTGATAAGATCGCTGAACTGTCCGTTTTTAAAACGTATAACAAGCTGTGATCTCTGTATTTTACCGATATTAGTTTTAGGTATATCCTCTCTTGTAACAGGCAGTACATACTTCACCTTTAAACCCATAGTTGTGAAAATATGCTCTTTTATTTTGCTTATCTGTTGTTTAAGGATCTTTTTGCTTCTCTGTATCGGAACATAGAATACAGCAACATTATCGGTATTATCGTCATTATCCTGAACAGCACAAGCAGCGGTAAATGTTACATCTATGTTTTCAATCTCTTCAACACAGGTCTCGATATCAACATTCTGATAATTTATACCATTGATAATGATAACATCCTTCATTCTTCCTGTGAATGTAACATTTTCATCTTTAATAAAGGCAAGGTCACCTGTATCAAACCATCCATCATCCGTAAATGAAGCTTTGTTGACTTCAGGATTATTATAATATTCAGGAAGCACCATTTTTCCGCGTACCTGAAAACGTCCGATCTGACTTTCATTCAGAAGATTATAGTTATTATCTACTACTCTCATTTCAAGTCCCGGATATATTTTTCCACATTCAACAAATGTGATCTTATCCTGAAAACTCTCGCTACATGGTACAATATCTCTGTCAAGATAATTCTTATCAAGTATCTGTATACCGTCATTAGTTCCATCACCAAAAGTATCTGAAGCAATTGTCATACAGCAAGTCTCAGACATTCCCCATTCAGGTTTAATAGATAAAGCGGAAAGTTTATACGGCATCAGGTTTTTCAAAAATCTTCTGCATGTATCATTATTTACAGATTCACCAGCATTGATAACTCTCTTAATAGGACTAAGATCCCATTTGTATTGTTTTCCATCCTCTATCGAATCATTTATCAGTGCAAACAATGAGTTCGGTGCCCATGTCATAGTTGCTTTGAACTTTGAACTTAGATCGATCCATCTCAAAGGCGATTCCAAAATATAGTCCGTTTCTATCTGTACCTGATTTGCACCAAGATAGATAGGCATGATGTGAAATGCGATCAAACCAACAACATGCTCTATAGAAAGCCAGTTCAGGAACACATCATTGTATTCGTATGCACTAAATTGTACTGCAGCACGCATTTTATTTGAAATATTTATATGCGTCTGTACAACGCCCTTAGGACGACCTGTACTTCCTGATGTAAACATTAATACAGCGGTACTAATTGAATCAACATTTTCTGTTTCGCATTCAGAATCGTTACCTCTTATCAATGATTCTACGTCAGCAAAATTCATTTCGCTACAATATTCTGTAAGATTATCAATAAGATACTGCGTTGAAAGTACAACAGGATTTTCAATCGTTTCCCAAACACTTTTAAGCACCTTTATATCATTCGATTTCGCATTGAAATTAGTTGGTGCGGTCATTGGTGCGGGGATTATTCCACCAAGGAAGCATCCCCACAATGCATAATAATACTTTTCATTTGAATCAATCAGAAGTATTACCTTCTCACCTTTCTTAACGCCCTTAGAACGCAAACCGTTCAGAACTTTTTTCGAATTTTCCAGAAGATGCGGATAAGATATAAAAGTTTCGTTTCCTTCCCGATCAATATTATATATACCTTTTTCAGGATATTTTTCTGCTGCCCTTAAAAGCATTGAAGGAACATCGTTCACATCAAAAGGCACATCTTTGATTTCGCCGCCGTAAACATAAGCTTTTTTAGCATCTAAAGCAGTATTTTCGATGATTTTTTCAGTTTTTTCCGAAGAATCATTCTTAATAATAATATCTTTAATATGTATCGGTTCAGCTGTATGAAATTTCTCAACATGAAGGAAACACATATCCTCAGAAGAAACATCATCGGAATCAGTTAATACATGAACATCATCCAGAAGCTCTTCCAATGCTTTTTTATCTGTTTCTCCATTATTGTCCAAAGGAAATCTTGACAATGGTATTATTTCTTTTATTACCGCAGCATCTTTCAGCTCTTTTTCCATATCTAAAAGAGAAATACTCTTTTCATCTTGCTGTTCAACAAAAAGAACAGTTATCTTATTACCTTTATTATCCTTCTTTAAAAGGATCTCTGTTTTTATTCCGTTCAGGTAATTTGTTATTCTTTTATTAAGATTATTGAGGTCGATTTTTCTTCCTGCAATTCTTAATATATCAGATTTAATCTTTATCATTTTCAAATGCTCCCATTCAGTTACAGTATTTTTATTTTCAGGAGTGATTATTGCAAAACTTAATCAATTAATTGTAATGCTTTATTATTGTTCCAAATTCCGTAATCTCCTGTTTTGTACAGATACTTGAATTCGCCGTTTATTGAAAGTGGATTTTCGATCTTATTCTCATCCATCCAATCGGTCCAGTCACTTTCAATTAAATCGAAATTATTCACTGCAAGATAAACCTCACCGGGAATACCAACAGATACCGGCACCTGATTCTCATCAAGCAGGAAAATACGAACATCCTTATCAGGATTGCTTACAGCTTCATATATCTCATTCTGATCCTCATAAACTGTAACAACATCGGCATTAATGCTCCATTCATTGACTATCTTATCAATTAATTCAGGAGTATCCATTATCGCATTATCAACAGTTTCTGCACTGCAAAGTTTGAGCAGGATCTTCTTGAAATCACTCATAAATGCTTCGAGAACACTTTCCTCTACCAAACCATTCATATATGAGAAACGGATGAGTGTTTCTTCTCCTGGTACAGCAACTATTGTAACTGCATAGTTTGTTCTTTCATGACTCGAAAAATCACCCATGGATATACCGGCAGCATTTTCCTTCAGCACCTTATCAACAGGATAGTTTTCAAAGATATAAAGTATATCAAAAAGCTCGTGATTACTGTCAGCCTTACATATTGTCTTAATCTTTGCCAATGAAACATATTCGTGATCTCTTCTTGCAAATATATCATTCTGGATACTTGTAAGCAAACTTGGAATGTCATTATGTTTTCCAAGATTGATCCTTACAGGAAGCGTATTTATAAGCAATCCGGTTATTGAATTGATATTATCAAGTTCACAGTTTCTTCCTGATACAGTAGTTCCAAAGACTACATCCTTATTTCCTGAAAATTTGGTGATACACATTGCAAGAGCGCACTGCAATAATACATTGACTGTAACGCCGTTTATTTTAGCTTTTTCATTAAGGTCATCTGTTTCCTTTTTACTGAGGCTGATATTCTTCTGAACAAAGCTTCCGATGTCATCATTTTCGACTGCAATTCCCCATATCTCATTTTTTTCAATAAAGTCAGTAAGATATTCTTTCCAATATTTTTCAGCTTCAGTATAATCAAGTTTACGCTGATAATTGATAAATTCCTTTAAATCGCCTTTATTTTCAAACTGACATGTCTTTCCTTCTGTAACAAGACTACAGTAATTTTCAATAAGTTCCCTGAGGATAATAAATATACTCCATCCATCCAATGAGATGTGTGGGAAGCTAAGGATAAATTCATCATGATCTTCAAGCTCGGCAATAACAACTCTGCTTAACGGGAATTGATCGAGCACAAAATTCTTCTCTCTGTCTTCCTTTAAAAACTTTTCTATGAATTCATTATCAGTCATTCCGTCTTTTATTTTACATACACTGAATGAACTTGTTTTGTCTGTATCGCAAACAACCTGAACAGGCTCATCAATATTTTCATAGACATATACTGTAGATAAAACAGGATTATTTCTTACTACATCTCTCCATGCTCTTTCAAAAAGATCCTTGTCGATCTTTCCGTTCAACGGACAATGTATCTGACCAAAGTAATCTTCCGAATCAGGATCAACTGTATAATGGAACAGCATACCCTTCTGTGAATCGGTCAACGGATAAATATCCTTGACATTTTCGTACTTATCAATGATATTTTTTAATTCATCTGATGAAAGGTTACATCCATCAAAATCACTTGGTGAGTAGATCCTTTCCTTTTGTTTGTCGCAAACATCAATGAGTTTATTAATATTATCCACGTATATATCAGCAATTGAGCTTATTCTGTTATCTTCGTTCAGCTTGCTGTTAACAGTAATCGAGACCACAAATTTTCCCTTTATAAACATGAGGTTAAAATCAATATATATATCACGTTCTGCATCAGCATCTCTGAATTCGCCGTACCTGTGCTCACCGATCTCAATATCATCATCAAACTCTCCAAGATAATTGAATGATATAACAGGTTCTTTTTCAAGTTTAATATCGCTACGCATATACTTCAGTATACCGTATGCGATTCCCTTGTTAGGAATCCTCTTGATACTATCCTTTATAGAAAGTACATTATCGACAAGATCATCAGAATCATTAGAAGCCAGGATAACAGGATATGCACTTGTAAACCATCCGACTGTTCTCGAAACATCTTCGCTGTTTATAATATCTTCACGACCATGACCTTCAAGCCTTACAGCAACTTTTTCAATACCGAAGTTCTGATTGAATGTACAGTATAAAGCTGTCAGGAACAATTCATTCGGTGCTGCACCAAGTTTTTCTATACCGTCATGCAGAAGCTTTTTAATGCGATCACCATCAATTTCTCGGCTAACAGTCAGACAATCGCTTTCTTTATTTTCCAAGCCGTCAATATTAATAAAGCTATTATCTATAGATCTATTGACATTCTGCCAATACTCAGCCTGCTTCATGATCTTTTCAGAAGCTGAAAAACTCTCAATTGATCTGTTCCATTCCATGAAAGAAAGTGTTTTATCTTCAATTTCAACTTCCTTGCCTTTACTTACATCTCTTAATACATTCTTTATATCATCAGCTATTACACGTAGCGAAATACCGTCTGATACAAGATGATGTACGGCAATAAATAATTTTTGATTTGTGCTGTCCTTAAACGCTACTGCTGAAAGCATTATGCCATTTGTGATATCTATTTTTTTCTGTGCTTCAATACAGTAATCCCTTATTATTTTATCAGCAGCAATAAGATCGTCAACGTTAACAAAAGTAAACTCAACATTATTTATCTCATCGGAATACTCATGCATATAAACACCATTTTCAAATGTGAATCTGCTATGCAGAGCATCATGGTGTTTTATAACTGCCTTCAAAGATTTTTCGATCATTTCAGCAGTATATCCGCTATCAATATTCAACATCAAAGGCAAATTCCAATAGTTCTTATTCTTGAAATTCTGATCAAAGAACCATGTTTGTATAGGATTCAGATTAACTTTTCCTCTTACAGTTTCTTTACCAAAGCTTTTACCCTCATTCTTTTTTAAATGTTCAACAATATCTCTTATAGTCTGATATTTAAATATCATTTTGGTAGATACATCATATCCCTGTTTTTTTATCATATTTGTAAGCTGAATTACAAGGATAGAATCTCCGCCAAGCTTAAAGAAATTATCTGTTACGCCCAGATCATCTATTTTTAATAACTGTTTCCATATATCAACCAGTTCTTCTTCTAATTTGTTCTTAGGCAATTCCTTATTTGCGATATGTTGTCGAATACCATCCGAATTATGCTTAGGCAAACGTTTGAAATCAACTTTTCCGTTTTTATTAAGCGGTATTTGCTCAATCCTTATTACATAATCAGGAAGCATATAATGCGGAAGAGTTTTTTCAAGTTCTCCGATTATGTCCAGTTCTGTATCACTTACATAATATGCAGCGATCTTTTTTCCGTTATTTTCGTTTACCGCAATTACGATTGAATTTTTTACGCCTTTAATATCATCTATAGCACATTCAATCGAACCCAACTCTATCCTGAAGCCTCTGATCTTTACCTGGTTGTCAATTCTTCCAAGGAAATCGATAACACATTCTCGGTTCATTCTTGCAAAATCGCCTGTATGATATAATTTACCTTCTTTAGTAAATATATCATCCACGAAGCATTTTGCTGTAAGTTCTGGATTATTGAGATATCCTATCGATATGCCGTCACCACCTACTACGAGCTCTCCGGCAGCACCAATTGGCTGAAGCTTCATATGAGAATTTACAATATAAGCCGTAGAATTAGCTATTGGCGTACCAATTGGAAGAGTGTTTGTGTCTGTCTTTTTTATATTGTAAGTTGTTGAGAATGTAGTATTTTCTGTTGGTCCGTATCCATTTATAATGGTGATTGACGGATTGTTCTGGAATACTCTGTTTGTATATTCGGGCTTTACGACATCACCGCCTGCCAAAAGAACACGAACGCTGTTAAAGATCGAACTGTCTATATCTACAAGCTGATGGAACAGAGGAGCGCTCACCCATAATATACTTGCCTTTGAATCTATTATCTCTTTTTTCAGAGCAGCTGAATCAAGAAGGATATCTTCTGATACAAGATGAAGCTCCGCGCCATTGAGCAATGCCCCCCAAATCTCAAAAGTAGACGCATCAAAAGTTATTGAACCTGTTTGAAGGATAATATCCGTTTTCTTTATATCAATAAAGTTAGTATTATCAATTAGTCTGATAATATTTCTATGTGTGACAGTTACTCCTTTAGGCACACCTGTACTTCCTGAGGTATAAATAACATAAGCCGGATCTTCAGGCGCTACTTCTTCATTTACAGTTGCACTTGTATTGCTGTCAGCAAGATCAATATTGATCTTCTGAATATCTGCGGAAATATCACATTCCCCATGAAACAGAAGAAATCTTGTTTTACTGTCACTTATTATCTTTTCAATGAAATCAATTGGATATTTTTGGCTAATAGGCAGATATACTGCGCCAAGCCTTAAAAGTGACAACAGAGAAACAATTATCTGTGGAGTTTTATCAGCCATTACAGCAACAATATCGCCCTTCATTACACCGTTTTTCTTCAGATACTCAGCGATTGCTCCTGATCTTTCATCAAGCTCCTTGTAATTCATTTTTTCATTGCCAATAGAGATAGCCTTCTCCATAGTATAAGCTTCACAAACTTTTTTGAAAAGCGAATAAATATTCGTATCACTTGCGTAATCTGTCTTATTATCATTTATTGATAATATCATATCACGTTCAGTTTCATTTACAATATCAAAATCGCCAATAACAGAATCAGGCTCATTAACAATGCTGTTTATTGTTTCAATATAATTCTTGCCGAAACGTTCCATACTGTCTTCAGCAAAGCAATTAAGATTATATTCCAGTTTAACTGACAGCTTGCCATCAATCTCAAAGATCTGGATAATAAGATCAAATTTTGAAGTTTCACTGTCAAGTATCTTCATGCCCCAATGAGCGTTTTCATCATCCATTTCTTCTATTTGAGCATTTTGAACAACAAAAATAATCTGGAACAAAGGATTCTTTCCGGCAGTTCTTCCAATATTAAGCTCATCAACAAGTGCGTCAAACTGAACATCCTGATTGTCATACATATTTAATGTTTTATTCTTTACACATTCAAGAAGTTCATTGAATTTGCTGTCAGGATCAACATTAAGTCTTAACGGAAGTGAATTAACAAAGAATCCTATCATACTCTCTAATTCTTCTTTGTTTCTGTTTGCTATCAATGTACCGAGAACCATATCATTCTGGTTTGAATATCTCTGAAGCATTACAGCAAATGCACTTAACATAAACATATAAAGAGTACAATTCTTCTTTGAACAAAGCTGCTTTATTTTCTCTGAAAGCTGCTCATTTATCTCAAAATAGAGACGTTTTCCTTCATTATCGTTATATGTTTCAGAAATAACATCATCAAATATCTTTAAAGCAGGAGGAGCGTCAACCAGTTCTTCCTTCCAATATGCCAATTGTCTTCTGTATTCATCGCTCTTCATGAAATCATGCTGTTTTTCGGCATAATCCATATACTGAATCTTTAATTCGCTCTTTCTTGATCTGCCATATTTAATGATATCCGAATATATTTCAGAAAGATCCTGAAGCAATACCCTCATAGACCAACCGTCTGATGCTATATGATGAATAGACATAAGAAGGATTATCTTATTGGCAGAGCATCTTATGATCTTTGCTCTGATCGGGATATCAACATCAATCTTAATAACTGTATTTGCTTCCTTTGCATAAAGCATTTTTAATTCTGCTTCAAGCTCTTCAGCTGCTAATCTGCTAAGATCAATTTCATCAATATTCAGGATTGCATCTTTATCAACGACTTGATAGCAAGCCTGATCATATTCACAGTATTTTGTTCTTAATATATCATGACGTTCTATCAGCTGATACAAAGCCATCTTTATACACGGAATAACTATCATACCCTCAACGCTAAGTGCGATAGTATTATTATAGTTAGGGCATTCAGGATCAAGTTTATATAAAAACCATTGACGTTTTTGAGCAGACGAAAGAATACCATAATTTTCAGGCACAGATTTATTTTCGCCGTTATCAGTATTTTCATTATTAATTGTTTCTTTGCTATCAACTGATACTTCAGGAACATTTCCTGTTTTCTCACAGATATACTTTGCCTGTTCCTCTATTGTAATAAGCTTAAATATTTCCTGATTTTTGATCTGAATATTGAAAGCGCTCTTTAATAGAGATATAAGACGTATCATTCTGATTGAATCTCCACCAAGTTCAAAAAAGCTGTCTGTAACGCCGAATTCAACATTATTGAAGATCTTCTTCCAACAGTTGCTTATAGTCTCTTCGACCTCATTACGAGGCTTTACAAGTTCAACTTCACCTGTAAGAACAGCTTTTCTGCTTTTGAGAATCACCTTATCAACTTTTCCGTTTTTATCAAGCGGCAGCATTTTTAGTACATGGAATATTACGTTCTTTTTGTCAAGCAATTCATTGACTCTTGATTCAAACAGTGACTCTTTACCGTTTATTGCTTCTGATTCAACATAAACTGTATATGTATCAACTTCAGAGTGTTCTTTAGACAATGAATCAATAACTGACTTTGACGGATCCAATCCAACATATAAATACGTAACATCCATATGTAATGCAGCAACGAAACTGTTCTGACCGCGTATTCCGCTGATATTATCAAAACCTTTATCCTGCAAAACTTTTTTGATCGGTATATCCCTGCTCATTCCGATCTCATCCCACTGGCTCCATGATAAGCATATTGCATCTATATCATACTGATTTCTGAGATAACCTGCTACATTTGCATTAAACGTGCTCGCACTACAATATGCGGAAACAGTGATTCCCGGAGATAGAGTTCTTGCTGAAGAAGTAAGCACCAATGTTGTATTCTTATTTTTTTTCACATATTCCGCAATTACATTTGTTCCGTAAACCTTAGACGCATAGATAGCATCGATATCCTCCTTATTCTGGACAGCTATCATTTTTTCGGTAACAGTACCTGCCAAATGTATAATGCCATCAAGTTCGTGAGAATACTTTTTCGTGCCTTCGTTAATAATCTTTTCAAAATCTGCGAAAGATGTTATATCACAGCTATAATATTCTACATTGCCGTTTGAATTATTGTTAAGTTTTTCAAGAATTTCTATTTTTTCCTTGCTTAATTCAGAAACAGATTTTCTGCCTAAAAGCAATACTTTGGCATTGAATTTATCAATAAGGATTTCTGCTATCTTTTCAGCAATTCCTCCAAGTCCGCCTGTTATAGCATACAGTCCGCCATATACAACAGCGTTTTCATTTCTGATGTTATTAACATCTGCATTTATAAGTACTGCCCTGTATCTTCCGCCATTTCTATATATGATTTTATAGAGAGTATTTTCACATAATTCATTTCTGATAATGCTATGGATATTGTTTTCTGATGCTTTATCTATATCTATGTATGAAACATTATATCCCTCATCAACAGCAGCTGTACAGTAACCGTCAGCAATAGAATAGAGATAGTTTTTATTGCATTTATTTCCGAGCATCAAAGCATCTGTTGTGATAACAACAAATTTATTGATCTTAATATTATTTTTTTCAAATGCCTGTATTGTATTCTGAATACTTAAAACTATTTTTGATTCTGCTTCATTAACGTCGAAACCAGCATCATCCAGACCGAATAAATGCAGGATAACCGCTTCTGAATCTTCATCATATTTTCCGTTAACTATCTTTTCATATGAAGCTTTATCATTGATATCAATGTATTCGGTTTTATATCTGTCGTCATTGAGCAATTCACTATTTTCTGTGATAATAATACTGTTCTCCGGATAAACAGTTCCATTACTATTCAAACGCTCAATAACATCTTTTCTATTACAAAATATAATGTATTTTCCATCAGGTATTTCAGAATTACTGTCTATGCTAATCTCCTCAAGTTCCTCGGTAAAGAACCACTGTGGAAGTGTTCTGTCCGAACCGATACAGCACTCGATTTTTTCAGTAATATCAGTAAATTCTCCCTGCTGATAAAGCTTCTCAAGCTCAGCTACACTTTTTGCATTGATCGCGTCATTGGTCAAAGGGATATATCTAACATTGATACCATCCGAGTTTTTCTTCAATACTTTTTCGATGCACCTAGCAATTGAAGCATTATATTCTACATTATCAAATCCTGTTTCAAAGAAAACAAGTAATTTCGAATCGCTTGTTCCTGTTCTAATATTTTTAACACCATCTATTTTCTTTAGTTCATCAATTATATCACTGTTAACGTTAAAATCAAAAGAAGTTCTGCTACCTTCATAAAGCTTATCAGAGATCAATATTGACGAAACAAACACAACTCTCTGTTTTGAAACATTGCTTTCCTTGAAAATAGCTAATCTGGAAATATCAGTATCAGCTGAAATCTGTTTTTCGATTACTTCTATTTCTTTATTTTCAACATTTACATCTTCAAGTAATTCATCAAATTCCTTATTTGTAAAACGTTTTCCAAGCTTAGCTCTCTGTATTTTACCGAGATTGGTCTTTGGGATATCTTCTTTAGTTACAGGTATAACATAATTAATATTAAGCATTATTTTATCATTTACAGCATTCTTAACATCAGATATAAGTTTATTTGTTTTAATACCGCTCTTCGGTACAACAAAAGCGATAATAAGGGCTTTCTGAGTTTCAGGATCAATAACAGAACATACTGCACTGAAAGATTTTTCAACTTCTGTATTTTCCTCAATAACAGCTTCAATCTCAACATTATTGTAATTCAGACCGTTAACTATTATGATATCTTTTTCTCTTCCTGTAAGAGTCATTCTGCCATTATAAATAAAACCAAGATCGCCTGTAATAAACCAGCCATCCTCAGTAAAGCTCTGCTGGTTAGCATCATCGTTCTTGTAATAGCCCTTTGTAACAGCTTCGCCGCGGATCAGGAAACGTCCTATTTCACACTCATTCAGAATCTCGTTATTATAGTCAACTACCTTGATCTCGCATCCCGGAATAGGTTCTCCTATCCTTGTAATAATATCAAAAGCTTCGCCTTCTGAAGCGATCACGCCGTTTGACATATCCTTTGCAACACACTCAGTACCTGAGTATTCGTCTTCATCAAAATCTTTTTCATACATAGTACCTGAACAGGTCTCACACATTCCCCAAGCAGGATATATAACGCCTGTATTCATACCGTATTTTTCTGGTTTTGTTTCCTCGACGGAATGCGGCTGGAATACGGGAGTCGGAGTGGGAGTTGGCGCTTCTGTAGGAGTTGGTTCCGGGGTGGCGATTGTGTTTGTCGCAGGGGTTGGCGTCGTTTGCATAACGATTCCTGTGGGGGTTGCACCTGATGGCTCATTGTGCCTGCCACATGCTGCAGCGAAAAAAATTGCAGTAATTCCAAGTATAATAGCCACAAGGACACGTATAGAATGTTTTAATTTCATTTTCTGATCCTCCAAACGATATGGACTGAATTTTATTTATTTGACCAATATATTACTGTATCAGCTTTCCCCTCGTCAATATATTTTTGATTTTTTTTCTGCAAAATCGTGAGTTTCTCGCCGTCAATCCCTTGATCGGTGGCTTTCAGGTCGTTTACTCTAAACTGCCATGAAGAGGCCAGCTGAATTCCTGCATCCATGATCCAATCTGTAACATTCTCGAAAATGGATGCTGCGTTTTCATGATCTTCCATCCACGTCATCTGTAATAGCATTTACCTC
>ENA-ORTU01001422-ORTU01001422.1-human-gut-metagenome-genome-assembly--contig:-NODE-1422-length-24550-cov-3.649969_pt1 | contig 24550 bp, 16 predicted proteins | sample MGYA00241910_ERZ509184 | MGnify/ENA primary metagenome ERZ509184 (study PRJEB26280, sample SAMEA2338847) | human gut metagenome | biome: human gut; feature: human-associated habitat; material: faeces... | reverse complement strand
CACTGTAGTTATACACCAGCAGATAGTCATTACCTCGTGTGGCAATTGCCCGATCGTAACGTTCGCCATTAGTTCCAGCTATCACACTCTGGTCTGGAATACGTTCAAAGAAAGGGAAACGAAGTATCAGCTCCTTTAAATATTTCATTTGGTTAAAACCTTCGTCCTTCAATGCTTCCTGCCATGTTTCCTGGGCTCCATATGCTGGTGCATATCCTTCACGATAAAACTGCATAATAGAATTATTTCCATAAGTATGTCCGAAAGAACCGGCAAAAACCGACCAATATGCATAACGTCGTACATCATCTGCAGTCCAGCGACATTCTTTCGGATTGTGCAGTCCGTGCGGAATCCCTTCATAACTGGGCTCGGCATCCAGTACCGGCTTCAAGGGCTTTTTGGCAAGGCTTGCTTCCACATAGCGCCAGTTGTCTTCTGCTACATTACTATCGGCCAGATTATCTCCATCGCCTTTAGTTTGCCCGTAACGGCGATGTCCACTCTGGAACATATTAAAATCGAGCCAGTCGGCATCATTGAACCAGGTTGCAGACATGGTTCTACCAAATGGGTGGAAAGTCATCAAATGATTCTTATCGATGGAACGAATTGTACGTGCCAAGGTTTCCCAAACTTCTGTTTTCACATCGCCTCGCGTATCTCCTCCGATTATCCACACTATATTCGGATTGTCCTTATATCTTTCGGCAAGGAAGGTTCCGTATGCTTTCGCTTCTTCTACATCCATCTGCCCACTTCTTACCAGTCCTCCCCAGATACATACCATACCTATATATATACCTTTACTTTCAGCTGTACGGATGATATAATCCATATGGTCCCAATAACCATATACTCCTTTTTTATCAATATGGCTGAAATCGAATCCGTCCGTCATGGAATACTGTCCATAGACATTCATAGAGGGAACCCCATTTAATGTCTGCACCTGTACTACATTAAATCCGGCACGGCTACAGTTGTCCAAATAAAAAGCCACCTCCTCACGGTTCAATCGTTGTGGCATCAGCCATCCGGTATCTCCCAGCCAGAAAAACGGCTGTCCATTCTCATGTTTCAGGTAACGCCCTTCGGCAGACACCTCCAACTTGCCGTTTTTCCACGGCAACTGTGCATTCATAGTTGATGCTACGGCAAGACAAGATAATACAATTCCTGCCAGTTTTGTCAAATATTTCATTTTGCTGCAATTAAAAAATTATACATTTAAGATTAAAACAAATAATCCATGCAAATATACATGATGGTTTTCAATAATGTACCGTTACTTCCTGATTGGTATCTATCCAAAGACGATATTTTCCCTCAGCGACTTTCTGAAACTCTCCTACAGATGCCTTTGGTAGCTTCTTGGCTGCAACATACAGATAACCTTTACCTTTGTCGGCTTTCAGGCGAATCGTCTTGCGGTCCATATAAACGGTTATTTCTCCTCCCGGGACAGGAACACTGCCTTTCATCCATTTCAATCCGCCTAATGCGGGAGTCACTGCATATTCTTCATATCCAGGTTTTACCGGCTTCACTCCTAAATAATATTTTCCTAACAAATATATAGGACTGGCTCCCCATGCGTGGCAAAGACTCTTTCCATACGGACGTCCATACATGGCAAGATGTTCTGCTCCTTTCTCATCCGGATTATATTTTTCCCAAAATGATGTTGCTCCTTCTTTTAACATACCTCCCCAATAATCGAGCATTTCTTCCATAACTTGCTCTTGCTCGCCCAAGGCACAGAGAGCTTCCAGTTCGTAAAAACGCATATACGGAGTTGTAATTTTCAGGATGCTATCATTCAACAACACACTTTGCTTGATAAGTTGCTGTTTTTCTTCTGAAAGATAATCATAAAATACAGCAAACATATTGGCATAACGTGTCACACTAGTACTCTGGTTTCCTCCAATCCGATTGTGCACCAAAGCCTTCGCATCCTCACTCCAGAATGCAGGTTCCAGTTTCTTTCGTAAAGAAGAGGACAGTTTTTCATACCCCCAGGCTTCTTGCATCTCACCGGCAAGGCGAGCACAGAGCACCATTGTTTCCAAACTCTTGCAGAAAAGAACTTGCTCGAATGCCAACTGTCCTTTTTTGTCGAGATAACCATCTGCCCAGTCAACAAATACCCAGTCACCTGTCATGCCCTGCACCATGCCATCACTGTCAGTCCGTCCCAATACATACTCCATAAGCGATTTCATCCGCGGATACAGTTGCTTGACAAACTTCTCATCTCCCGTATACATATAATAGTCGTACACACTCAGGAACCAGTAAAAAGTATAATCCATGATGGTGTTAATATGAGAAGTTACCGGATCCTTTCCTCTCAGTTGCCAGATGGTACGCTTTACAGTCTCCGAATCAAAGAACAGATAGTAGTTCATCAGATAACTTTGAATAGCATCTCCACTCCATACCCAGCGATCACGTTTGATACCATCAATGAAAAATTCCCGAGTGGTAAGATGCATCGTATAAGCACCTATCTCCCAAATTCTATTTAACAGATCATTGTCACACTGAAAACTTCCACGGTAGGTTTCAGGCATATATTCGTATTGCATCGAAACTTTTCCAACAGAAATCTGTTCATCGCATATCACATATACATAACGGAAAGCCTTACTGCTCTCCATCATATAACAATCGTTTGTCAGAGGCTGAACAGTACGCAGCGCAAGATCGGTCACTTTTCCATCCCTGACAGACAAGATATCCATGGTTTCACAATGCTCAGTGTCCAAAGCTTCTTCTTTACTTTCACCATAATAAATCAATACCTTTCCTTCTCCTCGCATTTCTGAAAAATCAAGATATCCGAAAGTTTCCCGACCAAAATCATAAAGAATACCATTCTCTACAGAAGTTGAAGAAACAGCTAGCAAAGGTTTGCAAGGTAAACGAAACAAAGACGGACGGCTTGTTTTCGAATTAAAATTCCAGCTTCCAGCATCCATATAAACGGTAGCCGAAGTATCACTTGCTTTTCCACTTTCATCTATCCATTCTTTATCTTCGTAAGTAACCTTCCAACTTGCATCACTTTTTATCGTCCGCCCGTCGACATAAAGAGCCGGAGGAGTAAGCTGGTTCCATACCTTAATATTAATTTTGTGCTTTCCCGCTGGAATAGTCAGTTTATCAGGCATGCCAAACTGCAATTTGCCATCTAACTTAACATTGTACCGTCCTTCCACACTCAACTGTATCGTTTCAGCTTCAGGCAAATCGACTTCTTTACTGAATTCAACAACGACATAATGACTATCCGTTTTCCAGAAAGGAGGGAAAAAAGCTCCTCTTTCCGTACGACGGTTATTCATCTGGTTACCCAGCCAAATCTCATAATCCCCCGGATACCAAATCCAAGTCTGTGCTCCTAATGAAGCACACATACCAACCGAAGCCAGCAAGGTTACAAATTTATTTTTCATTTTGTGTGTTTTATTATTTAATTATTCTGTCAGAATTCTGTCACAACCGGACGACCTTCCATCCAGGCAATCATATTCAGAACCAGGAAATTCCAATTTTGAAATCCTCTATTCAGAACAGGCTCTCCATTATCGGGCAGATAATATTCATGCAACGCCCCGAAGCGCTCAAAGTCACGTCCCAGTAAAAGTATTGTTTTTTCAGCAACTTCTCGGGCTTCTTTTTCATATCCATATTGCAGCAGCCCTCTGAAAACAAGATAATTCACATTAATCCATATAGGTCCTGCCCATGAAGAGGGATTACCACTCGCTCGCACATTATACATTTTTTCCAAGGGAGAAAGCGTACGGATACCTGCAGGAGCATTAAAAGAAGTTGTATCACAAAAATGTATCTGTACCATTTGCCGAGCTTGTTCTGGCGTTGCAACTTGAGCCCACATTGCCATAAAACCACTCCATACACTAAATCGCTGGATCAAGCAGTCGTATGTTCTGGGCTGTCCCACATGCAAATATAAATCTCCCGGGTACAATCCTTTGATATCAGGTTTTTCTACTGGAAGAAGATTTAAGTCTACACTATAATAAAAACGGTCTCGTTCATCCCAACAGTGCTTACGTATATTGGTTTTCAGTGTTTCAGCTTCTTTCTCAAAAAAGATTGAAATATCTGTCAAGTTCAGACAGTCGGCTAAATAAGCCATCGCTTGAAGTTCCTTATACATTAAACAATTCAGAAAGATAGAGCCAGAACTACCATGGGGACGATAAAAGGTACTCGGATCATTGTCTACTCCGATAGCCTCATCCGTTTCCCAATAAATCAATCCTGTTGCTTTATGCCTGTGAAAATTAAGATACTTAGCTACAAAAGCCTGTAAAGTATAAAAGTCCTCCCGCAACCACTCTGCATCTCCACCCATATTTTTAACGATAAAAGCAGCATGCTGGGCAAGTGTCGGCTTATGCATATTGGTCTTCCACGGATTTCTTTTCTTCAACATTTCTTCACGACTTGGAGCATTCCGTTCTATCCAGATAGGAATCCAGCCATCCATTCCCCCGTAACTCAACGAATTCAATACACATCCCTGTTCATAAGCCAAAGCTTCCTTTTTATCAGCTTCAGTTCCTTTGTCTGATAAAATCTGACGCAAGGCCACATCACTGAGCCACGAGTCCCAATCCCATAACATATCCAAATACTGACTACTTCCCGGAGCCAGAAAAGGAAAATGTAAAGAACCTCCTGCCTGACGATACATGCCCTTCATCTCCTTATATATATGTTTCTTGCAAATCTCTCTGTATTTTTCAATATTCACAGCGTTTCGCTCCGGCAGCTGAGCCTGACATATACCTCCTATTACAATATTCAATACCAATAGCCATATTGTCTTTTTCATAGCAATAAAATTAGGTTTATAACTAAATTAAAATAAACAAAAGCAGATAATCTAAAAGAAAACTCCAATCAAACAAAATTTATTGAATCACAGAAGCAAAAATAATTATTCAAAACAATAAACAAAAGAAAACAAAATAATAAAAACATTTATTAACAACAAGTATCTACATTATAGACAATATATTTCTTTTGACAACTCAAATCATTTATCATATTCATAGCTTGTCAAGTATATCAAATAACTTAGTCTTAAAGTCAAAAAGAGCATTTTTTTCGTTTCACAAAATTCTACATTTGCATCAGATAAAATTCAAAACAACAAACCTGAATTGTAACTATGGTAAAATGCTTTTTTGCAGTCGATCTGGGAGCAACCAGCGGACGCACGATATTAGGATATTTTACTCCTCAAGGACTGATTACGGAAGAAATTAACCGTTTCCCCAATCACCTTATAGAAACAGGAGGACATTTTTACTGGGATATTTATGAACTTTACCGGAATATTGTAGAAGGTCTGAAAATTGCCGGAAATAAAAAAGATACAGAAATTATTTCTATCGGTATCGATACGTGGGGAGTAGACTTTGTATGTATTGGAAAAGATGGTGGTATATTGCGACAACCATATGCATACCGTGACCCTCAGACAGAGGGAGCTCCCGAAAAATATTTTAAACGAGTACCACGTAATGAAGTTTATGAACTGACAGGCATCCAAGTTATGAACTTCAACTCTTTATTTCAGCTTGATACCTTACGAAGAAACAATGACAGTGCACTGGCACATGCCGACAAAATATTATTCATGCCAGATGCACTCAGCTACATGCTAACCGGAGAAATGGTTACTGAATATACGATAGCCTCAACCGCGCAACTCGTTAATGCACATACCCGGAAACTTGACTCGCAAATACTCAAAAGCATCGGATTAAATGAGAAGCACTTCGGACGCTTTGTCTATCCTGGAGAAATTATTGGAAGCCTAACTCCTGAGTTACAACAACTCACAGGACTTAGTGCTATTCCTGTAGTAGCAGTTGCAGGCCACGACACAGCTTCTGCCGTTGCTGCTGTACCGGCAGCAAACAAGAATTTTGCTTATTTAAGCAGCGGTACTTGGTCGTTGATGGGAGTAGAAACTCAAGCTCCAGTTATCAATGCCGAAACAGAAGCCTTGAATTTTACCAATGAAGGAGGAGTAGAAGGAACTATCCGCCTATTGAAAAATATTTGTGGCATGTGGCTGCTGGAGCGGTGCCGCATAAACTGGGGAGATACTTCATACCCCGACCTGATTGCTGAAGCTGAAGCAAGTGAACCATTCCGAAACTTAATTTGTCCGGACGATAAAGTCTTTGACAATCCGACAAACATGGAAGAAACCATAAAAAAATATTGCAAAGACCATAATCAACCAGCCATTGAAACACGCGGACAACTGGTTCGCTGTATATTCGAAAGCCTTGCATTACGTTACCGGCAAGTATTGGAAAACCTGCAACGACTCTCTCCTAATCCGATAGAAGTTCTCCACGTTATCGGAGGAGGAAGCCGTAACGATCTTCTGAACCAATGGACAGCCAATGCCATCGGTATACCAGTTATAGCCGGTCCTTCAGAAGCAACAGCAATAGGAAACATCATGATACAAGCTGTAGCAGCAGGTCAAGCAGCAGATATTGCTTCTATGCGTCAACTTTTAAGTCACGCTATACATTTAAAAACCTTCTATCCCGAACACAAAGAGACATGGGATGTAGCCTATCTCCAATTCAAGACAATTACTCAATAATAATCAATAACTTAAACACATAATATCATGAAAGAAGAATTAATAACAAAAGCGTATGAAATAGCAAAAGAACGGTATGCAGCTGTAGGAGTTGATGTAGACAAAGCAATGGATACATTGCAAAATATATCCCTGTCACTACACTGCTGGCAGGCAGATGATGTTGCCGGATTCGAATCAAACGGTTCACTGACTGGTGGTATTCAAGCAACAGGTAATTATCCGGGCAAGGCACGCAACATTGACGAAGTGCGTCAGGATGTTTTAAAAGCAGCATCTTATTTACCAGGTACACACCGCTTGAACCTGCATGAAATATACGGAGACTTTCAAGGAAAATTTGTCGACCGCGATCAGGTAGATGCTTCATACTTTGAAAGCTGGATGCAATGGGCTGCAGAAAACAATATGAAGCTTGATTTCAACTCAACCTCTTTCTCACATCCCAAAAGCGGAAATCTTTCTTTAGCCAATCCGGATAAAGCAATCCGTGATTTCTGGGTAGAACACACTATCCGCTGTCGTGCCATTGCCGAAGAAATGGGTAAACGCCAGAATGATCCTTGTATCATGAATGTATGGGTTCACGACGGAAGTAAAGATATCACAGTAAACCGCATGCAATACCGTGAACTGTTGAAAGATTCACTCGACCGCATTTTTGCCACCGAATACAAGAACATGAAAGACTGTATCGAATCGAAAGTATTCGGCATCGGTCTTGAAAGTTACACTGTAGGCTCCAACGACTTCTATATCGGTTACGGAGTCAGCAGACAGAAAATGATTACACTCGACATGGGTCATTTCCACCCGACAGAAAGTGTTGCCGACAAACTATCTTCACTGCTGCTGTACGTTCCGGAAATCATGCTTCACGTAAGCCGTCCGGTACGCTGGGATAGCGACCATGTTACTATCATGAACGATGAAACATTGGATTTGTGTCAGGAAATCGTACGGTGCAATGCACTCGACCGTGTGCATATCGGTCTGGACTTTTTCGATGCAAGTATCAATCGTATCGGTGCTTATGTCATCGGAGCACGCGCTACACAGAAATCAATGTTACGTGCATTGCTTGAACCTATTGCCAAGCTCCGCGAATACGAAGCCAACAATCAGCTGTTCGAACGCCTCGCTCTGCTAGAAGAAGCCAAAGTCCTCCCATGGAATGCTGTATGGGATATGTTCTGTTTGAAGAATAATGTACCTGTAGGCGAAGAGTATATTGCCGATATTGAAAAATACGAAGCAGACGTAACATCGAAACGTTGCTAAATCTCGATACAGATGTCATCCAAAGGGCTTTTACCCGCGGATGGCATCTGGTTTATATAACTAAAATTCTAAAACTGGAAAAAACATACTACTTATGAACACGCTGATAGGTTTACTGATTATTGCCATAGGCAGTTTCGGACAAAGCAGTTCGGACTTCAGCTGTTTCAGTTCGGACAAAGCAGTTCGTATGTTCCAATCAACAAAGTAAAAAACTGGTCCTGGGAAAGTTTCTGGCTTGTACAAGGCATTTTCGCATGGCTAGTTTTTCCACTGCTGGGAGCATTGCTGGCAATTCCAGCAGGAAGTACTCTTACTGAATTATGGAGCAGCGGAGGAGCTTTACTAGCTATTATATATGGAATTTTATGGGGTGTTGGAGGACTCACTTTCGGACTGAGCATGCGTTACTTGGGAGTAGCACTGGGACAAAGTATTTCTCTAGGTACATGTGCAGCTTTTGGAACATTATTTCCTGCTTTATTCGGTGGAACAGATTTATTCCATGGAGAAGGTTTAATGCTACTTATTGGAGTCTGCATCACACTGGCAGGTATTGCTATCATCGGATATGCAGGCAGTCTCCGCTCTAAAAACATGAGCGAAGAAGAAAAGAAAGCGGCAGTAAAAGATTTTGCCTTGACAAAAGGACTGCTGGTTGCCTTGCTTGCAGGAATCATGAGTGCATGCTTTGCCTTAGGTCTGGATGCAGGTACTCCTATAAAAGAAGCTGCACTTGAAAAAGGAACAGATGCACTGTATGCAGGACTCCCCGTCATTTTTCTGGTAACGTTAGGCGGATTCTGTACCAATGCAGCATATTGCATCCAGCAGAATCTGAAGAACCAAACAGGACAAGAATATTTCTCTGTCAGCAAAGGTACATTTACAAATAATATCTTATTTTGCGCACTGGCAGGAGTTTTATGGTACTCTCAGTTCTTCGGACTGGAGATGGGAAAAAGCTTCCTTTCCGACAGCCCGATATTGCTAGCTTTTTCATGGAGTATACTGATGTCGCTGAACGTAACTTTCAGCAATGTCTGGGGAATACTCCTTAAAGAATGGAAAGGTTGCAGTGCACAAACTATTGGAACATTGATACTAGGACTTGCCGTACTGATTGCTTCTATTATCGTAGTAGCAATGGCACAAGCCTGACAAATTGAATAATTATTAAAACATACAATACAGAAAATATGGAATCTATTTTGAACAATCGTCCGAAACTGGCTGCCGAGATTAATAAAGTAGCCGAAGTTGCCGGCTATTTATGGCAGAAAGGATGGGCTGAACGTAATGGAGGAAACATTACCATCAACATTACAGAATATGTAGACGATGAAATAAAAGCAATGCCTGCCATCAGTGAAGTAAAACCTATAGGAGCAACATTGCCATATCTGAAAGGATGCTATTTCTACTGCAAGGGAACCAACAAACGTATGCGCGACCTTGCACGCCAGCCAATGGCAAACGGCTCAGTTATCCGCATTCTGGATGACTGTGCCAGCTATGTCATTATAGCTGATGAGCCGGTTAATCCTACCTCTGAATTACCGTCACACTTGAGCGTACACAATAACCTTATCTCAAAAGGCTCCAATTATAAAGCTTCCCTGCACACTCATCCCATTGAACTGGTAGCTTTGACTCATAACAAAAAGTTCATGGAAAAAGACTATGCTTCCAATTTGTTATGGAGTATGATACCCGAAACTAAGGCCTTCTGCCCAAGAGGACTGGGAATGGTTCCCTATAAACTTCCAAGTTCTGTAGAACTTGCCGAAGCCACCATCAACGAGCTGGACGACTATGATGTGGTAATGTGGGAAAAACATGGAGTCTTCGCCGTAGATACCGATATCATGGCTGCATTCGACCAAGTAGATGTGCTTAATAAATCAGCTTTAATCTACATTGCAGCTAAAAATATGGGATTCGAACCCGATGGCATGAGCCAGGAACAAATGAAAGAGATGTCAGTAGCATTCCATTTACCTAAATAAAAAAGAACAACTATGCATAGAATGATATTAAACGAAACCTCTTACTTCGGAGCAGGTTGCCGTGAGAGTATTGCCATAGAAGCCAAACGCAGAGGTTTTAAAAAAGCATTTTTCGTCACCGACAAAGATCTGATTCGCTTTAAGGTAGCAGACAAGGTCATCGAAGTTTTCGAAAAAAACAATATCCCCTACGAGGTATACAGTGATGTAAAAGCCAACCCAACCATTGCCAATGTACAGAATGGGGTAAAGGCTTATCAAGCTTCAGGAGCCGACTTCATCGTTGCACTGGGAGGAGGTTCTTCTATCGATACAGCAAAAGGGATCGGTATCGTAGTCAACAATCCTGACTTTGCCGACGTACGCTCACTGGAAGGCGTAGCAGATACCAAGCAGAAAGCCGTTCCGACTTTTGCCTTGCCTACAACAGCAGGTACAGCAGCCGAAGTCACTATCAACTATGTGATTATTGATGAAGATGCTACCAAGAAAATGGTATGCGTAGATCCCAATGATATTCCGGCCGTTGCTATTGTCGATCCGGAACTAATGTATTCCATGCCGAAAGGTCTGACTGCTGCAACTGGAATGGATGCCCTGACACATGCTATCGAAAGTTATATTACTCCCGGAGCGTGGGCAATGTCGGATATGTTCGAGCTGAAAGCCATCGAAATGATTGCAGCAAACCTGAAAGCAGCTGTTGACAACGGAAACGATACAACAGCACGAGAAGCTATGTCACAGGCACAATACATTGCCGGAATGGGATTCAGCAACGTAGGATTAGGTATTGTTCACTCTATGGCACATCCGCTGGGAGCACATTATGATACCCCTCATGGAGTTGCAAATGCCCTACTGCTTCCGTATGTAATGGAATATAATGCAGAATCTCCTGCTGCTCCTAAATATATACATATAGCTAAAGCTATGGGAGTAAACACCGAAGGAATGACAGAAGCAGAAGGTGTAAAGGCTGCTATACAAGCTGTACGGGATCTGTCAGTAAGTATTAACATACCACAAAAACTGCACGAAATAGGTGTTCGTGAAGAAGACTTACACCAACTTGCCATTGATGCTTTCAATGATGTCTGCACAGGTGGTAATCCCCGCCCGACTTCAATCGCTGAGATCGAAGCACTATATCACAAAGCATATTAATATAAAAGCACTATTTATCTAGAGGATGATTTATTAACTAAGTCATCCTCTTTTATAACCTTCAAAACAGACGATTTCTCACAAATAAAATCTACCTTATCCAGATTGCTGTTTTATTTTAAATCATTATTTTTGCTTCCATAACTTTATTATGAAAAAACACATATGGCAAGATCATACAATGATTTAGGAGTTGAATTCAAATATCTGATAGTCAATGATACAGACCGTAAATTTGGGCTATATATCAATACAGTAGGAGTACAAGCTATACGTCCTAATTCTCCTTATCCAATAAAAGATCATCCTTCCGGTTATCTGTTTAATGCAAAAAAAGGACGTATCTTACGCGAATACCAATTACTTTATATTACAAAAGGAAAAGGAACATTCGCCTCCGATGGCACTCCAGAACGAAATATTGGAAAAGGAAACCTGATTGTACTATTTCCCGGACAATGGCATACGTATAGCCCGGATGTACAAACCGGATGGAACGAATATTACATCGGATTCGAAGGAAGCTTTATCGACCAGTTTGTTAGAAACGGATTCCTGTCAAAAGAAGATCAGGTACTGGATATAGGACTCAATGAAGAACTGGTAACGCTTTTTTCACAAGCTTTAAATGTAGCGGAAACAGACAAAAGCGCTTCACAGCAATACCTTTCGGGTATATTGCTGCACATCATCGGCATGATATTTTCCATCTCCAAAAACAAAGAATTTGAAAAAGACAATGTTGCCGAAAAAATGGAACAGGCAAAAATTATAATGAATGAGAATGTATGTAAGGAAATAGATCCCGAAGAACTTGCAGAGAAACTGAATATCAGTTATTCATGGTTCCGAAAAACATTCAAAAAATATACCGGATATTCTCCTGCTAAATATTTTCAGGAACTTAAACTGCGAAAAGCCAAACAAATATTGATAAATACTTCCTATCCGGTAAAAGAAATCTGTTTCATGATAGGATATACATCTACCGAACATTTCTCTAACCTGTTTAAGAAAAATACAGGACTGACTCCTCTGGAATATCGTTCATTCGGTAAAGACGAATAAATATTATTTCACCTCACAAACTGAGGAAAAAATCTCCAGTCTGTGAGGTGAATATATCCTTATAACTAAAGTACTGCCAGGGCAATTACTTGTATAAATAAAATAAGGAATACCATGGCAATCGGATAAACCGTAGCATAGGCAACTCCCGGTATGTTACTGTCGGTCATCGAATCGGCTGCTGCCAATCCTGGGGTACTAGTCATACCACCGGTAATAGTTCCCAGTAAATCGAGCATACTAATCTTAAATACCAGCCTTCCAACAAGGGCTGCAAGCAACATCGGCACAAGTGTAATAGTTGCTCCTACTCCGAAAAGCAAAAAACCACTCTCCTGAAAAGTTGACACCAGTGTCTTACCTGCCGAGGTTCCAACTTCTGCCAGGAAAAGCAAAAGACCAAGCTGACGTAATAACTGATTAGCCGGTCCGGACATTGACCAAATAATAGGTCCTGTCTTTCCAATAGCACTCAAGAAAAGAGCCATCATCAAAATTCCTCCCGTCAGTCCCGGAGAGAAAGAAACTCCTCCTCCGAAAGATATATTCAGCTTACCAAACAATACTCCTAATACAATACCCATTGCAATCGGGAAGAAATCGGTATCCGAAAGTTTCTTCACATCATTTCCTATCAAGCGGGCTACAGCCTGAATACCTTCTTTTTCGCCCACTATCATCAGTTTATCACCAAATCTCAATTCCAAATCAGGAGAAGGTGACAAGTCAATACCACTTCGGCGCACACGAGTTACTGTACATCCAAAATTACGTTGTAAATTCAAGTCACAAAGTTGCTTGCCTACCATATCCTTTTTTGTCAGAAGCAATGATTCGATGCTCTGTGTATGAGTTAACGGTAATTCACCTTCTTCACGCGTACCTAACATCAGTGCAAGATTGTTCAACGAATCTTCACTTCCTACAGCTTGCACATAATCTCCCTCTTCCAGCATGGTATGTGCTTTAGGTATAATAATTTCTTCACCTCGTTTCAGACGAGAGATAACAGCTCCTGTCATTACACGGATATTCAGCTGCATCAGTGTACGGCCTATTGCTGTTGGATTGGTCACTTTAAACAAACAAGTACCAAGCTCTGGAAACTGGCTCCGGCGTTCTTTCTCCAAACGGCGTGCCTCCTGTTCCAAATCAACATGAAGCATTTTCGGCAAAAGCTTGACAAACAAAATCACGCCAATAACTCCAAACGGATAAGCAATACCATAGGCAATAGATGCCAAGGGCGACTGTGTGCTGTCGATAGCAACAGCAAGTCCCGGTGTACTGGTCAATGCGCCGGCTATCAATCCCACCAAGCTCGGTGTATCAATGCCAAACAAATATTTTAGTCCCACTCCCGTAAGGCAAGCAGAAGCTACGATAAGTAAAGTAATCAGAATAAGTGTTTTTCCTTTACTTCGGAATGAATGAAAAAAACCGGGTCCCGCCTGAATACCGATAGTAAAAATGAACAGAACCAATCCGAAGTTACCTAACTCTTTGGGAATACTCACCCCCCAATGGCCGAAAGCCAGAGCTATGAAAATAACGGCAGAAACATCAAGTGACAGCCCCGCTATCTTGATGCGCCCCAACATGAACCCCAAAGCTACAATAAGAAAAACAGAAAAGTAAGATGACTGAAGTAAATCGATTAACATAATTCATTAAGTATAAAGGTGTGATTAAAGCACAAATATACGACTTTCCGGCATATTTACAAATAAAACAGACAGTTAGCCCCTTGCCCTATCTATTTATTTAGCCGATAAACTTTGAAATGCAGCAGAATACTTGTAGCTTTGCAACCGTTTTCATTTAGATAACTTATTATGGATTTTACTAAAAGAATATACGCTTTTGTCACTTTTCTGTTATGTTTCACATTTATTCTTCCTCAAAATGTACATGGAGAAGAAGATAAAGAAACGGAATTTCGTATCACAATTCTGAAAACAAGCGGCGAACCGCAGGTCGGAATGATACTGAAAATCAACGGACGGAGCGACAAATATCTGTCGAACGAACAAGGTGTGATTACATTTCAATACAAAATAGACAAGTCATACAACCGCCTTGCAAATATTTATTTTCCGGGAGATGAAACAAAAGCAGCAACTTCTTTTGTCCTGAAAGAAACAGAAACAAGTAAAACCATTTATCTTGACAGTCAGGAAGATATTGCCTCATTTAAACAAAACAACAAAACGGTCACAATAGAAGGATTTGTTAAAGACTCGTCTCAAAAGCCCATTCAGGGAGCTATCATCAGTATACAAGGAACCGGACGAAAGGTGTTGAGTGATGAAATCGGTCTGTTCCGCATAGAAGCCGACTATAATCACCCTATTACTATTCGGGCGGAAAGAATGGAAAACCGTTCGCTGAACATTACCACTTTCCTCCAGCATCCTGATGAACCATATACAGTCATCATGTATCGCAAAAACTCTACCCGTATTTATTCTGTCGTAGAGGAAATGCCTGAATACCCCGGAGGTATGAAAGCGTTTGTCAATTATCTGAAACGAAAGCTGGTTTATCCGCCACAAGCAAAAAAAGAAAATCTTGAAGGAGTAGTAGCCGTACAGTTTGTTGTAGAAAAAGACGGACGAATCACCTCACCTACGGTTGTACGTAGTCTACGAGCTGATATGGACTCGGCTGCCCTGACTGCAATACGTAATATGCCTAACTGGATACCTGCCCGTGAACACGGCATGCGAGTACGCTGCAAATATTCGGTTCCGGTACAATTCAAGATAGAACGTCCGAAGCCGGCTCCTAAGAAAACGCCACTTGCAACTGACACAATTGCCGCACCGAAAGACAGTCTTGTTACAGATTCACTGGCTACAGACTCATTGAAAAAGATTGTATTACCAGGCGATTCCTTATTAAAGGACTCATTACGAATCAAACCCGACTCACTGTTACAGAGAGGCGACAGCCTATTACTACGACCAGATAGTCTGACTACATTGAACGACTCGCTTGTTGTATCCAACGATTCGATAGCAGCACAACCAACAACCGACCAGCCGGCCGATAAGCCTAAGAAAAGAAACATATTTGTACGCTTCTTCCGCTGGTTATTCGGTATAAAAGATTAAAATTAAATTACAATATAAACAGACACGGATTTATGCTACTTTCTCTCAAGAGAAACCTGCATAAATCCGTGTTATTTTTTCCTGTAAGACCACTAGAAAATTCGTACAGAAAATAAAAAAACATCTCGATGTTTTTAAGAAAACATGGTGAAAAGTTTATTCAATCATCACCATGTTTTTTAGAAAAGAAAAAATACATTTTTATCGCTTCAAGTTAGAAAGCAAAACATTACCGTTAGCCACTGGATTCCAGCCATCTTCACCTTTCAACACCTCTTCCGGCTGATAAGCAGAAACATCTTTCAACTGTTTAGCGTACGGTACACGTGCAGAAGTATCTGCTCCTTCCCCCTTATTCTGATACTCCGCATAAAAGACAGTAGATTCATTCGACTTCTTTCCCCAGTTATTCCATCCGGCAGGTAAAATATGCTTACCCAATTCACATTGAATGAACACTGCTTGTGCATAAGGGCGCCACGGGCGTGACAGATAAACTTCTTTTGCCTCATCGGCTCCTGTCAGACGACAATTCCAGAATACATAACCATACTTTTTCCCTTTATCAGTAGAAGGAGCTGTAACATAACCATTTCCTACACTGTGAATAGTACAGTCTTTAAACAAAGCAGTAGACCATCCAAAGATAAAGTCGACTGTTCCTTCGATATAGCATCCTTCATAATACTGACGACTGTCTTTTCCATACGTATAAAGTGTATCCTGATTTCCCAGGAAACGGCAGTTCTTAAAATAAGCACGGTCACCGTCTACAAAACAAGCAACAGCCTGCCCAACTCTTCCGGCCGTATTGGCAAATGTAATATTTTCGGCATAAAAATCAGGAGCATAGATATATACGGTAGATGAACCGGAAGTAGACATTTCCTCTCCGAAACAATTTTTCTTCGAAGCATAAGCGTCGTCTGTCAATACTGCTCCATCTTCTCCTATCAGAGAAATATTAATCTTTGACTCAGGAATAATCACTCGTTCTTTATATTCTCCTTTACGAACCAGAATCCTTGTACGCTTGTTTTTTCGAAAATCGGGAACAGCATTGATAGCCTCCTGTACTGTAAAGAAGTCACCACTACCATCCTTTGCCACTACATAATCGTAAAAACGGACATATTTACCTAACTCCGGTAACTGTTTCTGAACAGCTTCGGCAGCCAGTGCCGCAACTTTACGCGCACCATATATATTCAGGTGAGTATTATCCTGACGTCCCTTCGGACAAGCAGCATAGGTGTCAGCAGGAATCCACATAAATAGTTTTTTCGATCCTTCAACCCCATAAGATTCTACCAGTTTCTTAGTAGCCTGATTCAGATCAATAAAGCAGACATCCATTTCCTTAGCGACATTCCGTGGAGATTCCAGATATTTTCCGTGAGTATCAATCAGTGTATCTCCTTCTACTACAGCCTCATCCTTTTCCGGACGAATATCATCGGCTGCCACAGCATCTGGATTTACACCAAAATTCCGACGCACGATAGAATTAAACAACACAGGAATTCCTCCTTTGGCACGTGTTTCACGAACAAATTTCCGTAAATTCTCATCGAAGGTAGTTCCCGGATCTGTATGACGTTCCGGCTGAGGTTTTTCATCATTATGTCCGAACTGTATGAACACATAATCGCCCGGACGAATCTTGTTGACAACAGTTTCCCAACGTCCTTCATCGATAAAACTTTTCGAGCTTCGACCGTTCATCGCATGATTCTCCACACGGACATCTTCGGTAAAGAAACTTCCCAAGACATGTCCCCATCCCCGTTCCTGATTATTACCTTCCAACGGTTTATTCGACATAGTAGAATCGCCAATCATATAGATTGTTATCACATGATCAGCTTTAAATGCTGATAAAATCAAAACAATCAGCGCTACTAATACTAACTGAATTTTTCTCATCTCCTTTTTTATTTCTGTTTTACATTTAATTCTTTATTGAAGAAATCCAGAATCGCCTTCTGTATTTCTTTACTGCAAAAATGAGGCAAGTCGTATAATTTGGTCTGCAAGTGTTCACCGGCTCCCTGGCTATCCCATACTTTCCGCATAGTATCGTAAGCAGCCTCTACACCTTCTACCGGGAACAATTTATCTTTCTTGCCGTTAGTAAACAACATCGGCTTAGGGCAAGCAATAGATGCCACATGAGGATAATCCATATATCGACGGATATTAGGAACCAGCATTGCATAAGCAGAACCACCTTTGTTCTGATTGTTTGTCATAGTCATCAAACTGTCCGTAGTATTCATCCAGCAGACAGCAGCTCCTGCCTTCACAGCATCAGTAGCAGCCATTGTCATCCAGGCACGGTGAGCTCCCATAGAAAATCCCATAGTCGCCACTTTTTCTTTATCTACCTGTGGCAAAGAAGCCAAGAACTCCGCACTACGGATATCATCCCAGGCTATCAGACCTCCCCACGACATTCCCATTTGTAACAAATTGGCAGACAAAGCCTGCTGAGAATCGTAACGTGCATACTCTTTCCTACCGCGTTCTCCCCAGAACAAAGCATCAAGAGCCAATACAACGTATCCGTTCTCTGCCAGATAATCGCCTACATATTGTCCGTCGTAACAACCTACAGCCCAGTTATCAGCATCCTTCATCACAATTTCTGAGACTCCAAACGGACGTACCATTTTTTCTTTTCCAATAGTAAAATGTGCTCCATGATCATGCAAAAGCAGAACAGCAGGAAATGGTCCTTTACCTTCCGGAACCAGCAGGTAAGCCGGCACACGAGAATATTCTGAAACATTGAAAACAATTTTTTGAGCCTCATAACCTTTGCGCTTTTCTGTAGCTATAACCTTCATATCGTAAGGAGCAACTGGGGGAGCCGGCTGTATGCACTCCAGCAGTTTCTCACGTGCCTGCTCACGCCATTTGCCGAAATCCTTTTCAGGAGCATTTCCCCATGCCATCGGATAAGTCAGACTTTTTTTCAACTGCTCATAAAACAGAGGCATATCATTTTGTACTTCATAACCCGTGTAAGCCTTTTCTGCTTCTACTTTTTTAAGCCATTCTTTATACAACTTAAATAATTTCTCTGGAGCATATGTATACCAGGCATATCCAACACGACGTTCCAGTTTTACATCCGAAAGCTTATATACTTTAATGCCATCACGGTTACACATAAACGGAGTATTATCGCTCATCTCATAAAAACGTGACCAGATACGGGGAGCCTTCTTATCCTTCACTACAACCAAGTCGTAAGGATATTCATGATTGGCAGCTTTATCTTCAGGAATAGCTACCTTTTCTACACGCATACCTGTTATCGCAACTCTCTCAAACCAAGCCATAGCTGCTTTGACAGACTCAACCACTTCATCAGAAGGATGAGGTATTTCCATCAGCAATCGAACTACATCGCAGCTTTCACCAGCTGTCAGAGAGGCCAGTTCGAAAGTACGTGCATTGGTCGGAAGCAATGTATTATTGTCATGCTGTTGCCCCCAAACGGTCTTAACTCCATTCTGTACATATTGTGCTCGCAAAATCATATCAATACCCTTATTAAAAGCCTGATAGATTCTTTTGCGCATCGTATCGTCCAGCCAGGAAAAATTCAAATCACCTTCGTTGATATGCAAAAACAAACGTAATACTCCGGTAGTAACCTCATCGTTAAAGGTAATGGCATCTACATCCCATCCACGCCAGCCTCCGTTTTTTTTCTGAGTTTTCAACAGATATTCCAACCCATCGAGTACAGCGTTCTTGTACTTCGTTGCTTTGGTTAGCGTATAAACTTGTGCCAGATATTCTATCTGAGAATAAGTATTCCGGTTATCAAGCGTACTACGGCGATGATGATCCGACAAAGTATTCAAGACAGAATCGGCAGGAAGCTCTGCCATCCAGTCAATATTTTTGGGCCATCCTCCATCCTCATTCTGATAAGCAACAAAATTATCAGCAATCTTCGTATACTGCTCAGGCGAATAGCGTTTATAGTTCCGTTCTTTATGCTCCAGATTCCAATGGTGGATTCCATCATGAAATGCACTCATAGAAGGAACTGTCTGCGACATTGCATAACTGCCCACTCCCAGCAGCAAACTCATTAAATAATATTTTTTATTTTTCATGGCATGTTTACATTAAGATTGATTTGTTTCCAAAAATAAGCAAAATGAGAGGTGGAGAAAGGTAATAATTGTTCTAATGTGGTTATTATTTAACCAAAATCTCCACATATAATACATTCAAACATATTTTCTCCGTTAACAGACTAAAATATCCAGATGGTATACTTTCAGGCAGCATACAACAGCCTCTTTCTATCTGCCTCCCAGTCACTTCACATTTCCTTCCAAAGCTGCAATAAGCGCCATCATATTTTTAATATACGCAGCAACAGAAATGCATTGTTGTCCATCTGTACAAGGATAAGGAGAAGTATCAAAATCATCCCCCACCATCTTCCTGCTATAATCTTCCTTACCTGATAAATCAGGAGTCCACCCGCAACGATATGGATGAGAAGTTGAAGGCAGATCAGAAAGCCAGTAACCTTGTTTTTTTACCTGAGCCATCAGATTACTGATTTCTTTCTCTGTTACAAGGCGAGGACAATGCGTATAATATTTCGGTAACGGACACAATTCATCTGATAATAAAGGTGATTGGAAAAGCAACTTATTTTTATCAATCTTTTTCACTTCATCGAAATCCTTTCTCAACTGTTCAGGATTAACAAAAGTAGCAGAACTATAATGGGCAATTGTATTTTCTATATTCTGATCTATATAATACTTACCATTATAAATATTACCTCCCTTCCGATGCACATACAATGGTTTTCCCGTATCAGGATCAATAAACCGAGGCACTAAGATTTCATCGGGATTGTCTGATTTACGATGCCATTTACGGACTTCTGTTTCAGGTAATTTTTGAGATTCAAGAAACTTAATAGCAGCAGGTATCCCCGAAAGGAAACGAGTATCAGCTGTCAGCTTATAATATTCCATCATCTGATAAATCATACCGACAGTAGTACCCGTATTTACACTGCGTGGCTCATAAGAACGAGCATGGGCAGGCTTTAAGTCGGTCACCGTATACTGATCTGCCCATCCGGCATAAGGCTCTCCTTGCTGAAGAGTTATCGTAAGGTACATCGCCCGCATAATAGGCTCCTTTATATTCTGAAGCCCCATAGCCTGATAGCACTGAATCAGGAAATCAATAATTTCCGGTGTTACATCATCGTTTAAAGTTATAAAAGAAGAATAGTCCTCCTTACCTTCAAAAGGATGATCGTATCGCAACGGATAACGCTGTGGCCAGCCTCCGACAGGATACTGACTTTCTAAAATAAAATGAATAACTTTTTCTAGCGGAGCTTTATATGCAGGATCATTTTTCTCTACATACATACGTAATAAAAACTTAGCAGCAGAAATAGTACCCAAATCATCGTAAGTAGCATTACCATAATAATGTCGGAACTCTTCCAGACGCCAGCCACTTTTTCCTACTGTTTCATACCACTCCTTCAAGGAGTTCTCTCCAGCAAAGTCAAAGACGTAATTCCATCCCCCACATTCAAGTTGCCCCCATATTAAGACATTAGCAACTTTTTCGGCTGCTTCATAGTAAAACTTATCACCAGTAGCGTGATAGGCATCCAATAACAAATGACCAACACTCGGAGTTCCGGGAGGTTGAATCCAGACCATTGTCCTTTTCGCCTCCATTTCTCCCCACGAGCGCGACAAATCGGGCAAATAATTCCAGACAAAGCCTCCCCGATAACTTACACTGTCCATCATGTAACGGGTTGCAGATTTCATCGTGTTTAAAATATCCTCTTTCTCACCATTCAAAGAATGTGCCTGAATTCCCCCACAAAGACAAGCACCAGCAAAAAGAGTCAAGCCTACTTTAATACAAACAGGCTTCAGCATGTGTTTCATCGTTTATTTTATTTAAGATTCGTATTTATGCAAAAATAAAAAAAATAACAGATTTAAGAATATTCAGAATACTGAATTTATGTCAGAAAAGAATTTTCTTTTGCAACAAATATCACTATATTTGTGACAGTTCTATATAAAAAACACAATGATGAAAAAAATTTTATTCTCAGGCATATTTGCCTTCTCATTACTGGGGTTAACCTGTAATGCAGCCAACACAAACAACAGTACAGAAAAGGATTCTAAGGTTTCTTGTAACAAAACTTGCAGCAAACCATTCATGTTCGAAAACCAGACAGAATGGGAACAAGGTGTAACCAGACAAATTATGGGATACAACGGTCAGGTTATGATGGTAAAAGTTAAATTCGAGAAAGGAGCTGTAGGGGCTGCCCACACTCATTACCATACTCAAGTGACCTATGTTGCAAGCGGAAAATTTGAATTTACTATCAATGGTGAAACAAAAGTTGTATCAGCAGGAGATGCGCTTTATATGGAGCCTGATGTAAAACATGGATGTAAATGTCTGGAACCCGGATTATTAATTGACTGCTTCTCTCCGATGCGTGAAACATTCTTACAAAAATAATCTTAATCTGACACCCAAAATCAGGCATTAAAAATGCAGCGGTAAGTAAGTTATAGGATATAAACTTAATAATATAAAATCAGCCAATTAATTCGTTATTCTGAATTAATTGGCTGATTTTGTATTCTACGCCAAATGATCTTCTTCGGAAGATACAACTTGTAATGAACGGTTTAACAAAAATGTAACTTAATCAGGAGATTTGAAAAAGAACATTATTTCGAATCCGGAAACAAATGTTGTACTAAACTATTCAAATAAATTTCCAGATTTGTATAATCAGGACTTAAATTATAGTTTTTAGCATCGGATCCATCATTTGGATTTAAGCCATGCGCTTTTTCCCAGTCATCCGGCATACCATCTCTATCTGTATCCACCGGAGCTTTTTCTGTCCGGTATTCAGGCCATCCTCCGACATCAGAAGGCTGATCAATCATCCCATTGGTACTACCGTGACTGCCTTGATAAGTATAATTCCCCTTTCTGGTTTCTGCTACAATTCTTGTATCATAAGAATCTCTTTTATAAGAAGCGCCGGCAAATTGCAAGACAGATTCAAAAGCATCCCATGTTGACTGCAATGAAGTATGCTCAGCTATCTTAAAGGAAGTATCGACCAATAATTCCCTTTGTGGAGCAAAGTCATTTTTGATAACTAAACCATCGGAATTATTCTTATTTACTTTCATTATTGCCTGACGTTGCTTTTCGCTTAGACTAGCACAAGTCGGATCAATATAGTTTCCATTGAAATAAAAGACTCCATGTACTCCCTTCACATTATTATTTTTTCCATCATCCGGATAAGCAGTGAACAAACGTTTATAAGAGGATTTTGTTGCAGTATAAGGACCAGGTTTATAATAATTATTCAGGAAATTATAACTTCCTCCTTCACCGGCATAAGCTCCATCACTACCATAATTGTAAATCACATTATTAAACAGTTCTACCTTTTCTTCTTCCGGCTTTCCTGTATAGCGGCTGCCACATAAACGAGGAGTACGGTTAGTATGATGAGCCAACAGATTATGATGGAATGAAGCTCCCTGTCCTCCCCATATGCCTCCATATCCATGAGCTCCTTTCTCGTGTATGGAATTGGCCAGACTCTCACTAATAATACACCATTGAAGCGTAAAATTACTGTTATCGTAAAAGGTAGCACACTCGTCTGTACTCCAGCTCATGGAACAATGGTCGATGATAATATTACGATGATTCTTAAAACCGTTCATCGCATCATCGCCCTTTTGCTTGATATCTGCTCCCATACGTGAACGGATAAAACGGACAATAACATTATCTGCCTGAATACCAAAAGTATAATTTTTCAAACAGATACCATCACCCGGAGCTGTCTGCCCGGCAATAGTCACATCGCCATTACTTATCTTCAGCGGAGATTCAAGTTCTATAATACCACTGACGGCAAAAACAATCGTACGAGGACCTTTCTTACGGATAGCCCAACGTAATGTTCCTTCTGTTCCGTCATCTTTTAAAGATGTTACAATCAGCACCTGACCTCCAGCTCCACCTGTAGTATACTTTCCTGCTCCATCAGCACCCGGAAATGCAGGAACTTCAGAACGATCAGGTACCGGATATGATTTCAAGCTCTGAGCCAGTAACGATACCGGCCCCATCAATAGCAAGCCGCAAAGTGTACCTGTCAATATCTTTTTCATACAATACATTTTAAAGTTGGATATAAACCTTCAACCAAACTATTTATATAAATCTCCAGATTTGTATAATCCTTACTTAAGTTATATTTTACTGCATCTGATTTATCTGCCGGATTCAATCCGTTCTGTTCTTCCCAGATATCAGGCATACCATCTCCATCGGAATCTACTTCGGGAGAATGTACCTCAACGTATTCATCCCATCCTTCAGCATCATTCTGCGTATCAATAAAACCATAGCTACTACCATTAGATCCCTCTCGTGAATAAGTACCAGTACGAGTTTCATTTACAATACGTGTATCCACGAGATCTCGTTTGTTAGATACACCGGCATACTTCAGGACATCTTCATATGCATCTTGAGCCGACTGCATAAAAGAATAATCAGAAAGGATATCGAAACGCTTTGCAACCAGCATATTTTGAGCTGAAATCTCATTATTCTTCACAACAAAAGCTGTAGATGAAGTATTGTCAGAATTTGCCGCTTCTACTTCGGCCAACTGACTTTCCGACAAATCGCTCCGTGTATCCATATAGTTACCCGACAAATAAAACTTACCATATACGCCTGCGGCCTGATTGTTAGCGCCATCGTCAACATAAGCAGTGAAGAAGCGGCAATGCACTTTCTTGGATGCAGCTATCGGACCGGGTTTATAGTAGTTATTCATTATATTATAGGAACCACCTTGTGCCCCATAAGCCCCCTCACTCGACCAGTTATAAATAACATTGTTGCATAGATCGACTTGCTCCATATCTGCCCGATTGGAATAACGGCTGCCACACAAACGTGGAGTACGATTACTGTGATGAGCCAATAAATTATGATGGAATGTTGCAGGACTGCCTCCCCACAAACCGCCATATCCGTGGCCTCCCTTTACATGAATAGAGTTAGTCAAACTTTCGCTGACAATACACCATTGCATTGTCATATTTGTATTTCCATAAAATGAAGCACATTCG